>Ga0302314_10015307_pt1 | contig 13040 bp, 10 predicted proteins | sample III_Palsa_N2_3_FD_200533 | JGI IMG/M metagenome (GOLD analysis project Ga0302314, IMG submission 200533) | Peat permafrost microbial communities from Stordalen Mire near Abisko, Sweden - III_Palsa_N2_3 | ecosystem: Environmental > Terrestrial > Soil > Palsa > Peat permafrost | place: Sweden...
AGGGGGTGGCGTGTCGCAGGAACGCAGGGTGGCGTGCCGCACAGAGCGGCGACAGCCCGTTGACTTGAAGGAACGCTCGTGTACTCTGATCAGTTCGTGGGTTTGAGAAGGTGCCTAGGGGGCGCGCCCACCGACCGCTCGATCGACCGAAGGGGTAATGGATGCACGCTGTACGTCGTGGCCGCGGAGCCACACCGATGAACGGATTCGTAGGAAGGCGTCGGCTGCTCGCAGCCTCGCTGGCTGCGGTGATCGCTACCACCGGCGGAGCTATCGCCGCGGTTACCTCAGCGCAGGCCACTTCCCCCGCTACGACGCGACTGGTCCCGGGTTTTCTGACGGCGCTGTCAAAGGCGACCTTCGTTAAGGCTGCACCGAGCGCAGAGCTGATGACCGTCGGCGTTGGCGTGCAGCTGCCAGACCCCACGGCCGAGCACAACTTCTACAACGAGCTGTATGACCCCGCCAGCTCCGAGTACCACCAGTTCCTCACGCCCGCGCAGTTCAACGCGCGCTTTGGCGTGCCGGCGTCGACGGTCGCCGCGGTCAGGAGCTACCTGACCTCAACCGGCGCACAGATCACCTACGCCTCCGACAGCGGGGACTACTTCACCGTCAGCGCCACCGTCGCCCAGCTACAGAGGCTGTTCAACATCAAGATCGGCGAGTACAGCTACGACAAATCGGACTTCCTCGCCAACAACAAGCCGGCGTCGGTGCCGACGTCACTGCCGATCCTCGGCACCCTTGGCCTCAACACCTACAGCAAGATGGCACTTGCTCCGTTGACCGGCCACTTCCTGGCCTCCGCGCTGACGTCCGAGAGCAAAGAGATCGCAGCCGGCCGACGCGTGATCGCCAAGGACGCAGCGATCACCCGCGCCGCAGGCAAAAGCCCTGCGGATCTGAAGCCGGCCCAGGCCGGCTCGGAGATGGTCTTCACGCCGCAGGACCTGTGGGGCATGTACGACGATCCCGCCGCCAGCACGCTGACCAACTCGAACGGCACGAGCACGCCGAGCACCGTCGCGGACTCGACCGCCGCGCTTGGACAGGGTCAGACAATCGGAATCTTCGGGGTCGGTGAGACGTCGAGCATCGTTCCCCAGCTGCGCTTGTTCGAGGCTGCCGAGGGGCTGCCGAAGGTGCCCGTACGGACCGTCGAAACCGAAGGCAAGCCTGACGACGCCTACGGCGGTTTCACGCCGGACGCCGTCGAGTGGTATTTGGACTCGCAGTCGTCAACCGGCATGGCGCCGGACGCAAAGCAGCTCGACTTCTACTTTGCGAAGAACTTCCTCGACGCTGACGTCGAGAACCTATTCAACGACTGGGCCGGCGATCCCAACGGCCCGCGCCAGATGAACGCGAGCTTCGGCGAGTGCGAGGGCAACCCGCTGGACGCGGTCACAGAGCCTGAGCAGACATTGCCGGTCCAGGCGGTCTACGGCTATTCGCTCGAGCTGATCACGGAAGCGACGTTGGAGAAGGCGGCGATCGAAGGACGGACGCTGTTCACCTCAGCCGGCGACACCGGCTCGGGTTGTCCCGAGATCGCGGTGCCGGTGCTCGGCGCCGGCAACGGCATTGTGATCCAGCCGCTGCCTGAGGTCGGCTATCCGTGTGCCAGCGAGTACGCGGTCTGCGTCGGCGGCACCGTGCTCTCCTCGCAGGGCGCGACCTACCCGCAGTCGGCCGAGCTTGACGCTGAAACGAGCTGGACATACGGCGGTGGTGGCACCAGTTACTACATCCCGAAACCGAGTTTCCAAAGCAGCGTTACGGCGATCAACACCAACTGCATCAGTCAGCCGGACGGCCAGCTGTATCCGACGCAGACCGCCTGTCGCGGCGTGCCAGATGTTGCCGATCTGTCCGGCAACGTCGATGGCGATGCCTACTTCATCTACATCGATGGCGTTCCCTCCTCCGAGGGCGGCACCAGCCTCTCAAGCCCGCTAATGATGGGCCAGTGGGCACGGATTCAGTCGGCTGCCTCAGCGACGACGCAGACGGCGGGCGGCGTTGGCTTCGCCGATCCGACGATCTACAACGTGGCGAAGGGCGCCGATGCCTGCAACACCGGCGATCTCGACTCTGCCGAGTCTGAACTCGGCGTCGTGACGCCGTGCACCGACTCGACATACGAGCACGACTTCAACGACACCACCGAGTCCGAGGATGTCGGCGACACAGTCGGCGTTGAGGGCGCCGGGTCAATCGACGGGTTCAACAACCTCAACACCGGCGTCGGAACCGGTAATGGTTTCTTCTTCCCGGCAGCGGGCTGGGACTACGACACTGGCTGGGGGTCGCTGAACGTCGCCAACTTCATGCAGTCAGTCGATGGGACGACGACCGCGGCGGATGCCTACACAGGCGCCGAGCTGCCGTCGATCAACCTGACGACGGTGTCGATGACCGGCGTGCCGGACAGCGGCGATGACCTCGTCACCGGTGAGGATGACCCCGCTCTGAACCTGACAGCGGCGACGCTGAGCGCAACGTCGACGACGATCACCGCGACGCTGACGGCGCCGCAGATCAGCCATGGCGTCCCGCTCGATGCTGAAGGCGGTGACTCGTTCAACGTGTTCTGGCTGTACAACGGCGTCGACTACTTCGCCAACGCGCTTGAATCCCAGCTCGGGACCTGGACCTTCTCGTCCGGCAGCACCGCGACCGGGTTTGCCGAGGACACGAGCGACAGCGCAGCCACCGGCACCGTCAACAATACGACCGGTCTGATCACGATCAAAATCCCGACCTCCGAGGTCGGCTCCCCGACGCAGTGTTCGCTACTGCAGGACCCGGAGGCCAACGATCAGCTCGACTACGGCGTGCCCGTGGTCGACGACGTGTCGCTGGGGACGATTGACACCGCTGACAACTACCGCGGTTACTCCGTCGACGGCGGCGAGGCGGACTCGATCGCTGCCAACGCCGTTGTTGGTGGCGCCAGCGCCTGCGGCTACCCGGTCGAGACGTTCCCGGCGCCGCCCACGACTGGCGGTGGCGGCTCGACCGGCGGCGGTGGCAGCACCGGTGGCGGCGGCAGCACGGGTGGCGGCGGCAAGACCGGCGGCGGTGGTGGCTCCACTGCCTGCACGACGAAGCCGACGACAACGATCCGCCGGAGCGCGCTGACTTCCTCCCGGCTGGCGCTGGCCGGTACGGCGACGGCGCACTGCGGCAAGATCAACTACGTCCACGTTGTGTTTGCCCGCGTCGTCAAGGGTCAGTGCAGCTTCCTGCACCCCAACGGCGTGTTCGGCAAGCTGACGAGCTGCAAGAAGTTCGTCTACCTCCACGTGTCGGGTAGCTCGCGCTGGACCTTCGGGCGCTCGCGGAAGTTCACCGCCGGCCGTTACGAGGCCTGGGCTCAGGTGTTTGACACCAAGAAGTTGAGCAGCCCGCTGGTTGCCTCGCGTCCGAACCGGAAGTTCCGGCTTCGCTAGGTAGTTGGTGCTGCCAGCGGTCTGACGAGCCCGCACATATCTGTGCGGGCCGGACCGCTGGCAGCCCTACCCTCGCCGGCTGACTAGAGCCGCGCGAGGTTCGGGGCGGAGATCCCGCGGGTCACCCCGCGCAGATCGACGAACAGCGCCGCCTCACGCGCGATCGTCAGGTGGTCGATGCCCGGATGGGCGGTCACCAGGACCACGGCGTCAGCGCCGGCAAGCGCCTCCGCCAGCGGCGTGTTGACGCGTTCGCCGAGCTCCGGCACGAACGCGTCGTGGTAGACGACGTTGGCGCCGCGGGCGGCGAGTGTCGAGATGATCCGCAGTGCCGGTGACTCACGCGTGTCGCCGATTCCGCCCTTGTAGGCGACACCGAGGATCGCGATCTTTGAGCCCTTGATCGGCTTGGCGGCATCGTTCAGCGCCAGCTCGATTCGCTCGACACAGTGGTCAGGCATGTACTGGTTGACCTTCCCCGCCAGCTCGATGAATTCGGTGGCGGTGTGGAACTGGCGTGCGCGCCAGGTCAGATAGAACGGATCGACCGGTAGGCAGTGGCCACCCATCCCCGGCCCGGGCTCAAAGCGCATGAACCCGTACGGCTTGGTGGCGGCCGCATCGACGACTTCCCAGATGTCGATCCCCATCCGCTCGGCGACGATCGCCAGCTCGTTGACCAGCGCGATGTTGACTGAACGGAAGATGTTCTCAAGCAGCTTCGTCAGCTCGGCCGCCTCCGGCGTCGACACCGGCACGAGTTGGTCGCAGACCTTGCCGTAGAGCGCCAGCGCGCGCTCCAGGCAGCCGTCGGTCAGCCCGCCGACCACCTTCGGCGTGTTGCGCAGCGTGTAGTCGGTGCGACCCGGATCGACGCGCTCGGGCGAGAACGCGACATTCAGATCCTTACCAACCGTCAGTCCTGATACGCGCTCGAGCTCGGGCGCCAGCAGCTCACGCGTCGTGCCCGGATAGGTGGTTGATTCAAGCACGACCAGCTGGCCGGCACGGACCACCTTCGCGAGTGCGGCGGCAGTCGACTGCAACGGTTCGAGGTCAGGCTCGCGGTTGGCGGTCAGCGGCGTTGGCACGCAGACGAGGATCGCCTCCGCTGCCGCCAACGGGGCGTATTCGGTTGAGGCGGTGATCCGCTCACGGACGGCGGCAAGGCGTGGCGTCGGGATGTCTTCGACGTAGGACTCGCCGACGCTGATCGCGGCGATCTTGCGCGGATCGATGTCAACCGCGATCACATCCTCGCCAGCCTCCGCAAACGCGACGACCAGCGGCAATCCCACATATCCAAGTCCCACAACCCCGACTGACATGGGCGCCGACGTTAGTGCATCGGGCCTGTCTCGCTGCAAGCGAACCGTCTAGGCTTTACGACGCTCCGCCGCGGTGCAGGCCCCCGAACCAGGTCAGGTCCGGAAGGAAGCAGCCTTAAGGAGTTACCTGTAGGCGCGGCGGGGTGTTTATTCCGACACAGGCACCTGCTCTGCCCGCTTGATCGCGATCGCAATCCCGTCGCTGTCGATCAGGCTGTGGGACGTAGCGATCAGTGGCCTGACCGCGGTCAGGCCCAACCGTGCGCGGCGGTCAACGGCACTTACCCGGGTCTCGCTGACGATCGCCGTGACGCGATCGCTGACCGGCTCGACCCAGATCGCGAATAGCACGCGGACTGTTCCGCGCGTTCTCCAGCGGCGGAACTCGTCAGCTTCGGCGAGCGCCGGATAGTCGCGCCGTAGCGTCCAGATCCGTCCGACCAATCCCGATACCAGCGCACCTTCGTCCGCCTGCAGCACCGTGAACGGTGGTGCGCGGAACATGTCGTCGAACACAGCCTCTGGCGAGATCCCCGGGATCCGCATTCGAACCAGCCGTCCGAGCGCGCGTGTGTCTGATAGCCGAATCGATCGTGCCGCTGCCCATAGCGCCGTCGGCTCGGCGTTCGCCTCTCGCCGGTGGTGAATGCGAACCAACGGCTTGTCCAACCAGCGGTCGAGATCGGGCCTGACCTGCCGCGCCTCTCCGACAACCGAGTCTTTCACCGTCATGGGCTGGATCGATAGCTCAGTAGCCGGGTGGGTAAACCGGGGTCGTGGTGGTGCTGGTGGTCGTTGGCGTGGTGGCGCTGGCTGTCGCCGTCACGACGTGCCAGCGACCGCCGAAGCTATGAAGCCCTTGGCCGCTGGCTGCGCCTGGCTTAGACCGGTCGCCGGAGAAGTAGTAGAGCGGGTGACCGCCGAGCGTGACCTGGAAGATCCGGCCGCGGCGGAGGATCCTGAGCTTGCCCTTGATTCCGGCGCCGGCTGTCAGCTTCGTCTTCGCGGAGGAGACCTTCAGTGGTGGCCACACGGAAAAGCATCCTTTCGCCTGGGTGCACAGCAGGTGGCGCGTCGTTTCAGGGCTCAACTCGTAAAGCGTACGGCCGCCTGAACCTACGACGATCGTCTTGTCGAGCGTCGAGTTGTGCGAGACCGCAAGCGTGGTCCGTTTCACAGCCGGTGTCGGCGGGTCGATCTGGGCCGTTCCGGAGGTGATCGGGACGATCGCGGGGATCGGTGCACATGATGACGCCGTCGACGACGTACTGGGGACGAAGTTGACGTCCTCCGGCTTGCCGGCGCGTGAGTCCGTGACATAGATGTAGACGCCGTGGATGGCGTCGTAGACAGCCGCCGGATCCGCGCTGCCGACGGCGTAGAAGAGGCCGATGTCATGGCCGACGATGTCCAGGCAGGTCACCGGCCCGGCCAGCGTGAGCAAGCCGATGCTGCCGACGGATGCCGTGGCGTGGAACGTCCCACTGGCAGCGGTTGCCGGTGTGTCGGCGGCGCGCTCGGCCGTGAAGACGATATGGAACGGTCCGCTGACAAAGTTCGCGTTGACCGACTCAGCCGGCGTGCTGCCGATCGCTGATGCGGCGCCATAGGCCGCCGCCGCTACTACCAACAACCCGGTGACGGCGCGCAGCACAGTCGATCGGTACATGGACATCTCTCCCTTTGTCGCAGACACTTGCTTTTTCAACCAAGACGCCGTGGACGCCAGGAACCTTCCCATTGGGCAGTTAAATGCTGCAACGCTGAACCCACCGCGGCTCACGGCGGGAAGGATTGGTCGCTGCGGACGTCTCTAGTCCTGAACGCGTTGGACCAACCTGGTCCAGCCGAACCGCACATTGGAGCAAAATGATCATGACTCGAAGAAGTCTTCGTATGAGCGCGGCCGCTGCGCTGCTGGGAGTGTCGTTGGTAGTCGCGGGATGCGGCAGCAGCAGTGGCTCAAGCCCGGCCGCCTCGACCCCGACGACAGCAACGACCCCGGCTGCCGCGCCAAATACGATCAGCACCGCAACAGGCACGGATGGCACATACCTGGTCGGTCCATCGGGGCGGGCTCTGTACCTGTTCGATGCGGACGGCAAGGGTGTCTCCAAGTGCTCCGGAGCCTGCGCCAGCGCGTGGCCGCCGCTGATCATTTCAGGAACCCCCGCAGTGTCAGGTGGCGTGAAGGCAGCTGAGCTTGGAACGACCACCAACGGCAGCCACCAGGTGACCTACAACGGCCACCCGCTCTACTACTTCGCCGGTGACTCCGGTCCCGGCACCACGACTGGCCAGGGCAGCGATGACTTCGGTGCCGAGTGGTGGCTGGTGTCGACCGCAGGCGCGTCCGTCACTACAGGCTCCTCCGCCGGCGCGTCGAGCGGCTACTAGCAGCAAGCGGGTCCTCGATCGCAGATCCGGTGCCGGGGAAATTCCGAACGATTCGGGAATTTCCCCGGCGCCGGTCCGACGTTGATCACCTTCGTCCAGAGTACCGTCGGTGAGATCGTTCCGAAGCTCTACACGATCCAGCACGCCGAGACGCCCGCCGGTTCGCCGCCTGTCCGGGGCGCGAGCCGGCTGAGCCGACACTAGACTCGGTTCGAGTGTCAGCTGGCCCCTCGCTCTACCGCCGTCATCGTCCCCGCACGTTCGCCGACGTGGTTGGTCAGGAGCACGTAGTCCGCACGCTGTCGCACGCTGTGGAGCGTGGCCAAGTCCACCACGCCTACCTGTTCGTCGGGTCCCGCGGGACCGGTAAGACGAGCATGGCGAAGATCCTCGCCTCCTGCCTGAACTGCGTCGACGGGCCGACGATCACCCCCTGCGGCCACTGTGACTCGTGTGTCTCGATCGCCAGCGCGACCTCGCTTGACGTGATCGAGATGGACGCCGCCTCCAACAACTCGGTTGATGACATCCGTGACCTGCGCGAGAAGGTCGCCTACGCGCCCGTCTCCGGCCGCCACAAGGTTTACATCCTTGACGAGGCCCACATGCTCTCCCAGCAGGCGTGGAACGCGTTCCTGAAAACACTTGAGGAACCGCCGCCGAAAACGATCTTCGTGTTGGCGACCACCGAAGCGCAGAAAGTGCTGCCGACAGTTGTCGATCGCTGCCACCGCTTCGACTTCGGCCGCCCCGCCGCTGAGCAAGTCACCGAGGTGATTCGCCGTGTGGCGCAGAGTGAGTCGATTCAGATCGACGAGGGCGCGATGGCGCTGATCGCTCGCCACGCGACGGGGTCGTTCCGTGACGCGCTGGGCACGCTTGAGCAACTCGTCAGCTACGCCGGCGGGGAGCCGATCGGTCCTGCCGAGGTACTCGCGGTGCTCGGCGTTGCCGATGCCGAGCAGCTGTTCGCGGCGCTCGACGCGGTGATCGAGCGCGACCCGGCAGCCGCCTTGCGTGCTGCCGCGACGCTGGCGCAGTCCGGCCGCGACCCCGGTCAGGTCCTGCGCGATCTCGAGGTTCATGGGCGCGAGCTGTTGACCGTCCAGGTGTTGGGCGAAGTGCCGGCCGAGATTCGCGTCACCCCCGACCGTGACGCCCGCCTCGCCGAACAGGCCCGCGCGCTCGGTCCAACCGATGCCGTACGACTGCTCGAGTTGGTCTCCGGCGCACTCGAGGCGACCGCCAACGGCGCTCAGCCACGGATCCAACTCGAACTCGTGCTCGTCCGTGCGGCGGCGCCCGAGTTCGACCCATCCGTCGGAGCGCTGCTGTCGCGCGTCGAGCGCTTGGAGAGTGGGGGGGCAGTGCGGCCGCTTGCGCCACCCGCGCGCGAGGTGGCGCCGGCACCCACACCGCCCCCCAGCTCTGAAGGCTCGGTACCTGCGCCGCTCCCGGCAGTGTCGACGGCGCCTTTAGCTGTTGATCCTTCCCCGGCGCCGATGGAATCGGCAGAGCTACCTCGCGAGCGGGTAGCGACGCCGACACCGTCGGCGAACGGGGCAACAGATCTAGGCCAGTTGCAATCAACTTGGCCGGCGGTGGTCGAGATGATCCGCGGGGTCAACGCGATGTTGGCGGCGCTGCTCAATGACGCACGTCCGATCACGCTGAGCGGCAGCGAGTTGGTGGTGGGCTTGCCTGCCGGCCAGGCGTTTTTGAAGAAGAAGGCCGAGCAGGAGGATCACCGCCGGATCGCCGTCGAGGCGCTGCGCAACGTCACCGGGGCCAGCCTGACGCTTCGCTACGAATTGGTCATAGCCGATGCCGGTGCCGAACCTAGCGCGGAGTCGGTGGTGCCACCGATGTCCGACGATGAGATCGTTCAGCACTTCATGGAACAGTTGGACGCCAAAGAGATCGAGGAGAGCAACTGATGCCCCAGCCGAACATGCAGCAGATGATGGCCCAGGTCCAGAAGATGCAGGCTGACATGGCGGCCGCGCAAGAGTCGCTGAAGTTCGAGACCATCACCGCAACGGCCGGCGGCGGCGTTGTAACGGTGCAGATGAGCGGCGAGCTCGAGGTCAAGTCGGTCACGATCGCGCCTGAAGCTGTCGATCCAGACGACATCGAGATGCTTCAAGACCTGGTGTTGGCGGCGGTCAACGAGGCGCTTGCGATGGCGCAGACACTCGCCGCCGAGAAGTTGCAAGCTGCCGCCGGTCCGTTGGCTGGTCCCGGGGGGCTCGGCTCGCTCGGCCTACCCGGCTTCTGAGTTGAGTTACCACGCGCCGCCGATTCAGCGGCTGATCAACGAACTGTCAAAGCTCCCGGGCGTCGGCGGGCGCACCGCGCAGCGCCTCGCCTTCCACATGCTGCGGGCGTCAGAGGACGACGCCTTCGCGCTGGCCGAGGCGATCAAAGAGGTCAAGACAAAGATCACGTTCTGTGAGATCTGCTTCAACCTGGCCGAGGGCACGCTGTGCCGGATCTGTGAGGACTCGCGTCGTGACACTGCGCTGATCTGTGTGGTCGAGGAGCCGGCGGACGTGATCCCGATCGAACGTACCCACGAATGGTCTGGGCGCTACCACGTGCTCGGCGGCGCGCTGTCACCGATCGACGGGATCGATCCCGAGGATTTGAAACTGCGCGAGCTATACCGGCGGGTGCAGGAGGACAACGTGCGGGAGGTGGTGATCGCGACGAACCCGACGACCACCGGTGAGGCGACGGCGATGCACATCGCGGGGGATCTCCGCCGCCTGTCGCCGGATGTCGTTGTCACGAGACTCGCCTCGGGGCTGCCGGTCGGCGCCGACCTTGAGTACGCCGACGAACTGACGCTCGGCCGCGCGTTCAGCGGCCGCCGCACCTTCTCGTAGTCGGCTGCAAACGTCTGACGTTTACGCGATTTGCCGGTCATAGGGCATTTCGTGCAAACGTCGTGCGATTGGAGACCGAACCTGGGTCTCGTGCAATGCAGACAGACCTGCCGCGCGCTCCCAGCCGCCCGCCCCAGCCGGTAAGCGGGGCGGGCGAGCAACCAGCATCTCGTAACCTCAGCGGCCGTATGCCTTCAACTGTGGTGATGAAGTTCGGCGGAACCTCCGTCGCCGATGCGGAGCGGATCAAGCGCGCGGCAGCGCGGATCGTCGCGCAGCGCGACTCCGGCAAGCGCGTTGTCGCGGTGCTGTCTGCGCGTGGGCTTGAGACCGATCAGCTGATCGCCGACGCGTATGAGGTTTCGCCCCACCCGGATCCGCGCGAGATGGACATGCTGCTGTCGACCGGCGAGCGGATCTCCTGCGCGCTTTGCGCGATGGCGATCAACGACCTCGGGCATCGGGCGATCTCGTTGACCGGCTCGCAGGCGGGGATCGTCACCGACACCTCGCACACCAAGGCGCGGATCATCGACGTCCGCGCTGACCGGATCAAGGAGGCGCTTGAGGAGGACAAGATCGTGCTGGTCGCGGGTTTTCAGGGGGTCTCGACGAGTCGCGACGTGACGACCCTCGGTCGCGGCGGCTCGGACACGACCGCGGTCGCGCTGGCGGCGGCGATCGGCGCCGAGGTCTGTGAGATCTACACCGACGTGCGCGGCGTCTACACCGCTGATCCCCGGCTCGTGCCGGACGCCCGTAAGCTGTCGGTCGTCAGCTTCGAGGAGATGATGGAGATGGCGGCTTCCGGGGCAAAGGTGCTGCAGCTGCGCTCGCTTGAGTACGCCCGCACGCACGGCGTCAGGATCCACTGCCGCTCAAGCTTCGAGGACGGTACCGGTACCGTGGTGCTTGGAGAAGACGAGACGATGGAGAACCCGCTTATCACCGCAGTCACCCACTCGACCGACGAGGCTCGGATCACGCTGATTGGCGTGCCCGACCGTCCCGGCGCCGCGGCGTCGATCTTCAACGCGCTGGCCGACGCCAACGTCAACCTCGACACGATCATTCAGAACGAGCCGCGCGGCGACGCACACCACGCCGAGGTGTCGTTCACGATCGCCAGCGAGGACCTCGCCGACGCCCAGCGGGCGCTCGAGCCGATCAGTCGTGAGCTGGGGCTGAGTGCGATCGAGGCGGACGAGCAGATCGGCAAGGTGTCGATCGTCGGCGCCGGCATGCGCTCGCATCCCGGCGTTGCCGCGAAGGTCTTCCAGACCCTCGCCGAGCACGAGATCAACATCGAGATGATCTCTACCTCGCCGATCAAGATCTCCTGCGTGATCCGGGCCGCCGCGGTGCCCGAGGCAGTTCGTTCGCTCCACGCCGCGTTCGAGCTCGGCACCGGCGCCGGCGAGCCCGAGGCGTTCAACCAGGAGCCACGATGAGCGCCGGCTTGCGGATCGCGGTTGTCGGTGCGACCGGCGCGGTCGGCACCGTGATGCTGCAGTGCCTGCGTGAACGCGGGCTTGACTCGCATGAGTTGGTGCTGTTCGCGACTGAGCGCTCGGCCGGCCGGGTGATCGACGGGCACACCGTCGTCGCGCTGAACGAGGACGCCGACCTGGGCGGGTTCGATCTCGCGCTGTTCTCAGCCGGCGGCGGGACCTCAAAGACCTGGGCGCCCCGCTTCGTCGAGGCAGGCGCGACGGTGATCGACAACTCCTCGGCGTTCCGGCGTGATCCGGACGTGCCGCTGGTGGTCGCCGAGGTCAACCCGCACGCTTTGCGCGGACACCACGGGCTGATCGCCAACCCGAACTGCTCGACGATGCAACTGATGGTTGCGCTGGCGCCGATCCACCGCGAGGCGGGGATCGAGCGGCTGGTCGTCTCGACCTATCAGTCCGTGTCGGGTACCGGCGTGGCGGCGATTGAAGAGCTTGATGGGCAGGCGCGGGCGGCGCTTGACGGATGGGCGATGCCGGAGCCGGAGATCTACCCGCAGCAGATCGCCTTCAACGTGATCGGTGCGGCGGGATCGTTCATCGATGGCGATGACCACACCGACGAAGAGCGCAAGATGATGTTTGAGACGCACAAGATCCTTGAGGACGAGGAGATCGGCGTTGCCGTCACCTGCGTTCGCGTGCCGGTTCGCACCGGCCACTCCGAGTCGGTCAACGTGCAGACGCGTCAGCCGTTGTCCGTCGAGCGCGCGCGTGAGCTGCTGGCGGCCGCGCCCGGGCTCGTGCTTGAGGACGTCCCGTCACCGCTGCGCGCGGAGGGCCGTGATGAGGTATTCGTCGGGCGACTGCGCGCCGACACCTCGCACCCGCGCGCCTTGTCGATGTTCGTCGTCGCGGATAACTTGCGCAAGGGCGCCGCGACCAACGCTGTGCAGATCGCCGAGGTGCTGATCAAGGACGGGCTGATTCGCCCCGCTGCGGCGATCACGTCCTAATTGTTCCGGATCAGTCCTCGCGACATTTACAGTCGGCGGTGATGCCACCACAGCCGCGGCACCGAGCACCCGCTTACAAGGCACGCGTGAAGTATGCGAGACGTCTTGATCAGGCGTCAACGCGTCGGATGATCGATCACGCCGCTGAGGTGGACTACAACGGTCCGGCTGCGAAGGAGTCGCTCGGCAAGCGACTGCTGGCTTGGGCGCTCGGCGAGCGCGGCATTAGGTAGCTGGTCCTAGCCGCGGACGCCCTGGCAGGGCTTCGTTAGGCCAGTGGCGTCGCGAACGCCGCCTGCAACGCGCGACGAACCTGGTCGGCGGTGATCACACCGCGCAGCATCCCATCACGGTCGACCGCCACGACCGCGCCCAGGCGCCCCATCGCCTCAGAACCGAGAACCTCAGTCAGCGGTCGGTCCTCGCTGACCTCCAGGCTCGCGACGTCGCCGTCAAGCACTGACGCGACCGTCAGCCAGCCATTGCCGTCGTCAGTCGCGGC
>Ga0302314_10015308_pt1 | contig 13040 bp, 12 predicted proteins | sample III_Palsa_N2_3_FD_200533 | JGI IMG/M metagenome (GOLD analysis project Ga0302314, IMG submission 200533) | Peat permafrost microbial communities from Stordalen Mire near Abisko, Sweden - III_Palsa_N2_3 | ecosystem: Environmental > Terrestrial > Soil > Palsa > Peat permafrost | place: Sweden...
TGGAGACGTCGGTCCCGGCCGGCGCGTCGGTCAGCACGCCTTCCATGTTGGCGTTCTGGACATTCCACGACCAGGTCTTGGCCCCGACCAGGATGGCGTCCTGCAGATCCGCGCCGGCCAGATCGGCGCCCGAGAGATCGGCGCCCGCCAGGTTCGCGCCCGACATCTTGGCCTGTTTCAGGTTGGCGCGGACCAGCTTGCAGTCCTTCATCACCGCGTCGGTGAAGTCGGCTTTCAGCGCGACGACGCCAGACAGGCGCGAGCGTTCCAGGTTGGCGCCGGCCAGGATCGCGCCCTGGGCGTTGGCGCCGCCGGTGCGGTCGACCGCCTCCAGGATGCGCAGGCCGCGCTCACGGTCGGCGGTGGCGATGGTGCCTTCGCGAAGGTCAGCCTCGAACAGGTCGGCGCCGGAGAGGTTGGCGCCGCGCAGGCAGGCGCCCCGCAGGTCGGCCCGGCGCAGCGAGGCTTCGCGGAAGTCGGTGTTCTGGGCGTCGGCGCCGAACAGGTTGGCGTTGTCGAGCCGCGCGCCGGCGAAGTTGCAGTCGGCCAGGATCGCGCCGGTGAAGTCGGCGTCGCAGAGATTGCGGCCAGCGAGGTCGAGGCCCGAGATATCCTTCCAGGTGAACACCGCGCGGGCGCCGCCCATCCGCGACGACCACAGGCGATCGTGACGCACGCAGATGGCGTCGACCTCGGCCTGGGTCAGGCGCCGGTGCTGCAGCACCTGGGTGGCTGGTTCGCCCATGGCTTCCTAAGATCGCGTGATCTGAATCATCTGGCGTTAAGCCTAAACGCCGGCGCTTAACGACCCCTTCACGCGCCGCCTGAGTTGCGGCGACCCGTCAGCAGTCGGCGTAAAGGAACGCAGCCTCGTCGTGCAGCAGGCCGCGCTCGGGCGTCAGGCCTGCGTCGCGAAGCCACGTGGGGCCGCGGCCGGCCGAGAGCGCATGCGGGTTGTCGCAGGCGAACACCACCCGGGCGACGCCCGCGACCGCCAGCCGCTCGGCGCAGGAAGCCGTGCCGTTCGAGCGCTCGCCGCAGGGTTCCATGGTGACGAACGCCGTCGCACCTCTGGCCCGCGCGCCGGCGGCGGCCAGCGCCTGCTCCTCGGCGTGCGGCCGCCCGCCCTCAGCCGTCGTCGCCTCGGCGATGACCACGCCGTCCAGCACGATCACGCAGCCGACAGCGGGATTTTCTCCGGTGAGGCCGAGCCGCGCGCTGGCCAGGGCGATGGCCCGGCGCATGTGCCCGCTGTCGGCCGGATCGGTCACGGGATCGCCGGCAGCGCCTGGGCGCGCGCCGCATCGAGATAGCGCGCCTCAGTCGGTCGCAGCGCCGCGTCGAGTTCGATCAGCAGCGGATTGCCGGTGGGAATCTCCACGCCGGGGATCGCCGCGTCCGAGACGTCGAACAGCAGCTTGACGATGGCGCGCAGCGAGTTGCCGTGGGCGACAATCAGCAGCCGCTTGCCGGAGGCCAGCGCGGGCGCGATCGCCGCGTCCCAGTAAGGCTGCACCCGCTCCAGCGTCGACCTCAGCGTCTCGGTCGCCGGCACCGCGATTCCGGCGTAGCGGCGGTCGCCGGCGAAATCGAACGGGCCGCCCGGCGCCAGCGGCGGCGGCGGGATGTCGTACGACCGGCGCCAGATCATCACCTGTTCGGTCCCGTGCTTGGCAGCCGTCTCGGCCTTGTTGAGCCCGGTCAGGCCGCCGTAGTGGCGCTCGTTGAGCCGCCAGTCTTTCTCCATCGGAATCCAGAGCTGGCCGGCCGCCGCCAGCGCCAGGTCGGCGGTGCGGATCGCCCGCGTCAGCACCGAGGCGAAGGCGCGGTCGAACTGTAGGCCCTCGGCCGCGATCAGTTCGCCGCCGCGCTTGGCCTCGGCTTCGCCTTGCGCCGACAGGTCGACGTCGACCCAGCCGGTGAAGCGATCCTCGAGGTTCCATTGGCTTTGGCCGTGGCGCAGCAAGACGAGGGTCGGCATGAGCTTCCGGGGAAGGTTGATGATCGGCGCCTCGTCGCATGCCCCGCCCCGCTCGCGCAAGCGGCCTTCCGGCGGCGACGCGGGCGGGCTATACGGCCGGCGCAATGCCCGATGGCCTCGCCCTCCCCGCTCTCGCCCTGATCGTCGTAGGGCTCGTCGCCCTGGCGCTGGTCTGGCCGCAAGGCCAGGGCGCGCAATCGCCCGCGCCTTTCGGCCATCCAGTTGCGAAGCTGCAATCGCCGATCGCGCAGATCGCCGCCTCGCCGCTGCTGCTGCGTGGTCCGGAATCGCCGGCCAAACCCGCGGCCGCGCATGCCCGCGCCGCCCACCACCCGTCTTAAGCCCCGTCAGGAGTCCCCGTTGCCGTTCAAGCCCCGCACCGACCTCGCGCCGATGACCGTGGACTACGAAAACGAACCGCTGATCCGGGCGACAGGCTTTCGCGAATACGACGCGCGCTGGATGTTCGGCCCCGATCTCAACCTGGTCGGCGTGCAGGCGCTGGGCCTCGGGCTCGGGACCTATCTGGCCGAACGCGGCGAGCGCCGCGTGGTCGTTGGCCACGACTTCCGCAGCTATTCGCTCTCGATCAAGCAGTCGCTGATCCTGGGTCTGGTCAGCGCCGGCTGCGAGGTGCTCGACATCGGCATGGCGGTGACGCCGATGGCCTATTTCGCCCAGTTCGACCTCGAAGCGCCCTGCGTCGCCATGGTCACCGCCAGCCACAACGAAAACGGCTGGACCGGGGTGAAGATGGGCGCCGGGGCGCCGCTGACCTTCGGCCCGGACGAGATCGGCCGGCTGAAGGAGATCGTGCTGGCCGGCGAGGGCAAGGTGGTCGCGGGCGGCACGGTGACCAAGATCGACGGCCTGGCCGAGCGTTACGTCGCCGACGCGGCGACCCGCTGCAGCCTGAGCCGCCCGATCCGCGTGGTCTGCGCCTGCGGCAACGGCACCGCCGGCGCCTTCGCGCCGGAAGCGCTGCGGCGCATGGGCGCCGACGTAGTCGAGGTCGATTGCGAGCTCGACTGGAGCTTCCCGAATTATAATCCGAACCCGGAAGATCATAAGATGCTCAGCGCCATGTCGGTGGCGCTGAAGGAGCATGGCGCCGAGCTGGCGTTCGGGTTCGACGGCGACGGCGACCGCTGCGGCGTGGTCGACGACGAGGGCGAGGAGATTTTCGCCGACAAGATCGGCCTGATCCTGGCCCGCGATCTCGCCCCGCGGTTCCCGAACGCCCGCTTCGTGGTCGACGTGAAGTCGACCGGCCTCTTCATCACCGACCCGGTGCTGAAGGCCGCCGGCGCCTCGACCGTCTACTGGAAGACCGGCCACAGCTACATCAAGCGCAAGACCGCCGAGATCGGCGCCCTGGCCGGGTTCGAGAAGTCCGGCCACCTGTTCTTCAACGCCCCGCTCGGCCGCGGCTACGATGACGGCCTTGTGGCCGCCGCCGCGATCCTGTCCGTGCTGGACCGCAACCCTGACAAAAAGCTCAGCGATCTGAAGAAATCGCTGCCGATGGCCTACACCTCACTGACGATGTCGCCGCACTGTGCCGACGAACTGAAGTACGACGTCGTGGCGCGCATCGTGAAAGCCTACGAAGAACTCGGCGCCGCGGGCGGCGAAATCCTGGGCCGCAAGATCACCGACGTGAACACCGTCAACGGCGCCCGCGTGACGCTGGAAGACGCCTCCTGGGTGCTGGTGCGCGCCTCTTCCAACAAGCCCGAGATCGTGGTGGTGGTCGAAAGCACCCGCTCCGAAGACGACATGCGCGCCCTGTTCCGCGAAGAGGTGAAGCCGCGGTTGGCGCGCGAGCCGGACGTCGGGGCCTACAACCAGGAAATTTGACTGGCGAGCGGTTGACTCGCGACGCTTGTGAAGCTGCTTTGCGCCCCCTCCGTCACGCGCCGCTTCGCGACGCGCGCCACCTCCCCCGTTTCGCTACGCTTCTCGGTGGAGGAGAAGGAAGACACTGCTCCTCCACCGCATAGCGCAGCGGCGCGGGGGAGGTGGCGCGGCGCGCTGCAAGCGCGGCGTGACGGAGGGGGCGCAAGGCCGCCACCCAGGTTGATGGAGGGACTCACCGCATGCGCGTGGCGATGATCGGGACGGGGTATGTGGGGCTGGTCTCGGGCGCCAGCTTCGCCGACTTCGGGCACGAGGTGGTCTGCGTCGATAAGGACGCGGCCAAGATCGAGGCGCTGCGGGCCGGCAAGATGCCGATCTTTGAGCCGGGCCTCGCGGTGATGGTCGCGCGCAACGTCGAAGCCGGTCGGCTGGCGTTCGCGACCGACTCTGCGATCGCGGTGCGGGAGGCCGACGCGGTGTTCATCGCGGTCGGCACGCCGTCGCGCCGCGGCGACGGTTACGCCGATCTCTCCTACGTCTACGCCGCCGCAGAAGAGATCGCCTCGCAGCTCGATGGCTTCACCGTGGTGGTGACCAAGTCCACCGTGCCGGTGGGCACCGGCGACGAGATCGAGGCGATCCTGAAGCGCGCCCGGCCGGACGCCCAGTTCGCCGTCGTCTCCAACCCGGAATTCCTGCGCGAAGGCGCCGCGATCGAAGACTTCAAGCGCCCCGACCGCGTGGTCGTTGGCATCGAGGACGAGCGCGCCCGCCCGGTGATGGCCGAACTCTATCGCCCGCTCAATCTCAACGAGACGCCGATCCTGTTCACCGACCGGCGCTCGTCGGAGCTGATCAAGTATGCGTCCAACGCGTTTCTGGCGATGAAGATCACCTTCATCAACGAGATCGCCGACCTCTGCGAGGCGGTGAACGCCGACATCCAGCAGGTGTCGCGCGGGGTCGGGCTGGACAAGCGGATCGGCTCGAAATTCCTGCACGCCGGCCCGGGCTATGGCGGTTCGTGCTTCCCGAAGGATACGCTGGCGCTGGTGCGCACCGCCCACGACGCCCGCGCGCCGCTGAATCTGGTCGAGACCACCATCCGGGTGAACGAGGCGCGCAAGAAGGCGATGGCGGGCAAGGTGGCCGATGCGCTGGCGGGCGACCTCGCCGGTAAGCGGATCGGGGTCCTCGGCCTTACCTTCAAGCCCAACACCGACGACATGCGCGAGGCGCCCTCGCTACAGATCATCCCGGCGCTGCTCGCCATGGGCGCGAAGGTGCAGGTCTACGATCCCCAAGGTCATGAGGCGCGGCAGCTGCTGCGCGAAGTGGATTTCAAGCACGGGCCTTACGAGGCCCTGGACGGCGCCGACTGCGCGGTGATCATCACCGAGTGGGACGAGTTCCGCGCGCTCGACCTCGACCGGGTGCGCGAGGTGATGAACCGGCCGCTGGTGGTCGATCTGCGCAACATCTACCGTCCCGACGAGATGCGCTCGCGCGGCTTCACCTACCTCAGCGTCGGGCGGGCCTGAGCGGCACGTCGGCTCTCGGGGCCGGCTATTGGGTGAAGGACATCCAGTTCTGCGACGCCCACAAGGTGCCGATCCAGAATGCGGCGCCCATGCCGGCGACGAAGACCATGCACGCCACGCAACTTGCGCCCTTTGCGGCAGCCTTCGGTGCGGCCCGCGGGGCCCAGGTGGGGTCGTTCGCCATATCGCCTCCCTAAAAGGCTATATTTTTCAGAGCCGTCTCGGTCGAGCGAAGCGGCCAGGACTGAGGTTAAGGGCGGTTTAGGAAATCTGTCCAGCCCGTAATGTTTGCTGCTAAGCTCGATGCGATCGGGAAACAGGGATCGCAGATGCTTCGGACCTACAAAGTGTTGGCCGCTCTGGCGCTCACGGGCGCGGCGGCGATCATCCTGGCGGGATGCCAGAAGGCGGCGCCGAACGCGGCGGCCGAGCCTTCGGGGGTTGTCAGCAACACCGCCGCGCCGACCAACGCCGCAGCGTCGCCGGCAGCCGCAAGCACAGACGCAGCGGATGCCAAGGCGTTCCTCGACGGCGTCTATGCGCACTATAAATCAAGCAAAAACAACAACTACCAGCCGTTCGACGGCAACGCCAAGGAGGTGCTCGACGCCGACACCATCGCCCTGTTGAAAGCTGACAAGAAGGTGCTGACGGATGGTGTCGGGGCGATCGACAGCGACTGGCTGTGCGACTGCCAGGACTACAACAGCATCGTGGCGACGGTGACCGTGCAATCGGCGACGCCGACCGGGGCCAAGGCGACCGCGGACCTCCACGACACGGAGGATAAGACCGACCCGCCGGGCCACGACACCTTCGACCTGGTCAAGACCGCCGACGGCTGGCGCATCCACGACATGGGCACCCGCGACCAGCCCAGCCTGCGCAAGGTGCTGCAGGACGAGATCGCCCACCCGCCGAAAGACTAGGTCCCCATCCTTGTCATCCCGGAAGCTCGCGCAGCGAGCTGTCCGGGACCTACTTCACCGCCAGCTCAAGTAGGTCCCGGATGAGTCCGCTTCGCGGCTCTCCGGGATGACACTGTAATTGCGGTAGATCGCTGTCGCCCCCTGACAACTGCTGGCGGCGACCAGAGTTAGTCGGGAACCGCTAACTCGGAGGCCTCCCATGCCCAAGCCCGACGACCTGCCCGACACCGCCAAGCGCGAGCGTGTCACCGCCGAGGGCGCCTGCGTCTGCGGCGCCGTGCGGGTGGAGATCGTGGTTCCGGCGGTCTGGGCCTGGCACGATCACTCGGCCGCCAGCCGGCATGCTCAGGGCTGCGCCTACGCCACCTACGTGGGCAGCTGGAAGAGCCGGTTCCGCGTCCTTGCCGGCGACGAATGCCTCACCCGCTACAAGGACGCCGAGACCGGCTCGGCCCGCAGCTTCTGCGCTCGCTGCGGCACGCCGGTGATGTACGAGCGAGCGCGCGCCCCTAAGATGGTCAACCTGCCACGCCCGCTCTTCGCCGGCCGCACCGGCCGCGAGCCGCGCTACCACATGTTCCTCGGCGAGGCGGCCGACTGGACCTATCTCGGCGAGCCGCTGGCGCCGCTGAAGGGCTATCCCGGCGTGATGTGGGAGCGGCCCCAACGCAAGAAACGGCGCGGTCGAGGGGATGTTCTGAGCGCCTAGGTCCGGCTGGGCTTGATGTAGATCACCTTGGCCCCGCCGCCACCGATCAGCGCGCCGAGGATCAGGCCCGCGACCATCGCCAGCGCGACGGCGATGTAGGGCTGCTCCTTGACGAACGGATCGACCGTGCCGACCACGTTTTCCGCGCCTTTGCGCAGCGACTGGTAGGTGTCGCTTGCCTGGTCGGTGGCGCTCGCGACCGCCTCGACGGCCTTCTTGGCGGTCTTGCCGATCACTTCCTTCGCCTTGCCGACCGCATCCTCGGCCGAGCCTTCGAGCTGGCGCGCCTCGCCGCTGAATTGCATGCCGGGATCACCCAGCACCTCACCGGCCGCGGCCTCGACCTGGCCGATGCCGTTCTTGATCTTGCCTTCGACGTTTTCGGGATTCATGGCGCAGTTCCTTTAGTGAGTGGGAGCCTCCAGACGAGCGGGACCACGCGCCTGAGGTGAAAGCGTGACCAAAACCCCCGTAGCCCGACCTTCGTTCCGCGTCAGTTCGAAAGGGGGCCGCGTCGCTCCTAAACCGCCGCTTCCCTCACCGCGCCGGCGATTTCGCGCACCAGTTGGCCGACCAGTTTCTCGTCGTCGCCCTCGGCCATGATCCGGATCAACGGCTCGGTGCCGGAGGCGCGCACCAGCACCCGGCCGGAGCCGTTGAGGCGCTGCTCGGCCTGGGCGATGGCGTTCTTGACGTGGTCGTTGTCGAGCGGCTTGCCGCCGCTGAAGCGCACGTTCTCCAGCTTCTGCGGCACCGGTTCGAACTGGCGGGCGAGCGAACTCATCGGCTTGCCCGAGCGCACCAACTCGGCCAGCACCTGCAGCGCGGCGATCAGGCCGTCGCCGGTGGTGGAGAAGTCCGACAGGATGATGTGGCCGGATTGTTCGCCGCCGAGGTTGAACTTGCCCTCGCGCATCTTGGCGCTGACGTAGCGGTCGCCGACCTGGGTGCGGTGCAGGGCGAGGCCCTTGCCGCCCAAGAACCGCTCGAGCCCAAGATTGGACATCACCGTCGCCACCACGCCGTCGCCCGTCAGCGCCCCCTTGGCGGCCCAGGACGCGGCGATCAGCGCCATGATCTGGTCGCCGTCGACGATCTGGCCCTTCTCGTCGCAGATCACCAGCCGGTCGGCGTCGCCATCGAGCGAGATGCCGATGTCGGCGCGGTATTGCTTGACCGCGGCGGTGATCGTCGCCGGATGGGTCGAGCCGCACTCTTCGTTGATGTTCATGCCGTCCGGCGAGACGCCGACGCTGATCACCTCGGCGCCGAGTTCGTAGAGCGCGGTGGGGGCGACCTTGTAGGCCGCGCCGTTGGCGCAATCGACCGCGACCCGCAGGCCGCTCAGCGACAGCGACTTCGGGAAGGTCGCCTTGGCGATCTCGACATAGCGCGCCGGCGCCTCGTCGATCCGCACCACTCGGCCGAGGCCCTTCGGTCCGGCGAGCCCGTCCTGCAGGCCCTGATCCATCAGCGCCTCGATCTCGGCTTCGCGGGCGTCGGAGAGCTTGTAGCCGTCAGGACCGAACAGCTTGATGCCGTTGTCGGCGAAATTGTTGTGCGAGGCGCTGATCATCACGCCGATATCGGCGCGCATCGAGCGGGTCATCATCGCCACGCCCGGCGTCGGCAGCGGGCCGAAGGTGCGCACGTCCATACCGACGCTGGTGAAGCCCGCGACCAGCGCCGGCTCGATCATATAGCCGGAGAGGCGGGTATCCTTGCCGATCACCACCAAGTGGCGACGATCGCCGCCGCTGGTGAACAGCTTGCCCGCGGCCAGCCCAACGCGCAGCGCCACCTCGGCCGTCATCGGGTGGACGTTGGCCTGGCCGCGGATGCCGTCGGTGCCGAAGTAGCCGCGCGAATTCATGGGCAAGTCCAGAAACTTAAGGAAACCGAGTTTTAGATGACCGCGGGTTTGCGAATGCTAAAGCCGCTCGCCGGATCGCCGACAAATCAGTCTAATCCTGCGCTTCGCGAACCACAAAGGACCGATCCTGAATGTGCGGTATCATCGGCATCGTCGGCGACGCGCCCGTCAGCGGCCGGCTGATCGAAAGCCTCCGGCGGCTGGAGTATCGCGGCTATGACTCCGCGGGGGTCGCCGGCGTGGTCGGCGACCACATCGAGCGCCGCCGGGCCGAGGGTAAGCTGGGCAATCTGGAGCAGGTGCTGGCCGCCGATCCGCTGATCGCCACCATCGGCATCGGCCACACCCGCTGGGCCACCCATGGCGCCCCGGTGATCCGCAACGCCCATCCGCACACCGCCGGCCGGGTGACATTGGTCCACAACGGCATCATCGAGAACTTCGCCGAGCTTAAGGCCGAACTCGTCGCCCACGGCCGGGTGTTCGAGAGCCAGACCGACACCGAGGTGGTTGCGCACCTGATCGATCAGAACCTGGAAGAGGGCAAAGCCCCACTCGATGCGCTGAAGGCGGCGCTGGACCGGCTGCGCGGCGCCTACGCCATCGTGCTGATGATCGAGGGCGCGCCCGGCCAGATCTTCGGCGCGCGGCACGGGCCGGCGCTGGTGGTCGGGTATGGCGAGGGCGAGATGTTCCTCGGCTCGGACGCGCTCGCGGTGGGCCCCTTCACCAACCGCATCAGCCATCTGGAAGACGGCGACTATGTCGTCATCGACCGCAAGGGCGCGCGGGTATTCGACGTTTCGGGCGCGCCGGTCCAGCGGCCGATCCGCACCGTGCCCACCGCCCAGGCGCTGGTCGAGAAGGGCAACTATCGCCACTTCATGGAGAAGGAGATCTACGACCAGCCCGACGCCTGCCAGCACACGCTGTCGGCCTACGTCGATCCGGTCGCCAACCGGGTGAAGGCCCCCGGGCTCGACTTCGCCAAATTCGACCGGCTGCAGATCATCGCCTGTGGCACCGCCTCCTACGCCGGTATGATCGCCCGCTATCTGTTCGAGCGCCTGGCCGGCCTGCCGACCGACGTCGAGATCGCCTCGGAGTTCCGCTACCGCGAGCCGGCGCTCGGCCCTGGCGCGCTGGCGCTGGCGGTCAGCCAGTCCGGCGAGACAGCCGATACGCTGGCCGCCCTGCGCTGGTGCAAGGGACGGGGCCTGACCACCGCGGCGCTGGTCAATGTGCATGAATCGACCATGGCCCGCGAAGCCGACGTGATGCTGCCCACCAACGCCGGGCCGGAGATCGGCGTCGCCTCGACCAAGGCCTTTACCTCCCAGGTCGCGGCCTTGACCGCCCTGGCAATCGCCGCCGCCCGCCAGCGCGGCCGGATCGACGAGGCCGAGGAAGGCCGCCTCGCCGCCCTGCTGCTGGAGACGCCGCGCCTGATCGCCCAGTCGCTGGTGGTGGAAGACCACGTCCGCGCCATTGCGCTCGACATCTCAAGAGCGCGCGACGTGCTCTACCTCGGCCGCGGCGCGATGTACCCGCTGGCGCTGGAGGGAGCGCTGAAGCTGAAGGAAATCAGCTACATCCACGCCGAGGGCTATGCCGCCGGCGAGCTGAAGCATGGACCGATCGCCCTGGTGGACGAGGCGACGCCGGTGATCGTGATCGCGCCCACCGATGAGTTGTTCGAGAAGACCATGTCGAACATGAGCGAGGTGGTCGCCCGCGGCGGCCGCATCGTGCTGTTCACCGACCAGAAGGGGGCGCGGCACGCGCCGCCCGGCGCCCAGGTGATCGTCGCCCCCGAGTGCGACCCGATGATCGCCCCGCTGGTCTTCGCCGGCCCGATCCAGCTGCTGGCCTATCACGTGGCGGTGCAGAAGGGCGCGGACGTCGACCAGCCACGCAATCTCGCCAAGTCGGTAACGGTAGAATAGCGACCGCCGCGCGCCGCCGCGCTGGATTTGCCGCGCCGCCTCGGCTAGCAGGCGCGCATGAAAACTGTCCGCAAGGCGGTGCTGCCCGTGGCCGGGCTTGGCACCCGCGTCCTGCCCGCCGCCAAGGTGACGCCGAAAAACCTGCTCAACGTGTTCGACCGGCCGATTCTGGCCCATGTGGTCGCTGAAGCGCGCGCCGCCGGGATCGAGCACTTCGTGTTCGTCACCGGCCGCGGCCAGGGCGCGATCGAGGACTATTTCGACCACGGCTACGAGCTCGAGGCGCAGCTGGAGGCCAAGGGCAAGACAGCGATCCTGGCCGATGTCCGCGCCGACCTGCCCAAGCCCGGCGAGATGAGCTTCGTGCGGCAGATGGCGCCGCTGGGGCTGGGCCACGCGGTCTGGTGCGCCCGCGATATCATCGGCGACGAGCCGTTCGCGGTGATGCTGCCCGACATGCTGATGCGCGCCAACCCGCCGACCCTGGCGCAGGCGACGGCCGCGTACGAGGCGGTCGGCGGCAACATCATCGTGGTGGAGCCCGCGCCCGAAGGCGAGGCGCACAAGTACGGCATCGTCTCCTTAGCGGAGACCGCGCCAGGCTTCGACGGACGGCTGGCGCGGATGGTCGGCATGGTCGAGAAGCCCGCGCGGGGGACCGAACCGTCCAACCTGTTCATCTCGGGCCGCTACATCCTGCAGCCTGAGATTTTCGGCCTGCTGTCCGACCAGCAGGCTGGCGCCGGCGGCGAGATCCAGCTCACCGACGCCATGGTGCGGCTGATGCATGCCCAGGACTTCCACGCCCTGACCTACGACGGGACCACCTACGACTGTGGCGACAAGATCGGCCTGCTGCGCGCCAACGTCGCGTTCGCGCTGGCCGACGCCGAGTCCGGCGCCGAAGCCCGCGCGGCGGTCGAAGCGTTGTTGCGGCTTGCGGGCGATTGATCGCCCGGGACGCGTTTTTCACCCTTGGCGGACGGGGTTCGGATAGCTACTCGCATTGGCGTCCTCACTCACTCGCGTTCGGAGCGATTCCGCTGCCGCCTCGCCGCTCGCTTGTACCGACCAGACCTGAAGGCGGCTCGCCCGGCTTGGGTTCGCGATGGCCGTGAAGCCGATCCAGCGCGTGCTCGTGATCAAGCTGGGCGGCGTCGGCGAAATGGTGCTGTCGTTCCCGGCGTTCGAGCGCATTCGCCATGAGCACCCGAAGGCCAAGATCACCCTGCTCACGACCCAGCCGTTCGAGGCGCTGGCGAAATCGAGTCCGTTCTTCAACACCGTCGACGCCGAAGGCGCGGCCAAGGACCCGGCGTCGTGGGGCGCCCTGATCCTGCGCATCCGCGCCGGCCATTTCGACCGCGTCTACGACCTGCAGAACGACAACTCGACCAACCTGATCTTTCAGGCGCTGCGTCCGTTCGCGCCGCAGTGGTCGGGCGTCGCGCTCGGCGCCGCGCTGCCGCATCGCAATCGTCAGCGCCATCGCATGCACCAACTCGAGCGCCAGGCCGATCAGCTGAAGGACGCCGGCATCTGGCCGGACGCACCGGTCACGCCGTTGTCGGCCGCACCGCCGGACATTTCCTGGATCCTTGCCCGCGGCGCGCAGAACCGCTCGATGTCAGTGGCCGGCGGCCATCGACCGCTGGTGTTGCTGGCGCCGGGATCGGAAAACAACCGCGCCGAGTTGCGCTGGCCGATCGAACTCTACGGCCAGTTCGCCAAGCGGATGCAGGACGCCGGCTTCGACATCGTGGTGATCGGCGCGCTGAACCAGAGCAACCTCGCCCACGCGATCCAGCGCCAGTCGGCGCGGGCGCGGGACCTTACCGGCCGCACCGACTTGGTGCAGATCGCCTCGCTCGGCGCCCGCGCGGCGCTGGCGGTGGGCAACGATCTGGGGCCGCTGCATCTGATCGCCGCGGCCGGCGCGCCGACCATCGCCCTCTTCCCCAGCGAGCCCGATCCGTTCGTAATTGCGCCTCGCGGACATGTGACCGTTCTGCATGCCCCGGCGTTGAAAGACCTCGCCGTCGACACAGTTGTGAACGCTCAGCGTATTCTTGCCCCCGCGCCATCTTGATTGAGCGGGGGGCGTTGGTCATATTTCAATCTGGTTGGCGCCACTTACTTCGGCCGACCGCAACAGAAACTGCTTAAGGAGCCTAGCCCATCCGCCGTCCCATGCAGGCGCC
>Ga0302314_10015314_pt1 | contig 13038 bp, 13 predicted proteins | sample III_Palsa_N2_3_FD_200533 | JGI IMG/M metagenome (GOLD analysis project Ga0302314, IMG submission 200533) | Peat permafrost microbial communities from Stordalen Mire near Abisko, Sweden - III_Palsa_N2_3 | ecosystem: Environmental > Terrestrial > Soil > Palsa > Peat permafrost | place: Sweden...
CGTTCACGAGCACATCGAGCGGCTCGGTCGCGACTCGGTCGAGCTCCACGATCGCGCCCGGGGCGAGCTGCAAGAGCTCGCGAATCGCCATGCGCGCGCGTCCCACTTCGAGCGAGAGCGTGACTGCGACGTCGAGGATCACGTTCAGGTTCATCTCCTGACCGGCCGGCGCGGCGCCTTTCGGGCCGAGATCGTTGAACTGGGCGCGCGCCACGGCGGCTGCCTTGGGATCGGGAACACTCATGCGGAACCTCCGGGAAGAATCTTCAATGCGTTGCGCCCTTGCGAGACGCCGAAACGGCCGCGCCGCAGAGGCGCATCGCCCACCAGCAGCGTCACGTCCTCCGGCGTCTCGATGGGAATGATGTCGCCCGGCGCGAGGCTCACGAGCTCGCGCAGGCTGATGCGGGCAGACCCGAGCACCGCGCGGAGCTCGATTTCGACCTCGTGCAGCGCCGCGGTGAGCGCCGGGGCCCATGCATCCTGCTTGCGCGCCGTTTGCGCCTTGCCGGTGTCGGAGGCAAGTGCCTCGCGGATGGGCGTGAGCTGCGCATCGGGGAGCATCCAATCGATCGTGCCGCTCTGCGCGCCGAGCTCGCACGTGAAGCGCACCACGACCACCGAGTCCTGCGCCGAGCCGAGTTGCACCAGCCGCGGATTGGTCTCGAGCTTCGCGAGCTCGAGCTCCAAGGGGGACACCACCGTCCAGGCGGCGGTGAAATCCGGGCCGAAGCTCTTGAGCAGCAGCGTGAGGAAGCGTTGCGCCGCCCCCGAGACCGCCGCCTGAGTGTCCGTCTGGGGCCGGCCCGAGCCGCCGAAGAATGCATCGAGAAGCGCGACCAGCAGACTCGGCTGCACGACCACGAAGGCGAATCCGGCAAGCGGCTTCAGGCGCACGGCGGCGACGATTCCCGGTGTGGGGAGCGAGGCCTGCAGATCGCCCACGCGCATCGATTCGATGGAAGTGAACTCGACGGCCGCATCGCGTCCGATGAGTCCCGACAGAGTGCCCGCGGCGCGCGGCGCGAAGCTCTTGGCGATGGTCTGCAGCATCGGCAGCTGGGTGCGGTTGATGCGTTGCGCCGAGAAATCGAACGGCCGCACCGCCTCCGGAGCCTGCTTTTCCAGGAGCGCGGACACCTCTTCCTCGGAGATGGCACTCGCGCCGGCGGGCGCTTCGGCCGTCGCCATTACTGCACCACGAAGCTGGTGAACAGCAGGTCGTCGACGTCTCCGCCGCCCTGCTTCGTCTGCACGGCGCGAATCTCGGCAAGCGCCTCCGCGCGCAGCTTGTCCTTGCCCTCGCGCGACATGAGAGACTGGTAGTTGCGGTTGCTCATGAGGAGCAGCAAGTTGTTGCGGATCAACGGCATGTTCTTGGTCACGCTGTCGATCGTCTTTTGATCGTGCGCCATGACTTCCATGCTGATCTGCAGGAATCTGACCACCGAGCCGTCCTCGAAATTGACCACCATCGGCGGGTCGAACGCGTAATAGAGGGCCGCGTTCTTGCCGCCGCCTTCTCCGCCTTCCGCGGAGGCGCCCGCGGCGGGCGCTACGGCGGTGATGAGGCCGTCCTTGCTCAGTTTGAGGTCGGGAAGCGGATGGAGCTTTGCATTGATGAAGCCGCCCGCAATGACGGCGAGCAGCGCCATCACGAAGCCGACTATGGCATTCATGAAAAGGCCGCCGCCTGACTTCTGCGGGGGCGGTGGTCGAGTCTCTTCGGCGTCATCAGCCATGGCATTCCTCGTGCGTCTTAAGTTCGCGCAAGGAGCACGGAGCAAGTTCTATGCCATGGCAGCGCTCGACCCGCTTCTCTATATTTTTCATGGCCTTGTAAATACGCCGAGCGGAGCCTTTGGGGCGCGCCGACGCCGGACGCCGCCGTTTACCCGGATCGGCGCCGGGAATTTGACGGTCCGGGTGCCTAGAACTGCAGCGAGACGCGCAGCCCCGGCGCCGCGTCGTCGAGCGTGAGGCGCGCGCCGTGGAGCTTGGTGACCGCCGCTACGAGGGAAAGTCCGAGCCCGGACCCGGGCACATTGCGCGCCTCGTCGAGGCGCACGCGCCGGCCGAGCACGACCTCGCGCTTGTCCGCCGGAATACCCGGACCGTCGTCCTCGACGATCACCTCGGGTCCACCCGGACGCGCCCCGGGCGCAGGCGGCCCCGCCGATTGCGACCTGAGCAGCACCCGGATATGGCCGCCGTCGGGGGTGAACTTGATGGCGTTGTCGAGCAGATTCGCGAGCGCCTGCGCGAGCAGCTGCCGGCTTCCCTGGACTTGCGCGCCGCCCGCCACGGCGCTCTCCAAGGCAATGCCGCGCTCCTCGCTCACCGGCGCGTACAGCTCGACCATGCTCGCGACCAACTCGGAGAGGTCAACCTGCTCGCGCGCCACGGTGCCGGTCTCGGCGAGCGCGATGCGCAGCAGCGCATCGAGCGTCGCGCGCATGTGGTCCACCTCGTTCGTGACCCGCTCGAGCACGCGCCGCTCGGGCGAGCCGGCGGCCACCTGCCCCATGGCGCCCTCGGCGGTGGCCTGCAGCCGGTTCAAGGGGGTGCGCAGATCGTGGGCCGCGCTGTCGAGCACGGTGCGCATGCCGAGGGTGAGCTGCTCGATACGGTCGAGCATGGTGTTGATCTCGCGGGCGAGCGTGTTGATCTCATCGTCCGCATCGCGCACGGGCAGCCGCTGCGACAGATCGCCGCGCATGATTTGCGTCGCCACCGCCGACATGGCGCCGGCTTGCCGCAGGATGCGCCGCCCCATCCAGAAGCCGCCACCGAGTCCGAGCAATAGGGTCAGCGCGACCGCGGCGATGAGCCCGCGCATCATCAGGTTTTTGACGTCCTGGCGCTCCTGCACGTCGTGTCCCACGAGCATGTTGTAGCCGCCGGGCAGCTTGAAGCGGCGCGCGCGCATCTCGTGGTCGCGCATCTCCTCGCCGAACGGCACGGCGGCCTTGAACTGGATCCACTTGCCGTCATCGGAGTCCGCCTTGGGCCACGCGGGAACATTCCCCGCGACCGGCCGCAGCTGCGGATCCACCATGAGATAGACGGCGCCGCGCACGTCCTGGTCCTGGGAGCGCTGCTCCACGAGCTCGATGAAATCGCTGCGCGACAGGACCAGCACCTGCTCGCGCAGCCCCTGCACCTCGGCGTCGATCAGATCGTCGCTGCTGCGATCGACCACGCGCGACACCGCGAAGTCGACGATGCCGAGCAGCAGAGCCGCACCGCAGGCGAAAACGATGGAATAGACGATGGCGACGCGAAACGGTGAAGTATCGAGGATGCCGATGAAGCGTTGATCGGGGCTTGCGACCCGCCGCGGCTGGGCAGCGTCCACTATTCGTCTTCGCGCAGGCTGTAGCCCGCGCCGCGCACGGTGTGCAGCAGCGGCTTGTCGAATCCTTTGTCGATGGCCTGGCGCAGCCGGCTGATGTGCACGTCGATGACATTGGTCTGCGGATCGAAGTGATAATCCCACACACCCTCGAGCAGCATCGTGCGGGTGACCACCTGGCCGCTATGCCGCATCATGAACTCGAGCAGCTGAAACTCCCGCGCGGTGAGCTCGATCTTCTTGCCGCGGCGCTCCACCCGCCGGGTCATGCGGTCGAGTTCGAGGTCGGCGAGCTTGAGCTTGGTGTGCGTCTCGGCGTTGCCCGACTCGCCGCGCCGGGCGAGCGCATCGAGCCGCGCGAGCAATTCCGCGACGTGATAAGGCTTGGTGAGGTAGTCATCTCCCCCCGCCCGCAATCCGGTGATGCGGTCGTCCACCTCGCCGAGCGCGCTCAGAATGAGCACAGGGAGCTTGCGCCCCGTCGCCCGCAGCGACTGTACCAGGGCGAGGCCGTCGAGCTTGGGAAGCATCCGGTCGACGATGGCGACGTCGATCGCGATCGAGGAGGCCATGTGCAAACCCGTCAGGCCATCGCCCGCCACGTCGACCGTGTGCCCCACTTCCCGCAGCGCCTTCGCCAAGTAATCGCGCGCTACCTCGTCATCTTCGACGATCAAGATGTGCATGACTGATATTCTACAGACGTTGTATGCGTGTTTGTCGGCACGATAAGCTTCGCATCCAGGTCACGGAGGCGCCCCTTTGACATCTCCCGCGCGCGATGGATTCCCGCCTCTCGCCCCATCCGCGCCGGCGAGCGCGCAGCGCTGCGATGTCCTGGTGATGGGCGGCGGACCGGCCGGTTCGACCGCCGCTATCGTGTTGGCGGAGCGCGGCTACGACGTGGTGCTCATCGAGAAAGCGCGCCATCCGCGTTTCCACATCGGCGAATCGCTCCTGCCGTCGAACCTGCCGCTGTTCGAGCGGCTCGGCGTGGCGGCCGAGGTGCGGGCCATCGGCATGGAGAAGTACGGCGCGGAGTTCACCTCCTCGTGGGATGGCCGCCACCAGAAATTCGAGTTCGCGGACGCCTGGGACAAGTCCCAGCCGCTCGCCTACCAAGTGCGCCGCTCCGAGCTCGACGAGATTCTGATCCGGCGCGCCGGGCGGGCGGGTGCACGGGTGATCGAGGGCTGTCGCGCCCGCAACGCCGTGTTCGCCGCGGACGGCCGCAGCGCCCGCGTCGACGTCGCGCACGACACGGGCGGGAGCGGCAGCTTCGCGGCCCGATATGTGATCGACGCGACGGGCCGGGACACGTTTCTCGGGCAACATATCGGCGCCAAGCGCCGCAACAAGCGGCACAACAGCGCCGCCATGTACGCGCATTTCACCGGCGCGCGGCGCACGCCGGGCAAGAGCGGCGGCAATATCGGTGTCTACTGGTTCGATCACGGCTGGTTCTGGTTCATTCCGCTCGCCGACGGCAATACGAGCATCGGCGCCGTGGTCTGGCCGAGCTACATGAAAACCCGCAAGGGCTCCGTGCAGGAATTCTTTCTATCCACCATCGCGCTGTGCCCGCCGCTCACCGAACGGCTGCGCGATGCGGCCTTGAGCTGCGCGGTCGAGGCGACGGGCAACTATTCCTATAGTTGCGACCATTCGCACGGCGCGAACTATCTGCTGGTGGGCGATGCCTATACGTTCATCGACCCGGTGTTCTCCTCGGGCGTGATGCTCGCCATGGCGGGCGGCGAAGACGCTGCGCTCGCGCTCGACGAAGCCTTGCGCCGACCCCGGCGCGCGGCGCGCGCACTGCGGCGCTTCGATCGGCGCATGCGTCACGGACCCAAGCAATTCTCCTGGTTCATCTACCGCGTCACCAATCCCACGATGCGCGAGATGTTCCTCGACCCGAAGAACGTGCTGCGGATGAAAGAGGCGCTGCTGTCGCTCCTCGCCGGCGATATTTTCGGCCGCACGCCGATTTGGGCCGCGCTGCGCGCCTTCAAGGGCGCCTACTACTTGTTGTCTCTGATGAATCTCGGCCGCACACTCCGCGCGGCCCGCCGCCGCACATTCAACATCCGCCCCGTAGAGGCAGAGCCGTCGACGGGCTGAGGGCGGCGTGGCGCGCTTTTTCAAAATCGCCTACGAGTACTTTGCGCTCTACACCTCCCTGACCCTGCTGGGACTCATTTGTCTGGTCTGGTCCGTGTTCGCGCTGCCGCTCTATTATTTGCTGCCGCCGAACCTCGGGAGAAAGGTGGGACGCCGCGGAATCATGCGCGGCTTCAGCCTGTATGCGTGGTCGCTCTCCGTCACTCGCACGTATCATCTCGATCTCTCCGCCATCGACTCGCTGCGCGGCGGTCCATCCCTGATTCTCGCGCCGAATCATCCATCGCTCATCGATGCGCTGCTGATCCTCACCCGCCATCCGGACATCGTATGCGTCATGAAGGCGGAATTGATGAGGAACATTTTCCTGGGCGCCGGCTCGCGCCTCGCGCGCTACGTGCCGAACGAGTCGCCGCGGCAGATCATCAAGGAATCGGTCGCGCACTTGCATCAGCCGGGCTGCGTGCTGCTGTTGTTTCCCGAGGGCACGCGCACCCGCGAATGGCCGATCAATCCCCTGGCGGCGAGCGTGGGATTGATCGCCAAGCGTGCGGCCGTGCCCGTTCAGACCTTGGTCATCGAGACCGACTCGCCGTTCCTCAGCAAGGGATGGCCGCTGTTCCGCCGCCCGCGCCTGCCCATCGTCTATCGGGTTCGCCTGGGCAAGCGGTTCGATCCGCCGGAGAACGCCGCCGCTTTCACAGGAGAGCTCGAGCGCTACTATCGCCGCGAGCTCGAGGGCGCCCCGCAGGCGAGCTGGCTGAAAAAACCCGCATCATGAGCACGCCGTCCAAGACGCACCTCGTCCTGATCCCGAGCTACAACCCCGGATCGCGGGTCTCTGCCACGGTGCGCGCAGCGCTCGAGTGCTGGGGACCCGTGTGGGTGGTGATCGACGGCAGCACCGACGATTCGCCGGCGCGTCTCGCGGCGCTGCGCGGCGAAGAGCCGAGCCTCGAGATCATTGTCCTCGCGACAAACCGCGGCAAAGGTGCGGCGGTGCTCGAAGGCCTCGAGCGAGCCGCCGCGGCGGGGTATACCCACGCACTGACCATGGACTCCGACGGACAGCATCCCGCAGCGCATATCGAGGAGCTCATGCGCGTCTCGCAAGCCAATCCCGCCGCGATGGTGCTCGGCTGTCCCGTATTCGATGCGAGCGCGCCGCGCCTGCGGGTACGGGGCCGCAAAATCTCCAACTGGTGGGTCAATCTCGAGACCCTGTGGGCCGGCATCGGCGACTCCCTGTACGGTTTTCGGGTCTACCCCATCGCGCCGCTCATTTCCGTGATGCGCCATCAGCCATGGATGCGGCGGTTCGATTTCGATGCCGAGGCCGTGGTGCGCCTGAGCTGGCGCGGCGTTGCGGCCATCAACGTCGCCGCTCCGGTGCGCTATTTCCGCGCCGACGAAGGTGGGGTGTCGCACTTCAATTACTGGCGCGACAACGTGCTGCTCACCTGGATGCACGCGCGCCTGTTCGGGGAGTTTCTGCTCCGTCTGCCGGTCCTTCTGGCGCGGCGCCTCATGCGCTGAAACCCACGGCCCGGCTGCCCCGACCGCCGCCTGGTTTGCGCTCCCCGCCCGGCCGGCTGCCATCCCGCACCGTTGCGGCGCGGTTGCCGCCCCCGCGCCGGCCTATATAATGAGGCCGCTCCCAGTCCAATAGTCCAGAGTCCATGCCATGTCCGACAAAGCGTCGCTCCTGCAACCCTCGGCGCCGCCGCCAACGGATGTCAACCTAGAAAGGGAGATCGCCTCCCTCTTCGTGCAAGCGCTCAACCTCGAAATCGCCGCCGAGGACATCGACCCCGATGCGCCCCTGTATGGCGAGGGCCTCGGCCTCGATTCCATCGACATCCTCGAGGTGGCGCTGATCGTGTCCAAGAAATACGGAGTGCAGCTGCGTGCGGACAGCCAGGAAAATCACAAAATCTTCCGTTCGCTGAGGCACTTAGCGGAGTACATTGCTGCACAGAGAACCAAGTGAGAGCCCCCCTTGGGGCGCCCTGAGAATCGTCGCGATCGGCGCCCTGCTGGTCGCGTATACCTGTCTCTCGCACTACTGTAATACCCACGGGGTCCGCGGTCTGGGGGCGGTCCTCGCACTCGCGCCGGCAGTCGCCTTCCTGCTCACCGTTCTGCGGCACACCGTACCCACCTACATTGTCGTTCTCGCTGCCGCCCTCGGCGCGCTGCTCTTGTATGATAATTGGCCCATACTCGAGAAAAACTTCTCCGTTGTTTATTTACTACAGGAGTGCGGGATGTACGGGCTTTTGGCGGCAGGATTCGGGCGCTCCTTGCGTGCCGGCGAGGTGGCACTGTGCACGCGGCTGGCCGATAAGCTGCACGGCCCCTTGAACGCGGCGGAGATTCTTTATACCCGGCGGGTAACGCTCGCCTGGACGCTGTTCTTCGCGCTCATGGGACTGACCGTCGCCCTGCTGTACGTGACGGCACCTCGGCCGATCTGGTCGGCATTCGTGAACTTCCTCGCGACTCCATTGATTCTTGCGATGTTCGCCGCCGAGTACGTGGTGCGGGGCCACGTGCTGCCGCATACCGTACGCCGCGGCATGTGGGCGAGCGTGCGAGTCTTCTTCGCGAGCCGCTAGCGCCGATGGAGCTCGAGCCGCTGTTATCGCATCGCACCGCCGCGGCGGTAGTGGCCTATCGGGGCGGCAGAGCCGTGACCGCGGGCGAATTCCTCGCCGACGCGAACCGCCTCGCCGCATTCCTGCCCGCGGGCCGGCATGTGCTCAACGCCTGCGCGGATCGCTATCGGTTCACGGTGGGGCTCGCCGCCTGCCTGCTCACCGGTCGCGTGAGTCTCTTGCCCTCGACTCATACCCCGGAAGTGGTGCGCCAGCTCCTGCAGTTCGCGCCCGACGCGTTTTGCCTGACCGATGCGAGCGATTGCGACATCGAGCTGCCGCTCGTTCGCTTCCCTGATGACAGCACGAGTCCGGCGCCGCCGCCGGCGGACTACCGTCCGCCGCTCATTCCCGCCGAGCAGCTCGCGGCCATCGTGTTCACCTCGGGCTCGACCGGCGCGCCGCTCCCCTACCGTAAAACCTGGGGCCGTGTGGTCGCTTGTGTGCGCAGCGCCGCGGCGGGGCTGCACTTGCCTGCGGGCGCCACCCTCATCGGCACCGTACCCGCGCAGCACATGTACGGCTTCGAGTCGACGGTGCTGCTCGCCTTGCTGACGGGCAATGCCCTCACGGCGGCACGGCCGTTCTATCCCGCCGATATCCGCGCCGCCATCGACGCGGCGCCTCGACCGCGCGTGCTCATCACGACCCCCCTGCATCTGCGGACCGTGCTCGCGGATGACATTGCATTGCCGGCGCTCGATCTGATCGTGTCGGCGACCGCGCCGCTTTCGCAAGAGCTCGCGCGCGAGGCCGAGCGCCGGTTCGGCGCACCGCTCCTCGAGATCTACGGCTCAACGGAGACGGGACAGATCGCGACACGCCACACCGCCGAGTGCGTGCCGTTCACGCTGCTGCCCGGCGTGCGGCTGCGCGCCGACAACGGCCAGACGTATGCCTACGGCGGTCATGTCGAGCAGATGACCGCGCTCTGCGACGTCCTCGAGCAAAGCGGCGAGGACGGCTTCATTCTGCACGGCCGTACCGCGGATCTCGTCAACATTGCCGGCAAGCGCAGCTCCTTCGGCTACTTGAACGCGCAACTCAATGCCATTCCGGGCGTAGAGGACGGCGTGTTCTTCCTGCGCGACGGCGACCACGGCAGCATCACCGGTATCCCGCGCCTCGCGGCCGCCGTCGTCGCTCCGACCCTATCGGCGGCGGCATTGATGCGCCATCTGCGGCGGCGCATCGATCCGGTATTTCTGCCGCGGCCGCTGGTGATCGTCGAGCGCTTGCCGCGCAATGCGACCGGCAAGCTCCCGCAACAGGCCCTGCAGGCGCTCGCCGACCGGCGGCCCCGGCGGGCGGCGCAGACCTCGACTCACCGGCGCTCGCCGCGAAGCTTGTCTTGAAGGGCGCGCGCACGTTCACCGTTCCGGCCGATCATCCGGCGTTCGCGGGACATTTCCCGGGGATGCCCGTGCTGCCGGGCGCCGCGCTGTTGGACGCAGTGCTGCACGTTCTCGAAGAGGATCTCGCGTTCGACCCGGTCGAATGGCAGATCACCGCGGCCAAGTTTCTGCAGCCCGTGCGGCCGGGCGATGTGCTCGTCGTGGAGCACTCCGCGAACGCCGATGTGATCCGCTTCGCCCTGCATGTGGCTGCGCCGCACGGGTCGGACCGCGCCGCCCTCGCCGGCACTCTGGCTCGCTCGCAGAGCCCCTCATGAGCTCCGACCCGGCGCGGCTGTTCGAGACTCCCAGGAAGCGTGCCGAATGGATCGGCAATCGCGAGCGCGGCTCGAGCGCGCTGCTCAAGCTGATGGTGTTCGTTTCGTTGCGCCTCGGCCGGCGCGCAAGCCGGGGCATCCTGTACGGCATCGCGCTCTATTTCTTTTTGTTCGCGCCGGCGGCGCGGCGCAACTCCCGCCGCTATCTGCGCCTGGCGCTCGGACGAGCGCCCACCGCCGCCGATCGCTTCCGGCACGTCCTGTACTTCGCGACTTGTATTCACGACCGGGTGTATCTCGTAAAGCAGCAGTACGAGCGCTTTCAGATCGGCATCGACGGCGAGGCGCTGATGCGCGAACAACTCGAGTCCGGCCACGGCGCGTTTCTCATGGGCGCGCACCTCGGAAGCTTCGAGGTGCTGCGCAGTGTCGGCCGCAGGCAGCCGGGACTGCAGGTGTCCATGGCCATGTACGAGCACAACGCCCGCAAGATCAACGCCATGATGGCCGCGGTCGATCCGGAGGTGAAGACCGACATCGTCGCGCTCGGCCAGATCGACGCGATGCTGCGCGTCTCCGACCGCTTGGACCGCGGCGGCTTCGTCGGCGTGCTCGGCGATCGCACATTGAGCGACGAGCCGCTGCAGTCGGTGCATCTGCTCGGCGAGCGCGCACAGCTGCCCGTCGGCCCGATGCGCGCCGCCGCCATTCTGCGTCGCAAGGTGTTCTTCATGGCGGGGCTGTACCGCGGAGCCAACCGCTATCATTTGGTGTTCGAGCCCATCGCCGATTTCTCGACGACTCCCGCGGGGCAGCGCGAGAGCGCCATCGCCGGCGCGATCGAGCGCTACGCGGCGACCATCGAGCGCTATTGCCGGAGCGATCCCTACAATTGGTTCAATTTTTTCGACTTCTGGCGCGCACGCGACGATAAATCGTGACACGGCGCGTATCGGCTATCGCGGCGTTGCTCCTGTCGAGCGCGGCGGCGCTGAGTCAGCAGGTGCCGGACGATCTCGCCGTACTGATGGGGCGGCTTGCCCAGCATCGACACGGTGAGGCGAGCTTCGTCGAGCAACACTTCCTGAAGCTCCTGAAGCGTCCGGCCGAATCCTACGGTGAGCTGACCTACGACGCCCCGGACCGGCTCGAGAAACGCACCGTCGAGCCCAAGCCCGAGACTCTGACGCTCGCCGGCGATGTGATCACGGTCGTGCGCGGGGGCCGGACACGCACGCTCGACTTGCACTCCTATCCGGCGCTCGCGCCCTTCATCGAAAGCATCCGCGCCACGCTCGCCGGAGATCTTCCGACTCTCCAACGGCTGTTCACGGTCGACTTCGCAGGCACGCTCGCGCACTGGCGGCTCACGCTCACGCCGCGCGACGCGCAAGTCGCGAAGACGGTGTCGCAGGTACGTATCGAAGGCGCCGACAGCACGCTCACCACGGTCGAGATACTCGAGACCGATGGCGACCGCTCGCTCATGACGTTGCGCGAGCATCCATGAGCGCACGCAGAGCCGCGCTGCTCGCCGCGTGGCTTTGCTTGCTCGGGGCGGCGGCCGCAGTCGCCCTGCATGCACGCTACATCACCGATCTGTCGGCTTTCCTGCCGACACATCCCACCCCGCAACAGCGCATCCTGGTGGAGCAGCTGCGCGACGGGCCGGCATCGCGGCTGCTGCTCGTCGGCATCGAGGGCGGCACGCGTCTCGCGCGTGCCGCGGTCTCGATCGACATGGCGCAACGCCTGCGCGCGGATCCCGAATTCGCGAGCGTCGACAACGGCGCAGAAGCCGCGGCGGATCGCGATCGCGAGTTCCTTTTCGCGCATCGCTATCTGTTGAGCGATGCGGTCGATGCACGACATTTTTCCGCCGCGGGCCTCGAGTCCGCGATGCGCGACACCGTCGCGGATCTCGCCTCGCCGGAAGGGCTGATCATCAAGTCGCTGGTCCCCCACGACCCCACGGGCGAGACGCTTCGCATCATCGACCGGCTGTCGCACATCGCGGCACCCGAGCTGCAGGACGGCGTGTGGGCGTCGGGCGACGGCAAGCGCGCACTGCTGGTTGCGCAGACCCTCGCTCCGGGTTCGGACACCGACGCGCAGGAGCACGCGATCGGCGCGGCGCGGGCCGCCTTCGATACGGCAACACGCGATCTCGGCGCGTCTGTCCAGCCTCTGGATCTGCGCCTGAGCGGACCCGGCGTGTTTGCCGTCGCCTCGCGTGCCGGCATCGTGCGGGCGGTGGCGCGCCTGTCGATCGCGAGCAGCGCGTTGATCGTGCTCGTGCTGCTCACGGTGTATCGCTCCGTTCCCGCACTCCTGCTCGGGCTCCTGCCGGTCGCCACGGGCGCACTCGTCGGAATCGCCGCGGTGGCGCTCATTTTCGGTTCCGTGCACGGCATCACCCTGGGATTCGGCGTGACCTTGATCGGCGAATCGGTCGATTACTCGATTTACTTCTTCATCCAGTCCTCGCGTGGAGATGATGCCGGCGCGGCATCCTGGCAAGACCGGCTGTGGCCGACCATGCGGCTCGGCATGCTCACCTCGGTCTGCGGCTTCGCCTCGCTCCTGCCCTCGGGTTTCCCGGGTCTTGCGCAGCTGGGCGCTTATTCGATCAGCGGCCTGATCGCCGCCGCGGCGGTCACCCGCTTCGTTCTCCCCGAGCTGTTACCGCAGCGCTTCGCGATACGCGATCTGGCTCCGCTCGGCGCTCGAGTGACGGCATGGATGGAGCCCGCGCGCCGCGCGCGAGGCAGCGTGCCTTGGATCATCGCACTCGCACTCGCGGGCGTTGCGCTCGGCGTGCTGGTGCTGGGGCGCGCCACCCTGTGGAACCGCGAGCTGTCGCAGTTGAGCCCGGCTTCGCCCGCGCAGCAACGCATCGATGCCGAGCTGCGCGCCGACTTGGGCGCGCCCGACTCGCTCGATCTCGTGGTGGTATCCGGCGCAAGCCTCGAGGCGGTGCTGCGCGGTGCCGAGCGCGCGGCTCTCGCGCTAGAGCCGTTGGCGGATGCACACGTGATCGGCGGGATCGACTCGCCGTCCAATTATCTGCCGAGTCTCGCAACGCAGGCCGCGCGGCGCGACGGCTTGCCGCCCGCAGCACCGTTACGCGAGAACTTCGATCGAGCCGCCCGCGAGCTGGGGCTCGACAGCCGCGAATTGACGCCCTTTCTGGACGATGTCGAGGCCGCGCGCCACGCGCCGTTGATAAC
>Ga0302314_10015316_pt1 | contig 13037 bp, 10 predicted proteins | sample III_Palsa_N2_3_FD_200533 | JGI IMG/M metagenome (GOLD analysis project Ga0302314, IMG submission 200533) | Peat permafrost microbial communities from Stordalen Mire near Abisko, Sweden - III_Palsa_N2_3 | ecosystem: Environmental > Terrestrial > Soil > Palsa > Peat permafrost | place: Sweden...
AACCGCGCGAAACGAAGGAGGGCCATGATCAGTTCACCTGGATGCCTATGTGAGGCAACGCTCAAGCAGCAAGGCCATTGAGGGTGCGCTTAGCTCTCGGCCGCCCGCGCCAGCAACCTGACTCGTGAGCGGTTTCGCATGTACCATAGGATCGCGAAGAGGATCACGGTGTACATGACCCAGGTCCAGAAATCGAGGAAGGCGTCGGTGACGAACCCGGTGTCGGAAAAGGTAAACATCAGCACGCAAAACAGCGGAATCCAGAGCACATCCTTGGTCTTGGAGATAAAGACAAGTCGACTTGCGGTGCTGGACAGAAATCCAAACAACAGGCAGTCGACGATCACCATGCCGATGCCCCCCGCCACGAATCCGTCGCCGACGAGGCCCGAATTATCCCAGCCAAGATTCCCGTGAGCCGAAGCTCGGCGTTTGAGGGCCATCTCGACCGTTGCTTGGTTTTCATCCGTGGTGAGTGTGGATCCGAGCACATGCGGCTGGATATGGGCCAGGGCCGATCCCAAGGTGCTCAAACCTCTTGGCTGAACATATTGAGACCCGCTTACTAGACGATCGGTCACTCCGGGCGCGAACCGCTCCCAGAACCCCATGGACCGCCCATAGTAGTCCTGCCCGTCCGCTAGCTCCTGGCCATTCGAATAGGCCTTCACAAAGCTCAGTTCATCGGGATTGGCGATAGCCTCGCCCAGGACTTCTGCGAACACGATCGCGACCGACCTTTGCTCCCCCGAGGCTCTCATGCGCGCCAGGGTCACGGCTGGATAAAACACCTCCATAACGAGGGCGAGCAATGCCAGTCCGGCTAAAACCGGGACGAGGCGCGGTCGCCAACGGTAGATCAAGGCTACGACGGCCAGCGCGATGAGGGGCCGTAGGGGCTCGGTTTTGGAGGCCAAAGGCAGAATGGCGGGAAAATAGACCGCCAAGACGATCATCAACCTGACAGAAAACATGGATCGTCTGTCCGATCGCAGCAACTGTTCGGCTGCAAAACAGCATATCGAAACCAGCGCCAGCGGGGCGAGGAATGCGAAAATCGGCGCACCAGTCGTCGCAGAAGAGACGCCGCCGTAGCGGTCAGCGGTTTTGCTGGCGGCATTGATCGTCCAGAGAATCTGGGCGGGCAAACCGATGGCGCCTGTAACCTCCCCGAACCAGCGCAAAGTGTCAGGCTGCGGGTTCCAGGCCAAAATGGGTTGACGCAGTGGTGTAGCCGCAGACACGACGCGCGCAATCAGTATGCCCGCGATGCTGGACGCCACGCCAACCGCGATGCCGGCCTCCGTCAGCTCCGGGTTCAGCAGTGACACGTCGGGACTGTGCCAGATCACGATGCTGACAATCTGGCTGATCAGAAACACTTTTGCGAACCCCGCCAGAAGAACAGCCGGGCCGTACTTCTCGTCCGTGGCCAGGAGATAGAGGATCGGAACGACCAGCAGGAACAGCAGCAGCTGCAGTGAGACGTATCCAATGCTGGCGCCCATCGCGAGCGACAGGCCGCCGACGAGCAGGCCGATCACCACCGGCGACAGCAGAATCAGCTGTCGGGCGTCGGCCTTAGGCCGATACAGGGCAGGCCGATTTGGCATCCGGTTCGGGATCGTTACATTCGCCATACGCCGTCATTTCCCGAAGCTGCGGTCGAGCCCTATCAAAAGGGCGCCAATCCACAAAATATCGCTAACCTAACACGGATCGCGACGCCTCCCGAGGTTTTGCGTTGTGCGAGCGCTGCTGGTCTGCGCCAACAAAACCCGCACGCCGCTGGCGTTCATTGAGCACAAGTCAGTCGATTTCGTCGCCGATCGCCCTTGGCTGGGCCTGGGACGCTGGCCGCCGGTCAAAATATCTTGGACGCGGCCCAGGCGGAGTTGCTCCGCCGCCGTCAAGGCCGCTATGTCGCGGACGATCGAGCCCTTCATGGTAAGGTGTCTTCGGAATCAGGGTGGAGTGGCGCGCCGATGCTTGACAGTGAGTCCGTGGAGGCGCCTGAACCCATTGAGCTTTCGTTCATGACGATGGACGAGGTCCAGTCCACGGCCCGGGCTCTGGCGGCGAAGGCGCGCAAACAAGGCGGCGTGCCCGACATGGTGGTCGGGATCGCCAACGGCGGCACGCTGCTGGCCTACCTTGTCGCCGAAGCCCTGGGATGCCCGCTGAAAATCGTCGTGGTCCAACGCCAGGGCAGCATCATCAAGCAGCGCCTGCGCCCGATCATTGATTTGCTGCACATACCGCCGTCATGGATCATGAACCGGTGGACACGTCCCCTGTGGGGTCTGTTTCAGAAAAAGTCCGCCGGCCTCGTCGAGAACAAGGCGTCGTTTGACTTCGACGTCGAGAGAAAGACCATATTGCTGGTCGATGACTGCATAGAATCGGGAAGAACCATCGAATATATCAAGCCGCGCCTGGCCAATGCCGGGGCAGGGCGGATTACCCTGGCGGTGATTTCCTGCGTCGGGCTGGAGCGGCCGGGCCGGGTGGTCGAGCCGGAAGTCCTGCTGACCCGGATTTTCCAGTTTTACCCCTGGTCGCACAACAGCCCCTACCACGGCGCCTATGTGGACTTCATGGCGAAACACAATCTCCCGACCTATAAATGACCAGGTCCTCGGCCCTGCTGTTGTTGGACCTGGACGGCGTGTGCGCTCTTGAAAAGGCGTCGCCGGACGGCCCTGTGCTTGAGCTGTTCAAACTGCATGAGGATCTGGGCGCGGGTATCGCCGCGCTCGGTTGCCCGGTCGCGGTCATCACCCACCGATCCCGCAAGGAGGCCTTGCGCATTCTCAGCGCCATCGGTGTCGAGCGAGACGACATAAAGGGCGTCTTCACCGCCGAGGATTTTCTGTTCGCCAGCCTCGGAAAGCCCCTCGACCTGTTTCGGCGCGGCCTGCTTAAGAGCGCCGCCCTGCCGGCGATCGAGCGGAAGTTCCTGGTCGCCCGCGAGAATATGGCCATGATCGACGACCGCGACGACGTTCTGCACGACCTGAAGACCCATGGCGTCGGCCTGTGCATGAAGGCGCCCGGTCAGAGCGACCCGGATGGCGTCGTGTCGTTCAAGTTCGCCGAGGCCGCCCAGGTATTCGCCGAATGGCGCGAGCACGACGCTGTCCAGGCCGAGATTTGGCCGCTCACGCCCTATAGGACGCCGGGTTGGCGAACGGGAAAGAACACCCGCCTGAGCAAGTTCACGGTCTTCAATGCTGTTCGTGTCGTCGCGCGGTATGCCCGCAGCTTGAGGCGGGCCGCCGGCTGATCTTTGAGTTTCATTTATCGGAGCGCTTAAGGGTGACGGTCCTTCAACCCAGCCAGATGACGTTCAAAGCCATCCGGCGCATCATCGGATTCATCGCCCTGTCCGCCCTGGCCGCCTCGGCGCCTGCCCAGGCGGCGCGTGTCATCCTGCCCGCCGACGTCACGCCCGACCATTATGAGATCGTGGTGACCCCGGACGCCGGCGCGCTGACCTTGACCGGCAAGGTGCGCATCGACCTGACGGTGCGGGCGGCGACCAGCCGGATCGTGCTGAACGACGCTGACATCGTCATCGACAGGGCGAGCCTGTCGGGAGACGCGGCGGCGCCTGTGGCGTCCCCCGCGGTGTCCTATGACGACAAGACCGAGACCGCGAGTTTCAGCTTCGCGCGCACGCTGGCGCCGGGCCATTACGCACTCAGCCTGGACTACCACGGCAAGATCTATCAGCAGGCCTCGGGCCTGTTCGCCCTGGACTACCAGACACCGGCGGGGTCCAGGCGCGCCCTGTTCACCCAGTTCGAGAATTCCGACGCGCGCCGCTTCGTACCCTGCTGGGACGAGCCGGGACGCAAGGCGACGTTCAGCCTGACGGTGACCGCGCCGGCCGACCAGATGGCCCTGTCCAACATGCCGGTGGCCCAGACCACGGCCCTTGCGGGCGGCCTGCGGCGCGTGCGGTTCCAGGACACGCCGAAGATGTCGTCCTACCTGCTCTTCCTGGGCCTGGGCGATTTCGAGCGGGTGCACAGGGACGTCGGCGGCGTCGACGTGGGGGTGGTGGTCAAGCGCGGCGACACCGCCAGAGCCGCCTACGCCCTGGATGCGGCCGCCCACATCCTGCCCTACTATGACAGCTATTTCGGCAAGCCCTATCCCCTGCCCAAGCTGGATTTGATCGCCGGCCCCGGCTCCAGCCAGTTCTTCAGCGCCATGGAGAATTGGGGCGCGATCTTTTTCTTCGAAAGCGATGTGCTGGTCGATCCGCGCGTCTCCACCGAGAGCGACCGGCAGGATGTCTATACGACCGTCTCCCATGAGATGGCGCACCAGTGGTTCGGCGATCTGGTCACCATGGCCTGGTGGGACGATCTCTGGCTCAACGAGGGCTTCGCGTCCTGGATGGAGAACAAGGCCACCGACCAGTTCCATCCGGAGTGGAAGCTCTGGCTGCAGGAACTGGGCGAAAAGGAGGGCGCGATGCAGGTGGACGCCCGCGCCGGGACCCACCCGATCATCGAGCCCATCGACGATGTGCTCCAGGCCAATGAGGCCTTCGACACCATCACCTATTCCAAGGGCGCGGCGGTGATCCGCATGTTCGAGGCCTATGTTGGGCCCGACGCCTTCCGCGCCGGCGTGCGCCGCTATATCGCCGCCCACGCCTATGGCAACACGGTCACCGACGACCTGTGGCGCGAGATCGATCCGGCCTCGCCGGGAAAGCCGCTGAGCGCGGTGGCCCACGACTTCACCTTGCAGCCGGGCGTGCCGATGATCCGCGAGACCGCCGACGTCTGCCGCAATGGTCAGACCGATCTGACCTTGGCCGAGGATCAGTTCGCCGTGGACGCGCCCGCCGGCAATCCGGCGGCCTGGCAGGCGCCGGTCACGGTGAAGGTGATCGGCGGCGGGACGGCTCAGGCGGTGATCGGCCAGGCCGGCGCTCGGTTGAGCGTCCCCGGCTGTGGTCCGGTGGTGCTGAACGCCGGCCAGGCCGGCTATTTTCGCAGCGTCTACCTGCCCAAAGACCTGACGGCCCTAACCGACCACCTGGGCGACCTGACCGCTGACGATCAGCTTGGCCTGATCAATGACGAGCGGGCCCTGGCCTATGTGGGCGTCCAGCCCATGGGAGGTTTCCTGGCCCTCGGACCCAAGTTGGACGAGAAGGCCGATCCCATCGTCTGGAGCCAGTACGCCAAATATCTGGCGGACCTGGATCGGATCTATGACGACCAGCCGGGTCAAGGACGGTTCAGGGCCTATGTCAGCCGGGCGCTCACCCCGGAATTCGTCCGCGTCGGTTGGGATGCAAAGCCGGGCGAGGACGCCAATGTCGCCATCATGCGCGCCTCGCTGCTGGATACGCTGGGTCAGATCGGCGCCCCCGACGTGGGGGCCGAGGCGCGTCGCCGCTTTGACGCCTACCTGAAGGACCCGGCGTCCCTGAGCGCGGGCGCGCGGCGCACCGTGCTGAACATTGTCGCGCAACATGCGACGCCGCAGGATTGGGACCAGCTGCATGATCTGGCCAAGCGGGCGCCGACCGAGGTTGAGCGGTCTCAGCTCTATGGTTTGCTGGGCCGCGCCGAGGACCCGGTGCTGGCTCGCCGGGGGCTGGACCTGGCCGTGTCCGGCGAGCCCGCGCCCACGGTGGCGCCGAACATCGTTGATGGAGTGGCCCAGCGCTATCCAGCAATGGCGCTGGATTTCGTCGCCGCCAACTGGCCCAAGCTTCGCGAGATGCTCGAGCCGGATTCGCGGTCGCAGTACGCCGCCGACCTGGCTCGGCATGGCGCCGATGCGGCCCTGATCGCCAAGCTGGACGCCTTCGCCGCCAAGAACATCCCCGCCTCTGCCCAGGGCGAGGTTCGGCGCGAAGACGCCACGATCGCCTACCGCGCCCGGATCAGGAGCCAGCGCCTGCCGGACGCCGACCGTTGGCTGGCCGGCCAAGGCTTCTGATCATGGTCAAGGCCGGCCGAGGATGGATCGTAGCCTTCGCCGTGGCCCTGTCTTCGGTCCTGATCGCGGGGTGCGCGGAGACCCGGCTGCCATTGGATACGGCGATCGGCGATCCCCCGGGCGTCTACGGCCGAGTGCGGAACATGCCGCTGGTCGAGACGCCGCCCCCCGTATCAGCGCCTCCCGGCCCGCTGGTGGTGCTCTATACCGGTGATAATGGCTGGGCGGCCTTCGACCATCTGTTCGCCGCGCGGCTGGCGGCCCAAGGCGCGCCGGTGGCGGGGGTCTCGTCGCTGATCTACTTTCTTCAGCCGCGCACGCCCCGGGGCGCCGCCGCCGACCTGTCGGCCGCAATCGCCCACTATGGCCGCCTGTGGGGCCGCCAGGACATCGTGCTGGCCGGCTATTCCTATGGCGGCGACACCCTGCCGCTGGTCGCCCAGGCCCTGCCTCCGGCGGTTCTGGCCCGGGTTCGGCTCTTGGTGCTGATCAGCCCGTCGTCCCGCGGCGACCTGACTTTCCGGGGCTACAGCTGGTTTGATCTATGGACCGCCGCCGCCCGGCCGCTGGCGCCCGCGCTGGCGAAGCTCAAGGGCCTACCGATCCTCTGCATCCACTCTGATCACGATCCACGCCAGGCCTGCGACCGTCTGTTGGTCGCCGGCATGACCCGGGCCGAGGTCCCGGGCGGTCACCACTACGTGGGTCATGAGGCGGAGGTGGCCGACCTGATCCTGAAGACCTTGGCCGCGCTTCCGCCCGCGCGTCCGTAACGCCGCGCCTCAGCGATGGGGGGCCTCAGCGATGGGGCTCAGCGATGAGTCGTCAGGGCCTGCATCACCGCGGCGCCCAGGCCCAGCACCGCCACCAGCACCGCCGACATCAGCACCAGCACCGGCATGAAGACGATCAGCTTCTTCCAGGTCGGCCAGGCGCCGAACCGGGCTTCCACCGCCTGCGACCAGACCTGAAATCGCTCGTTTAGGTTGGTCGGCAAGGCCCGTCCTCCTGGCGCCGGCCGCGCCGGTCACCCCTGCCTCTAGTGCGCGGCGACGCCAAGCGGAAGCGGTTTCGTCTAAGGTCGCCGCTTATGGCCAGATCGCGCGCATGATCCAGACAGAGCCGCGCAACATCACGCCGCCCGGGGTTTCATGCGTCGCAAGTGACGCGCGCACGGCCGCGGCGATCGGCTTGGCCAGGCGAGGGTTCTCCCGCATCGCCCCGCCCAGAGGCCCTACCCGCATGGCCAGGGCCACCGTCTCATCCAGGTTTCCGCCGCCGATCGGGGCGTTGAACGGTCTGATCTCGATAGCCTGGAACCCGGCGTTCTCAAGAATGTCCCAAACCCGCACCGGATCGGAAAAGGCGAACGGCCCCGGCGCCAGCGGATCCGGCGCCATCGCGGCGGACTGGGCCGGCAGCAGCGATGCGGCGGCCTCGGCCGGCGTGCGCATCCAAAGGTTTTCCTCGTAGGGCCGCCAGCAAACAAAGGTCAGCCGCCCCCGGGGCTTCAGCGACCGGCCGATATTGGCGAAGGCCGCCACGGGATCGGCAAAGAACATCACCCCAAACCGGCTGAAGGCGCCGTCGAACACGCCCTGACCCAGATCGCCGGTCTGGGCGTCGACCTCGACAAAGCTCGGCCGGGCCGAGCCCGCCGGCGCGGCGCGGCCGCGCGCCACCTCCAGCATGGCTTTCGAAACATCGACGCCTGTGACCGCGCCCAAGGGCCCGACCTGCTGGGCCAGGGCCAGGGTGGTCTGGCCGCAACCGCAGCCGATATCCAGCACCCGTTCGCCAGGCTTGGCGTTAAATCCTTCCATCGCCCGCGCGCCCATCGGCTCCAACTGCCGATCCAGCTGCGCCTGCAGCTCGGCCCAGGTCCCGCCCGCCATGGCGTTCCAGTAGTCGATCTGAGCGGCGTTCGCGGGAGAGGCGTCAGTCATGGGGTCGCAAGAGTCACACAATCCGGCCGCCAGCGAGGGCCGATGATCAGAGTGGCGCGGTTCGGCGGGGAAGGGAATGCGGAACACGGCCGCATCCGGCCGTCCGTGTGTCATCCATCCAAAAGGGAAAGTGGCGCGCTCGGAGCGATTCGAACGCCCGACCCTCAGATTCGTAGTCTGATGCTCTATCCAGCTGAGCTACGAGCGCGCATGGCCTTATCGCAAGGGCGCGGAACCTAGACTCGGATGCGGCATAGCGCAAGCCGGCGCGAAGGGAATTCTCTTCCTGTCTCCCGATCAGTTGGTCAGCACCAGTTCGCGCCGGCCATTGTCGATCGACCAGGACTTGAAACGCCTCAGGAAACTCTGGCCGAGCAGGTTCGGGCCATGGCCGCGATAAAGGGCGACCGGCACATTGCGGATTTCAGTTCCGCCGACCGTTACGGAGCGTAGCGTGTAGATTTGGGCCATCTCGATCATGCCGTTGGCCATCCGCACGGGCCGCTGTCCGAGCAGGTCGCCAGGTTTGAGACGGCCGGACCGCAAGAGCGGTTCGGCGTTTTCGAGAGGCATGGAGATGGTCGAGGCGCCGCTGTCGACCACGAAGGTCATGGACGGGCCGCCATCCACGGAAACAGGCACGGCCAAGGTCCCCATCACGGGTCTTCCCTTGACGATGGTTTGACCGGGCGCGGCCACGGCGATGGTGTTTCCCGTCGCGTCCTCGGCGGCGGCCTCCTTGGCGTAGTCGCCGCCCAGGTTGATCTTGATCTGCCGAATCTGCGCCGCGAAATAGGCTGGCTGACCCTCGGCCTCGAGCTGGCGGTCGAAATCCACTAGCAAGTTCAACGCCGCCTTGCCGCGTCCCTTGCGGACCAGTTCGTCGGCCAGGGCGCCGCGCACGTCCACCAGGGTCGGATAGAGGTTGAGCGCCGCCTGGTTCTTGGCGATCGCCGCATCGAGATGGCCGGTGGCGTCCAGGCTCTTGGCGTAGCCGGCGTCGAGGTCATAGGTCCCCACGCCCATGCTCTCGGCCTTCTGGTAATAGTAGATCGACTCTTTATGGCGACCGTCCTGGGTCAGCAGGATCGCCAGCATGGCGAATGCCTTGGAATCATTCGGGTACTTCTTGGTGTAAGCCACCAGGTCGGCCTCGGCGCAAGGCAGGTCGCCATCGCGTTGACAGGATAGGGCCTCGCTCATGCTGGGCAGGCCTGGCGGCAACACCCAGGGCCGTTCACCGCCCGAAGAGATCGGGTGCAGATAGATCCAGCCTCCGGCGCCGATGGCGAGCACGATCGTGGCCGAAATCAGGCCATAGGGCAGCTCGCGCCGCCGCCGACCCTTAGGCCGCAACGCATGGACGATACCGCCGCTATCTTCGGCCGGTCCCTCGGTTGTCATGTCGCCCCCAATACGAGCGCCGCCCCGGCGCCGCTTCACTGCATGGTTGCAGCAAAGCTAGCGCGGCGCGGACGGCGTCGGCAAGGCGGCGTTGCCGGCCGCCTTGTCTATGCGCGGGCGGCTATTTTCGGGCGGCGATCGATTCGATGATGTCCAGCTGCTGCTTCTTGAACTGGTCGTGCACCTGAACGCCGTCGACGCCGAACTCGATGGCCGCGTCATTGGCCGGGGTATAGGCCGGCCATTCCGGGCCGCCGGCGCTATCGGGGTCGCCGGTCTTGGCGAAGGCGACCCAATAGGCGTGGATGTGGGCGGCCAGGGCGCGGTCCTCGCCATTGGCGGCGGGAATCTCGAAGCCGCCGCGTTTCATCGCCGTGGCCGGCAGGGTCTCGAACACATATCCGATCTCACCCCCGTGCGGCGTGCCCGGCGCGACCGTGCGCAGGGAGGCCGGCATGTAGGAGAAGTAGTAGGTCCATGCCTTGACGCCCGCCTTGACCTCCTGACGCGCCAGATAGCGGTCGGGCTCGATGATGGCGGTCTCGGTCCACATCATCGAGGCGGCCTTGGCGGGATCGCCGTCGCCGAACAGGGCGACCGCGCCGGCCTTCTTGTCGCCCAGCGGATCGAGGGTGGTTTCGGGGTGCTGGTGGACGCGGCCGAACAGGCTGGCCTCATAGCTGTTGCCGCCCAGGATGAAGGGCACATGCGCCTGCTTGCCCTCGCCGAAGGCCTTGGCGACGGTGGTGGGAACCAGCACGCCGTCGATGATCGGGCCGGGCGCGTCCGGGGCTTCGAGGCTGGCGGCGGCCTTCATCAGGGTATCGGCTGGCAGGGCGCGCAGGGTCGCGACCTGGGCGGCGTCGTCGCCCGTGGCGCCATTGGCCTGGGCGAAGGTTGCGCCCAGCTTTTCCGCCGAGGCCAGCGGGCGGCCCGGCGTGCGGCCGAAGCCGGATTCGGAGATGGCCTTCTGGAACAGGCCCCGCGCCTGGGGCGAGATCAGCAGATAGTTGACCGACATGGCGCCGGCGGATTCGCCGAACACGGTGACATTGCTCGCGTCGCCGCCGAAGGCTGCGATATTGGCCTTGACCCACTTCAGCGCCGCGATCTGGTCCATCAGGCCATAGTCGCCGGTAGGACCGCCGTTTGCCTCCTTAGTGAGGCCTGGATGGGCGAACCAGCCCAGGCGGCCGAGGCGGTAGTTGACCGTCACCAGCACCACGCCGTCCTCGGCGAAATGGGTCCCGTTGTAATAGCTGGCCGCGCCGCCGATGAAGCCGCCGCCATAGATCCAGACCATCACGGGCAGCTTCTTGTGCGCGTGCTCGACCGGCTCATAGACGTTGAGCTGCAGGCAGTCCTCGCTCTGCGCGCCGCCGCGGCCGCCAAACCCGCCGGAGACCTGCATGCAGGTGGGGCCGAAGGCGGTGGCGTCGCGCACGCCGGTCCAGGACGCTTCCTTCTGCGGCGGCTTCCAGCGCAGCGGCCCGACCGGCGGCGCGGCGAAGGGAATGTTCTTGAAGCTGACCACCTGGCCTTCGACCGCGCCCTTCAGGGCGCCGTCCTTGACGGTGATCATGTCCGGCGCTGGCGCCGCCAGGGCCGCCGTGCTCGCCAGAACGCTGAAACCGGCGACCAGCGCCGCAAGTCTTCCCCGCATTTCCATCCCCCTAAGGTCGTCTTGTTGGCCGGCATGGGCCAGCTTTCGAACAGGGTGACGTTTGCATGCGCACATTTCCAGTGTGTTTCGGCGTCTCAGCCGAATTGCCCACCGCTCCGGTTGTGCGCAAGATCGCGCCCATGATTCGCACGATCGCCTTGATGACGGCCCTAAGCCTCGCGATGTTCGCTGGCGCGGCGCGGGCGGACGACACGCCGGCTGCTGCGCCAGCCAGCGACGCCAGTCAGGCGCCGCCGCTACGCGCCCTCTGCACCGACCGGCCGACCAAGTCGACCTCGCCCTGCACGGTCGATCCGGGCCATTTCCAGCTCGAGACCGACATCGGCAATGTGACGGTTGACCACTCCGGCGGCGCGGACACCACCACGGCCCTCTACACCAATCCGACCCTGAAATACGGGGTCAGCGACACGGTCGACGTCGAGCTGAACATCGCCCCCTATGAGACCATCGTCAGCCGCGATCGGGCCACCGACGTCACCACCCGCAACCAGGGGGTGGGCGACGTTTATGTTCGGTTGAAGTGGGCGTTGATCGGCGCGGCGGGCGGGGATTTCGGCCTGGCCTTCGTGCCTTATCTGAAGGCGCCGACCGCCAGCGGCGGCGTTGGCAATGGCGCCTGGGAGGGCGGCCTGATCGTGCCGGTGGCCTTCAACCTGCCGGCGGGCTGGTCGGGGGTGATCGATCCGGAGCTCGACATCCTGAAGGACCCGCTGGACGATGAGCATCACCTGGGCGTCGCCGGCCTGATCAGCCTGTCGCATCCCCTGACCAAGACCATCATCGGCTCGGTGGAGATCTGGGGCGACGAGAACTACCAGCCCGGCCACGCGATCAAACAGGCTTCCGCGGATGTGGGGGCGGCGTGGATCCCGGCCGCCGACCAGAATCTGCAGTTCGACGGCGGGGTGAATTTCGGCCTCAACAGCCAGACCCCGGCAGCGCAGATGTATGTCGGCGTCTCGCGGCGGTTCTAAGCTTATCGCCGTCGTTCCGGCCGTTTCCTGGGCCTTGTGCCCAGGACCCATTGGGTGCGGCCTCCGAGGCGCCGCGCAAACGCCGCCGCTGTAGCCAACTTCGAACCGTTCGCGCTCAATGGGCCCAGGCACAAGGCCTGGGGAACGTGGATTAAGGCGCGGCCGGAACGACACCGGACTCGGCAAAGCGCCGCCGGAACGATAGAACCCAGCGTCTGTTGACGCCACGTCGTGACCGGCTGGGTGGCGCGGGCAGGACAAGCAGGAAAAGGCCCCTATGCATAAGGTCGTCGCCGACGTCACCGCCCGCATCAAGGACCGAAGCCGGGACCGGCGCGCCGACTATGTGGCGCGCATGCAGGCCGCGCAGGGTTCAGGACCGGGCCGGGCCAAACTCTCGTGCGCCAACTGGGCCCACGCCTTCGCCGGCCAGCCGGGCGAGGACAAGCGGCGGATGATGGACCCGTCCGCTCCCAACATCGCCATCGTCTCGGCCTATAACGACATGCTGTCGGCGCATCAGCCGTTCGAACGCTTCCCGCCGCTGATCCGCAAGGCGGCCCACGACGTGGGCGCCACGGCCCAGTTCGCCGGGGGCGTGCCAGCCATGTGCGATGGCGTCACCCAGGGCCAGCCGGGCATGGAGCTGTCGCTGTTCTCCAGGGATGTAATCGCCATGGCGACCGGCGTGGCCCTGACCCATGACGCGTTCGATGGCGTCCTATGCCTGGGGATTTGCGACAAGATCGTGCCGGGCCTGGTCATGGGCGCCCTCAGCTTTGGCCATCTGCCGATGATCATGGTCCCTGGCGGACCGATGCCGTCGGGCATCTCCAATGCGGAGAAGGCCCGGGTGCGCTCGGCCTACGCCGAGGGCAAGGCCAGCCGCGAAGAGCTGCTGCAGACGGAGATGGCCTCCTACCATTCCCCCGGCACCTGCACCTTCTATGGCACCGCCAACTCCAACCAGATGCTGATGGAGATGATGGGCCTGCACCTGCCGGGCAGCGCCTTCGTGCATCCCGACACGCCCCTGCGCGACGCCCTGACGGC
>Ga0302314_10015321_pt1 | contig 13035 bp, 13 predicted proteins | sample III_Palsa_N2_3_FD_200533 | JGI IMG/M metagenome (GOLD analysis project Ga0302314, IMG submission 200533) | Peat permafrost microbial communities from Stordalen Mire near Abisko, Sweden - III_Palsa_N2_3 | ecosystem: Environmental > Terrestrial > Soil > Palsa > Peat permafrost | place: Sweden...
TGGCGCGGGCCAACCTCAGCGGCATCAGCATGTTCGGGGCGTACGTCGCGTTCCAGTTCATCGCGACGCTCTACCTGCAATCGCTGCTGGGCTGGTCGGCGCTGCAGATGGCGCTGTCGTTCCTGCCCGCCGGGGCGCTGGTCGCCCTCTCGGCGACGAAGATCGGCGGGCTGGTCGACCGCTTCGGGACGACGCGGCTGCTGCTGATCGGCTTTCCGGCCGCGGTCCTCGGCTATGCCAACTTCCTCCGGATCGGCCCGCACAGCGACTTCCTGACGGTGATCCTGCCGACGATGCTGCTGCTCGGCCTGCACTTCGCGCTGACCTTCCCCGCGCTCAACATCCAGGCCACGGCCGGCGTCGCCGACGCCGAACAGGGACTGGCCTCGGGCCTGGTGAACACCTCGTTCCAGATCGGCGGCGCGGTGGTGCTGGCCGTCACCACGGCGCTGGTCACCGCGGGAGGCACCAGCAGCCCCCAGGCGCAGCTGGCCGGATACCGGCACGGCCTGCTGGTGGTCCTGGGCGTCTCGGCGGCCGGAATGCTCACCACCCTCCTCGCCCTCCGGCGCCCGAGGCGGCGGACGAACTGGGGAGTCCCGGACTACCAGCCGGCACCGCAGCGCGAGGACGCCTCCGCGGAGGTCTGACCAGGCCGGCCGCGCCGGGTGGCGCCACCCCGCCACCGACATCTGCGTCATGGGCGGCTTCGGCTCGGGTTCCGGCAGCGGAACCTGGGGCTCTCCGGCTTCGAACTTGACGTGACCGGCTCCCGGCGCGCCCCGGTCCTCTGGAGCTTCCAGGGCGATGCCGACGACCGGAACGTGTGCAGGCTGACCAGAGTCGGCTGGTCGGCCCGCGCGGGCTCAGTTCCGGCCGAGGAGTCCGCGGTCGTACGCCACGGCCACGGCCGCCGCGCGGTCGCGGACTCCGAGCTTGCCGTAGAGGTGCATCAGGTGGGTCTTGATGGTGGCCTCGCTGACGTGCAGTTCGCGGGCGACGGCCTGGTTGGTGGCGCCGGAGGCGACGAGTCGGAGCACGTCGAGCTCGCGGGGGCTGAGGCTGCCCGGTTCGCGGACGCCCAGGCGGCCCATCAGGGTTCCGGCGACGGAGGGCGACAGGACCGGCTGACCGGCGTGGGCCGCCCGTACCGCCCGGATCAGCTCCTCGCGCGGGGCGTCCTTGAGCAGGTAGCCGGTGGCTCCGGCCTCGATGGCGGGAAGCACGTCACGGTCGGTGTCGAAGGTGGTCAGCACCAGGACCCTTGCCGGGTGCTTGAGTTCGCGCAGGCGGAGGATGGCCTCCACCCCGCTGGTGCCGGGCATGCGGAGGTCCATCAGGACCACGTCGATGCCGATGTCGGTGCGCTGGGCCTGACGGACCGCCTCCGCTCCGTCCCCCGCCTCGCCGACCACGTCGAATCCGGCGTCGCCGGCGAAGACCCCGCGCAGGCCGTCGCGCATGACGGGGTGGTCGTCCACGATCAGCAGTCGGATCGGGCTCATCGGGTCGCTCCAACGGTCTGGATTCGGAGTGCGGAGGACACAGGGGCGGATGCGGGGGCCTGGATCGGGACTGTGGCGTTGACGATGGTTCCGTCACCTGGGGCGGACTCCAGGTTGAGCGTCCCGGAGAGGCGCTCCAGTCTGCGCCGCATGCCGGAGAGGCCGAAGCCGTTACCGTTTCTGCTGCTGCCGACGCGGTCGGTGGGTGTGAACCCCACGCCGTCGTCGGCGATGTCGAGCAGCAGCGTGTCGTCGAGGTAGGTGAGGGTCAGGTGCACCTTCGACGCGTCGGCGTGCTTGGCGATGTTCGACAGCGCTTCTTGGGCCACCCGGAACAGCGCCGCCTCCACGTCCGGCCCCGCGGGGGAGTGGATTCCGGTGGTCTCGACCTCGGCGGGGACTGCCGACTGCTGGGACCAGCTCCGGACGAGCGCGCCGATGGCCTCCGGCAGGGTGGCCTGCTCCAGTTGTTCCGGACGCAGGGCCCGCACCGAGCGGCGGGCCTCGGTGAGGTTGGACCGGGCGAGGGAAGTGGCGAGATCGAGGTGGCGGCTCCACTCCGCCTCGTCGTGGCGTGCCTGCCTGGCCGCTTCGAGCTGCGCGACGATGCCCGTCAGTCCCTGGGCGAGGGTGTCGTGGATCTCGCCCGCCAGCCGCTGGCGCTCCTCCACGATGCCCGCTTCCTTCGCCTGGACCATGAGTTGGGCGTGCAGGCCGGCGTTCTCGGTCATGGTGGCCTGCAAACGGCGGTTGGCCTCGCCCAGTTCCTCGACCATCCGGCCCCGTTCGGTGTTCTGGGTCATCACCCGGTTGGTGAGACCGACCAGGAGCAGGATCATCGTCATGTTCAGGCCGGCCATCAGCAGGAAGGCCAGGGTGTGCGTGTTCCAGCCGTGCGGGTAGCCGTCTGTCTGCGAAGCCGCCAGGACCATGGCGATCAGTGCGTATCCGCCCTTGCGCCGACTGGACGGCAGCTCGTCGGCGAAGAAGTAGCCGCTGATCGCGAATGCCCCGTACCAGGGGCTCGCCCCGACCAGCACCCCGACCAGCAGCGCGTGCACGCAGAAGACCAGGGTCCGGGTGGACGTCCGCACGCCGGTGGTCGGGTAGCGGCTGAGACCGAGCGACCAGAGGGCGGTCAGGGCGAGCGCGGCCAGACCTGCCGGACCGCCCAGGGCAGCGGACCAGGAGTGCTGCGCGCCCGAGCGGGTGAGCACGGCCAGCATCGTGGCCACGGTCAGCAGCGGCAGCAACGCCAGCCTTGCCAGGCGGTCGGACCGGGACTGCCACGATTCGGGAACGGTATCAGCGCTCATGGTCTCGATGCTGTCCTACGGCTGCCCCCACCGTCACTCCCTTTGTGCTGTCCTTTGTCTGGTCCTGTCCTTTGTCGGCCCCGCCCATGGTCGCTACTCCCAGCGGAACAGCCGCGCCGCCGCCGCACCGCAGACGATCGCATACCCTGCCAGGACCAGCAGGGCGGCGGCGGGCGGCCAGTGCCCGGTGGTGGACGCCTGGATCGCCCGCACGCCGGCTCCCAGCGGGCTGTAGTCGCTGATGGTGCGCAGAACCGAGTTCATGCTGGGGCGGGGGATCCACAGCCCCGCGAAGAACATCAGCGGGAAGAAGGTGGCCAGGCCGAGTGCGTTGGCGATCTTCTCGGTCGGCGCGACGGCGGTGATCAGCATGCCGATGCCCATCGTGGCGGCGGCGACCAGCAGCAGGGAGAGCACGAAGCCCGCGAACTGGTGCGGTGCCCGCGCGCCGAAGGCGGTGGCGATCACCAGGATGACCGCGTCGATGACGATGCCGACCCCCAGGTAGATCAGCCCCTGCGCGCCGAGCAGGCGGCCGGGCGGCACCGGGGTCGTCGACAGCCGCCGCAGCACGCCCTTTTCCCGGTAGCCGGTGAGCACGGCCGGGAGGAAGTTCACCGCCGACATCAGGAAGACGTACATCATCAGGATCGGCTCGTAGACCTCCAGCGGGCTGAGGCCGCCGAAGGAGCGGCTGGCGTGCCGGGTGCCGGGCACGATGCCGAGCACGACGACGGCGACGACCGGCAGCAGGGCGGTCCACAGGACCGAGCCGGCCGAGCGCAGGAAGAGCCGGCCCTCGGTGCGTGCCAGCAGCCAGAACGCGCTGCGGCGGTGGGGAGCGGGAGCGGGCGTGGGAAGTACGGCGGTGGTCATGGGATTCCTCTCAGCTTTCCTGGTGCTGGGTGATGGCGAGAAAGGCGTCGTCCAGGCTCGGCTGATCGACCCGCAGCCGGTGCGCGATCACGCCCTGCCGGGCCAGCTGGGCGGCGACGGCGGCCAGGGCGTCGCCGCCGCCGACCACCAGCACCTCCTCGCCGCGCCGGCTGACCGATTCGACCTCGGGCAGGTCGCTGAGCAGCCCGTCGTCGATCGGCGCGGAGGGCACGAAGCGGATCCGCTGCTGCACGTCCAGACGCGCCGTCAGCTCCCCGGGGGTGTCCAGCGCGACCACGCGTCCGCTGTCGATCACCGCCACCCGGTCGCACAGCCGCTCGGCCTCGGCCATGAAGTGGGTGACCAGCAGGATCGTCACACCGCGGTCGCGCACCGACTCGATCAGCTCCCAGGTGTCGCGCCGCGCCGCCGGGTCCAGCCCGGTGGTGAGCTCGTCGAGGATCGCCACCCGGGGGTTGCCGATCAGTGCCAGGGCGATCGACAGCCGCTGCTGCTGCCCGCCGGACAGCTTGCTGAAGCGGGTCCCGACCTGCGGGCCCAGGCCCAGCACATCCAGCAGTTCCCGCCAGTCGGCGGGGCGTTCGTAGAAGGAGCTGAACAGGCGCAGCGCCTCGCCCACCCGGAGGTTGGGCGGCAGCGCGCTGTGCTGGAGCTGCACGCCGAGCTCGGCGACGACCCCGGCGCGGTCCTTGACCGGGTCGAGCCCGAGCACGCGGAGCCGACCCCCGTCGGCCTTCCGCAGCCCGCTGACGCACTCGACCGTGGTGGTCTTCCCGGCCCCATTGGGCCCCAGGATGCCGAAGATCTCCCCCTCGTTGACGGAGAACGACACGTCGGCCACGGCCGTCCGGTCCCCGTAGCGCTTGTGCAGCTGCTCCACTTCGATGACCGGCATTGACGCCATTTCCCGACTCCCCGCCCGCTGTTCGCCGCTGACGGCCGGCGCTGTCCGCCGACCTGCCGCATCAGTATCGAAGCGGGGCAGGCGACGCCGAATCGCCCGACCGGCCAGAGCCCGGCGGACGTCCGGTGGACGCCCGGCATCAACCGATCGGCTGATGCCGCCCCCGCCGGTCCGGCCGCCCGGCCGGTCCGGTCGCCTGCCCGGTCCGGTCGCCTGCCCGGTCCGGCCGCCCGGCTGGTCCGCCCGCCCGGTCCGGTCGCCCGGCCGGGGCACGCCTGCCCGGCAAGGACGTCGACGGCGCTCCGGCCGCCGCGAACCGAGCAGCGGCGCTCCGCTGCAGCGCACGTGCCTGCGCAGCGCCAGTAGGGGTGGGGCCCCGACCCCACTACTGCTTGCCTGCGGCCGCCTCGACCGGCCGGGCGCGCAGCAGCGCACGGCCCGGCAGGGCGGTGGAGCCCAGCGCGAGCACGACCACTGCGACGGCCAGCGGCAGCGCGACGGCAGTCGGGATGTAGGGCGAGGAGCCGGTGATGCCACGGGTGACCGGCACCAGCGTGGTCCAGGCGATCGCGCCGCCCAGCAGCAGACCGGTGGTCGCCACCAGCAGCGCCTCCCAGCGGAGCATCCCGCGTACCTGGCGGCGAGTGGTGCCCGCCAGGCGCAGCAGTCCGACCTCGCGGCGGCGGTCCAGCACGGTCATCATCAGGGTGTTGGCCGAGGCGACGGCCGCGAAGCCGCCGAGCACCGCCGCCATCACCGTGTTGGCCCAGTTGCTGATGGACTGCTCGTGGTCGGCCTGCACGCCGAAGCCCTCGGCGTCGGTGACGGTCAGTGCGGGGACGCCCAACCTGCCCAGCGCCGCTGCCACCGCGCCACGGTCCGCGCCCGGGGCGTCGCTGACCAGCACCTGGCTGTCGAAGGACGCCGCGACGTGGTCGGCCAGCGCTGCGCGGGACAGCAGCACCTGACCCAGGCCGAGGCCGCGCTGGTAGGTGGCGACCACGGTCGGCCGCACCTGGGTGCCGTCGCCCAGCCAGAGCGGGACGGGGTCGCCGACTTTCACCCCGAGACTCTCGGCCAGCTGCACGTCGAGCGCCACGGTGCGCACCGCCGCAGCGCCGCCGGTGCCGCCCAGGGCGTCGAGCGAGCCGCTGCGCACCCCCAGGTCGAGTACCCGGGGCAGCTGCGCCGGGTCGCCCGAGACGCCCAGCACGCTCACCGAGGCCAGGGTGTCGCCGGAGCGGTAGACCGCCGAGCTGCGCAGCACTCCGACCGCCGCGTCCACCCCCGGCACCTGGGCCGCCCGCCCGGCGACTCCGGCCGGCAGGCCCGGACCGGCTGAGCCGAGCACCTGGTCGGCGACGATCCCGCTGCGCACCTGCTGGGCGGAGACATGGCTGATGGTGCTCTGCAGGAAGAGCAGGGTGCCGCAGAACGCGGTGACCATGACGATCGGAGTGATCGCGGAGGCCAGTCGGCGGGCGTTGGCGCGGGTGTTGTCGGCGGCAAGCGAACCGGCCGCGCCCGCGCAGCCGCTGCGCAGCGGCAGGCCCAGCACGGTCGTGGCCAGCCGGGCCAGCAGCGGGCCGAGCAGCGCCACCGCCAGCAGGAAGCACATCACCACGCCGAGCGCGGTGTTCGCGGCGGCGTCACCGGCCTGCCGCGCGGCGACGGTGGCCAGTACCACGCCTCCGGCCAGTGCCACAGCGCCGAGCACGGTACGCACCACGCCCGGGCGCGCCCGCTCCACGGCCGCCTCGTCCAGGGCCTGACTCGGCCGCAGCTTGGCGGGGCGGCGGGCCGCCAGGTAGCCGGCGCCCAGTGCCGCCAGCAGGCCCGCGCCCACTGCGGCCAGCATCGGCAGGGGGCCCACTGACAGCGAGACGCCCGAGGGCACCGCGCCGCGCGAGACGAGTTGGCCGAGCCACCAGCGCGCAAGCGCCAGGCCCGGCAGGACGCCGAGCGCCCCCGCGGTGGGAGCCAGCAGCATCGCCTCGGTGGCGATGGTGCGCCGGATCTGACGTGGTGTGGCGCCGATCGCCCGCAGCAGCGCGAACTCGCGCCCGCGTTGTCCGGCAGCGAGCGCGACGGTGCCCATCACCACGAAGACGGCTGTCATCGTGGCGATGCCACCGAACGAGCCGCCCAGTGAGGTGAGCATCTGCCTGGCCTCGCCCAGCTGGGGCTGCTCGACGGTGGCGCGGGCGTCTCCGGTCAGCACCTGGGGCCCGGGCCCCACGGCTTGGCGGACCTGGCGGGCCAGCTCCGCAGTGCCGACACCGCTGCGCGGCTGGACGGCGATCGTGTCGGCCAGGCCAGGGTGGCCGGAGAGCCGGCCGGCCACGTCGTCGGCGAACCAGGCGTTGGCGGCTTCACCCGGTGCGCCCTGATCGGCGACCAGCCCCGAGATGCGGTAGGAGGCGGCCCCGGTGACGCCGGCCGACTCCGGGGTGCCCGGTGCGGTCAGCGTGATCCGGTCGCCGACCGTCAGGTGCGCGGCCTGTGCGGCGTCCGAGTCCAAGGCGACCTCGCCGGGGCCGGGTGCGCTGCCCGCGGTGAGCGCGGCAGTACCCGCCGGGAGGGTTTCGGCGGCGGCAGAGAAGGGCCGACCGGTCAGTGGCGGCTGCGCGCTGGAGCCGTCGGTCCGGGCGGCTGTCGGCGAGAGCAGCAGCGGGAAGGTGAAGTCCGCCGCCGCGCCAGCCACGCCGGGCTCGGCCGCGATCCGCTGGGCCAGCGCGGCGTCCACCCGGGCTGTTTCGGGCAGGGGCATCGAGGTCGTCGACGCGTCCTTGCCGTGCTCGACGGAGATCTGGACGCTCTGGTCAGCGGCCACCAGTACCGGGGTACTCGCGTAGCGCACCGGCGCCAGGTGCGCGGTCAGGCCGGTCTGCAGCAGGGTGCCACTGGCGGTGACGATCGCGGACGCGAAGAGCAGCGCCACGAAGCTGCCGGCGAACGAGGCGGGGCGAAAGCGCACTGAGGCGCGGGCCAGACCGTTCGTCATGCCGCCACCGCCCCGGCGCCACCGGCGCCGCCGTGACCGGCTGCGGCTGCCGCCGAGGTGAGCCTGATCATCCGGTCGGCCACTGACTGCGGGTCGGGCCGCTCCAACGTGCCGGCCAGCGCGCCGTCGGCCAGGAAGAGCACCCGGTCGGCGTGCGAGGCGGCCACCGGGTCGTGGGTGACCATCACGATGGTGGCGCCCATACTGTCCACCGCCTGACGCAGCAGCCCGAGCACCTCCTGCGCGGTACGGGTGTCCAGCGCGCCGGTCGGCTCGTCGGCGAAGACCACCTCGGGCTGGGTGACCAGGGCCCGAGCGATCGCCACCCGCTGCTGCTGGCCGCCGGAGAGCTGGCCGGGACGCCGGGCACCGTGCTCCCCCAGCCCGACCCGCGCGAGCAACTCCTTGGCCAGCCGCCGGTCCTGGCGCTGACCCGCGAGCCGCTGGGGCAGCAGCACATTCTGTTGGACCGTCAGCGACGGCAGCAGGTTGAAGGACTGGAAGACGAAACCGATCCGGCTGCGGCGCAGCTCGGTCAGCCGGTTCTCGCTCAGCCTGGTGATCTCCTCCCCGCCCAGCAGCACCTCGCCGGAGCTGGGCCGGTCCAGGCCGGCCGCGCACTGCAGGAAGGTGCTCTTGCCGGACCCGGAGGGCCCCATCACCGCCGTGAAGCTTCCCCGGGGCAGGGCCAGGTCGATGCCCCGCAGCGCCTGCACCGCGCTGTCGCCCCGCCCGTGCAGACGCCGCACCGCACGCAGTTCGACAGCCGGCGGCTCAGCCTGCTGCGGCCACTGCTCGCTCCGGGGGTGCTCGGCACGCCGTCCCATGGTGTTCCCTTCAGCGCTGGTCATCAACGGTGACCACGCTAGAAAAGAAGGGAAGATGCGACCATGCTGGCACCCGGCGTCCCAGCAGTGGGGTTTACCCCCGTACGCCCCCGGCGCACGGCCCAGGGCGGCGATGCCGCTGAAGTGCCGCGGACCAGCGAGAACGACCTTTCATGGCTTTCGCTGACCGGCGGTAGTTCTCACGCTCATGTGCCCTGAAGGGCCTGCCGTGAACGCACTGGCTGGTCGTCAGACGGCGACGAGGCGCACGTCCTGCGCATTGAGCGCCGACAGGTAGGCGCTGATGTCGTCGGGGTCGCTGGTGAAGACGACCGCGCTGCCGTGACGGACTGCTGTGATGGCGACCAGGGCGTCCACCACATCCGGGCGCTTCTTGGGCGGCAGGTCGGCGGTGCTCAGGGCTCCGCCGATGCGATGCCACTCGGCCAGGTCCCAAGGCGTGCTGCAGAGCAGGCATACGGGTTGCCCGGCGGCTGTCGGGCGCAGTGCGCCGGGTGAGCTGCGCGCGTGCGGGACGGTGCAGTCCCGCAGGGCAGCAGCCAAGGCGTGGACGGTACTTGGAGTGGGACGCCATACCTGTCCCAGGACTGGTCCCGGCACGATGGCGCGGTGCGGGGTCGCCTTCATGCCTTCGTGCAGGCGCACTGCTTTGGCCTTGCGATCGGCGAGCGCGATCAGCATGCCGGTGTCGTAGACAGGGACACGGGCGTTCACGCCGCGTGGCCCGGGTGCTGCTGCCGCCCCCGCGACTGAGCCGGCCGGTCGGGGCCGTAGACGAGTTCCATGGCCTCCTCGACCTCACGTCGCTCCTGCTCGGTGAGGTCGTCCTCGGCAACCTGGGGCAGCTCAGGCAACTCCGACGCTTCGGCTTCCGCTGCGGCGATCACCGCATCGATGGCGGCGAACTGATCCTCCAGTGCATCGGTCTCGGCCATCTGCCGGGTCGCGGCATTGACGAGGTAAGCCGAGACATCCATCCCGGCGCGGTCGGCATGCGCTCTGATCTGTTCGGCGTGCGCTGCGTCGAGGCTGATGCTGATCCTGGTCTTCGCCATGACTCAAGTGTATGACGCGTATTACGGGAAGCCAAGCTCCCTTGTCCGGGTGCTGTGCTGAACAGGACGGAAGCGGGAGGAAGAAATCCGTACATCACTCCGAGGAAGCTGCGAACCCGCAGGTCAGGGCCACAACAGGCAGTAGAGCTGGTGGCCGGCGTCGTGGAGGCGGTTGGCGAAGTCCTGCCACTCGTGCAGCTATTCGCGTGGGCAATGCGCTGACCTGCGACGATGCCGTGAACCCGCCGCCGGCCAGCGAGAATCACCTTTCATGGCTTTCGCTGATCGGCGGCACTTTTCACGCCCAAGTGCCCTGAAAGTGCCCTGTGCGGTCAGGCGTTTCGCCGACGTGGCCGCCTGGGCTGACGCCATCCCAGCTGTCGTATTACGGCGTGATACGATTTGCCCATGGCGAAGACGAGGATCTCCATCAGCCTGGATCCGGATCAGGCCGAACGCATCAGGCTGGCCGCAGAGGAAGGTGGTCAGGACGTATCCGCCTTCGTGGTTGCCGCCGCACTCACTGAAGCCGTCCGCCGGGAGCGCATCGCCGCGTCCTTCGCGGATATCGACGCAGCCATTGCCGCCGCTGAGGCCGAGGCGGAGTCCTTGGACTGGCCGCCTGCGAGCGATTCACCCGCAGACGAGGAGTCCGTTCGGATCAGGGAGCAGGTTGCGGCAGCCCGAACTCGGGCGGCAGCTATCCGTGCCCGTCGGAACGCGGCATGAATCGGGGCTGCCCGACGTGTCCTGACGCTGATTCGCTCGGTGACGTGGTGTACGACGCGGGGATGCTCATCGCGCTAGCTGACCCGCGTGATCGGCGAGCCCGAGTGCTTCACGCGGAGTACTGCCTGACTGGGCGTCCGGTCGTTCCTGCCCCGGTGGTCGCTCAGGCGTGGCGGGGAGGGGCTCGCACCGCCTACCTGGCGCGGGCCCTCAAGGACTGTGCGGTGGTGTGCTGCTACACCGAGGCGGAGTGGCGCAGGGTGGGCGAACTGATCGGCCGGGCGGATCTGAACCCGAAGAAGAAGCCTGATCCTGTGGACGGCCTGGTCGCCCTCACGGCCGTGGAGATCGATGCGACGATCGTCGCGACGTCGGACGGGGACGACATCCAGGCGTATCTGGATCAAATCCACGGCAGTCAGGCGATCACGGTTCTCGGCGTCTGACCCGGTCGCGTCTTCAAGGGCGAACCGGGAACTGGTTGAGGTCCCGGCGGAGTGCCCGCAAGGTGCCCTGGGGAGATCTGGCAGGTTCTCTGGCCGACTCCGGATCCCACCCCGCCTAGGACAGCGAACCCGCAGGTCAGGGCCACATCAGGCAGTAGAGTTTCATGGTCGTTTTTCGCCCCCATGTGCACGCGATGTGCACGCAGTGCACTCTCACCGAGTGGCGCTTCACGCTGGCTCTACGTCGATGAGGGTCAGCTGATCGATGTCGTAAGGTTCGACCACTTGGACGGCGAACGCGTTGTCGTCGGCGAACCGGAGGTTGAAGACTGGGTCGAGCGACATGAGGAAGTCGAAGGCCTCACGTTCTGTTTTCACCCGACGCCGACACTCACCCGAACCCGAAGTCGAGCCCTGGAGCGCGAGCCCAGGGTGGACAGGCCCGTTTGTGCCTGCCGGGTCGAGCTTCGCTGTCTGACATGCTGAAGGTCCATCGAGAGGGGCCGCAGCGATGCAGTGGAAGATCCATGGAGAGCGTCCGATCTACGAGAACCCTTGGGTGAACGTGTGGTTGGTCGATGTCGAGCAGCCGGATGGGCATCGCTGGGAGCACCACGTGCTGAAGCTGCGCCATCTGGCGGTGGCGGCTGTGGTGAACGACGAGAAGCAGGTGCTGATGATGTGGCGGCATCGCTTCATCACCGACTCCTGGGCGTGGGAGCTCCCGATGGGGCTGATCGAGCCCGATGAGACGGCCGCCGAGGCTGCGGCGCGGGAGGTGCAGGAGGAGACCGGTTGGCGCACCGGAGAGATGAAGCCGCTGATCTACGCCCAGCCGGCCAACGGCATCACCGACTCGGAGCACTTCGTCTTCCGCGCTGATGCGCTGGAGTACGCAGGACCGCCGACGGAACGCAATGAATCCGACCGTGTCGAGTGGATCCCGCTGTCCGACCTGCGCGGCATGATCGATCGCCGGGAGATCGTGAGCAGCGGTTCCCTGGTGGGGGTGCTGTACCTGCTGCTGGACGAGGCGGGGCTGTAGTCAGCCCGTCGCCTCTGTCAGTCGGGCCTCCAGGTCGATGACCGGTCCGAGCGCGCGGAAAGGCGCCAGCTGGTGCCGGAACTCCAGCAGGTGCGCCGTGACGCGTGGGGAGTCGACGGCAAGGGCCAGGTCCAGGGCCTCGGTTGCTGTGCGGCAGGCAGCCTCGACCTGGCGAACTCCTTCACGAGGGAGCGCTTCGTCAACGGGTCTGAAGCTCTGCGACGATTCGAGCCGCCTCGTGTCGAGCGGGCTCAACCCGGGGGTCCTCGGGGTGGGCGTCGGCACCGGCGAACTTCGAGTAGACGAACAGAGTCATCAACTTGCCGTCCCGGCTCTCCAGATCGCCGCGCCGCTCCTGACGTACGCGGTCGGCCAGAGCCGGGACCGCGAGCGAACTCCCCCACAGCGATGCGGAATCCAAACCGAGAGGCGCGTTCCCCCAGTCCTCCCAGTCGAACAGACAGACCTCCGGACCGCTCACAATGGCCCAGTTCAGGTCGGCGTGTGCCGGAACCCACCTGCTGACCGTCGTATCGAACCCGCCGCCGAATGCGGCCCGGATCGCCTCACTGACCACAGCCTGTGTGATCAGCACAGTGTCCGGCGTGGCGACGCGCGTCGTGAGCTCAGCGCTCTCCAGGCAGGAGGGAAGTCTCGTCGGCCCGCCACGTCGCAGACTCTGCCGCGTCGTGCCAGGAGACGGGTGACCGCCATTCGGGCTTCGCGACCCCATCAAGAACCGCTGCGCATTCGGTACCGTTCCAGCCCCCGATCCGGTCGAGCCCTCGGCGTTCGGAAGCGGGCCTTGGTGGCGGCCGAGGTGATTCCGGCGCGCACGACCGGCTCGCAGTACTTCCAGTCGGCCCCGGACAACGGCATGCACGCCTCGCGTCACGCCCACGCCTCGGCGCTGCTCGACGCGGGGGAGACGATCAAGGTGTTGGCCGAGTACCTGGGCCACTCTGACCCCGGCTTCACCCTGCGTACCTACACGCACCTCATACCGTCCATCGAGGCGCGTACCCGGAAAGCCATCGACTCGGCGTTCGCGCCCGAGGACGCTGCAACTGGGCAGCCGACGCTTGTGCCTGCCGCAGACGAAGAAGCAAACGTGGACTCCACTCCGCCGGGACAGGCCGAGGGAAAAGCTCCGGCATGTGCGAGCAATGCTCAAGACTTGTGGATCGGTTTCGGGAGGGCACGCGGAGGGCGTACCTTCCCGAATGATCCTTAAGGTCTCCGAGTAGGCCCGCGTTGCAGCGCGGGTCGGGAAGGCACGCCCAGGT
>Ga0302314_10015324_pt1 | contig 13033 bp, 10 predicted proteins | sample III_Palsa_N2_3_FD_200533 | JGI IMG/M metagenome (GOLD analysis project Ga0302314, IMG submission 200533) | Peat permafrost microbial communities from Stordalen Mire near Abisko, Sweden - III_Palsa_N2_3 | ecosystem: Environmental > Terrestrial > Soil > Palsa > Peat permafrost | place: Sweden...
GCGGCCAGAGAAGGCTGCGAGCTGAAGGAGAAGCCCGGGGGCAGCGTCACCGTGAAGCGCGAATTGATCTCCAGCGTACCGCTATTCACGGTATAGGTCGCAAGACCTGCCGGCACGGTCAGGATGCCGTTGGCTGTCGTCACCTGGGCCGAATTGTAGTCGGCGACATTCGCCGACACCACTCTCGGTCCGGCCGGCGTCGCACTGGCGTCGCCGCTGGCCAAGGCTGCACCCAAGGCGAACGCACTCGCGCCTGCAATATGAATCTTTCGCACTATAATGCCCCCGCTAAATGTGCCCGTCGACTTCACAACTTGGCTCTGTCGTCCCAGCTAAGCCTATACCAAACGTTGCGCCCCAATTCCAGCGTCCATGTTAACTAATTCGCCGTGGCCGGTGGCAAGCTTCCCCAAACCATGCCCGCGAGGATAACCCGATGCAGACCGAACGCTTCGTATTCCCGGGTGCTCATGGCCAGAACCTGTCGGGGCGGCTCGATGCGCCGGATACGCCGCCGCGCGCCTATGCGCTGTTCGCGCATTGCTTCACCTGCGGCAAGGACGTCGTCTCGGCCAGCCGGATCGCCACGGCGCTGGCCGAGCGCGGCATCGCCACCATGCGCTTCGATTTCACCGGGCTGGGCTCCAGCGACGGCGATTTCGCCAATACGCATTTCAGTTCCAATCTCGAAGACCTGCTGGCCGCGGTAGCACATCTGCGCCAGCAGGGCCGCGCGCCCTCGCTGCTGATCGGCCACAGCCTGGGCGGCGCCGCGGTGCTGGCCATGGCCGGGCAGGTCCCGGAAGCCAAGGCCGTCGCCGTCATCGCCGCCCCGTTCGAGCCGGCCCATGTGCTGCATCTGCTCGAACCGGATCTACCGGCGATCGAATCCCAGGGCGAGGCCGGGGTCACGCTGGGCGGGCGGCCCTTCACCATTCGGCGCAGCTTCCTCGACGACCTTCGGCATCAGCCGCAGCAGGCAGCGCGGATCGCAGCACTCGGGCGGCCGCTGCTGGTGCTGCATGCCCCCGGCGACACGATCGTCTCGATCGAGAGCGCCGAGCAGATCTACGCGACGGCGCAATATCCGAAGAGCTTCGTGGCGCTGGACGGCGCCGATCATCTGCTGACCCGGCGCACCGATGCCGATTACGTCGCCGGCGTGCTCAATGCCTGGGCCGCCCGCTACCTGCCCGCCGCCGCCGCCGCGGTCGAGGTGCCGGCCGAGCCGCCCGGCACCGTAGTGGTCGAGGAGACCCGGCATGGCCGGCTGCAGCAGGCGATCCGCCTCGGCAAGCATCGCCTGCTGGCCGACGAGCCGGTGGCACAAGGCGGGTTCGATACCGGCCCCGGCCCCTATGACCTGCTGCTGGCCGCGCTTGGCACCTGCACCGCCATGACCCTGCGGCTCTACGCCGAGCGCAAGGCGTTGCCGCTGGGGACGGTTCGGGTAACGCTCAGCCACCACAAGATCCACGCCGAAGATTGTGCCGAATGCGAGACCGGAACCGGGTTGCTCGACGAGATCACGCGTGAGATCGAGCTGCCCGGGCCGCTCGACCCGGCGCAGCGGGCGCGGCTGATGGAGATCGCCAACAAATGCCCGGTGCACCGGACCCTGGAATCGGAAATCATCATCCGGACCCGCGAGACGGTGCGCTGAACCCGCGCGACAGCCGATGCCCCACATTTACCGATCGAACACGGCCCGCACCCTCTCGGCCAGATCGCGGCTGCGATAGGGCTTTTGCAGCACGCTCGCCGGATCGATCTCGTGGTTGCCGTTGCGCCGCCCGTGGCTGCCATAGCCGGTGGTGAACAGCACCTTCAAGGTCGGCAGCAGCTGCCGCGCCCGCTCCGCCAGCTCGAAGCCGTTCATGCCTTCGGGCAGGCCGATATCGGTGAAGAGCAGATCGAAATGCCCGCCCGCTTCGATCAGCGCCAAGGCGGAGGGCCCGTCTGCCGCCTCGCCGACGCGATATCCCAGGCCGCCCAGCAGCCGCAGCGCCACGCGCCGCAGCTCGGCATTGTCATCGACGACCAGGACCGCCTCGCCGCCTTTGGGCACCTCGCCCGCCGCCGCGGCGCGTTGTTCCGCGCTGCCGTCGCTGCCCTGCTCGCGCGGCAAATAGAGGCGCACCGTGGTGCCTACGCCGGGCTCGCTATAGATGCTGAGATGGCCGCCGGATTGCTTGGCAAAACCATAGATCATGCTCAGGCCGAGACCGGTGCCCTTGCCCGGCTCCTTGGTCGTGAAGAACGGCTCGATGGCGCGCTCGATGATCTCGGGCGACATGCCGATGCCGGTATCGGTAACCGACAGGGTGACATAATCGCCGGGCAGGACCTCTGCCTGCAGGGCGGCGTGGCGTTCGTCGAGATGGGTATTGGCGGTCGAGATCGTCAGCATGCCGCCATCCGGCATGGCATCGCGCGCATTGATCGCCAGGTTGAGCAGGGCGTCCTCGAGCTGCGACGGATCGGCCCGCGCCGGCCATAGCGCGGGCGCCAGATAGGGCACGATCTGGATGGTTTCGCCGAGCGTCCGGTGCAGCACCGCGATCATGCCGGGCAGGCGCTCGTTGAGATCGATCACCTTGGTCGCAAGCGGCTGCTGGCGCGAAAAGGCGAGCAGCCGCTTGGTCAGTTCCGCACCGCGCAGCGCGCTGTTCAGCACCGCATCGACCAGCTCGACCTGGGCGGGATTGCCCTGGACCGTGTCGAGCAGCAGATCGATATTGCCGACGATGACGCCCAGCAGATTGTTGAAATCATGGGCAACACCGCCGGTCAGCTGGCCCATCGCCTCCATCTTCTGGGACTGGCGCAGACGGTGTTCGATGGCGCGGTGCTCGGCCCGCATCGCGGCCTCGCGCAACTCGCGCGCGATCGCCGGCAGCAGCCGGGTCAGCTTGCCCTTGGGCATGAAATCATGGGCGCCGGCGCGCATCGCCTCGACCGCAGCCTCTTCGCCGATGGTGCCGGACACGATGATGAAGGGCAGATCGAGCTCGGATTGGCGCAGGACGTCGAGGGCACCATGGGCACTGAAATTCGGCATCGAGTAATCCGAAACGATCAGATCCCATTGCCGGTTTGCCAGTGCTTCCGTCATGGCATCGGCGGTTTCGACACGGATATGCTCGACCTCGTAGCCTCCGCGTTTCAGTTCGCGCAGCAGCAGGGCCGCATCCCGTTCATTGTCTTCGACGACAAGGACGCGTAGCGCCTTCGCCATTCCGACCTCCCTTTAGCGCTCCGGCGGCGGCGGTTGCTCATTCAGCACCAGCCAATAGAGGCCGAGCTGCCCGACGGCATCGACGAATTGGGTGAAATCGACCGGCTTGCGGACATAGCTGTTGGCGCCCAGGCGATAGCCGGCCAGCCGATCGCCATCCTCGACCGAAGTGGTGAGAATGACGACCGGCAGGACCTCCGTCCGCGGCTCGGCCCGGATCCGCTTCAGCACTTCATGGCCGTCGATCTTGGGCAGCTTCAGATCGAGCAGCACCAGCTGGGGCAGCGGATTCAGCGCGCCCTCGGCATCGGGTGCGAACAGGTATTCGAGCGCCTCCACACCGTCATGGGCGACCACCACCTTGTTGAGGATATTGCTCTTGCGCAGCGCCCGCAGGGTGAGCGCTTCGTCCTTGGGATTGTCCTCGACCAGAAGGATGGTCTTGTCCGACATCATCGTGACGCTCCTGCCGGGCGCGGGCCGCCAGCTTCGAGGGTGAAGAAGAAACCGGCGCCCTTTCCGACCGCACCCTCGGCCCAGATCCGTCCGCCATGGCGGCGAATGACGCGCTGGACGGTCGCCAGCCCGATGCCGGTGCCCTCGAACTCGCTCGCCGCATGTAAACGCTGGAACACGCCGAAAAGTTTGCCGGCATAGGCCATATCGAAGCCGGCGCCGTTGTCGCGGACGAAATAGACCGGCGGCGTGCCGGCGGTGACGCCGATCTCGATACGCGGATGGGCCGTCTTGCCGGTGAATTTCCAGGCATTGCCGAGCAGGTTTTCGAACACCACGGTCATCAGTCTTTCGTCGCCCAGGGCCGCCAGCCCGTCGGGCAGCACCAGGTCGACCCGGCGCTTGGGCTCGGCCCCCTTGAGGCGCGCGGCGACTTGGCGCGCAATGTCGCTGAGATCGATCGGTTCGCGCTGGAAATCGCTGCGCGCAACCCGCGACAGGGTCAGCAGATCGTCGATCAGCTGCGCCATCTGCTGTGCCGATTCCCGCACGTAGCGCAGATATTGCAGGCCCTCCTCGTCGAGCTTGTCGCCATAGTCTTCGAGCAGGGCCAGGCTGAAGCCGTCGATGCTGCGCAGCGGCGCCCGCAAATCATGCGCCACCGAATAGCTGAAGGATTCGAGCTCCTCGTTCTTCAGCTCGAGTTCTTCGACCAATGCCGCCCGCGTCTCCGCCAGCTCGCGCGCCGCCCGGGCCTCGGTCGCCTCCAGCTCCTTGTGCAGCAACTCTTCACGGATGGTGCGGTTCTCGTCCTCGAACTGCTTGCGCCGGATCTGCGCCAGGAGACGCGCCCGCAGCACGTCGAAATCGCTCGATTTGGCGATATAGTCATCGGCTCCGGCGCCCAGCCCCTCGATCATCGCCGCGCGATCTTCCAGCGCAGTCAGGATGACGATCGGGATGTCGCGCATCACCGGCACGCTCTTCACCCGCCGGCAGGTTTCCCGCCCGCCAATGCCCGGCATCATCATGTCGAGCAGCACACAATCGACCGGCTCGATCGCCAGCAGCTCGATCGCCTCTTCGCCCGATCGCGCCAGCACGACCTCGTAGCCGTCCATGCGCAAATTCGCCGCCAGCGCCTGCAGATAGGTCTCGCTGTCATCGACGCAGAGGATCTTCTTAGGCCCAAGCAGGCTGGTCGTCGCCTGTTCCGCGACGCGGCTGCCGGCGCTGCGCAGCATGGCGCTGAGCCGCGCCAGGATAACGGCGACATCCTCTTCCTTGCGCACAAAGGCGTCGGCGCCGGCATCGAGCGCCCGGACCTCGGCACCGCGATCCTCCGACGCGGTCAGCAGCAGGCAGGGCAACCGGCGCAGCGCGGCATCGAGCCGGATGCGCCGGATCACGGTCGCTCCATCGATGCCGGGCAACAGGCCATCGACGACGAGTGCCGTCGGCCGCCGGTCGGCGGCGATCCGCAACCCCTCCTCGCCCGTCCCGGCGAGCAGCACCCGATAGCCGGCCGCTTCGAATGCCGCCTTCAGCGCCTCGCGAAAGGTCAGGCTGTCATCGATGACCAGGATCGTCTCTTGGGTCGAGGGCGTCCCGCGGCCGATCAGGTCGCGGGCCCGGGCGACGACATAGCCGGGCTCATAGGGTTTGCCGACATAATCATCGGCGCCTGTGGTCAAGCCGCGGATGCGGTCGCGGATTTCCGACTCGGTCGACAGCATCATGATCGCCGTGCCCGCTGCCTGCGGCATGGCCCGGATCTCCTGCAGCAGTTCGACGCCGTCGCCATCGGGCAGCAGGACATCCAGGATGACCAGGGCAAATTGCCGCGCCGCCAGCTCGGCCCGCGCCTCGGCCACGCTGGCGGCGGCGATCGCCGGCAGCCCGGCTGCTTCGAGGATCTCGACGAGGTTCATGCGCACGGTCAGGCTGTCGTCGACGACAAGCACGGTGTCGGTCATCGCATCTCACCGGTGGCGGTCTGCAGTGCTAACAACCGGGGAGCGATTTCGTCCAACGGCAGAATTTCCGCAGCCGCACCGAGCAGGGCGGCCTCGCGCGGCATGCCGTAGACGATCGAGCTCGCTTCATCCTGCGCGATGGTCAGGGCGCCGGCCCGGCGCAGCTTGAGCAGCCCCTCCGCCCCGTCCTTGCCCATGCCGGTCAGCAGGCAAGCGACAGCAGCGGCGCCGTATTCCGTCGCAATCGATTCGAACAGCACATCGACCGAGGGCCGGCAAGACCAGCGCTCCGCCTCGTCCGTCAAGCGCAGGCGCCGGTCGCGGACGACCAGATGCCGCCCGACCGGTGCCATGACCACGCGGTTGGCCACCGAGGCGACGAGATCGCCATCCTTGGGATAGGCGACACGCCGGCTGGTCTGGCCATCGAGCCACTCGGCAAAGGCCATGCCGAAGGGCTCGTTGATATGGAGCACGAACAGGATCGGCAGGTGGAACTCCGCGGGCAGGTTGCGCAGGATCTCGACAATGGCGCCGGGGCCGCCGGTCGAGGCGCCGATGACGACCAGCTCGATCTTGCGGCCCGGCCGGACCGCTCCGGCCGGCAGGCGCTCATGCGGCGCGGAAGGCACCCTCTGGAGCCGGCCGCGCATATGGGTGATGACCCGGATCCGGGCCACCATCTTGAGCGTCGCCAGGAATCTCTGCTCCCAGACGCCGTCGGCTTCGGTGCCGTTCGGCTTCTCGAGCACATCGACGGCGCCGGCCGCGAGCGCCTCGTAGGTGCGGAAGAGTTCGCCGCGATTGACCGAGGCGGAGACCACCAGGATCGGCGTTGGACAATGCGCCATGATATATTCGGTGGCGGCGAGGCCGGTCATCACCGGCAGCATCATATCGAGGGTGATGACATCGGGCCGGAGCTGCAGGCACAGCTCGATCGCCCGCTTGCCGTCCTCGGCCTGGCCGACCAATTCGATCTCCGGATCCGAGCCCAGGATTTCGACCAGGCGCATGCGCACGGTCAGGGAATCTTCGACGACGAGGACGCGGGTCTTGGCCATGGCCTAGCCCACCAACGGCCGGATCAGCGCCAGGAGTTCCGCCTGGTCGAATTCGCTTTTGACGACATAGCCCTGCGCGCCGGCGTCGTGGCCGCGCTGCCGGTCTTCGTTGGCGCCGCGCGAGGTCACCAGGATCGCCGGGACATGGTGCAGGCCCGGATCGGCGCGGATCCGCTCGACGAAGGTGAAACCATCCATGCCCGGCATCTCGACATCGACCAGGAACAGCGCATAGGACTTACGCCGTGCCGCCTCCAGCCCGTCCTCGGCCGAGATGGCGAGATCGACCTCGTAGCCGGCCGATTCGAGGATGCTCTGTTCCAGCATGCGGGTGGTCAGCGAATCGTCGATGACCAGAACCGGTCGCCGTACCGGAGCGGCATCGGGCTCGCCGGCATCGTCGGCGACCGCCGCGGCGACCAGCCCGTCGGGATCCAGTACCAGCTGCGGATTGCCCTCGGCATCGAGCGTCGCGCCGGCGACGACCGGGCTGGCCGACAGCTGATCCGGCAGCGGCCGGACCACGATCCGGGCGGTCCCGAGCAGGCGATCGACGCCGATCGCCGCTAAGCCTCCGGTTCCTTCGACGATGATCACGGTCCAGCTGCGGTCGGCCGCCCAGCGCCTGGCGCCCAACGCCTTGGTCAACGGCACGAAGGCGATCGCCTGATCGCCATAGGCGACCGAAGCGCCCGACGCGAGCCGGGCGATCGCGCTGCCGTCGACACGCAGCGTATTGCGCACGGCATCGAGCGGGATCGCGATGCGCTGCCCCTCGACGGCGACCAGCAGCGCCTCCATCGCCGTCAGGGACGGCGGCACGACCAACTCGAGCACCGTCCCTCGGCCGGGCTCGGTGTGGATGGCAATCTCGCCGCCCAGGCGGTCGATCGTCTCGCGGACGATGTCCAACCCGATGCCGCGGCCCGAGACATCCGTGACCGTCCGCGACGTGCTGATGCCGCCGCGCAGCAGCAGGCGCACCAGCGCCTCGGCACTGAGATGCTGTGCCTCCGCCCGCAGCAACCCGCGTTGCAAGGCCACGCGTCGGACCGCCTCGAAATCGAGGCCGCTGCCATCATCGCGGCATTCGAAGACGATGCGCTGACCGCGCCGCGACACGGCAATGCCGACCCGCCCGGCCTCCGGCTTGCCGGCGCGCCGGCGCACCTCGGGTGTTTCGATGCCATGGGCCACGGCGTTGCGGATGATCTGCAGCAGTGCCGCCTGGACCGCGCCCAGCACATGGGAATCGAGCCGGATCTCGCCGCCTCTACCCTCGAATACGACCTGTTTCGACAGGGTATGCGCCGTGTCGCGCGCCATTCTTTCGAGCATTGCGAACAGCGATCCGACCGAGACCAGGCGCAGGCGCTCGGCCGTGTCGCGGAGTTGGTGCAGCTCGCGGTCCATCTGATCGAGGGTGGTGGCGAGGCTGCGGCCGGCGCCGCCGAAGGTCTGGCGCAGTTCTTCGGCAATGGCGAAGGACCGGTCAGGCGCCTCACCGCGGTGCCGGCGCGGCGCCAATTGCGCCAAGAGCAACTCCACCAGATGCCGTGCCTGTTCCAGCCCCTGGGCTGTGGCGCGCAGTCCGGACAGCAGCGCATGGGTTTCCGCCACGCCGTCGAGCACTGCGTCCATCTCGGCCAGATCAGCACGGATCGTCCGCACGCTCTCATCCGGGCGCGGCGAAGCCGGTTCCTGGACTTCGCCCTTGTCGCGCGGCGCCAGACCCGGCAGCAGGCCGGCAATGCCGTCCAGATGGGCCAGAAGGGCCTCGATCGACTTGCGCTCGACACTGCCCGCCACATCGCGCAGCGGCGAGAGCACGTCTTCCATCGCGTGGGCATGATCCGCGATCTCGGTCTGCCGGACGACGCGGGCCGCGCCTTTGAGCGTATGCGCCAGGCGCAGCAGGCGTTGCACCAGCGGCGCCGCGGCCGCACCCTTTTCGAGATCGAGCACGCACTGCCCGCACTGATCGAGCAGCTCGCGCGCCTCCAGCCGGAAATATTTATAGGGATCCGGCGTCATCCGGTCACGTCGCCATCTGCGGCTTGATGATCTTCAGCAGATCATGGGACAGAAGCGACAGCTGCGACACGGTCTGCAGGATCTGGCCGGCGCTGGTCTCGGTCTCCATCGAGGCCTGGGTGACATTGGCGATCGCGACATTGACCTGCTCGACCGCGGTCGTTTGCTGCTTGGTCGAAAGCTCGATTTCGCGCGCCGCTTCGGTGGTGGTCGAGACCAGGCCACCAATCTGCTTGAAGGCCGCTGCGACATCGCCGAACAGGCGCGAGCCGGCATCGACCGCCTTCGAGCCGGTTTCGGTCGCCATGACCGTGGTATTGACCGCGCTGCGGACATCGTCGATCAGGGTGCGCACTTCCTTGGTCGAGCCGCCGACCCGGTCGGCGAGCTTGCGGATCTCATCGGCCACGACGGCGAAACGCTTGCCGGCCTCGCCGGCGCCGGCCGCCTCGATGGTGGCGTTGATGGCCAGGATATTGGTCTGCTCGGCCAATTCCGAGACGATGTCGAGCACCGCCCCAATCTCCTGGGATTTCTTGCCCAGTTCGAGCATATGGGCAACGATCTGGTCGACTTGGCGGCGGATGCCCGAGATCGACTCATGGGTCAGATCGACCGTGCCGTGGCCGGAGCGGGCCGAACTCGCGGTCTGTTCGGCATTCTGTGCCACGCGCTGCGCGCTTTCCGCAATCTGGCGCGACGTCGACAGGAGTTCGGTGATCGTCGTGGCGATTTCGGTCATCGCCGTCGATTGCTGCTTGGACCCGACGGCCTGCTGGTTGGCTGCGGCCTGCAGCTCGCTCGACGAACTTTGCACCTGGCCGACGGCGCTGCCGATCTGCCGGGACAGGGAATAGGTGATGAACCAACCGATCGCCGCCACCACAAGGGTGCCGAGCAGCCCGCCCCACAGGATAATTGCGGTGGTCATGTCGGCACTGGCGCGCGCGCCCTCGGCGCGCTGCTTCAGCAACTCAATCTCTTCCTGATCGGCCTCGCCGACGAGCGCGCGGATCTGGTCCATGAAGATCTTGCCGGTATTGTTCAGCACGATCTTGAGCGCCGCATCAATGCCCTGGGTGCGCCGCAGATCAATCGTCTGCTGAAGTTCCGCCAATTTGCTGTCGATCAGGGTCGAGAGCGCGGCCGCACGGCGTTGCTGGTGCGGATTGTCGGCGGTGAGCCGGCCGAACTCGGCGAGCGTGCCCTTGACCTCGCGCAATGCCGTTTGGTGGGGCTCGAGATAGCTTTCATTGCCGGTCAGCAGAAAGCCCCGCTGTCCGGTCTCGGCGTCCTTCATCTCGGACAGCAGGATGGCGAGATCTGTCCGCACCTGATGGCTGTGCTCGACCCAGCCGTCATTCTCGATCAGCCCGGTGATGTTCCGATAGGAGAAAGAGGCGATCACCAGCAGCGTGAGCCCAGCCAGGCCGAAGCCGGCGAACAGCCTTCTGCCGACGGACCAGTTATTGAACATGCTCAGCGCTCCTCTTGTGAGGTCGATTCCGGGGTGCGCAGGCCGATGGCGGCAAGCACTGCGGGCAGATCGATGATGGGGCGGACAAGGGATTGCGCGCGCACATAGTCCCGAGCATAGCCGCGCCGTTCGGCGGATTGCTGCGGCAGAATGGCGTCACGGGCGATGCGGAGATGGCCCTGGAAGGCCTCGAAGCCGAGCGCCACCGGAGCGCCGGCCGCGACCACCAGCCAGCGCGGCGTCTCAGCCACGCCAGCAGCCCGGCCGAGCAGGCCGCGCAGGCTATAGACTGGCAGGATCGTCCCGCGGAACCCGGCGATGCCGAGCAGCGTGGCATCACCTCCGGGCATTTGCGTGATCTGCTTGTCGGCATAGAGGCCGGTGATCTCGGAGAGGCGCAACGCACAGGCCTCGGCGCCGATGCGGACGGCCAGGAAATCGGCCATCGGCACCGTCTCGATCCGGACTGGTGCTGCGAAGGACCGGTCGAATTCCAGACGCAGCGCCTCGGCCTTGCGGGCGAGGCGTCCCGCGGCTTCGCTCATGATCGCCCCCCTGAGTCGCGCAAGGCCTGATCGCACAGCTTTACCAGCGTGTCGCGATTGAAGCCGCCGCCGAACAGCAGCAGCCGGGCGGCATCTTCGCGTTCGAGCAGAAACAGCGCCTGGGTCAATTCACGCTGCGCCGCCTCGCGATCGCCGACCCGGCGCGCCATCAGGCCCAGATGCAGCCGGGGCATGGCGAAGCCGGGATCGAGATAGGCGGCGACGCGGTCATGCTCGGCGGCGGCAATGCCGTCGCCCGCATGCTCACGGCACAGGGCCAACACGTAATGCGCCCCGGCGTTCAGCTCGTCGAGCGCCAGCAATTTGCCGCAGGTGATCTCGGCATCCGCCAGCTGCCCACCATGGGTCAGCAGCATCGCCTCGAGCAGCAGCACATCGGGATCGGCGACCTGGTCGGACGGCCGGGCCTGGACATGGCTCAACGCCTCGGCGAACCGCTCGTGGCGCAGCAGATCGAGGGCCGGGGCCGGATCCCAGGCCGGCACCGTTGCTATCCGGGCATCGACGCCCGGGACGAGACTCGCCACCCGCTCCGTCGCCGTACGGATCGCATCGACCCAGGCGCCGTCATACTCGACGATCGTAGCGACCGCCCGATCGGCTCCGGCCGAGATCGGCGGACGCCGGACAATCGGCTCGGTGCCATCCTTGCGCTGGTAATAAAACGTCTCATGGGTATGGCACAGGTGGAAGTCGTCCGAGACGCCGCGCAGGGTCTCGGCATGACCGAGGAAGAGGAAGCCGCCCGGTGCCAGTGCCTGGGCAATCCGGCCAATGGCGGCAACCATCCGCTCGGGTGCAAAATACATGAGGACGTTGCGGCAGAAGACGACGTCATAGGTGCCCGGACTCCACAGCTCCGGATCCTCGACTGCCAGGTTCCGTGCCTCGAACCGGACGGCGCGACGGATCGCGTCGTCGAGGATCTGGTCGGCGCCGTCCGGGCGGAACCATTTGCGCTGCGCCGCCGGCGGCGTGTCGCGCAGCGCCCAGGCGGAATAGCGCCCGCGCGCTGCCTTCTCCAATCCGGCCGGGTTGAGATCGACGGCGCGGATCCGGATTTCCCAGGACGGATCCGGTATCGCCTCGCGCGCGGTGATCGCCAGCGAATAAGCTTCCTCGCCCGAGGCGCATCCGGCCGAGAGCAGGGATAAGGTCCGGCCTGGCCGCTCGATCTGCATCCGCTCCGGCAGCACCCGCTCGGCCAGCGCCCGGAACTGATCGCCGTTCCGGAAAAAATAGGTCTCCGCGACGGTCACTTCCCGAGCCAGCGCCCCGATCTCACCGGGCGGCGGATCATGCTCCAAGGCATGGAGATAGGCTTCGCCCGGGCGGCCCAGCCGGGTGAGCCGACGCTGCAGCACCTCGCCGAGGAAACCCAGGCGCGCATCGTCGAACTGCAACCCCGTGTGCCGGCCGATGGCGGCGCGGAACCGCTCGACCTCGCGGGGTGCGATCGGAGCGGTCACGGCGCCGCCTCGGCATCGAGCTGGTCGAACAGGCTCTGCGGCACGAGCCGCCCCGCCTGCAGCAGAAACAGCAATTCGGCATCGAGCGTGCCGATCGCCGAGATGGCGTCGCTGGCCGCATCGCGCAGCAGCGGCGGCAGCGCGCTCGGCGTCGTCGGATCGAGGGTCCGAACGCCCAGCACGGAAGCGACCGCCAACGCCACCGGCCGTCCGCCCACCCTCACCGCCACCAGCCGAGCGGCGGCGCAGGCCGGCTCGCCGAGTAAGATACCGAGATCGACCACCGGCACCGGCTGACCGCGGATGATGCTGAGCCCGCGCAGACAGGGCGACGCCGCCGCCACCGCCTCGACGGGCAGGACCCGCATGATTTCGACGACATGAGCGAGCGGCAGGGCGCAGAATCCTGCGCCGGCCCGGCACAGCAGCCAGGACGCCCCATCGGCCTGATCGGGAGCAATGGCAGCCTGATCGGTCATGGATGCCACCGCCGCGCCGGCTGGAGCCGGCACGAGCCGAGCAAGATCATCTTAGCCAAAGCCAGCCTTTCGGGCGCGATAGGACAACCGCACGTTTAGAAGTAGAGCAGCGGAATTAAGAATATATAAAACGGGGAAGATTTGCCGAAGTTCCGGCTCGGGCTCCGGCCATGAGCGTTTGAAGAAATTAGCGGAACCTGAGATCCCCTAGTGGGGCGGTCGTCCCTGGCCGCCTGCCGGCTGAAAGCCGGCATAACCTCTCGCGCGATAGCTT
>Ga0302314_10015326_pt1 | contig 13032 bp, 15 predicted proteins | sample III_Palsa_N2_3_FD_200533 | JGI IMG/M metagenome (GOLD analysis project Ga0302314, IMG submission 200533) | Peat permafrost microbial communities from Stordalen Mire near Abisko, Sweden - III_Palsa_N2_3 | ecosystem: Environmental > Terrestrial > Soil > Palsa > Peat permafrost | place: Sweden...
GCATTTGACCGGCGCGGCGCGGCGGGGCTCACTTCAGCCTCGGCATGACGCGCCATGGTGCCGGAACACAGCGGGAGCGCTCGGGAGTCATCGATGGAAACGCCCACCTTCACCCAGATTCGCTACGACCGCCCCGGCGAGGGCGTGGCCCGGATCACCCTGGCGCGGGCCGACACCCGCAACGCCCAGGACCGCAAGATGCTCTACGAGATCAACAGCGCCCTCGATGTCGCCATGCACGACGATGCGGTGCGGGTGGTGGTGATGGCCGCGGACGGCCCGCACTTTTCTTCCGGCCATCACCTCGGCGACGGCTCCAAGGTCGGCGATCACGGACCGCCGGTCATGGGCGTCGGCGGCTACGATCTGCCGGGCGCCGAGGGCTACATGGCCCAGGAGCTGGAGATCTATCTCGGCTTCTGCTGGCGCTGGCGCAACCTGCCCAAGCCCACCATCGCTCAGGTCCAGGGCAAGGTGATCGCCGGCGGCCTGATGCTCGTCTGGCCGTTCGACCTGATCGTCGCCAGTGAGGACGCCCAGTTCTCCGACCCGGTCGTCGCCTTCGGCGTCAACGGCCACGAGTTCTTCGTCCACGCCTATGAAGTCGGCCACCGCAAGGCCAAGGAGATGCTGTTCACCGGCGACGCCATCGGCGCGGCCGAGGCGAAGACGCTCGGCATGGTCAACCACGTCGTCCCGCGCGAGGAGCTCGCAAGCTTCACCCTCGCTCTTGCTGAAAAGATCGCCCGGCGACCCAGCATGGGACTCAAGCTGGCCAAGATGTCGGTCAACCAGTCGCTCGACGCGCAAGGCATGTGGACCGCCGTCCAGTCCGCCTTCGCCTTGCACCACCTGGGCCACACCCACGCCCTCGCCGTGCACGGCATCCGCGTCGATCCGAACGGCGCGCGCATGATCCGCGAGGGCGCCAAGCCAGCCAGGACGCCAGCCGAATAGCCCGACGGTACCAACCCCCTCGCTTGCAAGCGGGGCCCTCCCGGACTAACTTAGTCCATCGGAGGCGCCCTCATGCGGACTGTCAACATCCATTCAGCCAAGACACATTTTTCACGCCTGATTGAAGAGGTCGTGGCGGGCGACGAGATCGTCATCGCCAAGGCCGGCAAACCCGTCGCCCGGCTGTCGCCGCTCGCGACGCCAACCAAGCGCCGGCTCGGCGGCCTGGCCGGCGTTGCGGTCGTACCGCCCGACTTCGACGCGCCGCTGCCGGAGGCTGTGATTGACGTTTTCGAAGGCCGCTGAGTGCGGCTGCTGCTCGACACCCATGTCCTGCTCTGGGCGCTGATCGAGCCTGACCGCCTGAGCGACGAGGTCCGGACCCGGCTGGAGGACCGTGGCAACGTGGTCCTGTTCAGCGCCGCCAGCATCTGGGAAACGTCGATCAAAGCGGCGTTGGGCCGGGCTGATTTCAAGGTCGCGCCCAGCGAGATCGTCGTGGCTGCGCTGGAGGCGGGTTTCGAAGAACTGCCCGTGCGGTCGGCCGCCGCCCTTGTCGTCGCCACCCTTCCTCACCACCACCGCGACCCCTTCGACCGGCTGCTGGTCGCCCAGGCGATTACGGAGCCGGCGCGGCTTTACACTGCAGACGCCGCCTTGGCGCCCTACTCAGAGCTTGTCGTGCAGGTGTGAGGCCTGCCCCAGGTAAGCGTCAGCCGCGCCTTGCGCCCACCGGGTGGCTCGAGCTTAGGCCGCCGTCGACCACGATAGCCTGGCCGTTGACGTAGGAGCTGTCGTCCGAGGCGAGGAAGAGGGCGGCGCCGGCGATCTCGTGCGGCTCGCCGCCGCGCTTCAGCGGGTTGAGCTGGCCGATCCGGTCGTCGGTGCCGCGCTCCCGGGCGTTCTTGTAGATCGGCGCGGTCATGCCGGTCTCGATCAGGCCGGGGCAGATGGCGTTGACCCTCACGCCCGTGCCGTACAGCACGTTGGCGGTGGTCTGGACGAGGTTGATCACCCCGGCCTTGCTGGCGCTGTAGGGGATGCCGCCTGCCCCCGAGCGGATGCCGGCCACCGAGGCGGTGCAGATGATCGAGCCCTTGCCGGCCGCGCGCATGATCGGGCTGGCGTGCTTGATGGCGAGGAACGGCCCGAGCAGGTTCACCCGCATCACCTCCAGGAAGAACGCGGCGTCGATCTCTTCCATCGGCTTCATGCCGCCGCTGATCCCGGCGTTGGCGTAGACGGCGTCCAGGGCGCCGAACTGCGCTATGGCGTAGTCGAAGAGGCCCTTGACGTCGGCTTCGTCGCCGGCGTCGCCCGTCAACGCGAACGCGGCGCCATTGTCGGCGGTGATCAGGGCCGCCGTCTCATGGGCGCTCTCGGCGCGGTCGAAGCACACCACCTTCGCGCCTTCCCGCGCGAACAGGCGCGCGGTCGCCCGGCCGATGCCGCTGCCCGCTCCGGTGATGACGGTCGTGCGGCCCTCGAGACGTCCCGCCATCAGCCTGCCGCCGCCGGGGCGGGCGCGGCGGCCGGGCTGGGCGGCAGAGGCAGGCGAGCGAGGGAGTAGAACTTGTCGCGCATGGCCGGCAGGGCTTCCGAAAGGATGGTCTCGATGGTCCAGCCCTCGGGCTTGCTCTCGGTCTGGATCGGCCTCGGCTGGCTGTAGAGGATGATGTTCTCGCCGCTGGAGCCGAAGATCTGGCCGGTGACGCTCTTGGCGGCGTCGGCCAGCAGGGCGACCGAGAAGCGCGCCGGCTGGTCGGCGCGGATGCTCTCGGCCATCTGCTGGCGACGGGCGGCGGAGGCTTCGTCGCGCACCGGCACCGACTGGGTCATCCGCGTCCAGGCCACCGGGGCCAGGCAGTTGCAGCGGATGTTCTTGGCCGCGCCCTCCATGGCGATGATCCGCGACAGGCCGGCGATGCCCATCTTGGCCGCGCCGTAGTTGGTCTGGCCGATGTTGCCGATGATCCCGGAGGTCGAGGTGAACAGCACATAGGCGCCGTCCTCCTGGTTGCGGAAGTGCTCGATGGTGGCCCGGCAGACGTTGTACGTCCCGCGCAGGTGGACATTGATGACTGCGTCCCAGTTCTCCTCGGTCATCTTGTGGAACATGCCGTCGCGCAGGATGCCGGCCGGATTGATCACCCCGTGCAGGCCGCCGAAGGTGTCGAGCGCCTGCTGGACCATGCCCTCGACCGACTTCAGCGAGGTGACGCTCTCGGTGTTGAACGCCGCCTGGCCGCCGGCGGCGATGATCTCGTTGGCGACCGTTTCGGCCGGCCCGGTCGAGCCTTCGTCGCCGCCGCTCAGCGAGCCGCCGAGGTCGTTGACGAGCACCTTGGCGCCCTCGCGCGCGGCGATCAGGGCGCACTCGCGGCCGATGCCGTTGCCGCCGCCGGTGACCAGAACGACCTTGCCTTCCAGAACGCCCATGACTGCACTCTCCCTAAGAACCTGAATTTGGACCGATGTGAATTGGCCCGGTGTGAAGTGGCAAAGACGCTTATTCGAGGCGGTCGGCCTTGCGCAAGGCCGGAAAGCCGAGCGCCCATACCCCGGTGACGATCATCGCGCCGACCCCGCCGAACAGCACCGCCCCCACCGCCCCCAGGAACCGCGCGGCGAGACCGCTTTCGAATTCGCCGAGCTCGTTGGAGGCGCCGATGAACAGGGTCGAGACCGCCGCCACGCGCCCGCGCATGGCGTCCGGGGTCATCAGCTGGACGAGGGTCTGGCGCACGAAGACGCTCAGCGCGTCGGCCCCGCCGAGGATCGCCAGGGCGATCACCGACAGCCAGATGAGCTTGGAGAGCCCGAACACCACCGTCGCCGCGCCGAAGATCGCGACCCCGGCGAACATGGTCAGGCCGGCGCGGCGGCGGATGGGATGCGTCGCCAGGAAGAGGCCGACCGCTGTCGCCCCGAGGGCTGGGCCGGCGCGCAGGATCCCGAAGCCCTGGGCCCCCACATGCAGAACGTCCTTGGCGAAGGCCGGCAGCAGCGCGGTGGCTCCGCCCAGGATCACCGCCGCAAGGTCCAGGGAGATCGCCCCGAACACCACCTTGTGGGTCCACACATAGTTGAGCCCCTCCTTGACCAGTTCGAGACGCGAACCGGGCTGGACCTGCGGCTGGGTCGAGCGACGGATGGAGAGCAGGGCCAGGGCGGCGGCGATGTAGAGCGCCAGGGTGGTGGCGAACGCCGCGCCCGGAGAGAGGGCCACCAGCGCCCCGCCGATGGCGGGGCCGGCAATGGACGCCGACTGCCAGGCCAGGGAGTTCCAGGCGATCGCCCTTGGAAGCAGGGCGCGCGGAACCATCATTGGCCCCAGTGCGGTCATCGCCGGAGAGAAGAAGGCCCGCGAGGCGCCGAACGCCAGGGCCGTCCCCAGCAGCAGAGGAACTGTGGCCGCGCCGGTGAAGGCGGCCCAGCTGAGGACGCCGACGGTGGCGATCTCGCCGGCGTAGCAGAACAGCAGAACCCCCCGCCGATCATGCCGGTCGGCGGTCTCGCCGGCGGGAAGGGCGAGGAAGAACAGCGGGGCGAAGGTGACCAGCCCGACCAGGCTGACGTTGAACGCCGAGGCCCCGACACTGAGCGTGTGGCGCGAGATGGCGTAGATCTGCCAGCCCATGGTCACGCTCTGGATCTGTGAGCCGAGGCTGCCCATCCAGCGCGAGGCCCAGAACCTCAGGTAGTCGCCCTCGCGCAGCAAGGCGCGGGCCGAAGGCAGGGCGCTCGCGGCGTCGGACATGCCCGGCCCATAGCCCGTGGTCCCGCGCCGCGGCAATGGCGAGCGCCGGGAACTGCAGCCCCCGATGGGCGTTGACGCCGGCTCCATCGACCCTTAACCCCCCGCGACCATGCCCAGCGCCACTGCACTTGCCGCGCCCCGTGCCGCATCCCTCCTGCTCGCGCCCGAGCGAGCGCACGACGCGCGCCTGGTCGAGGGCCTGATCGATCGGGCTTTCGGACCGGGCCGGTTCGCCAAGACGGCCGAGCGGCTGCGTGAGGGCCGCCTCCCCGACCTCGCCTTGAGTGTCGTGGCGTGGAGCGGCGGTCGCGCGGTCGGCTGCGTTCGCCAGTGGCGTATCCTGATCGGCGCCGTCCCGGCGGTGTTTCTGGGCCCGATCGCGGTCGAAGAAGAACGCCGGTGCGAAGGCTTGGGCGCCAGCCTGATCCGGCGAGCCATCGAGGCGGCGCGCGACACGGGCTACGGACACATCCTGCTTGTCGGGGACACTCTGCTCTTCGAGCCGTTCGGCTTCACCGCGGCCGCGGCGAGAAAAGTCGTCATGCCGGGTCCCGTCGACCAGCGACGGGTGCTGGCCCTGGCGCTGCAGCCCGGCGCGATCGACGAACTCCGCGGCCAGGTTCGCGCCATCGACGCTTGAGCCCGCCGCCGCGCGCGCCTAACTCTAGGCGATGAGCGGGACGGAACCTTTAAGCGGGGCTGGCAAAGGTGCGCTCGAAACCGTGATCTCGGCGGTGAAGACCCAGGCCCCCGGCCGGGGGTTGCCGCCGGTGCATCTGTGGAATCCCGCCCATAGCGGCGACATCGACATCGTCATCCAAAGAAGCGGCCTGTGGGTGCACGAGGGTCGGCCCATCGGCCGCGAGGCCCTGGTGCGCCTGTTCTCCACCGTCCTGCGCAAGGATCCCGACGGCTTCCACCTGGTCACTCCGGTGGAGAAGATGCGGATCACGGTGGAGGACGCGCCTTTCGTGGCTGTGCGCGTCGACCATTTGCGTGACGCGGGCGGGCGGCCGGTGCTGCGCTTCCTCACCAATGTCGGCGACGAGGTCGACGCGGGTCCTGAGAACCCCATCCGTGTCGAGATCGACGCCCACACCGGCGAGCCGAGGCCCTATGTGCATGTGCGGCGCGGCCTCGAGGCGCTGATCGCGCGGCCGGCGTTTTACGAGCTGGCGGAGTTGGCCGAGGAGCGCGAGTTGCCCGACGGTCCGACCTTCTGCGTGGAGAGCGGCGGCGTCTGGTTCGCCGTGGCGCCTTCCGGGGTTGAGCTTCAGTGAAGGCGGGGCTCTCCCCGACCGAGCTGCGCGATTGGATCACCGCCCGCCTGGACCCTCTGGACGAGAGCCGCGTCTGCGGGAGCCTGGACGAGCGACCCACGCGCTCGGACTTCGATCTCGGCCACGATACGACCATGCCCGGCGCCGCGCCCCCGGCCGGCGCGCCACTCAAGGACGCCGCGGTTCTGGTGGCGCTGGTCGAGCGCCCGGCCGGACTGTCGGTGATCCTCACCCGGCGCTCCGACACGCTCCGCAGCCATACGGGCCAGGTCGCGCTTCCGGGCGGCCGCTGCGATGCGGGTGAGACCCCGTGGGTCACCGCCCTGCGCGAGGCGCACGAAGAGATCGGCCTCGATCCCTCGCACGTGAGCGTGGTGGGCCTCTCGACCCCCTACCGGACCGGCACCGGCTATCACGTGACCCCGGTGGTAGGCTTCGTCACCCCGCCGTTCACCCTTTCACCCAATCCCGATGAAGTCGCCGACATCTTCGAGACGCCGTTCCTGTTCCTGATGGACCCGACCAATTACGAGCAGCGCGAGGGCAGGACTCCGGCCGGCGACGAGCGCCGTTTCTACGCCCTCACCTGGGAAGACCGCCTGGTCTGGGGGGCCACGGCGGGCATGCTGCGCGCCCTGCACGACCGGCTGGAAGGCGAGCCGATTGGTTGACGTTCTTCCGTCGCAGCCGTGGAGGGTCCATCCGGCCACGGTCGCGGTGATCCGCGCCCTGAACGCCGCGGGAGGCGAGGACTGCGCCCGCTTCGTCGGCGGCTGCGTGCGTAACGCGATCCTCGGTGTCCCGGTCCGCGATATCGACATCGCCACCCGCCTGACGCCGCCGGAGGTCATCGCCGCCCTCGAGGCGGCCGCGATCAAGGCGATCCCCACCGGCGTCGCGCACGGCACGATCACGGCGGTGGCCGACGGCAAGCCCTTCGAGGTCACCACCCTGCGGCGGGACGTGGAGACCGACGGCCGCCGCGCTGTGGTTGCCTTTACCGACGACTGGGCCGAGGACGCCGCCCGGCGCGATTTCCGCCTCAACGCCCTCTACGCCGACGCCGAGGGCCGGATCTACGACCCGACGGGCGAGGGACTCGCCGACGCCCGGGCGGGACGCGTGGTGTTCGTCGGAGATCCGGCCACCCGCATCGCCGAGGACGCGCTTCGCATCCCCCGCTACTTCCGGTTCCTCGCCTGGTACGGCCACGGCGAACCGGACGCCGCCGCCCTGGCCGCCTGCGCCGAGCATCGGGCGCTGGTGAACGGCCTCTCCGCCGAGCGCGTCGGCCACGAGATACTGACGCTGCTCGCCGCGCCTGACCCGCGCGCTGCGGTGCGTCTGATGGCTCAGGCCGGCGTCCTCGCCCTCCTGCTCCCCTCCGCCATCGGGCTGGCGCGTTTTGACGCCCTGGTGCGGATCGAGACCGAGATCCTGTTCAGCGAGGATCCGCTCCTGCGCCTCGCCGCCCTGTTACCCGACGATCCGGCCGTGGGCCTCGCCACGGCCGCGCGCCTGCGCCTCTCAAACGTCGACCGTGACCGCCTTGCCGCGGCCCTCGGGACCGATACGCCCCTGGTTTCCTGGATGAGCCCCCGCGAGACCCGCCGCGCGGTCTATCGCCTGGGCGCCGCGACGTTCTGCGACCGGGCCTTGCTCGCCTGGGCCGGCTCCGGCCGCCCGGCCGCCGCCGTGCAATGGCGCGCCCTGCTCGCCGTGGCCCGGACGTGGGCCCCCCCAGCCCTGCCGCTGACCGGTGGGGAGGTGATGGCCGCCGGCGTGCCCGAGGGGCCGCTGGTCGGCGCGATCCTGCGCGAGGTCGAAACGTGGTGGATCGACCATGACTTCCCCGACGACAAGCTCTCGGTGGTCGAGCGGCTCAAGTCGGTCGCCCAGGGCATGGCCTACTAGGCGGCGTTTGGGCTACGACGGGCCATGGGCGAACTTCGCGACGCCGAGCGCACGCGCAAACGGATTCTGGAGGCGGCCCGTGACGAATTCGCGGCCCGGGGCTTCGCCGGCGCGCGCATCGAGTCGATCGCCAAGCGCGCCGGCCTCTCCAAGCAGCTGCTCTACCACTACTTCGCCAGCAAGGCGGTGTTGTTCGAGGAGACCCTGGAGAGCAAGTATCGCCAGCACCGGGCCGCGATCCCGGAGGAGGACGGCCCGGGCGCGGTGTTCGTCCGCCGCTTCCGCGCCGCCTGCGCCGATCCGGTGTGGATGCGCTGCCTCACCTGGGAGGCGGCCGAACACGCGGAGTCGGGCCGGATCATCGCGGAGGGCGCGCGGCGGGAGGCGATCGCGCGCCAGAGCGCCATCATCGCCGAGCGCCAGGCCACGGGCGAGCTCCCCGCCGACCTCCCCACCGACCTCCTCCAGCTCGCTGTCTACGCCCTGGCCATCTATCCCTGGGGATTCTCCCAGGTCACCGAGATGATCACCGGCCGATCGCCGGAGGATGCGGCGTTCCAGGCGCAATGGACGGCCTTCCTCAACGAGCTGGCGCGGCGTCTGGCGAAACCGTAACTTACCACTTGTAAAATTACGGCCGCCCTGTAAGGTGCGGTCTTCGCCTCGAGCCCCCGAGCCATTGGAGCCGCCATGTCATTCGACGGGCGCATCGCGCTTTCCCTCACCCTCAACGGACGGCCTCGCGAGGTCGACGTGGCCCCGAGCGACACCCTCCTCGACGTGATCCGCGACCAGCTCGGTCTGACCGGGACCAAGAAGGGTTGCGACATGGGCTCGTGCGGCGCCTGCACGATCCTCGCCGATGGCCGGCGCATCAAGGCGTGCCTGGCTCTGGCCGCCTCCTACGATGGCGCGTCGATCACGACGATCGAGGGCATTGGGACGCTGGAGAATCTGCATCCTCTGCAGGTCGCCTTTGTCCGCCACGACGCCTTGCAGTGCGGCTACTGCACGCCCGGGCAGATCCTCTCGGGGATCGCGCTGCTCGAAGAGGAACCGCGAGACCTCGCCGCCATCCGCGAGGGGATGAGCGGCAACCTCTGCCGCTGCGGCGCACATCCCAACATCGTGGCGGCGATCGCCGAGGTGGCCGGGCTGTGAGCGCTCCCGCCTTCGACTACGCTCGCGCCGCGAGCCTGAGCGACGCCGTGATCCAGGGCGGCCGACCCGGGTCGGCTTTCGTGGCCGGCGGCACGGACCTGCTGCAGCTGTGGAAGGCGGGCGTGCAGGCGCCCGAGCGTGTGGTCGACATCGGCCGGCTGCCCCTCGCCGAGGTAACGTCCAGCCCCGGCCGACTATCGATCGGCGCGCTCGCCCGGCTGAGCGATGTCGCACGCCACCCGGACGTCATCGGGCGCCATCCGCTCGTCGCCCAGGCGATCGCGGCTAGCGCCAGCGGCCAGGTGCGCAACATGGCGACGGTAGGCGGCGCCCTGATGCAGCGAACCCGCTGCGCCTATTTCCGCGACGAGCATCTCCCTTGCAACAAGCGGGCGCCTGGCTCCGGCTGCGGCGCGCTCGCCGGTGAGAACCGCGGCCACGCCCTGTTCGGCGGCAGCGAGGCCTGCGTGGCGACGCACCCCTCCGATCTCGCCGTCGCGCTCACGGCTCTCGGCGCCGAGATCGATATTCTTGGGACGGACGGCGTGCGGCGCCTGGCTGTGGCGGATCTTTACCGGCTTCCCGGGATTACCCCGGAACGCGACACCAACCTGGTGGCGGGTGACCTGATCACCGCGGTCGAGATCTCTGACGCTGGCCGCTTCGCGCCCCGCTCGACCTATCTGAAAATCCGCGACCGGGCGTCGTTCGAGTTCGCCGTGGTCTCCGTGGCGGCCGCCCTGAGGGTCGAGGGCGGGGTGATCGCCGAGGCGCGGCTGGCGGTCGGCGGCGTCGCGCCGCTGCCCTGGCGGCTGGCGAACAGCGAGGCAGCGCTCGTTGGCCGCCGCCCGGACGCCGAGGCGTTCGCGGCGGCGGCGGCATTCGCCGTCGAGGGCGCCCGACCCCTCGCCCACAACGGCTTCAAGGTCGAGCTGCTGCGGCGCGCCGTCGTCCGTGCGCTGCAAACCGTCGGAGGCCCAGCATGACTCCGGACCCTCCCCTGCGCTGGGAGGCCGGCCTGAAGGTTACCGGTCAGGCGGTCTTCCCTGCGGAGACCCCTCAATCGGATCTTCTGTATGCGGTGCTCGTCGAGGCGCCGATTGGCTGCGGCGAGGTCGTCTCCCTGGATGGCGCCGACGCTCGCGCGACGCCCGGCTTCGCCGACCTGGTGTCTTACGACGAGGCGGCGGCGCTGAAGCCGTCCAGCGTCACCGCGCTGATCCGTGAACCGACTATCCATTTTCCGGGACAGCCGGTCGCCCTCGTCGCGGCGACCAGCCTCGCGGCCGCGCGGGCGGCGGCGGGCGGCGTCCGTGTGACCTGCGCCCAGCGGCCGATGGTGACGGCGATCGACCAGGCCCTGGACCAGGCCTTCGCCCCCGCCATGGTCGGGCGCAACCCTGCCGAGAGCCACCGGGGTGACAGCGAGGCCGCTTTTGCCACCGCGCCGCTCGTCCTGCGCCGCCGCTATGAGACGGCGGTCAACAACCACCATCCTCTGGAACCCCACGCCGTCGTCTGTTCCTGGGAGGGTGAGCGCGTCACCGTCCACACCAACACCCAGGCGGTGTTCGGAACGAGGGCCGCCATCACCCACGCCTTCGCCATGCCGCGCGAGGACGCCCGCGTGGTCGCCCGCTTCCTCGGCGGCGGCTTCGGCTGCAAGGGCCAGCTATGGTGGCCTTGGATGATGCTGGCCATGCTGGCGTCGCGGCGCACCAGCCGACCGGTGCGGCTCGAGCTGACTCGCGCCCAGCTGTTCACCCTGGCCGGGCGCCGCTCGGAGACCGTGCAGGACCTGGCGCTGGGCTTCGAGGACGATGGACGCCTCATCGCCATCGACCATCAGGTCCTCGCGCAGACCTCCACCCATGGTGAGTACGCCGACCGCACGGCAGTGCCGACGCGCTTCCTCTACGCCTGCCCCGACGTGTCCACGTCGCACCGACTTGTCCGCACCAATGCGCCGCAGCCGATCCCGATGCGGGCGCCGGGCTTCGCGCCGGGGCTGTTCGCGCTGGAATCGGCGCTCGACGAGGCGGCCGAACAGCTGGGGATCGACCCGGTCGAGCTGCGCGTGCGCAACTTCGCCGACCACGACCAGGACGCCGGCCGGCCGTGGTCGAGCAACAGTCTGCTGGAGTGCTACCGCGCCGGCGCCGAGGGGTTCGGATGGTCGCGGCGCCCACCGCGCGGCGCGGCGGCCGACGGGCGCTGGCGGGTAGGCTCGGGCATGGCCGCCAGCTGCTATCCGGCCCACCGCCAAGCCTGCCGGGCGCGCGTGCGGCTGGAGGCGGACGCCTCCCTGCTGATCCAGTGCGGCACCCAGGACATGGGCTCGGGAACCTACACCATCCTGGGGCAGATGGCGGCGCAGGCCCTGGGCGTTCCCATGTCGCAGGTGAGTGTCGAGCTGGGTGACACCTGGCTGCCGCAGGGGCCCATCTCCGCAGGTTCGCAGGTGACCGCCAGCCTCGCGCCCGCGCTGGCGGCCGCGACCGAGCAGCTGCGCGCCCGCCTCGCCGACATGGCGGCTTCCGACGAGGCCTCGCCCCTGGCGGGCCAGTCGCCCGCCGACCTCGACTTCGCCGACGGCCTGATCCGCAGCCGCACCGGCAACGTCGCCGAACCGCTGACCGACCTGTTGCGGCGGCGCTTCCCGGAGGGCCTGGAGGCGGATGGCGAGGACGACGGGGCCGACGCCGGAGACTTCACCGGCATGGGCCACGGAGCGGTGTTCGTCGAAATCGGCGTCGACCCCGATCTCGGCGAGGTCCGTATGCGCCGCGTGTGCGCCGCCTTCGCGGCTGGTGCGATCCTCAATCGGCGCCTCGTCCACAGCCAGCTCGTCGGCGGGCTGATCGGCGGCATCGGCATGGCCCTGCACGAGCGAACGGTCACCGATCGCGTCTCCGGCCGGATCCTCGGCGACACCTTCGCCGACTATCTCATCCCGGTTCATGCCGACATGCCGGACTTCGACATCGTCCTCGTCGAGGAGGACGACCCGCACCTCCCCGGCGGCGTCAAGGGCGTCGGAATGTTGGGAACGGCCGGTGTGCAGGCCGCCATCGCCAACGCCGTCTACGACGCCGTAGGCCGCCGTGTGCGCCACCTGCCGATCCGGATCGAGGACCTGATCTGAACGCGGCTCAGGCGGCGACCACGTGATCGCCCTCGACCCTGACCGGCCAGGCGGTCAGGGACTGGCCGGCGCACGGGCCGCCGACACAGGCGCCGTCGGCGGGGCGGAAGAGGGCGCCGTGCGAGGCGCAGAGGATCAGGTCGCCTTCCCGGGTCAGGTAGCGGTTGGGGACGATGGCCAGGGGCATGCCCGCGTGCGGGCAGCGATCCACCCAGCCGGCGACCGAGTCCCCGGCGCGGGTGACGAAACCGAGGAAGAGGGCGTCGCCCTCGCGGAACATGAAGCCCCGCGCGCCCGGATCGCGCAGATCGGCCAGGGCGCACAGCCGCGTTCCCGGTCCCGGCCTCGCCGGATTGTTCCGCTCGACGTTCACTCGCCCTCCGCGCGCAACGGCCGGGATAGCAGGCCGGCGATGGCGGGGTCGACCGCTGTCTCCCCCGCCAGGATCGCGCTCACCGCGTCGCAGATCGGCGTCTCGACCCCAAGCCGACCGGCCAGGGCTCGCACGGCCGGCGCCGAAGCCACCCCCTCGGCCACCGAGGACTTGCCGGCCAGGGCCTCGTTGAGGCTTTGCCCTCGCCCCAGCGCCAGCCCGACGCTCATGTTTCGCGACTGGTGGCTGGAGCAGGTCAGCACCAGGTCCCCCAGCCCGCAGAGCCCGGCTACCGTCTCGGCTTGGCCGCCGAGGGCGACGGCGAAACGCGTCAGCTCCGCGAAGCCGCGGGTGATCAGGGCGGCGTGAGCGCTCCGCCCGAGCCCGCGGCCCTCGACGATGCCACAGGCGATGGCCAGCACGTTCTTCACCGCGCCGCCGG
>Ga0302314_10015328_pt1 | contig 13032 bp, 11 predicted proteins | sample III_Palsa_N2_3_FD_200533 | JGI IMG/M metagenome (GOLD analysis project Ga0302314, IMG submission 200533) | Peat permafrost microbial communities from Stordalen Mire near Abisko, Sweden - III_Palsa_N2_3 | ecosystem: Environmental > Terrestrial > Soil > Palsa > Peat permafrost | place: Sweden...
TCCCGACCTCGATCTTCGACGCGATGGCCCGGAACGAGATCCTGCAGATCGTGGTGTTCTCGGTCTTTGTCGGCTCGGCGATCTCGGCGCTGGAAAACAAGGCGCCGACCCTGTTGCAGGCCGCGGAGCAGCTGTCGGCCGTGATGCTGAAGGTGACCGGCTACGTGATGATGGCCGCGCCGTTCGCGATCTTCGCCGCCCTGGCCGCGACCGTCTCGACCCAGGGCTTCAGCGTGCTGATCAGCTACGCCAAGTTCGTCGGCGAGTTCTATCTCTCGCTGATCCTGCTCTGGGGCATACTGATCGCCGCCTCGACCCTGGCCGTCGGCAAGCGGGTCGGCGCGCTAGTCAAAACGATGCAGGCGCCGATGCTGCTCGCCTTTTCGACCGCCGCGTCGGAGGCCGCCTATCCGCTGATCCTCGAGGGGCTGCAGAAGTTCGGCGCGCCGCGCCGCATCGTCAGCTTCGTTCTGCCGCTGGGCTACTCGTTCAACCTCGACGGCTCGATGATGTACTGCACCTTCGCCACCTTGTTCATCGCCCAGGCCTACGGCATCCACCTCAGCTTTCCGCAGCAGATCACGATGTTGTTTTTGCTGATGGTGACCTCGAAGGGCATGGCCGGCGTGCCGCGCGCCTCGCTGGTGGTGATCGCCGCCACCCTGCCGATCTTCCACCTGCCCGAGGCCGGCCTGCTGCTGATCCTCGGCGTCGACCATTTGCTCGACATGGGCCGCAGCGCCACCAACGTGGTCGGTAACTCGGTGGCGGCGGTGGTGGTGAGCCGCTGGGAACGGCAGCTGGGGGATGGGGCGGCGGCGGTCGCCGAAATCTAGACCGCACCTCAAGTATCCCTCACCCCAACTTGTTGGGGAGAGGTCGGCCGATCGCGAAGCGAGTGGACGGGTGAGAAGCGCTCGGCGCCAAGCGGCGTCGAGCCTGGCGAAGCCAGATATCTCTCGCCGAAAGCCCCTCACCCGGACGAAGGCTCCGCCTTCGCTCGACCTCTCCCCGCTGTCGCGGGGCGAGGGGTACCGCGGGCGTTATTCTCCCACCGGCCCGCTGAACGACAGCAGGGCGATGTGCTGCGCGGCCGGATGCGTGGTTTCGCCAGCGCCGCACCAGTCGAACCCGCCGGGCTGCGGGGCGACCGCCAGGCCTTCGTCGATCAGCACCTTGGCCGGGTCGACGCCGTCCAGCAGCACGTGCGCCAGGGTGCGGTTGTGATCGTCCAGACCGCCGGTCGGCGAGACCACCACCTGGCGGACGTGGCGGGTCAGGGCCTCGAGCCGGACTTCAGCCTGGCGGGAAGCAATGGCCTCGGCCACGCAGTGCGCCGCCGGCGCGGCCTCGGGGATCGCCACATCGACCAGGTGCAGGTGGCGGCCATCCACCACCAGCACATTGCCGCGCAGCACCTCGATCTGCGGCGCCGCCGCGTTCACGGGGCCGGCGGTCTGGGTGAAGAGGCTTGAAGTCGTCGGCCGTGAACACGCGGTCAGGGAGACGAGGGCGACGAGGAGCAGGAAGGAGGCAAGTTTTGTCATGGCGGAAACTCGAAGATCGGTCGGACGGGGGATGCGAACAGTGTTATTTACTGATAGGTACAAATCCGGTCGGACGGTCGGCGCCCGGGGGGGCCTGCCTCGGGCGATGTCTCGGTCGGTCTGTGAGAAATTCCTTGCCGGCTGAGCCGGTTGGGTACGGTTCTGTACCGAACGGTGTGAAAATGGCGGGTTGATACGGCCTAGTCAAGCCTATATTGTATCAATCGGTAAAAAACTTCACGGTGCTGCAAGGCGTGGGAAAACGGCTGACGGGGAACGAGCCAGGGCGACCGCGGGGCTTCTGCGTCGACGCGGCCTTGGGCTCGGCGATGCGTGTCTTCGCGGCCAAGGGCTATGAGGCCGCGTCGCTGGCCGACCTCACCTCGGCTATGGGGATCAACCGGCCGAGTCTCTATGCCGCCTATGGCAACAAGGACGCGCTGTTCCGCCAGGCGATGGAGCACCACGCTCAAACCCGCTCGGAGCACATCAACGCATGCCTCGGGGCCGGAAGCGCGCGCGACGGGGTCGACCGGATGCTGCGTGAGGGGGTGATGAAGTTCACCGACCCTGGCGCGCCGGGTCTCTGCCTGGTGACGCAGGCGCCGCTGTCTGACTGCGAAGCGTCGCCGGAAACCCGGGCCGCCATGGCGAAGATACGCGACTCCATCGAATTGGCGCTGCGAGGCCGCATCTGCCAGGCGATCGAAGAGGGTGAGTTGCCGCGCTCCGCCTCGTCCGAAGACCTTGCCCGCTTCTACGCCGTGATTATCCAGGGTCTGGCGCTGCAAGCCCAGCACGGCGGAACCAGCGAAGAGCTGCTGCGCGTCGTCGACGTGGCGATGGAACGCTGGCCGCGGGAGGCGCTGGCGTAGATTCCCCCGCGCCACGTCCAAGTCGCTCCAACTTGCCGAATCACCAAACGCACGGTCCTTGCCAGGGCCGCCGCGCGGAAGACCTCATCCCTCCATCAGAGAGTTTCCAAGATCATGACCCTTTCAATGTACGCCGTATCCGTACCCGTCCTCGTGCGCGGCCTGACCAACCTCTCGGCCATTCTCGATAAGGCGGTGGCGTCCGCCGAAGCGCGCAAGATCGACCCGGCGGTGTTCGTCAGTGCGCGCCTGGCGCCGGACATGAACCCGTTCAGCGCCCAGATTCAGACCGCGTCCGACAGCGCCAAGGGCGCCGGCGCGCGCCTGACCGGGACCGAAGCGCCCAGCTTCCCGGACACGGAGACCACGTTTCCGGAATTGCAGGCGCGGATCAAGAACACGATCGACTATTTGCAGTCGCTGAAGCCGGAGCAGTTTGACGGCGCCGATACGCGGGACGTGATCATGAAGTTCCCCAACGGCGAGATGAAGTTCAGCGGTCAGGACTTCCTGTTCAGCTTCGCGCTGCCGAACTTCTTCTTCCACCTCACCACCGCCTACGCGATCCTGCGCCACAACGGCGTTCCGATCGGCAAGATGGACTTCCTCGGCGGTCGCTGAAGCTCAAACAAACCCTGTCATCCCGGAAAGCCGCGTAGCGGCTTGTCCGGGACCTACTCTGCGCAGGTGGTTGAAGTAGGTCCCGGACAGCGCTGTCGCGCTTCCGGGATGACAGGATTTGTGACTAAACCCGCTCGATGATGATCGCGGGGGCCATGCCGCCGGCGGCGCACATGGTGACGAGGCCGCGCTTCAGGTCGCGGCGTTCGAGTTCGTCGAGGATGGTGCCGATCAGGATCGAGCCGGTGGCGCCGATCGGGTGGCCCAGCGCCATCGCCCCACCGTTCACGTTCACCTTCTCGCGGTCGAGCTTCAGGTCGCGGATGAACTTCTCGGCGACGACGGAGAACGCCTCGTTGATCTCCCACAGGTCGATGTCGTCGATCGTCAGGCCGGCCTTGGCCAGCACCTTGCGGGCGGCGGGCACCGGCGCGTTCAGCATCAGCGTCGGGCTGTCGCCCATGTTGGCCATCGCCACCACCCGGCCGCGCGGCTTCAGGCCGTGCTTGTCGGCATAGCCCTTCGAGGCCAGCAGCACCGCCGCCGCGCCATCCACCACGCCCGACGAATTGCCGGCGTGGTGGATGTGCTCGATCTTCAGGTCCGGATAGACCTGACGGATTAGGCCGCCCAGCGTGGTGCCTTGCTCGTCGATCGGGACCTCGGCCATGGCGGCGAACGACGCCTTCAGGCCAGCAAGGCTCTCCTTGGTGGTCTGCGGACGCGGGAATTCCTCGTGGTCCAGCGCCAGGCTGCCATCCTCGTGGAACACCGGCACCAGGCTCTTGTCGAACCGGCCCTCGCTCATGGCGACGGCGGCGCGCTGCTGGCTGACCACCGCGAGGTCGTCCACCGCGTCGCGCGAAATGCCTTCCAGCGTCGCGATGGCATCGGCGCAGACGCCCTGGTGCGACTGCGGATGCTTGGCGCGCAGCCGCATGTTGCCGCCGTCCATCAGATACCGCGGGCCGTTCGGGTCGGCGCTGGAGGCGGTGTAGGACATCATTTCGGTGCCGCCGGCGATCACCAGGTCTTCCATGCCCGACATGATCGAGGCCGCGGCCATGTTCACCGAGGTGATGCCCGAGCCGCAGAAGCGGTCAAGGGTGGTGGCGCTGGCCTTGACGTCGTAGCCGGCGTCGAGCGCCGCCATGCGGCCGAGGTCGCCGCCCTGCTTTCCGCGCTGCGAGGACGTGCCCCAGACGATGTCGTCGACTTCGGCCGTGTTGAGGTGGTTGCGCTCGGCGATCGCCTTCAGCACCGTGGCCGCCAGTTGTTGCGGGTGGATGCTCGCCAGGGCGCCCTTGCCCACCTTGCCGATGCCCCGGGGGGTGCGGCACGCGTCGATGATGTAAGCGTCAGCCATGGTTCGTCTCGCTATCTGATCGGTCGGGCCAACGCGGGGGGCGCTGCCTGCGTAGTACGCACCCTGACAGCCTTGACCCAGCGTCTGCCTAGTCGGCTAATCGCGACGGAACGCCTGGGACTTGGCAGCGTTTGATTGCCGCTTCGGGAGTGCGTGAATGACCATTCTTGCATCGATATCTGTCGGTTTTGCGGCGTGACCGAGCCGGCGCAGCGACCCACGCGGCTGGCTGAGGTGCGAAACCTGAAGATGGCGCGCTCTGCGCACGCCTATGTGCGCGGCAGCACGGTGAAATTCTACGAATGGCTGGAGCACAGCGCCGATAGCGTCCCGCACGGGCCGCCGGTGTGGATTTGCGGCGACTGCCACCTCGGCAACCTGGGTCCGCTGGCCGACCGCAAGGGCCGGGTGGCGGTGCAGATTCGCGACCTCGACCAGACCGTGATCGGCAATCCGGCGCACGACATCGTCCGGCTCGGCTTGTCGCTCGCCTCCGCGGCCCGGGGCTCGGATCTGCCGGGCGTGACCACGGCGCGGATCCTGGAGCAGCTGATGGCCGGCTATGAAGGCGCGCTGGCCGGGGACTTCGATCACGAGGGCGAGAAGACCCTGCGGCCGGAAAGCATCAGCGGGCTGCTGAACCGCTCGGTGCGCCGCCGCTGGCGTCATCTCGCCTCCGAGCGGCTTGACACCGTCAAGCCGACCGTGCCGCTCGGCAAGAAGTTCTGGGCGCTGTCGAAGGACGAACGCGCCGCCCTGGCCGACCTCTTCGCCACTGAAGACATGCACGCGATGATCACCAGCTTGCAGTCACGCGACGATCACGACCCGGTCACCTTGGTCGACGCCGCCTACTGGGTGAAGGGCTGCAGCTCGCTGGGCCGCCTGCGTTACGCCGGCATGCTGCAGGTGGGCGAGGGCGATGGCGCCTCGCTCTGCCTGGTCGACATCAAGGAGGCGGTGACGACCGCCGCGCCGCGCGCGCCCGACGCCGTTATGCCGCGCGACAACGCCGTGCGGGTGGTGACCGGCGCCAAGGCGCTCTCGCCCAACCTCGGCAATCGCATGATCGCCGCACGGCTGCTGGGCAAGCCAGTGGTGGTGCGCGAATTGATGCCGCAGGACCTCAAGCTCGAAGTCTCGCGCCTGACCCAGAAGAAGGCGATGGCGCTGGCGGCCTATCTCGGCGGCGTGGTCGGCAAGGCGCACGGCCGGCAACTGAGCGCCGACGCGCGGGCGGCTTGGCTCAAAGATCTGGTCGGCGCGCGCACCGTCGCGCTAGAGGCGCCGACCTGGCTCTGGTCCAGCGTCGTCACCCTGCTCTCGATCCATGAAGGCGCTTATCTCGAACACTGCCGCCTGTTCGCTCTGGCGCAGGCCGCCTGATGCGTCGCTCGAGAAGCAATCCCTGGATCGGCATCGGCCTCGACGCCTGGCGCCTCGGCTTCGAAGCCTCGACCGTGATCGCGCTCAGAACCGCGAAGATCGCCGCGGGCGGCGCCGCTGGCGTCGCCGAGTCCGAACGGATGGTGCGAGAGAAGATCGACGCCGCCGCGGCACTGCAGATGAAGGCGATGACCGGCGGGTTGGGGTCGTCGCCAGCGTCGATGTCGGCCCGCACCCTGGCCCACTACCGCCGCCGCGTCGCCGCCAACCGGCGGCGGCTATCGAAGATCTGAACGCAGCCGCGCCGCAGCCACGGCGACCGGCGCGCCCCAGTCGCCGGGCGCGGATTGGCGCAGCAGTTCAACGCTTGGGTACCACGGGGTGTCAGACCGGCCCTGCAGCCAGCGCCAGTCCGGTGCGAAGGGGGTCAACATCGAGACGGGCCGCCCCATCGCGCCGGCCAGATGCGCCACGCTGGTGTCGACCGAGACCAGCCGGTCGAGCAGCGTCAGGATCGCCATCGTGTCGCTGAAATCCCGGATCTCGGCCCCGAGGTTGATCAGCGGCGCCTGGCCGTAATATCCGCCGATCTGCGCCTGGCCGGGACCCATCTGCAGCGAGAAGAACACGATGCGCTCGATTTCGACCAGTGGCGCGAGGTGTTTCAGCGTGATTGACCGGTTGAAGTCGTTGCCGTGGGTCGGACGTCCGGCCCAGACCAGGCCGACGCGCCGATAGCCGGGAAGGCTCAACGCATCGAGCCGCCGCCGCCAATGCTCGACCAGCGCCGGCTCGGCGTTCAGGTAAGGGATCGGCGCGGGAATATTGCCGAGATCGGTCTTGAACAGCCGCGGCAGGCCCGACAGCGGGCAATAGGCGGCGAAGGCCGGCATCTCCGCCCAGCGCTCGGAATAAGCCTGCACGCCCGGCTGCTGGCTGATGACCGGGAACATCTCGGCGCTGCACGCCACCACCAGCTTAGGGCAACGCTTGGCGACCAGCGGGATGTAGCGCGCGAACTGGATCGTATCGCCGAAGCCCTGATCGCCAATCAGCAGCAGGGTCTCGCTCGGCATCGGCTGGCCGTCCCATTGGGGCTGCTCGCCGGCCGGCAACGGCTGCGGCACGTTCGGCAGCCGAAAGCGCCACTCGTACTCTTCCCAGCCCTCGGCGAACTGGCCGCTCAGCAACAGCGCCTCGGCCAGCTCGAAGTGCGCCGACGGCATCGCCGGGTTCAGCGCCAGTGTTCGTCGTTGCGCTTCGATCGCCGCGGGGATGTCCTGCCGGTCGTATTGGATGACTCCGAGATTGTAGTGACTGAGCGGGTCGTCCGGCAGCAGCGCCGCCGCGCGGCGGCCATGCAGGATCGCCTCGTCCAGCCGGCCGAATACGCGGTAAAGCTCACCCAGATTGCGGTGGTAGATCGGGTTGTCGGGCGCGAGTTCGGCGGCGCGCTCGCAGAAGCTCAGCGCCTCCGACGGGCGCCCGCGCTTGTGCGCAAGCATCCCGGCCTGCAGCATCGCCGGATGAAACGCCGGCGCGGCGGCGATCAGCCGGTCCAGCAGATCGGCCGCTTCCTCCAGCCGCCCGGCTTCCTCGTGGGCGATCGCCTCCGCCAGCCAGGCCTGCGGCGGCCGGATCTCTCCGGCCGGCTGTGTGTCGACGGCGCTCACGGTTCGACGGTGTAGCCGAGCCGTTCGATCGTCGGCGCCAGGATCGGGATCACCGGCTCCAGGTGCTTCAGGTACTTGCGATGGCGGTAGCGCGAGGTGTCGTACAGCCGCTCGGTCACCTGGGCGTAGCTGGCCGTGCGCGCATAGCGCCTGTTCTCGTGGAAGTTCAGGCAGCGCTCGTCGAACGGCGCGCCGACGAAATCCAGGATGCGGCGGATGTGGGTCTCCTGGTCGGCCACGATGTCCTCGTAGCGCACCGGCAGGTATTTCAGCGTCATCTGCCCCCGGTAGTGCTCGACCAGATCCATGACCCGCACATAATGCTCGGCGATCGTCTCCATCGCGTTGGCGCAGTAGAAGCCGTGCGTCAGCTGGTTGGAAAATACCGACAGCAGGATGTCCAACGGGTGCCGCAGCACGTGGACGATCGGCGCCTCCGGGAACATCAGCCCGATCAGGCCCAGGTGAGTCTCGTTGAGCGGCATCTTGTCGGTGAACCAGGCCGCGCCCGGTTCGACGATATCGAGCTGCCGCACGCGCTGCAGGTAATAGTCGCGCAGGTTGTCCAGGCCTTCGCGCTGGTCGCCCATCCAGAGGTCCGCCAGCGCCTCCGGGTAGGCGAGCGGGCTGTTCAGCATCCGTGGCATTATGTTGGTGATGTCGTTGACGAACGGCAGTTCGTCGCCGGCGGAAATGCTGGGATGCGCCGACAGGGTCTGCTCGACCATGGTGGTGCCCGAGCGCGGGAAGCCAACGATGAAGATCGGCTTGGGACCGCTCTCGATGGGCTTGGCGCGCGGTACGATCTTCAGCCGCTGGGCGGTGAAATAGGCTTTCAGCCGGCCGATCAGCTGCGCCGCGTGCTCATCTAGATAGACGGTGCCGCTTAGCTCCCGCAGCCGGCGTTTGCCCTCGTCATAGGCGGCGAAGGCGTCGTCGTAGCGGCCGATCTTGTCCAGCAGCCGGCCTTTTTCGAGCAGTTCGTTGGGTCCGAGACTGCCGCCCTCCGCCTGCTGCTCCAATGTGTCGAGCAGGGCCAGCGCCTCGCCGTAATCCTTGGTGCGGCCGCGCAGCACGGCGCGGGAGAGCACCACGCTGGGGTTGCCGGGCGCGATGCCCTCGGCGGCGTCCAACAGCACATCGGCGCGGGCGAAGTTGCGGTCGGTCTCCTCCATCCGCGCCCAGCCGATCGCGGTCTGCAGAATGTCCGGACCCAACGCCAACGCTTCTTCGTAGAGCGTTCTCGCCTCGGCCATCTTGCCCTGGTTCTTCAGGTTCCAAGCGAGGTTGGCCAGGATGATCGGGCCACGCCGCCCCAGCAGCTCCAGCGCGCGGCGGTAGTGGTACTCGCCCACCTGCGGCCGGTTGGCCTCGGTCAGGATCATGCCCATCAGATTGTGCGACTGCACCTCGGTCGGCGCGATCCGAACCGCATTGCGCGCATGCGCCTCGGCCTCGATGAAGTCGCCCTTGCTGAACAGCAGCAGCGTCAGCTCGTGCGTCGCCCACACGTTGTTGGAATCGATCGCCACCATACGGCGCACCAGCGCCTCGGCCGCGCTGATCGGCCCCTGCGCGCGGCGGATCTGGTAGAGGATCGCCAGCGCGCCGCCCTGGCCCGGCGCCAGCTCCAGCACGTCCAGGCACAGTCGCTCGGCCTCGCCGAACTCACCTTGGCCATGCAGGGCGATCGCCTGATCGACCAGCGGCAGCAGATGCCTGTTGGCCTCCGACGGCCCCAGCGTACGCAGGTCGAGCTGGCAGCAACGGAACGGGCGCAAGCCGCTGCCGCAGGCGCAGAGGTTGAGGGCGGGGGCGTTCATGCGGGCCGGAAAATCCTAGAATTCATGCAACCAGCCATGCGTAGCCGAACCCGCGCGGCGAACCAACGCTGTCGCCTTGGCCAACCGAGGGCTTAGACGATCTGACCAGAGGAAATGGTGGACGCGGCAGGGATTGAACCTGCGACCCTTCGCGTGTGAAGCGAATGCTCTCCCGCTGAGCTACGCGTCCGCCTGGTCGGGAAGGACCGGCCTAATAGCCGCCTGTTGCGCGGCGAGCAAGCGGCGGGCGACTGGGGGTAGTTCGGCGAAATGGTCGATCAGCGCGTCGGCGCCCAGTTCGGCGGGCGGAACGTCGCTGTAGCCGAAACTCACCGCGACCACCGGAAGGCCCGCGGCCACCGCCGCGCCGACGTCGGGACGCGAGTCGCCGATCATCAGCGCATGGTCCGGCGAGCCGCCGACCGCCTCGATGGCGTAGAGCAGATGGCGCGGGTCTGGCTTGGACACGCCCGCCTTGTCCGGCCCGACGATCGCGCCGAAGTGGCGCGTGAGGTCCAGCGCATCCAGCAGGATGAGCGAAAGGTCGGTCCGCTTGTTGGTGCACACCACCAGCCGCGCGCCAGCGGCCGTTAGGGACTCCAGCACCTCGACCACACCGGGAAAGGGCCGGCTTTCCTGGGCGATGCGAGCCACGTAGAGGTCGATAAAGTGTTCGAACAGCCGGTCCATGCGAGCCGGGTGCAGTGTCTCACCCACGGCTTCGAAGCCTCGAGCCAACATCGCTCGCGCGCCGAATCCGACCACCGTCCGCGCCGACTCCAGCGGCAGACCGGGGTGGCCGTGCTCGGCCAGGATCAGGTTCAGCGTGCCGATCAGGTCCGGCGCGGTGTCGACCAGGCAGCCGTCGAGGTCGAAGGCGATGGTGGCGCCCCCTAAGTCCATAGAAGGGGCCAGGTCTTTGGCGTCGGTCAACGCGCTCTCCGGTCGATACAGGCCGCGCCGTTTCGGCTAAAGCCGGGCTCATGACAAGCCTGCGATTCCAACCATCGAACACGGGGAAAACGCGATGAGCGAACGAGCCGCGGTGATCCTGGCGGCGGGGCAGGGCACGCGCATGAAGTCGCCGGTCCCCAAGGTGCTGCACAAGGTCGGCGGCCGCGCGCTGATCGACCACGCCATCGACGCCGCCGAAGGCGCCGGCTGCACCCGGATCGTGGTGGTGATCAACAGGGCCAGCCCCGCCGTCGCCGCCCACGTGACCGCCCGCCTGGGCGTCGGAACCACCGCCGTGCAGGACCCGCCGCTCGGCACGGGCCACGCCGTGCTGGCCGCGAAGGACGCGCTGGCCGGCTTCGAGGGCGATATCGTCGTCACCTATGCCGACGGTGTGCTTCCGCCATCCGCGATCGCGCCGCTGTTCGAGCTGCGCGCCGGCGGCGCCGACCTAGCCGTGCTCGGCTTCGAGACCCCGACACCCGGCGCGTTCGGCCGGCTGGTGCTGGGCGAGGGCGGCTCGCTGGAGAAGATCGTCGAGGCCAAGGACGCCTCTCCAGCCGAACTCGCCATCACCGCCTGCAACTCCGGCATCCTCGCCGCGCCCGCCCCGCTGCTGTTCGACCTGCTGAGCAAGGTCGGCTGCGACAACGCCAAGGGCGAATACTACCTCACCGACATCGTCGGCCTCGCCCGCGCCGCCGGGCTGACGGTCCGCGCCGCCTTCGCCCCGGCCGACGCGTTCCAGGCCCCGAACTCGCAAGTCGAACTGGCCGAGGCCGAAGCCGCGTTCCAACGCCGCCGTCGGATCGAACTGATGGAAAGCGGCGTCACCCTGGTCGCGCCGGAAACGGTGTTCCTGTCATGGGATACCGAAATCCAGCCTGGCGTGCTGGTCGAACCCAATGTGGTCTTCGCTCCCGGCGTGACCGTCGAGACCGGCGCCACCATCCGCGCCTTCAGCCACCTTGAAGGCGCGATCGTGCACAGCGGCGCGATCATCGGGCCTTACGCCCGCCTACGCCCCGGCGCCGATATCGGCGAGGATGCCCACATCGGCAACTTCGTCGAGGTGAAGAAGGTCAAGGTCGGCAAGGGCGCCAAGGCCAACCACCTGACCTACCTGGGCGACGGCAGCGTCGGCGCGGGCGCCAACATCGGCGCCGGCACGATCTTCTGCAACTACGATGGCTTCGACAAATACGAGACCCACATCGGCGCGGGCGCATTCATCGGCTCCGACACCGCCCTGGTGGCCCCGGTCACAGTAGGCGCCGGCGCCTACACCGGCACCGGGTCGGTGATCACCAAGGACGTGGCCCCCGACGCCCTGGCGCTCGCTCGCGGCCACCAGGTCGAGAAACCTGGCTGGGCTGCCGACTTCCGCGCCCGCAAACTCGCCGAGAAGGCCGCCCGCAAATGAACACGGAAGAGCAAAAGCGCGCCGTCGGCGAGGCCGCCGCAGCCCTGGTGAACGACAGCGTGCACGTGATCGGCCTCGGCACGGGCACCACCGCGGTCTGGTTCGTCAAGGCGCTGGCCGCGCGGATGACCGCCGGCGAGATCGGGCGTCGGCCTTGCGTCGCCACCTCGGTCGAGACCGAAACGCTGGCGCGATCGCTCGGCATACCGATGATCGAACTCGACGAAGCCGGCCCGATCGACCTCACCGTCGACGGCGCCGACGAGATCGGGCCGGGTCTGGCGCTGATCAAGGGCGCTGGCGGGGCGCTGCTGCGCGAAAAGCTGGTCTGGGAGGCGTCGCGCCGCGTCGTCGTGATCGCCGACGCCGCGAAGCGCGTCGCCATGCTGGGTCGCCGCTACCCGCTGCCGATCGAGGTGATCGCGTTCGGCCACAAGACCACGCTGCACCGCATTATCGACGGTCTCGCCGACTCCGGCGTCCCCGCCAACCCGACGCTGCGGCTGAAGGACGGCGCGCCGTTCGTCACCGACAACGGCAACCTGATCTACGACGCCGCCTGCGGCGCCATCCTCGACCCGCCCGGCGTCGAAGCCGCCCTGAAAAGCATCACCGGCGTAGTCGACCACGGCCTGTTTCTGGGCTTGGCGCAGAGCGCGTTGATCGGCACGGATGACGGGGTGGTGACGCTGACCGCCTAGTTTCCTTCTCCCCTCGCGGGAGAAGGTGGCCCGGAGGGCCGGATGAGGGGGCGTCTGCGGACGTGAGCCCGACCGACGGTTCGCGCTGGCGGCGCACCCCTCATCCGACCCGCTTCGCGGGCCACCTTCTCCCGCAAGGGGAGAAGGACGTCCCGAGGGGAGGCTTTTTTCGCGGACTTCCCTATCTACAAGCTCCACATCCGGCCGAGGACCCCATGGCGCGCACCTTCGACTACGACCTCTTCGTCATCGGCGCCGGCTCCGGCGGGGTGCGGGCGGCGCGCTTGGCGGCGATGTCGGGGGCCAAGGTGGGGGTGGCCGAGGAACATCGCGTCGGCGGCACCTGTGTGGTCCGCGGCTGCGTGCCGAAGAAATTCATGGTCTACGCCAGCGAGTTCTCCGCGGCGTTCAAGACCGCCGAAGGCTTCGGCTGGTCCACGGGCGAGGCGACGTTCGACTGGCCGGCGTTTTTGCGCGCCAAGGACATCGAGATCTCGCGCCTGTCCGGCCTCTACGTGACCGGGCTGCAGAACGCCGGCGCCGACCTCGCCCACGCCCGCGCCCAGTTGCAGGACGCCCACACCATCAGCCTGTCCGACCGCGACAAGCGCTTCTCGGCCGAAAAGGTGCTGGTCGCCACCGGCGGGCGCCCGACGCTGCCGG
>Ga0302314_10015329_pt1 | contig 13032 bp, 6 predicted proteins | sample III_Palsa_N2_3_FD_200533 | JGI IMG/M metagenome (GOLD analysis project Ga0302314, IMG submission 200533) | Peat permafrost microbial communities from Stordalen Mire near Abisko, Sweden - III_Palsa_N2_3 | ecosystem: Environmental > Terrestrial > Soil > Palsa > Peat permafrost | place: Sweden...
ACCCGGTTCAGCACGATCACCAGCGCAACGCTGACGCTGCCCACAACGATCTGCTTCGGCCAGCCCAGGTACAGGCTCACGAACTGAAAGAGCAGAAAAAGGCTGCAACACGTGACGGCCAGGCGGAAGGCGCGCGTCATCAGGCTCTGCGTACTAAGAAAACTTTTCACTACTCTAACTCTCTACTTGTTTCTTGGGCTGTCAATACCTTAATAGTGGAATATTGCCGTTTGCTACCTGTAACTTAGGCCCGCTTCCATAAATTGGCATCATCTCCGGGAATAAGCCGCTGCTCTATATTCCTTGCACGTACCAATAAAGAGACTATAACTCGTTGCAGCTTCCATTACCCGCCAGACTCCTCCCGATATGGAATTCAAATAAAAGGAGTTAGAAAATTCGTGGCTATCCTTGTGTTGTAATTCGGCATCAGAAAGAATAGGCCAATGCAATTGGGTTCCAATCTTCGGTTTGCAAGCCAGACCGCTCAAGAGATGCCATGAACGCCAGGCACATCCCCGCTCCAGCGGCTCCCGATGAATCGACGAAGCGCGTCTGGCAGATCCTTGAGGCCACGACCGATTGCGTCTGGATGGTCAATAAGAACTGGCAGTTCATCTTCCTCAACACTAGGGCCATTGCAACCATTGCAGAAGGCCGCGATCTGCTTGGGATGGATCTCTGGGAGGCCTTTCCCGGCGCATTGGGAACCCCGTTCGAAAGCTGTTATCGTCAGGCCTTAGGTGAGAAAATTGCGGTCTCGTTCTCGGCATTCTCTTCGAGGTCCACGCCAATCCGAGCGGCGATGATCTTGCCGTCTTCTTTCGCGACATTACCGCCCAGCGCGCCAAAGATGTCGAACTCAGAAAAATTGAAGAGCGCTATCGCCTCGCCACCCTGTCCACCACAGAGGGTATCTGGGACCGGGACCATGTCACCGATGTCGCCTATTTTTCCAATCGCTGGCAGGAGATCGTTGGCCTTCCCGCTGTCGAATTCATTGGGACCATGGACCACTGGCGCAGGCGCTTTCATCCCAAGGACATCCCTCGCATGGAGCAGGACTACGCTGAATTGCAGACGCAAGGCAGCGTCGAGTTCCAGTATGAGTACCGCATCTGCCATGAGGATCACAGCTGGCACTGGCTTCTCAGCCGCGGAACTGTAGGGCGCGATGTGAGCGGAAAAATTATCCGCATGACCGGCTCCATCAGCGACATCACCGAGAAGAAATCTATCGATCCCCTCACCGGCCTTCACAATCGCCTCTCCCTGCTGGAGAACCTCGACAATCGCCTGGGAAAGCCCCTGGCCAAACGCGAGCCCTTCGCGGTCATCCTTATATGCATCAACCGGTTCACGCATATACAGGACTCCTTAGGCCAGGCCGCCGTGGATGCAGTCCTCATTGAAACCGCAAGGCGCATACAGTCGACACTCGAAGGGGATAGCCGCAGCGTCGCGGCACGCGTCGATTCGCACGAGTTCGTTATCCTGCTCGAAGAGATTACCGCGGTGGAAGATGTCGCCACCTATGCCCAATATCTGCAGTTTCTCCTCGAGACCCCCATGGAGTATGACGGACAGCAGGTGAGCATCTCCACCTGTACCGGCATCGCCATGGGCGACGAAGGCTATACCAATCCGGAGAAGATGCTCGGAGATGCAGCTGTCGCCCTGCATCAGGCAGAGAAAAGATCAAAGACAAGGTGTGTCGTATTCGGAACCGAGATGCGCGCCATGACACGGCGTCGCGTGAAGATCGAGACCGACCTCCAGGCCGCAGTACAGGGCCGGCAGCTTGTGCTGCACTACCAGCCCAAGGTCGAGCTGCGTACCGGCCGCATCGTCGGTTTTGAAGCGCTGGTGCGTTGGCTCCATCCCACCCTCGGCATGATCCCGCCGAACGACTTCATCCCCTACGCGGAGCAGAGCGGTCTGATCCTTGATATTGGACACTGGACGCTGCACGAGGCGATGCAACAGCTGATGACCTGGCGCAAAACCGGCCTGGTAGCGGCCAGTGTCACCATGGCGGTGAATCTCTCCACCAGGCAGCTCGAAGACCCTGACCTGGTGCGCCAGATACAAAATACTTTGACCGAAGAACACGCCCTGCCCCAATACCTGGTGCTGGAGGTCACAGAGAGCGCCCTTATCGGCAACATCGATCATGCAAAAGAGCTACTGGGCAACTTGCGCCGCTTTGGCGTAAGCCTCGACCTGGATGACTTCGGCACAGGCTACTCTTCGCTCAGCTATCTCCACCGGTTACCGTTTCACGCGATAAAGATTGACCGCTCTTTTATTCGCGAGCTGGAAGGCTCGCAGCAGAGCCGGGCCATTGCGCAATCCATTATCCAGCTCGGCAAATCGATGAACATGGACGTAATCGCTGAAGGAATCGAGACCACCAATCAGCGGAACCGGCTCATCAAACTGGGTTGCCTCTACGGCCAGGGATACTTTTATTCCCGCCCCCTGGACGCAAAAACGATGGAACGCACATTAATTGCATCAAACCTTGCAAGAACGGCCTAAACTAGACTACAAATCACCAGGCTGGACACCTCCCTACGCAAGGACATGAAAATTAAGCCGGACCGCTCTTCCATTCAACTCGACCTTGTCCTGCTCGATCGCCTGGCTCTCGCGCAGCGCATCTGCCTTGCAAGCGTGATCGTGGTTTCAGGTGTAACGCTGGCCGCATGGCTCGTTCCGCCGGTAGGCCTCATACTGCCCCGCGGCTGGGTGCTCATGCAGGCCTATACTGCGCTGGCTCTGCTCTGTAGCGGGTTGAGTCTCGCGCTCTCCCCATCCAGCCGGTCCCGCCGCATGCTCCTGGCCAGCCAGGCATTTGCCGGTCTGGTGGCGCTGATGGGCATCACCCTGCTGCTGGAGCACATCTTTCATCGCTCGCTGGGCGTGGATTTTCTGTTGACCGTAAAAAGCGACTCTGCGCTGGCGCAAAGAGTGTCGTGGCAGGCCGCTACTTTTTTTGTTCTTCTGGCCACTGCGATGGCCTTTATCCGGACACGCAAGCGCCCTGCAGCCCAGGTCATCGACCTCCTGGTATTCATTCTCTGCCTGCTCGTCCTGGTCATCTGGTCAGGACACCTCTTTGGCGCCACGCACCTGACCGGCCCCCCTGCCACAACCATGGTCTCGCCGCAGACCCTGATATGCATGATGATGCTGGCCTATGTGGCATTATGGTGCCGGGCGGAGCATGGCATCTTCGCCATTCTTGCGGGAGTCGGCATCGGCAGCAAGATAGCGCGCATCGCCTGCCCTTTCGCTCTGCTTCTCCCCTATCTGCTGGAGTTGGGACGGTCCACCATCATCGCCCATAGACTGATGAGCGTGCAGTACTCCTCGGCGCTCGCAACCTCCCTGGCCGCCATGATGGCCTTCGGCCTGATCCTGATTCTGGCGTGGCGCATCAATACCCTGGAAAAAGCCATCCATGATCTCTCCCTCCGCGATGAACTCACCAAGGTCTACAATCGCAGGGGCTTTTATATCCTGGCCCAGCAGGCCCTCCGTCTGGCACAGCGCTCCCAGGTCCCGTTCTCCGTTTTGTTTATCGATCTGGATGACCTCAAGCTGGTCAACGACACGCTCGGCCATGACGCCGGCTCGGCCTTTTTACGCGAACTCGCCACCCTGCTGAAGAAGTCCTTCCGCAGGTCTGACGTTATCGGCCGCGTCGGCGGCGATGAGTTTGCCGTTGCCGGCGAATCCAGCGAAGCGGCGATCCATCTTGCCGTCACGCGTCTGGAAAAAGCTGGCGCCGAGTGGAATGCGCAACCCGGCCGGCAATATACCCTCAGCTTCAGCTATGGGCACGTCACATCCGATGTGAATCAAAAGGAATCGCTGGAAGACTTGCTGGGGAAGGCGGACAGCGCCATGTATCGCACCAAACGCCACAAGAAACTGTTGCGCGTGTCCGAATCCGATTCCAATCGGTCCGCCTTCAGGCAGTAATCGCAGCCTGTATCCGCCGGGAGCCCGATACAGGCCCTTGCGCGCCAAGTACCGGCTCCTCGTAAATGACCCGGTTCCGGCCCGCCGCCTTTGCGCGATACAACGCCGCATCCGCCTGCTTCAGAAACACCTCGATTGGGACCGACTTGTCCCAATTTTCAATGGTGATCGCCCCAATACTGATGGTGATCGGAATAGCACCCTGTTGCGTTGCGATGGGGGTGCAGCTGATCGCTCTCCGCACATCCTCGGCGCGTTCCTTCAGGTGAATATTGTCGCAGTGGCCCATCACGATCAGGAACTCCTCTCCGCCATAGCGCCCAACCGCATCATGCGCGCGGACCTCCGCCGTAAGTCGTCTCGACACCTCTTCCAGCACCTTGTCGCCGGTCTGATGACCATGCACATCATTGACCGCTTTGAAATGGTCCACGTCGCAAAGCAGCAGGGACACCGGCGCTCGCTCGCGTCTCGACCGGGACAACTCGCTGCGAAGCAGCGCCAGAATGGCGCCGCGGTCCCATAGCGAAGTCAGCGCGTCGTGCGTCGCACTGAAGCGCATCTCCTCGCGCGCCTTCACCAGCTTGTCTTCCAGTTGAAGAATGCGCTGGCCCGTGTAGAGCCTTGCCTTCAACTCCGCGGGATGACATGGCTTCGTCACGTAATCGTCCGCTCCGGCCTCAAGACCTTCCACGATATCTCCACTCAGCTGCTTCGACGTCAGCAGCAGAATGTACACGTACGTGTCCTTGTACCAGCCTCTCACCTCACGGCACACACCCGGCCCATCCAGCTCCGGCATCATCCAGTTGATGAGTGCAAGCCGCGGAGCGTCCGGCTTTGCCAGTTCATCCACGGCCTGCCGCCCGTTCTCAACCGCGATCACCTCATAGCCGCTCTGTTGCAGCATCCGCTCAAGCAGCCGCAGCGAGATCCGGTCATCATCTGCGATTAATATCTTCATTGCACCGGCTCCATACAGAGCCCTTCCAGCGACTCCGTTACACGCACCAGCTCCTGCGCCAGCTCATTCACTTTGCCCTGTGCGGACCCAAGGTTGCCAGTCGCTCCCATCACTTCCAGTTCGCCTGCGATCCTCGACGCGATCGGGGCCGCCAGGTTTCCCAACAACCCCTGTAGCGTGTGGCCCACTCTTTGCAGCCCCACGGCATCGCCCGCACTTACTGCCGCCCGCGCCCTCTGCATCAATGCGGGGTAATCTCCACGGAAGAGTTCGAGCAGCTCCTGGAGAAAGCCGCGGTCGCCATCGATCCGTTCCAGAAGCTCCTCCGTGCATACCGGGGCTTCCACCGGATTCTCCTGCTCTGCATCTGCAGCCTCAGCCTCAACCGGCTCGCGCCGCAGATAGATGTCGAGCACATCGTCCAGCTCCTGCGGGCGGATCGGCTTGGAAAGATACCCGTCCATGCCGGCCTCGATGCAGCGTTCCCGGTCGCCTTTCATCACCAGCGCCGTCATCGCAACCACTGCCTGGCGGCGGTCTGTGCCCTTCTCCTTCTCGCGAAGCAGCCGGGTCGCTTCCAGCCCATCCATGATGGGCATCTGCACATCCATCAGCACCAGATCGTAAGCCCGCTTCTCAAGAGCAGACAGCGCTTCCTTGCCGTTGCCGGCAAGCACCACGTGATGGCCTCTCTTTTCGAGCATCCGTATCGCCAGCTTTTGGTTCACCGGGTTGTCTTCCGCCAGCAGAACATGCAGGCCCCTTGCAGCTTGAACATCCTCTCGCAACGAAGTTTGCGTGATCATTGGAATCGCTCCTGGCTGGTCTTTTGCGCTCAATACCCGCTGAATGGCCTCGCGCAACTCGGACTGACGTACCGGCTTGAGCAGATAGGCCGAGATGCCCAGCTCTCCGCAACGCGTCGCATCGCCACGTTGACCACCGGAGGTAAGCATCATGATCGTCGCTGTACAAAGCTCCGGTCTCTCCTTCACATGCTCCACAAAGGTGAACCCGTCCATCTTGGGCATGTGCATGTCCGTCAGGATCAGGCCGTATGGATCGTTCGCCTCGAATGCAGCCGAGAGTGCGCTGAGGGCAATCTCTCCGTCAGCCGTGGCCGTTGGATTCATCCCCCAGCGTTTCACCAGTCCTTCCAGAATGCGGCGGTTCGTGCGGTTGTCATCCAGAATGAGGACCTTCACCCCGCGCAGAATCGCAGGGGCCCCTGGGATCTCGACTACAACTTCGTTGGGCACCGTAGTACCCAGCCTCACCGTGAAGTGGAAGCGCGATCCCACGCCCAACTCGCTCTCCACCCAGATACGGCCGCCCATCATCTCGATCAGGCGTCTGGATATCGTCAGGCCAAGCCCGGTCCCGCCGTATTCGCGCGTCGTCGAGGTATCAGCCTGCGAGAACGAATCAAAAATATGGTTTAGTTTCTCAGGCGATATCCCCACTCCCGTATTGCTGACGGTGATGTGCAGAGTCATAGCTTTTTCTTCGATCAGCTCCGCTTGCACCTTCAGGCTGACCTCGCCTTCCGCAGTGAACTTCAGTGCGTTCCCAACCAGGTTGATCAATATCTGCCGCAGCCGGCCAGGATCGCCGGTTACCGTCTCTGCGACTCCGGGAGAGACCTCGCACAGCAGCTCGATGTCCTTTTCATCGGCGCGCAGGGCCAGCGTCTTGAGCGCTCCCTCAATACACTCACATAGATCGAAGTCGATCTCTTCCAGGTCCACTTTGCCCGCTTCGATCTTCGAGAAATCGAGTACGTCATTGATCACGCTCAGCAAGGAATCGGCGGACAACTTTACCGTCTCCAGGTAGTCTCGTTGCTCCCGTGTCAGTTCCGTTTCCAGCGTCAGATCGGTCATCCCGATGATGCCGTTCAATGGGGTCCGGATCTCGTGGCTCATGTTCGCCAGAAACTCCCCCTTCGCATGGCTCGCCGCATTGGCCACCTGCGCCAACTGCTCCAGCGCAGTGTTGGAGCGTGCCAGTTCTTCTGCCTTGCCGGCCAGCTCCTGCTCAGCCCGTTTGCGGCCGGTAATGTCATGGGAGATTCCCATGGTGCCAATGATCTCGCCTCCCCGGTCCCGCAGCGGCACCTTGCTCGTGCGCACCCACGTCCGGCGGCCGTCCGGCCAGGTCTGCTCTTCATCTCTTCCCACGATCGGCCGGCCTGTACGGATGATCTCCTGTTCGTCGGCAAGCAGCTGTGCCGCGTTCTCCGAACTGTAGAAGTCAGCATCGCTCTTGCCCACAGCCTGCGCCGGAGTGTCCAATCCCACGGCATCTGCCTTTGCCCGGCTGATGCGCACAAACTGGCTCTTAAGGTCCTTGAAATACACCCGGTCCGGGATATTTTCCAGGAAGGCCTCAAGCAGTTGCCGCTGTGTCCAATAGAGCCGGTCCACCATCGATATCACGATGACCAACCCAAGAACTCCCAGGCTCACCACATAGATCCCGGCAAGTGCAAGAGCGGAGATGCTGATCGCATGCGTGAGCGTGGAAGCCGGTAATGGAGCGGGCATAAAGCGGACCGCGGCCATGCCGGCGTAATGCACCACCGGAATAGCGCATCCCATCAGCACCGCGCTGCCGGTCTTTCGCCAGCTCCACGCCGCCGTCTCCGTTCTCACCGCAAATGTCAGACGGAGCGCGACAAACGATATAAAGATCGCGAGGACCACCGAGAGCGCGACCATCCCGTAGTTGTAGCTGCGCATCGCAGGCAGGCGCATGGCCTCCATGCCGATGGTGTACATCGCCGCAATGCCAAGGCCCATCAGAATGCTGCCCACGATGGCCCCCGGTGCTCCCATCGTCTTCCGGCTCACCACAAACAGGGCCACACCCGATGCGGAGACTGCCGCAGCCATGGAAAGCAGCACCGTCGGCCAGTCATACTGCACCGGGACGGGCAGTATAAAAGCCTCCATCCCCATGAAATGCATCGCCCAGATACCCAGGCCCATGGCGAACGCGCCGCCACTCAGCCAGGCAAATCGCTCAATACCCTTGGAAGCTGTCACCCGGCCCGCCAGATCCAGTGCCGCATACGCCGCAAAAAGTGCGATCAGAACCGATAGCGCCACCAGGCGGTAGTCGTAATAGCCAATCAGGATAGGGCCGTGGGCTTCCATGAACATACCTCCAGGTAACTCAAATCCAGAGCCAAAAGTAACATTGAAAAGTTACTTCAAGCAGTAGCACTTTTGAGGAATTAAGCAGGACGAAGGTGCCATGATCGCTTTAGGCCGAAAATCCCACTATGTGACTCATTTTCAATGGGTAATTCCGATGGAAGGGGCTTCCGGAGCATGTTTCGGGATGACTCCCTATACGCATTGCTACCTTTGCCCCTCTAGTTCGACGCGGCGAGCAGGCCGACCGGCGAGCTGGCGCCGGAGAACGGGCTGCCGCTGAAGGTGCCGCAATTGCTGGTGAAGACGCTGACATTGCTGGTGCCCGAGTCCGTCACCCAGATGTTGCCGGCGGCGTCCATCGTCACGCTGTTCGGGATAAGCAGACCGTTGCCGCTGCACGTCTGTAGGATGCTGCCGCTGTTGTTCAGCTCGGCGACCGTGCTGGTGCCCGAGTTCGCCACCCACACGTTGTTGCTGCCGTCGATGTACACGGACACCGGTGCCGATAACGTTCCTGTGGAGTAGCTGTTCACCACGCTGCCTGCGCCGGTCATCTCCGTCACCGTGTTGCTGCCCGAATCCGGCACCCACAGGTTGCCGTTGCCATCCACCTTGACCCCTGCCGGGCTGCTGCCCGCGCCGGAGAAGCTGATGGCCATCGTCCAGTCAGTCGGTGCCGACGACAGCCCCGTTGCGAAGACCGGCGTGGCCGGTATCATACCGAACAGGGTGGGGACGTTCGTTGTGGGATGCGTCGCCATGTAGATGGCCGCGGTCGATGTGTCCGACCCGGCCGAGTTGCTGCTAAGCGTACTGCAGGATGCCGATCCCGTCGTCGAATTGAGGCACACGGCCAGGATGTCAGCCAGCGCGTTGATCTTGTCGGCCGCCGCGCCGCTGACGCTGACCGAGCCGTTGGTTGTGTTCACCAGGTTGTTCGCCATCGCGAACGAATTCGTCAGTACCGCAACGCTGCCGGTGACGCTCGTCGGTGTGCTCATGAGCGAACCCAGCGCCCACGCCAGCGCCACCGTCGTCCGCTCGTTCATCCAGATGAAGCTGGTGGAGTGCAGATAAGAGCAGGTGCCCAGCGGCACCATCAACTCGGCACCGGTGTTCGTGCCGCCGCCTGGATTGCCGCCGACTGCCACCAGGTACAACTCCGTGCTGCCCGGGCACGGTAGGTCCTCCGTGTCCCAGTCGCCGGTGATGTTGAAGTCCCCGTTACCGTCCGTCATCACGTAGCCGTTCCCGCCGCCGTCCGTCTGTACGCCGGCCACCGTCGTATCCAGTATCGAGGTGCTGCCCGACGCGCCCGCGGCATACAGGTAGACGCTCGCGCTGGTGACCGGCTGCTGCCCGCCATGCACGATGCCCTTGATGACGTTCGCGGTGCCGCCCGCGTGCGTTGGCGCCGTCGCGGTCGACAGGCTTCCCATGGTGCATCCGCTCAGCACCAGGCTGAGCGCGCAGGCGGCGAAGGTTGCGGCTATCCGTCGTGTCGTGTTCTTCATGGCTTCATCCCCCTGCGTGCTGCTCTGTGCTGCATGGTTTGCGGTAGCGGTCATCATTACGGTGTCGCCCCCGTGCCCAGCAGGGCCGTCATGGTGCCGTCGCTGTTCGATACCCACACCGTGCCGGATGGATCGACAGCGATGCCTGTCGGCGCCGTGGGCCCGACGAAGCCGCTCGACGGCGACAGCGCCGTGCCCGAGCTGTTGAACAACGAGACTGTCTTGTTGCCGCTGTTCGCCACCCACACCGAACCGCCGGGGTCCACCGTGACCGCGACCGGCTCATTCAGTCCGCCGCCGCTGTAGGAGCTGTTGCTGCTGCCCGTACGGCTGAACATCGTCAGCGTGTTCGAGCCCGAGGTCACCGTCCAGATCCTGCCGCTGCTATCGACCGCGTCGCCACCCGTGCCCGACGAGCCGCCGCTGCCGTCTGTCGATCCGGTGCCGGCCGGCGTCAGGCTAACCACGGTTCCGCTGCTGTTCAGCACCCAGATGATGCTGCTCACCGTGATGCTGCCCTGGCTCACGTTGATGCCGCCGTCCGCCGCCGTGATGCTCTGCGTTCCTGCCGTGTACAGCGTCACCGAGAACGTGTACACCCCGCCGGAGTAGCTGCTGAGGCCATATGACATCAGCGGATCCGAACTCGTCAGCGTCACCGAACCGCTGCTCAGTCCCGTACTCGTTGTGTTGCCGTAGCTGTCCTCCGCCGTGACTACGAAGTTGCTCGCTATGCCGTTGTCGTCCGCGCTCGGATACGACGACGTCACCGCCACCGATGCCAGTGCGCCGGCATTCACCGTCTCCGATGCAGTCGGCTGGGTCAGTCCACCGCTGCAGTTGGAGGTGGAGCACGCCCGGTAGGTGTACGAGCCCGCGATGGTGAGCGTCGGCAGGTTGCTGGTCAGGAAGGTCGCCGTCCCGCTCACCGCCGCCACATTCGTGTAGCTCGTGGTGTAGGTGGGCGAGCAGGCGCTACAGCTCACCTGCAGGTACACCGTCGACGTGCTTGTGGTCAGGTTGCCATTCGTGTCCTCGATCAGCACCGTGAGCTGGCTCGATGTGTTGCCCGCGGTAATGGATGCGGATGGACTCGTGCCAAAGGCCAACTGCGTGGCCGAGCCGGCATTCACCGTCTCCGATGCGGTCGGCTGGGTCAGACCGCCGCTGCAGTTGGAGGTGGAGCACGCTGTGTAGGTGTACGAGCCCGCGATGGTGAGCGTCGGCAGGTTGCCACCGCTGAAGGTCGCCACGCCCGCGACCGCCGCCACATTGGTGTAGCTCGTGGTGTACGAGGGCGAGCAGGCGCTGCAACTCACCTGCAGATAGACCGTGGAGGTGTTGCTGGTGAGAACGTTGCCGGCGCTGTCCTCCACGCTCACCTGGACGCTGCCCGAGGTGCTGCCCGAGGTGATCGGCGATGTGGGCGCGGCGGTAAAGACCAGTTGCGAGGCCGAACCGATCTCGTTGAAGGTGTTGCTGTTGGTGGTCGGCAGGTTGCCGGAGCCGCCCCAGAAGGCGACTGCGGCAGCCGTAAGGTAGTCGCCGGTATAGGCCGTAGCGGACGCGGCCAGGTTGGTCCAGGTGGCCGTGTAGTAGCCGGTCGTGCTCGAGTACGCCAGGCTCTCTGGGTTTGTGCCGCTGGCAAACGAGTTGCCGGAGTGCAGCGCAAGAGTGATCGCGGGGGTCTGGGCGCTGACCGAATCCTGTGAGGCGGCCACCAGCGGATAGCTTCCGTCCTCCAGCGTCAACACGGGCTGTGGGCTGAACGCGGCGCTTGTGGCCACGTTGCTTTGGGTGTTGAAGACCATCGCATCATTGCTGGCTGTTGTAGCCGAGTTATAGGTGTTCGCCGGGCCCAGGTCCATGACGTGGCCGGCACCGGTTATCGGCCGATTGCCCACGCCGCGCGCGTCCGTGGTCGGAACCACAACGGCCAGGCCCGTCGCCTGCCCGCCAAAGGTGGCGCCGCTGCCGGAGCCGCCGCCCGCCGTCACCGTGGTCGAGCTTGCGCCCGAGAAGGTCACCGCCGGCGCCGAGGTGCAGCCCGCGCCGTTTCCGGTCATTGAGACATTGACGACACCGAAGTACGCCGTCGCAGCCGGTGTGGTGGTGCAGGTGCCACCAGTGAAGCTGACCGTGGGTACGGCCGTGCAACTGCTGTAGTTCAGCATATTAACGGCCGTGACGGCTTTGTTCGCAGTCGTGCTGAAGGTTCCGGTCGCGGTCGGCGGGGTTGTGCTGCAGCCGGTAGCGGCGGAAAAGGCAACTGCGGTTTCAATCCCTGCTGCGCACGAACCGGTTGTCGTAACCACCGTACTGGCAATTCCCATGGTGGCGGTTGCCGTGGGCTCGGTGGCGCAGCCGCCGCCGGTGAACGTGATCGTGGGCGCGGTGTTGGACGTGTATGCGCCCGGCGAAGTGATGTTAACGCCCTGAACGGTACCGTACAAGCTCTCGCTCGCACCGTAACCCGTGGACTCATTGGCCTTTAGCAACGGACTGTTCGCGCTGCTGCCCGGCAGCGGGTCCGCCGTGGCCGGCTGGCCGGTATAGATGTAAGGCCAGACCGTAGTGCCGCTGGGAAGCGCCGGATAGCCGCCGCCATAGAGCGACGCCATCTCGGTCACCTGCGCGGTGGCTCCGCTGCCGCTGCCGCCGGTGATGGTTACAGGAGGCACGCCGGTGCAGCCGGCACCCGGGTTGGTGATGCTGATACCAGTGATCACGTTGCTGCTGATAATGGCCTGGCCTAAGGGCGTCACCTTGCAGCATGACTGTGTCGTCGTGGCGCCGGTGCTCTTCACCACCGTACAGGCTGATGAGGTATCAAAGGTCACCGTTGGGGTGCCGGTATAGCCACTGCCGCCGGCCGTCACCTGCACATATCCCACGCCCAGACCGATGTCCGCCGTGCCCAGACCGTCCACCGTGCTGCCACCCAGCAGCCCCACACCGGGATAGGTGATCGCAGACGTCGAGCCGGTGTTAAGCCAGCTGGTTGCGGCACCCGTGGTGGTACCGCCAAAGTGAATGTCGGGATCCGTGCCGCTGCCGGAGGTTATGTTGTACTGCATGTTGCCTTCTGTCACCATGTTGTACACGGTTGGGAGGTTGTTGCCGTCCGCGTAGATCGCGCCGCCGGAGGTAATTCCAGCCGACGTATTGGTTGGCTGCGAGACGCCGTTCCCTGTAAAGAGGTCGTTGATGAGGTAGTCGACGTTCTTGTCGTTCGTCTCGCCGCTGGTGAACAGGGCACCGCCCTCGGCGCCGTTCATATTGTTGTTGATGTTGCCGTAGGCAAAGTTGCCGTAGAAGGTGTCGTTGGTCAGGTACTGTGCATACGCTGGCGATCCCGTAGTAAACGCTGCGTTCTGTGCCAGATATACCGCGCCGCCCCTCG
>Ga0302314_10015330_pt1 | contig 13031 bp, 12 predicted proteins | sample III_Palsa_N2_3_FD_200533 | JGI IMG/M metagenome (GOLD analysis project Ga0302314, IMG submission 200533) | Peat permafrost microbial communities from Stordalen Mire near Abisko, Sweden - III_Palsa_N2_3 | ecosystem: Environmental > Terrestrial > Soil > Palsa > Peat permafrost | place: Sweden...
GCACGATCAATCCGCCGGTCTCCGCGCCCCCCGCGCCCCCTGCGCCGATCGCGGCGCCGGGTGGTTACCAGAAGGGCTCGGTGCTGGCCGACTGGCTGTCGTCGACCGACCACAAGATCATCGGCCACCTGTACCTGATCACCTCGTTCTTCTTCTTCATGGTCGCCGGGCTGATGGCCCTGATCATGCGCGCCCAGCTGTTCGGGCCCGAGAACCACCTGGTGACTGACGAGCAGTACAACGAGCTCTTCACCATGCACGGCACGATCATGCTGCTGCTGTTCGCCACGCCGCTTTTCGTCGGGTTCGCCAACGAGATCATGCCGCTGCAGATCGGCGCGCCAGACGTCGCGTTCCCGCGGCTCAACCTGCTCAGCTACTACATGTTCGTCTTCGGCGGCCTGATCCTGCTGCTCAGCTTCATCACCCCGGGCGGCGCGGCCGCGTTCGGCTGGTACGCGTACTCGCCGCTGACCAGCTCGCTGTACTCGCCGGGGATCGGCGGCGACATGTGGATCATGGGCCTGGTGCTGTCGGGGCTCGGCACCATCCTGAGCGGCGTCAACTTCGTCACCACGATCATCTGCATGCGCTGCCCGGGCATGACCATGTTCCGGATGCCGATCTTTACCTGGAACATCCTGCTCACCAGCATGCTGGTGCTGCTGGCCTTCCCGGTCCTCGCCGCGGCGCTGCTCGTGCTGGAGATCGACCGCAAGCTCGGCGCCCAGGTGTTCAGCGCCAGCAGCGGCGGCGCGATCCTGTGGCAGCACTTGTTCTGGTTCTTCGGTCATCCGGAGGTCTATATCGTGGCGATACCGTTCTTCGGTATCGCCTCGGAGATCCTGCCGGTCTTTGCGCGTAAGCCGCTCTTCGGGTACAAGGGACTGGTCGGCGCCACCATCGCCATCGCCGGGCTGTCCCTGACGGTGTGGGCGCACCACATGTTCACCACGGGCGCGGTGCTGCTGCCGTTCTTCTCCTTCATGACGTTCCTGATCGCCGTGCCGACCGGGGTGAAGTTCTTCAACTGGATAGGCACGATCTGGCGAGGGCAGCTCACGTTCGAGCCCGCGATGCTGTTCATCCTCGGCTTCCTGATCACGTTCCTGTTCGGCGGCCTGACCGGGGTCATCCTCGCGTCCCCGCCGCTGGACTTCGCCGTCAGCGACTCCGACTTCGTCGTCGCGCACTTCCACTACGTGCTGTTCGGCACCGTGGTGTTCTGCATGTTCGGCGGATTCTACTTCTGGTGGCCGAAGTTCACCGGAAAGTTCCTGGACAACCGGCTGGGCAAATGGCACTTCTGGACGGTGTTCATCGGCTTCAACATGACGTTCCTGGTATTGCACTGGGCAGGCGTCGAGGGAATGCCGCGTCGCGTCGCGAACTATCCCGATCTGCCGGGAAACGTCACGACGCTGAACCAGATCTCCACGGTTGGCTCGTTTATATTGGGTGCTTCCACGTTCATTTTCCTTTACAACGTCTACAAGACGTGGAAGCACGGGGAGAAGGTCACCGCAGACGACCCGTGGGGCTTCGCCAACTCCCTCGAATGGGCCACGTCCTGCCCGCCGCCGCGGCACAACTTCACGTCGATACCGCGAATCCGCTCCGAGCGGCCGGCGTTCGACCTGCACTATCCGCAGATCAGGTCCGGCCGGGATCGCGCGCTGGAGCAGCGGCAGCAGATCGGAGCGCCCAAGTGATGGCAGGGGTTTCTTCATGAAGGTCGAGGGCTACCTGTTCCTGGGCTGCGCGGCGTTCTTCGGCGGTTCAGATCTCGTGTACTGGCATTTCTCGCACGATCCGACCGGGACGACCGCCCTGGCGCTGTCGGTCGCGCTGGCGTTCCTCACCGGGTTCTACGTGCTGTTCACGGGCCGGCGGCTGCCGAAGAGACCGGAGGACGACCGAGAAGGCGAGATCGAGCAGGGGACCGGCGAGGTGGGCTTCTTCAGCCCGCACAGCTGGTGGCCGCTCTTTCTCGGCCTTTCAGCCGCCACCGCGGCGATGGGCGTGGCTGTCGGCTGGTGGATGTTCCTCATCGGGTTGCTGTTCATCATCTTCAGCGCGATCGGCTTCGTCTTCGAGTACTACCGCGGCCACTACGCCCACTGATCGCGAGCCGCCATCGCGTATCAGCGGCTGACGGGAGAGGGCTCCTCGTGCTCGGCATCCGGGCCGCTGCCCTGACGGGCGTCGCGGGCACTGTAGAACGCCAGCGCAGCGAGGAAAGAGGCGCCTCCAGTGACGGCAACGAGCTGAAACTGCCAGTAGACGTCCTTGAGCGCCAGGTCGATCAGAAAGCCGACCACGGCGACGATGCCCATTGCCTGGCCTGCGACTGCGCGGGCGCGGATCTTGTTGCTCTGCTTCCTCCTCCGGGTCGAACATCTTCTCCGACGGCTGCCGCCTGCAGTGCCCATCCGTACTTGGCCTCGCCAGCGGTGGCGGGAACTGCTATCTGGATGCTGAAAGTGACCGAGCTACCGGCGGGGATCTCGGTGACGGCCTAACGGGACACAGGACGTCAGGGCCGGGGGAACAGCCAGAACTCGCGCATGATGGCGAAGGACCAGGCGCCGAGCCCGAGCATCGCCACGGCGGCTGCGGCGGATGTCACCGCCGCCAGCGGTGCCCGGCGGGGCAGACGAACCAGCAGCCAGGCGCCGAGTAGCGCGATGGCGCCGATCGCGGGCAGGTAGAACCGGACGGCCTGCAAACTGCTAAGGCCTGGCCCGGCCGTCCACGTGTAGGCGGCATACAGCCCCCACATGCTGAACCACGACGCGGCCAGGGCCAGCGCCACCGCGAGGTCGCGGCGGGCAACCACGGCCGGCTCGCCATCGGCCCGCCCTAGCCGCACCCGTCGCACGGCGATCCACGCCAGCGCCGCCAGCCCGGGCACCAGCATGGGCATGGCCTGGATCAGGTGGGCCGGCATGTACCGCAGGTTGGGCAGCACCGCGGCAAGGCTGAAGGTGATCTCCCCGGGCCGGTACCCGGACCTGAGCGGGCCGCCGTACACCAGGTCGTCGAACAGGCCCACGGCCGCGCCGGACACCGCGACCGAGCCCAGCCACCATCCCAGCGCGGCCGCCGGCACCGCGCGCAGCCTCCAGGCCACGACCACCGCCACGACGGCGCAGCCGAGCACCACGACGTCGGTGTAGCGGACGAACACCGCGGTCTCCATTGCCGCGAACCCGGCCAGCCCGGCCCAGGTGCGCCGCCTGGTGGTTGCCTCGGCGGCCAGCACCACCCACAGCAGCGCGCCGGTGCCCGCGGCGATCAGCGAGGCATCGGTGAACGTCGGCATGTAGTCGCGCCAGGCGAACAGTAGCGCCGCGCCCGAGGAGCAGAACAGCACCACGGCGGCCGCTCCGCCGTAGCGGCCCAGCCAGCGCCGGGCACCGAAGAACAGGCCCAGGCAGCCCAGCGCCCCGTAGAACAGCGGCGCCAGCCGGATGATTCCGGCCGCCTGGAACGGCGCGGCCAGGAACGGGTAACCGGGATCCTTCTCGCTGATCCACCGCCCGCCGGGAAGCTGCACCCACTGCAGGACACCCGGGACGCCCGCCACCGGGCCGGGCAGCTGAGCAGCCAGCCGGTCAACCTGCGCGGTGGACAACGTCAGGAAGTGCCCCTGGGTCATCGCGACGATCGAGGCGCGATACGCATAATCGTCCGGCTCCACCAGCCTGGACGCGGAACTGAGCACCACCGCGCACAGCACCGCGAACGCAGCCAGGGCGACAAAAGCCTCCAGGCGGTCCCGGCTCGCCCGGACCCAGGCCCAAGGCCCCGTCCCATCGCTGGCCCGGGCCATCAGGCTCACACCCGCTTCATCCATCACTACCGTCACCTTCGGTGACATCGAGCACGGTGACGACGTAGCTCCGCCAGCCTGGGCAGCCATGTAACGTCCCGGCAGTGCCCATAGTTCGGGACGAAGAGGCTGTTCGCAACCATGGCGAAAAGGCAGCGTCAGCGGAGGACTGCTTGGCTAGTTATCCGTTCCGTCGTAACCGGAGTCGCGGTAGCCAGAGTCCTCGTCACCGGATCCGTCATGACCAGCGCCGTCGCCGGAACCGCCGCCGTCGTCGCTCGATGAGCCCGCTTCGCCGGCGCCCAGGGATGCCTCCTGCGATCCGCCAGCCGGGACCGCACCAGCCGGGACCGCACCAGCCGGGACCGCGGCGTGTTCATGCTCACCCGGAGCATGCCCGTTGCCGTCCGTGCCGGGCCCGCCGTGCCCGTTACCGTGCCCGTTGCTGCCGGTCACCTCGATGCTCTCGGTGAGGATCGAGTTCAGCCGCGCGCGGACCTTGCCGATCGCGCCGTGGCTTCCCGGCGCCGGGATCCCGTTGTGGTCGGCGGAATCGGGCGCGGGCAGGCTGGGCGGCGGCGTGATGGACCCCAGCTTGGCGCGCTCCTCCTCCGACAGGGGATGGGTGACCTCGATGAACTCGCCACTGGGCAACTGCCGGATGATCCCGGTCTCCACGCCGTGCTCGATCAGGTGCTGGTCCTTGCGCTGCAGGCCAAGGCAGATACGTTTGGTGAGGATGTAGGCAACCACCGGGGCCACGAACATCGAGACCTGCGCGATCCGGGTGGTCGTGTAGAGCGCGATGTCGAGGTGGTCGGCGATGACGTCGTTGGCGCCTTCGAGCCAGAGCACCCCGTAGAAGGTGATCACGGCTATCCCGATGGCCGTCCGCGTCGGCGCGTTGCGCGGCCGGTCGTTGACGTGGTGCTCGCGCTTGTCGCCGGTGATCCACTGCTCGATGAACGGCCACAGGGCCGCACCGGTGAAGATGACGCCGAGCGGCAGCAGGGCGGGCACGAAGACGTTGAAGCTGAACGTGTGCCCGGCGACGTTCCACTCCCAGGGAACCATCACGCGCAGCGCGCCCTCGAGCATCCCCATGTAGAAGTCGGGCTGCGAGCCGGCCGACATCGCCACCGGGGTGTACGGGCCGTACAGCCACACCGGGTTGATCTGGGCGAAGGTGGAGGCCAGCGCCAGCGCGGCGAAGGTAAAGAAGAAGAACGCCCCGGTCTTCGCCATGAAGTACGGGTACATCGGCGCGCCGACCACGTTCTGGTCGGTCCGGCCCTTGCCCGGCATCTGGGTGTGCTTCTGGTGGAACATGATGAACAGGTGCGCGGTGATCAGCGCCAGGATCAGGCCAGGGATCAGCAGCACGTGCAGGATGTACAGCCGGGGGATGATGTCGTTCCCCGGGAACGCCCCGCCGAACAGGAAGAACGCCAGGTAGGTGCCGACCACCGGGATGGACTGGATGACCCCCTCGAGGATCCGCAGCCCCGCGCCGGACAGCAGGTCGTCCGGCAGGGAGTAGCCGAACAGCCCCTCCAGCATGCCGAGCGTCAGCAGCACGATGCCGATCAGCCAGTTGACCTCGCGGGGCTTGCGGTACGCGCCGGTGAAGAAGATCCGCAGCATGTGCGCGAAGATCGCCGCCATGAACAGGTCAGCCGCCCAGTGGTGGATCTGCCGCATCAGCAGGCCGCCGCGGACGTCGAAGCTGATGTGCAGCGTGGAGGCGTAGGCCTCGCTCATCCGGACGCCGTCGAGATGGGTGTAGGAGCCGTGGTAGACGACCTGGGTCATGCTGGGCTGGAACCAGAACGTCAGGAACGTCCCGGTCAGCAGCAGGATGATGAACGAGTAGAGCGCGATCTCGCCGAGCAGGAACGTCCAGTGGTCGGGGAAGATCTTCTTGAAGAGCGTGCGGAACCCCTTGGCGCCGCGGAACCTGTCGTCCAGGAATCCCCCGACACCCTCCAGCGCCCGGTCAATGGCCATCGCCTATCCCCGCTCCCAGAAGCTCGGCCCGACCGGCTCGTGGTAATCGCTGCTCGCCACCAGGTATCCCTCGGCGTCGGTCGTGATCGGGAGCTGCGGCAGCGGCCTGGCGGCGGGCCCGAAGACCACCTCGGCGCCCTTGGGCGCGTTGAAGGTCGACTGGTGGCACGGGCAGAGGATGTGGTGGGTCGTCTGCTCGTACAGCGACACCGGGCAGCCCACGTGGGTGCAGATCTTCGAGTAGGCGACGATGCCGTCCACCGTCCAGTTCAGCACCGTCGGAGGCTGCAGCTGCCCCGGCCGGAACTTGATGATGATCGTGGCGGCCTTGGCCAGGGCGTCGTCGTCGTACTCGTACCCCTCCGGTATCACGGTGATCATGCCGCCGGGCGAGCTGAAGTCGGCGGGCCTGATCGGCGTGTAGGTGACGTCCTCCATCAGCCGCACGCCGTTGCGCCACACGGTGTGCCGCAGGCTGGTGCCCGGCAGCGGCCCCATGTCGCGGAGCAGCACGATGGGGGCCACCGCGATCGGCAGCGTCGCGGCGATCAGCGTGCGCCGCAGCAGCGGCCGCTTCACGAACTGGCTCGCGTCCGCGCCCTCGGCGAAGGTCTCGGCGAACGCCGCGCGGTCCGCCGCGGGCGAGGCCAGCGGCTTGCGCGCCTCGGTGAGCTCCACGTCGGGCATCAGGTGGCGCACCCAGATGGTCGCGCCGAACGCCAGCCCGAGGAACGCCACCGACATGGAGCCCCCCAGCGCCAGGTTCGAGCGCAGCACGGCGTCCATCGACCCCGCGGGCAGGCCGATGTAGGCGGCGATGAAGCCGATCCCGGCCAGCATCGCGAGGATGAAGAGGGCCGCGACGAGGCGTTCGGCGGCCTTGGCCTTACGCAGGTCGGCCGGGTCGGCGGGCAGCTCGCGCGGCGCGACCTTGCCGCCGTCCGGCTCGCGGTCCCCGAGCAGGGTCCTTGCCTCGGCGGGCGGCGGGGTGCCGATGACGCGGTGCGGGCCCGCTGGTTCGGCGTCCGGCGCGTCGCCGGGCAGCTCGCCGTGACCGTTCGTCTCACTCATGTTCTTCGGGCTTCCCTTGCTTCGCGGTGATCCAGAGCGCTGCAAGCACCATGAAGAGCAGCAGGCCGAGGAACGCCACCAGGCCCTCGGTGACCGGGCCGACCCGGCCCAGGCTGAAGCCGCCGGGGTTAGGCTCCGACCGCGTCTGCACGACGTAGGCGATGATGTCGCGCTTGTTCTCCGGCGTGAGAGTCGTGTCGTTGAACACCGGCATCGCCTCCGGGCCGGTCAGCATGGCCTCGTAGATCTGGGTCGGCGTCGCCTGGGTCAGCGCGGGCGCGTACTTGCCGTAGGTCAGCGCGCCGCCGGCGCCGACGAAGTTGTGGCACTGCGCGCAGTTGGCGATGAACAGCTGCTGGCCGACGGCCACGCTGCCCGCGGCCGGGTTGACCGCCTCGGCGGAGGGGATCGCGGGCCCGCCGGCCAGTGACGCGACGTACCCGGCGACGTCAAGGGTCTCGGCGGTGCTGAGCTCCGGCGGCTTGCGCGGGTTCTCCGGGCCCGGCTCCTTCGCGGGCATCCGGCCGGTGCTGACCTGGAAGTCCACCGCCGCCGCGCCGACCCCGATCAGGCTGGGCGCCACGGCGGTCCCCTGGGCCTCCAGGCCGTGGCAGGTCGCGCAGTTCCTGGCGAAGATCTCCTGGCCCTTGGCGATCTGCTGCTGGCCGGCCGACGGCGCCGACGCCGACGCCGAGCTGTCGGCCCCGGTGAGCGCCGCGTAGCCCACGGCGATCGCGACGAGCATCAGGGCGACAATGGCGTAGCCCGCGGCCGGGTGCCTTCGCCTGGCGGTGATCCAGCGCACTGCGGTCCTCGGCTTCCTTTCAGTGGATCAGGTAGATGGTCGTGAAGAGGCCGATCCACACGACGTCGACGAAGTGCCAGTAGTAGGAGACGACGATCGCGCTGACCTGCTGCTCCTGGGTGAAGCGCTTGGCCGCGAAGGTGCGGCCGAGCAGGAAGATGAACGCGACCAGGCCGCCGGTGACGTGCAGGCCGTGGAACCCGGTGGTCAGGAAGAACACCGAGCCGTAGGCCGGGCCGCTCAGCGCGCTGTGCGAGAGGGTCGTCCCGTCGTGGATCAGCGCCAGGTACTCGTACCCCTGGCCGCTGACGAAGTACAGGCCCATCAGGAACGTCAGCACGTACCACTCGCGCAGTCCCCAGCGGGACACGTTCCAGATCCGGCCGGTCCGCCTGATCTGGCCCCGCTCGACCGCGAACACGCCGAGCTGGCAGGTGACGCTGGACAGCAGCAGCACGGTCGTGTTGGCCGTGGCGAGCTTGAGGTCCAGGTGCGCGCCGGGCCAGGCCAGCCCCTCGCCCTTGTACACCGAGCGGATCGTGAAGTACATGGCGAACAGCGCCGCGAAGAACATCAGCTCCGACGACAGCCAGACGATGGTTCCCACGCTGACCAGGTTCGGCCTGCTGGCCGGCGTGCGGGGGGCTACCTCGGTCGTTGCTGTCGCCACGAGGGCCATTATTACGACACCGCGTAGGCGGACGTCGCGCGACCCCCCGTGTCGGTAGCATCCAGTTCTATGAAGGTCGTTGTTTACAGCCATGACGCAGACGTGCGCAGCCGGGTCAGGCTCGCGATCGGCCGCCGCCCGGCCCCGGACGTGCCGGAAGCGGAGGTGATCGAGGTCGCTACCGAGCCTGCCCTGATCCGCCTCCTTGACCGGGGCGGGACGGACGTCATGGTGCTGGACGGCGAGGCCCAGCCGGCCGGCGGCATGGGCATCTGCCGCCAGGCCAAGGACGAGATCTACGACTGCCCGCCGGTACTGCTCATCATCGGCCGGCCCGACGACGGCTGGCTAGCCACCTGGTCACGCGCCGACGCCGTGGTCAGCCACCCGATCGACCCGAAGGCGCTGGCTCAGGCACTGGCAGGCCTGATGCGCCAGCGGGCAGCGGGCACGGCGGTAACGCAGTCCTGACCGCGCCGTCGCCGCACTGCGCCTGCCGCCCGGCCGCTCCGTCAGAGCGCCCTCGGCCTGACCGCATCGCCGGCTGACCCGGACCCTAGGGAGCCGCATGGATTCCCGCACCGCCTGGCCGTCGCTCATCGGCGCGCTGATCAGGGGAGAGACGCTCACTGCCGACGAGACCGCATGGGCCATGAACGAGATCATGGACGGCGCGGCCACGTCGGTCCAGATCGCCGCCTTCGGCGTCGCGCTGCGGATGAAGGGTGAGACGGTCGGCGAGCTGACTGGCCTGGCCCAGGCGATGCTCGACCGCGCGACGCCGCTGAACGTTCCCGGCCAGCTCGTCGACCTGGTCGGAACCGGCGGAGACGGCGCGCACACGGTCAACATCTCGACCATGGGCGCGATCGTGGCCTGCGCCGCCGGGGCGAGGATGGCGAAGCACGGGAACCGGGCGGCGTCCTCCGCCTGCGGCGCGGCGGACGTGCTGCAGGCGCTCGGCGTGGTCATCGACCTGCCGCCGCGGGCCACCGAGCAGCTCGTCGCGGAGACCGGGATCGCGTTCCTCTTCGCGCCGCTCTACCATCCGGCGCTCCGGCACGCCGCGGCCGCGCGCGGCGAGCTCGGCGTGCCCACGGTCTTCAACTTCCTCGGGCCGGTCGCGAACCCGGCCCGGCCCGGCGCTCTCGCGGTCGGCGTGTCCGACCCGCGGATGGGCCAGGTCATCGCCGGGGTGCTGGCCGGCCGCGGTAACTCGGCGCTGGTGTTCCACGGCGACGACGGCCTGGACGAGCTGACCACGACGACCGGCTCGACGGTCTGGGTGGTGCAGGGCGGCACCGTGAGCCAGACGGCCTTCGACCCGGCGGCGCTGGGGATCGGCCGGTCGGCGCCCGGTGACCTGCGCGGCGGCGACGCGGCGCACAACGCGGCGGTGGCCCGGGCCGTGCTGGCCGGCCGCCGCGGCCCGGTGCGCGACACCGTGCTGCTGAACGCGGCGGCGGCGCTAGCCGCCGAGGCAGGCGTGCCCGACCCGGCGGAGCTGCCGGGAGCGCTCGCGGTCGGCTACGCCCGGGCCGCCGCCGCCGTCGATTCCGGCGCGGCCGCCGCGCTGCTCGCCCGCTGGGCGGAGGCGAGCCAGCGGCTCGCCCGGTCCAGCGGCTGAGTCAGGCGGACTCCGAGTCAGGCGGACGCTGAGTCAGGCGGACGCTGAGTCAGGCGGACGCTGAGTCAGGCGGACTCGGAGTCAGGCGGACTCGGAGTACCCGAGCGCGAACGCCGCGTCGAGGTCGTGGCGTGAGTACGCGCGGAACGCGATGTGGGTCTCGGTGTGGGTCACCCCGGGAACCTTGTTCAGCGTGCCGGGGATCACGTCGCCGAGCTCCTCGTGCCCGCGTACCCGCACCATCGCTACCAGGTCGAATTCGCCGGTCACCGAGTAGACCTCGCTGACCTGCGGTATCTGCGCGATCGTCTCGGCCGTCTCGGGAATGCGCGCCACGTCGGCCTTCACCAGAACGATAGCGGTGACCACTTGCGCCTCCTCGGCCGCCGGGCGCCGGTGCCCCGGCTGTCGCCGTAGCGTACCGCCTGGCAGCTCGCCGCAGCCGTCGTAGCGGCCGAGGTGGCCAGTTCCGCTTGGCCAGCCCTGTGCTCGGCCAGCCCCGTGTTCGGCCAGCCCCGTGTTCGGCCAGCCCCGTGCTCGGCCAGCCCCGTGCTCGGCCAGCCCTGTGCTCATTCTGCGGCAAGCTCGGCCAGCGTGCGCACCCCGGTGACGGCGAGCCGGTCCAGCAGGCCCTGCAGCACCTCTGCGGTGGCCATGGCGTCGGGTAGTGCCCGGTGGCACGGCAGCGCCGAGGTCCCGAAGAAGTTCGCGAGCGTGTGCAGCTTGCGGTCGGGTACCTCGGTAGCGCCGAGCACCAGCCGGGCGAGCGCCACGGTGTCGAGCACAGGGAAGGCCGGCCAGGGAACGCCGCAGGCCCCGCAGGCCGCGCTGAGGAAACCGATGTCGAACGCCGCGTTGTGGGCGGTAAGCACGCAGCCGTCGGCGAACGCCAGGAACCGGGGCATGGCCGCGCTGATCGCCGGCGCCCGGCCGACCATCGCATCGGTGATGCCGGTCAGCGCGGTGATGTCCGCCGGGATCGCGCTACCCGGGTTGACCAGGGTGCAGAACTGCGCCTGAACCCGGCCAGCGCTGACCCGGACCGCCCCGATCTCGGTGATCCCGGCCTCCTCGGGCAACCAGCCGGTGGTCTCCACGTCGACGATGACGAAATCAAGCTCAGCGAGCGGCCTTAGCAGCCCGGCGAACGGCACGCGCGGCATCTCGAGTGGCCCGGTCACGCCCGCGCAGACCGTGCCCGCCGGGCCCGCCTGGACCGTGCCCGCCGGGCCCGCCTGGACCGTGCCCGCCGGGCCCGCCTGGACCGTGCCCGCCGGACCCGCTGGGCCCGTGCCCGTCACGTCGTCAGTTGTCACGCGCCTCACGGTAGGACGGCCCACTGACAGTCCGGCTCAGCCGCGCCGGCCGGCCGATTCGAGTCTCTTTACGTCTCGTGATCCTCTAGCGTTGGTCAAGAACACGGGCGAGAGTGAGCGATTCGGTTGAATCCATCAGCCGATCTTCACTAGTGTCAGGCCCGAGCCGCATCGCTCAGCAGTCGCCAGTTTGGTGACGGCGATTCGGCCACCGCCGAGTTCTTGCGCTGGCGCGGTGAGCCAGCAAGGGAAGCCGGGGAACCACCGGACGATCGCCAGGCAGCGTAAGGCCAGCTATCTCCTGGGGTGAATCGGCCAGGAGCCAGTCCGGGCCTGACCGTAGGGTGTCCTTCCACAGCCCGAACCCGTCAGCTCACCCGGTAGGCGGAGCGTGGGAGAAGGAGCGTGTCACTGACGTGGGTACGCGACCGTCCGTCAGCACGGCGCCGTCTCACAGCACGGCACCGTGTCTCAGTAGGGCACCGTGTCTCAGTAGGGCGCTGTCTCTCAGCAAGGCACTGTCACTCGGCAGGGCGCTGAGACGCGGCGCGGCGGCCGCCGCCGCCGGGGCGCTTGCCGTCGGCATGCTCGTCTCGTCCGGCGGACCAGCCGGAGCGGCGTCACGGCCGACCGTCAGCCAGGTCCAGGCCAGGCTCAGCAGGCTGAACAGCCAGTCCGAGAAACTCGACCAGCGCTACAACGAGATCCAGCAGGAGCTGACGTCCGCCAACCAGCGGCTGAAGCTGGTGAATCGCCAGGCAACCAGGTACCTGGCGCGGTTCCGGTCGATGCGTATCCAGATCGCAAGGATCGCCACGATCGCCTACGAGGACGGCAACATGACGTCCGTGGCGGCCCTGCTGACCTCCGGCGACGCGCAGCAGGTCCTTAACCAGTCGTCGATCCTGCTTGAGCTTTCCTCTGACAACAGCGCCGAGCTGAGCCAGTTCGTCACGGCCGCCCGCCTGCTGACCGGAGCTCAGCAGGCGGCCCGGCGAGCACAGGAAGCGATCGTCGGCCTCCGGGACAATCTGGTGAGCCAGCGCAAGTCGCTCGACAAGCTGATCGCTGCGCAGAAGTCGCTGCTAGCGCAGCTCACCCCGGCCCAGCAGCAGGTCACCGGCCCCGGTGTCAGCAGCGGTGGCGGCACTACCACTTACAAAGGCCCGACCAGTACGCAGGCGGAGAAGGCGGTGGCCTTCGCCTACGCCCAGATCGGCAAGCCGTACGTGTTCGGTGCGGCCGGCCCGGACGCCTACGACTGCTCGGGGCTGACCATGGCCTCGTGGGCGGCCGCCGGCGTGTCGATCCCGAGGACCAGCTACGAACAGTGGGACGACCTGCCGCATGTGCCGATATCCCAGATCCAGCCCGGTGACATCCTGGTGTTCAACGACGCCGGGCACGTGGGGATCTACGTGGGCGACGGCGAACTGATCGACGCGCCGCAGACCGGGCTCGACGTCGAGAAGGTCGCGCTGAGCGGCTGGTACTCCGAGACGCTGGACGGCGCCGTCCGGCCCTGAGCCAGGACTTGGCGCGACCATGGCGCGGTGGCCACCGATACCGCTCACTGCTCACCGCGCCGTGTGCGGTCGCGACCTGCTTTGTAGCATGGGCGAGAGGATCTTGCGATGGTCCGCAAGAGGCAGCACCGGACTTTCTGCGGTGATCGCGTTCTCGGCTGGCTTTGCTCGAGA
>Ga0302314_10015331_pt1 | contig 13031 bp, 18 predicted proteins | sample III_Palsa_N2_3_FD_200533 | JGI IMG/M metagenome (GOLD analysis project Ga0302314, IMG submission 200533) | Peat permafrost microbial communities from Stordalen Mire near Abisko, Sweden - III_Palsa_N2_3 | ecosystem: Environmental > Terrestrial > Soil > Palsa > Peat permafrost | place: Sweden...
CCAGACTCCCTGCGATCTCATACGCACGCAGCGACGCCATAACATATAAGCGCCCGCCGAGTGCAAGATCGGCTTCGCCTTGCGGCCGACCTTCAAGCCGTGCCACGAGCGCGGCGAGCTTCTCGATTTCTGGATCGATGTCATAGGACGTCGCCTGATGCCCGCGCAGATCCTCGACGCGCCGGGCGACCAACAGCGCCACGGCGGCGGCAAGGAGGGGGTGGCGGGCCAGCCGCGCGCAGGCTGATGACCTAGACGCAGCCGCACCGCTCATGCCGCGTTCTCCGTCCTGTGAGCTTGCTTGGCGAGGAGCAGTAGCGCGTCCTTTTCCTTGGCCAGCCGCAGCACTTCAGTGCTGATTCCAAATCTGCGCTCCACGCTGCCCTCCTCGGTCGACAGCTTGGAAAACAGCGCGACCTTCCTGTCGTGAAAAGCGTTTTTCCAGGCTGCGTCGACCAACCCCTCAACCAGGCTTTTGGTCCACCCGGCGCGCCTCGATCAGCTTTAATTTCACTTCAAATCTCATCCGGTCGAGGTCACCGACGAGTTGCTCCAAGTCGAAAGCAAGCCCGCTCGCTAGATCCGTCTTGCTCACCAGCCGCAGCGCAGCGTCTTGGATGCTTTCCTCTTCAACCACCATTTTGACCTCCATAATCTCTTCCTGGAAGTCGAATATCCTGCACGCCTAGCATTGTCAACCGGTTTGTCGTGAAAGATTGAGTGTTAGGTAGATTTTTATCAGTTCATGGACTCACCGTAAATACGGTTTTGCTTGAGGGATAGATTGTCAACATTATGCTAATTCCCTTAATGCCGATCTTGTACCTAAGCTTTTCCCTGGATCGCACGTCTTTACCTGCTTTTCTCCCTGCCCACGCATCGTAATTCCCTCGTGACTTCGCGGCAGTCGCTCGGGCCGGGATCGGCCGAAATAAGTCAACAAAATCAAGGCATTGAGCAGACAACAATCGCGCACAGATACCAAATCACCATGCCGCCTATGCCTGCGCCGATGGCTTCGCAAGTTCCGGCGATGCCGATTTTTCCTGTCTTTGCCTGCCGCTTGCGGATCAGATCACGAGCGGCAAGGATAGATCCTCCCGCGAACAGGAAAAACAGGATTTGGAGGGCCATAAATTGGCCGAGAATGCTTGCTGGAATCATCATTTTGAAATCTCCTTGTTGACGCGATCTTGCTCTTTACCTTGGGAGTGCTGGACGTACTGTGGCAGATCGTAATTATCGAACTTCCCGGCGGCTTCTCTTTTGTTGATCCAATCAGCGTGCGACTCCTCAGCCGCTGCCTGGTCGGAGGGGCTTAGGGATTCCAGGCCTCCTGATTCCCTCATCCATGATGGGGCTTCAGGTCCAGAGCCGAAGGACGAGGCGCCGCCGCCCCCAGCGCCGGAACCGCTTGTCCCTGCGCCAGAGCCACCACCGCCCGAACGCTTTGGTCCTTTCCCTGGACCGCCGCCGCCCCCCGCAGCGCTGCTTGCGCCTTTGCCGCCAGCCAGGACGCCAGCGGTCAGGCCTCCGCTCGCACGGCCAGCCGCTTCAGCCTCGCCGTAGCTGGCGGCCTGACCACCGAACCATCGCGCAATTGAGTCGGGGATCAGGTGGACGGCCTGAATCAGTCGAACACAGATTTGATAATGGGCGACGCTGAGCATGCTTAGGCCGACCAGGAGACCGACCAGACCTGTCGTATGACCGCCCTGCGACCCTACGAACGTTGCGGCGTAGGTCGAATCGACCCACCCCAGAATGACGGGGAGAGTCACGTATGTGCTCGCCATCGCCAACACGGCCAGGCTCGGGCGAAGCAGCACGTTCATGAGCAAGATCGCGCCGGGACGCTGCGGTCCGTCGACCAGATCCTGGCCGTCAAGCCGCAGCCAGATAAAACTCCACAGAACGACGGCCAGACAGCATTCGACAAGATAGATGACGTATGAACTGATCATGTACAATGCACTGAGATAAGGAAGCATGGGCAAGACAAAAGCGTGGACTATCGCAATACTGATGCAGAAGAATATTGCGATTGTCGCCCACTGACTCGCCCAGGACCAGACAGCCCCAGCGCCTGCCGCCTGGCTGAAAATGTTGCCGGATGCGAGCGCAACCCCGCCGCCAGCAACGATTGCGGCCTCGGATGCTGACAAAAGCGTGTGACCCGACGAGATGAGCTTACTCATCGGGTCCACTTGCGTCGTGGCGGAATTACTTGGCGTCAATAAGAATTCCGCCAGGGGCTTTGTCACGGGCGCCAGCAAGCGCGTGAACACATCACTATTCTGATCGCCGGGCGCGGCCAGCGTCGTCCCCGAAAGGGTCGGGTCCGCGTTGCTGACCGATGCGAGCAGTTCATCATATCTATGAACCGCTCCATCCGTCATCGCGCCCAGATGGACGCCCGGCGGCCGAACAGTCGGCGCCGACGCCGCAAGCTGCGCGACCTGGCCGCTGATGGTCCCGATGATTCGGTACGTCGAGCCCATTGAGGTCCAGCCCTGCGCGTCGCTCGCCGCGAGGATCGATTGAATTGCGCTTTGCGACCGGGTCGATACGAACGCCCTGGCCGCCGCCGTGTCGGCAGCGTCCAGAGCTTGCCCGGCACCCGTATATAAGGTGCTGGCCAAATCGGTCGGCCATGTCCCAGGCGTCGTGCCGCCCGCCTCTTCGGCTGCCGCCCAGCCCCCGGCTAGAGGCCGAATGGCTGTGACCGCAACGCCCAGAGCGACGGCGCGAGCGCTCGCGTATGCCTGCGCGCCATCTGGCGATGACGCGGCGTCGAACTCGAACCCGCCGCATTTGCCGTAGTCCCACACTGAGTTTCCGCCTGAATCCTGATGCCCGGCGGGATCTGGAATTGGCACATGCCGGAGCGCGTTCGGCGCGTTCTGGTGCTCCCAGTTGAACACGGCCGAACAGACCTCCATCCGGCCGACCTGCTCGACCGTGTTGCGACCGCCCAGACTGGTCGGCGCGAACGTCAAGCCTGGCGCGCCCGAACCAGTTAGAGACGCATGGATGAATGCGCTCTGGATCTGGTCGGCCCAGCTGATGCCCAGCTTTGCACCCTCGTTCAGCATGCCGTGCCCGAGGGTGAGCCCCGATGGCAGCACCGTCGCCATGAGTGCCGCGCCAACCGTCACGCGGATGGGCGCCCACATTTGATGCCATTTTCCTAGGATGCTTCCGGTGTGCGCAGTTGCAATCACACCCGATACCGTCGACCAGGCCAGCGGCGCCGATGCCCAACTCAACAAGATTCCGGACCAGGTCCCGACCGCGACCGACCAAGGTGTCGACGCGCTGGTCGGGATAATCGCGTCGACCCACCCCAAGGACGGGTCGGTCGCCGGAGCCGCGCCCCATCCAGCGCTCCCGGCCGTCGCAGCATACGCGACGGCCGGGAGTAGCGATCCCAGTGCCAGCACCAGGACCGCCATCGTCCCAGTTCCCGGCGGAAGGGCGCCGGGTGGGGACGCGGGCATCCATGTTGCCGGGTTCTTCAACATGATCCGGGCGCCGCTGAAGTCGCGCGCCCGGATCATGTTAAGCGTCACACCGTGTCGGATGGCCCAGGCAATCAGGATCGGCGTGATGCCGATCATGCTGAAAATGCAGCCGATCATCGGCACGCCAGCCGCGCGTGCCGATGGCATCGCGATCAGTCCCCCGGCAATCCAGAATGTCGCGAGAAGCACATAGAGCGCCCAGCGGCGCCAGATCGCGCGTTCGACGGCTGGGAGTTGAGACTCCTCGACGCCGTGGCGAACCATGGCGTCCGCGAAGTCCCGCGCGCCGTCGCCCGAGCTAGAAACCGAAGAGGTTTCGGCTCGGAACAGGGCGCGGAACAGGGTGCCGACCAGCGCCGCGCCCTCAGCCGCCGGGCGGATACCGCCGCCCATCACGCCGCAGTGGCCAGCGATCACGTCATATCCGGACGCGATCGAGGCCGCTCGGCCGATGCCGCGTGCGACGCGACCGATCATCGACCAAACTCCGGCGACGGCTCAGGCGTCGGACCGTCTTTCGGCTCCGGCTCCGCTTCGCCCGGCTTCGAAGCCGGGCGAAGCGGTCGCCCTGTTGGCTCGCCCGCTTGCGGATCGAGTGCGAGCCGCTGGCGCCCGCGCTCCTCAAGCTTGTCGAGCATCCCCGCAATCAAATACGGCGACATTGACAGCACCAGTGACGCCTCGTCCTCGGGTGCATCAGCAGCCGCGACTAAGGCGGGCGATAGGCGCGCGGCGCTGAAATGCGGTCTTTCATCGCGGACACGGGCGCCCGTCCAAAGACCATGCCCGTTGCTGATCTTCCGGCCGTACGCACGTCGATCAACGTATTGCCGCAACGCGAGCGCCCGGCCGAAAGGCGTCAGGGTGCGCATCACGCGGTCCCGACCGAGTCGACCTCGATCATCTCAATATCGTATCCGCCGCCGCCAGTCGGCTCCGGCGACCGGAGCGGGCCGATCCCCACGTGACGCAGTTTCCGGCCGAGAACTGCGTAAAACGTGAAGCACCGATACCCTCGCGATCGCTGGAATTCTTCCCACTCTTCGCGATCCGTCTCATCCAACTTATCGAACAGTCGAGACGTTTCTATGCAAACGATCTCGGTCGCGCCTGGTGCAAGCTTCATCAACCTCGCGACGTCTCTAGTGCATGGCGCGAGTTGAAAATCACGTTTCCGGAAACAAATTCCATCACTCATCGCACTTAACTCCTGAAATGTGGACAAAGCATTCGTTTCAGTGAGCGTGCGCGTAAAGCATTCATTCGAGAAAAACGTATAGTTTTTATCTTCTTGACTACTTATAGATTGCTTCCATATTAAATTATGTCAACGGGTAATATTCGGGCAGCAAGCCATGCCAAACATAAAGACTATACTTACTGCGTTCGTATAGTCTTTATGTTTGGCAGCTTGCCAGGGGGTACTTCGTACCCCCGTGGACCCCCATAGAGGAGATCGAGATGGACGGAGACGAAACCGATTGGGGCGCGGCGTTGGCCTTCTGGCTGGGCTTCGCCGCAGGGCGCGAGCGGCACCCTCGCGTCGCGCCAGCCCGGTTTGCGGCCGATCCGGCCATGGCCGAGATCTGGCTGGCATCGTGGGACCTCGGTCATGTCTAGCCGCCCTCTCCACTACACCGAGCAGTTCGTCATCAAGTTGACGAAGCGCGCGCGTCAGCTCATCCGCGATGCCGCCGCGCGCCGCCGCATGTCGTCGTCGCAATGGCTGCGCTACGCCGCCGCCGCGTCGCTCCGCGACCCGGACGCGCCGACGCTGCGAGAAATCATCGACGCGCTCGTAGCCTTGCGCGGCGAGCTTGGCCGAATCGGAAACTTGCTGAATCAGATTGCGCGGGCTTTGAACTCTGGTCAGTCAAGCCCACCGACCGCGCTCGGCGACGCCCTCGCCGATCTTGCCGGGCTACGCCAGCAAATCGGCGAAGCCGTCGCCCAGGTCCGCGCGTCATGATGAAGGTGCCGCCCCCCGCGACCAACCATTTCCCCCGTCCCGCCCTCAAAAAAGCCGAATCCGTTCATGTGCAAGTCTCGTTTCAGGACTTGCAGCGCATCAAAGCCGAGGCAAAGAGTCGAAAAATGACGATGTCACGGATGATGCGCCTCGCCTTCGAGCAATACGTCGGCTTGACGACGCCGGACCCGGATGCGCCGACCGACCGCGAGATCCTCGATAATCTCACCTCGCTTCGAGACGCCGCAGTCCAGCTCGGCAACGCGATTCACAGCGTTCGCGCCGACATGCGCGCGGGCGGCGTGCGCAAGTCGGCGACCACCGACACCTTGGCATCCGCAACGGCCGATCTGCGCGAGCTACGCTCGCAGATCGCCGATGCAGTGGTAAGGGTTCGTGCATCATGATCATCAAGGCCAAGCGCATCGTGACCGCGAGCGGTCATCGGCGCTTAGCCGATCATGTCTTTTACGGCAAAGAAAACGAGGAGATCCTTGTCCTCGGCGGCGGCGAGCACATCCTTGAGGATGGTGCAACCGACGCCCGGCTGGCCGATACGAAGTACTGCCTTAGGCACTACATCATCTCGCCAGCAGAAGGGACGACCCGCGAACAGGTCCACGAGGTCGTCGCTCGACTGGCGGCCGAGTTCGGCTTTGACGAAGCCGACGTTGCCCTGGTCGAGCACAAGAAACAGCGCGAGCGAGGCCAAGGCTTCGAACGCCACTGGCACGCAATCGTGCCGGAGCTTCGGCGCGATGGCCGGGTGCTGGATTGGCACCATAGCTACGCGCGACACGAGAAGGTCGCCCGCCAATCCGAGTCGGCTTTTGGTCATGCGCCCGTCGTCGGCCGTCATAACCTGGCGGTCATATCCGCCCTCCAGGCTGACGACCCGGCTTTGGCCGCGCGCTTGGCGCCGCTGGCCGAAGTAGAGCGTCCGAACGCGGCTTTCGGCGAAGTCGAGCAGCAGATCGCCAAACGGACAGGCGCGCGACCTCCAAGCGAGGTCAAGCGCCTGGTCCGCTCGGCTTGGGAGCGCTCGGATACAGGCCCGGCGCTCCGTGCGGCGCTCGCCGACTTGGGTTTCGAGCTTGCCGAGGGCGACAAGCCTGGAACCCAGATCATCAAGGAAAACGGCCAATTTTGCGGCTCCCTGTCCCGAATGGCCGGAGTCCGGAAAGCCGATATCATCGACCGTTTGGCGACGCCGGCGAAGCCGGCCACCACCCCAACAAAGGATTCACAAAATGGACGAGATGCCGGACAACGAATTCCTGAGCCTGCCGCCAGATCCGTTGCCGACGCTTCTCCCCCCGCTCCTGAAGACCGAGCAGGGCGTCGAACGCCTCCAACCGTTGCTGAAGCTGTTGGAGGAGGACGAGGGCGAGAGCCCCATCATGATGCTGCTGGCGTACGTGGGGGAAGCCCTGGCGCTACTCGACGGGCTCCACCAGCGTTTGGAGCGGGTCGAGCAGCGCTTGACGACGCTAAGCTGCGTCGCAGCGCCAGCGCCCTAGGTGTAGCCGAAGCTGTCGCAAAGGTCGGCGAACAGCTAGCGGCGGCCCGCCGCCACGCCTTCGCCGGGCCGCTCACTCAAGCCCAGGCCGAGGCGCTTTTGCGCCGTCGCATCGCGTCGATCGATGCCGGACTCCAGGTCCGGCAACCGACCGTGCCGACGCGCAAGCAGCTTGTTGACGAGCCCGTCGCCGTCTTCTTGAAGACGGCTCGCGGGCTCGACCGCGTCGCAAAAGCCGCTGCCGCAGACCTCGGCCGACACGAGAGGTCGGCCGGACTGCTATCACGCTTTCGGCCGTCATGGCGTCAAGAGCGCCAACGCCTGGCCGAGCGCGCCTCTGTGACCGCCGATGCTGCCAGGAGGGCGCACCTCGTCGCCCAGGCCGAGCGCAAGCATCTCACGGCCATCTTCCCGGCCAGACGCGATGCCGCCGCCGCCGTTCGTCGCCAGAGCGACGAACGCCGCGATAGCATGCGGGCCGACCGCGTTGCCTTCGTCTCGGCGCTGGAACGCGTCCGACGTGGCGATCAGGTCGCCATCGCCGTCGTCCAGCAAGCGTTGGCTTCGACTGATGCGGCCGGAACCCTGAAGCGCGGGTTCACGCCGTCCCGTCTGCCCGTAGCAGCGCGCCAGGTCCCGGCCCCGAAGCCGGAACCGGACCGCGACGACGCCGAGGAGCTTGGCCTCCGACATACCCAAAAATATGTCCCGTCCTGGGCTCACGGCCCCAAGAAGGCCGACAAAAAACAACAAGAAAAGAGGTGACACCATGAGCCGGAGAAATCTCGTACCGATATGTCTCATGCTGGCGTCGCCTGCCTATGGACAGGCCATCGACAGCACGTCCCTTGCCCCCGTCGCCGCGGATTTCTGGGGCTATGGCTCCTATGGCCCCTGTAGCGGCGGCGTCCAAACCTCGACCGCCATCTGTGTCACGAGCGGCGGCGAGCCCACCGACACATGCTCCGGCTCGCCGCCGCCATCGCTGCGACGGTCCTGCGCGACCGTTGCAGCACCACCCCCACCTCCGCCAGTGCTGCCGCCTCCGCCACCACCACCGCCGCCGACACCAATCGTCACGCCGCCGCCTGTCGATGCGGTTTGCGGCATGAGCATCAACACTTGCTTGGCCGGGAATCTCGATTCCGGCTCCGAATTTACGGGAGGCGACGATCCAAATGCTGATGCATTTTGTGCGCTCCAGGATAGTATAGATGGCAGATTTTGCTACTATATCGTGTCTCAATGGACGTGCCGAGGTCAGATTGGGGGCGCCGATGCAACTTGTTCGTATACAAGCGTTTATGCTGGTGGAGGCCAAGGAAACTGATGCTCCGTTTCCTTGCCGTCGCCGCCCTGGTGCTGGCCGCCCCGGCGCTGGCCCAGACGCCCACCGGGACGGCTGCCGCCCAGGTCGCGCCGTCAATTTATCAGATCCCAGCCGGGACCGCTCGATACGTCCAAGCTTTCGGCTCGTGTTCGGTTTTCAGCAACAATTCCGGCTCACCGATACCCGTTTTCGCGGGCGCGGCGGGCGACTTTTCAGCGTCCCAAACGCACATGCCAAGCTCCGTTTCCGTCGCCGCATGCACGTTTCCGCCAACCGCGACAAACGGCTCGTGCCCATACTCTGATGGGACGACGCAGTGCATCGACCAGGCGCCGTATGATGGTTACGATTCCTGCACCACCGGGACATGGGGCGGGAAGGATTCGACAAGCACGCACGGCAACTTCGTTACGCATTCGTGGACGTGCGTCGGAGCGAATGGCGGTACGTCAGCATCGTGCGCCTGTCAGGTCGAAACCGACCATGAATAGGCCGGGCTGTCGCCGGGGCGCTTGGGCGCCAGAAACGAGCGAGGCCGGGCTTTGCGACCCGGCCTCGTTCAAAACCCTGCGTACAGGGAACGCCTAATCGCCCGTCGCGCGGGGGCGTGCACTGAAAATTTCGACCCCTGCGTACAGGGAACACCCAAAATAATATGGGGCTAACCATCGTCTCCGTACTTCCGACCCCTGCGAACAGGGAACGCACGCGATTCAAGAATTCTCCGAGACGTTTCATGACTTCCGACCCCTGCGAACAGGGAGCGCACCCCATAAATGTAAGCTCGACCGAGGACGGCGGCAAGGGGCCGACCCCGATTACCACAACTTATCCCCATGGTCGCCAGCGCTCGCGGTCCGCGCTCCACATGGGGATAAGCTGCTCCGCTCCGCTGCGTCCGTCTGCTTTAAGCAGACGGATGGAAATCGGGGACGGCCTGTAACGTCGGTGACGCGGATAGAGCGCTCGGTGACGCGACTTTGTCGGGGCCGCTGGGCCTAAGGTTTAGCCCGGTAGCGAGTTCGAGCCTCTTCCATCATCTCGCCCTTGATCTCTTCCGTCGCAGCGGCCAGCGTGTCGGCATTGAAACCAATCTTCGTCATAGCGAGATCTTCTAATTCAGATACCCGCGAATCGACGGCTCTGAAACGCTCGACGCGCCCGGTCAAGCTCTCGATCATCACATTGCATCCGCCGACCGACATGAAATCGATATCGTGGTCGCGAAAGAATCTATGGGCGAGGTGATCCCGCTCTGACTTGAGTGACCGCACCTCTGTTTCCAGGTCAGCAGGCAGGAAAGAATGCTTACCGAGACCCTTCATCAGGTTCCCGAACGTCAGGGTCTCATGCTTCGTATAAAAGTCATCGAACGTCTGGCGAATAGGCTGTGGGCTCGCAGCGGTTTCGAGGGCGGTCAAGATGTTGATCAGGCCAGTCTCGAATACCTGCGCGAAGTACATACACAGCCCGAAGTGAGCGTAGACCTCTTTGACAAGATCTCCGTCAGGTTCGGACGATGGGTCAATAGCGTCGTGATCCATTCGTGCGCTCTTTTGGTAAGTCGATTGTGCCAGCGAGTGAGGTAGCTCACTCATCCTCTTCTTGGGCTGCCGCAGCCTTCGGATTGCTTCGCCCGAAATAGAATGCGATTACGGCTGTAAAGATGGTCCAGAGTTCAGGCGGCGCCTTTCCAAAATAGGCGAGCACGCCGACAACAACGGTGAGCAGGATTGCGATGATCGCCGCCACAGCCAGAGGCGACGTCCAGTATTTCAGATTGCGCCGCGATTCCCGCTCCCGACGCTGGGTCGTGAGTTCAACGATAACCTCGCTCGGGTCATGAGCCGAGATGAATTCCTCCCCGTTCCACAGGAGCCAAATAGATTCCGTATTACCGTCATCCTTCTGGCCGTATTCAAACGTCCAAACCTCGAAAGGTTTGTCCGTCGTCACGTAGTTGAAATCCTGATACGGGTATTTATCTCGGTCCGTATAGCTTGAGAACCAGTCGGCGACATGCGCCTTCATGCGTTCCTTCATGACGGCGGTCTTTTTTTCTTGCCGTGTCAGCTTCACCATGCTTGCGCTCCGAGCAATGTTCAGACGACCGCAGAATACGCGCGAAACCGGAGACTGTCGCACGCATAGAGAGGGCAACGGCTCGAACGCTTAAGAGCGTTCGGCCTCGTCTCGCCTTGCCAGCGTGCCAAGCACGCTGGGTCGCTTTAGCGACTTGGCCGACCGGATTTTATCCGGCGAGTCCCGCGCCTACGGCTGCTCCGTTCCGAGGCCCCTTCGGGCCTCTACACTCTAGGCGCGGGATCGACCAACAGGCTCCTACATAGATGGACGAGACCCAATCGGGTCTCGTCCTAGGGTGCATGCAACGGGGGTGGATGAGAGGGCATTGCCCACAACTAAGGCGTTCCAATCTCGCCGCCATCTCTCCAATCGGTTATGGTCTGGCCGTGAACGTTGGAGAACCGCAATGCGTCGCTCGATCTTGTCTCCTCTCGCCGCCCTGTTGCTGGCCGGATGCGTCACGAACGCCTCGGGACCGTCCTTCGATCAGGTCACAATCACGCCGCCGACTGCGAGCCAGGCCGTCGTGTATGTCTTCCGCGACAAGGTGTTCTATGCGGCCCAAGCGCCGTACATCGTTCGATCAACGATCCTGATTGATAACCAGCCAGTCGGCATGGTCGCTAATGGTGGCTTCATAGTCGCGAACGTCGGGCTGGGGCGGCACTACATCGTCGCCGAGTCCGGAGCAGAGCGTACAATTAGGTATTTCGATGCGCTCCCCGGCCGCCCGGTCTACGTCCAGATCTGGGACCGGACGCGAATGGAAGGTGCCCGCGCCGTCGCTGGTGCCGCAGGCGGCGCAGCAGGCGGTGCGGTCACCGGAGGTGCCAGCGCGCTTAACGCTGATGGCACCCCGGCTGACAAGCGAGCCGTCACCCAGGGTGCGGCATCGGGAGCCGTCACGGGCGCCATCGCGGGCGGCGCCGCAGGCTTCCGGGGCGACGGCCTGTACAGCACGGCCGGATTTCCCGGCGAGACCGATGGACGCCTCTGGGCCATCGAGTTTGACGGCGGCCCGACAGCGTTGCCGATCCTAGCGAGCCTGCACCTATCACAGTGAGAGAGCGCTACATGACTTCGGCTGCGCCTCGGGCCGCTGGGCCGCTGGGCCATTACGTAACGAGTGTCAGCTTCGGTTTCGGCTTGCCCTTGAGCGCCGCCGCCTCGGCTGCTAGTCGCGCCGCCTTTTCCGCACGCAGCTGTTGCAGCTCATCATGGTCAGCAGCGGCTTGTGCCAGTCGCTTTGCACGGTCGTCATCGGACTCATTGAAATAGATGGCGAGCATGGCAATCGTCTTATGCCCGCTCGTCTTGGCGAGGTCGAGCGCGTCCCTATGGTACGGCGCCAGTCGCGTCAATGAGACGTGGCGGAGATCATGAAACGTAAGGTTCGTTTGGTCATCCGAGTCGTCTTCATCTTCAGGATCTCGATGCCCATGAAGACGCTTAAAGTCCTTGTCGGACTCGGAGGCGCGAACAATTGCGCTGGCAAACGCCTTGTTCAGCATGGTGGCAGTATAGCCACCCTCCTCCGCAGGCTTCGTCGGATCACCGAACAGATAGCCATCCGCTCGAACCGGGATATCCGCCGAATCTAAGATTTCCTGGAACAGCGCTCGCGCTTCCGGCCGAACTAGGGGAACGGTACGCTTGGTGCCGTTTTTGGTCTTGGGCAGATGAACGTGCCCAAACTTGCCATCATCGGACGACTTCAGACTTATATGCTTTCGCTGGATGCGTCGGATCTCTGACGCCCGCATGCCCGTAAGAAGCGCGATTCTGGCGCACCAGAGCAATTGCCACGGCCCATCCTTGCATGCCGCGAGCAGGATTTTTTCCTCGCGTGCTTCAAGGTGAGCCTCGCGCGGCGCGTTCTTCTTAGGACGCGCGACGCCCGTTACCTGGTTCTCGACCTTGAGACCCCATTCGGCCTTCGCGATCTTGAATATCTTGGACAGGAGATTCATCGGGTTCGAAATCGTGGTCGGCGCTTGACCTTCGTCAACGCGCTCGTCGCGCCATTCGGCAATCATTGGAGATTCGACCGAAGTCAGCGGCCAGAGCACCCAATCCACCTTCTGCCACTTTCGAATCATCGAAAGCTCGTTGTCCTTCGGGTGGCCATCGGGTCGCTTGGCGGTCACGGTGTCGCGGTAGCGCTCCAGCAAGTCATTGAAGGATGTACCGCGCTCGACCCTCTTATCGACGTACTCGTCTCCGGCGACCTTGCCGACGAGTATGTCTATCTCTTTTTGTGCCGCCTCATACGTCTCAAAGGTTTTGATGATCTTCGACGTAGAGCCGTTCGGCAGCTTGCGTCGCACCTTGATCTGGAAGCTAGCGGGACCGCGCTGGATGGGCTTGGGCATGGGGCAACTCCGGGACAACGTTCGACCCGGTCATTGTCCCATTTTGTCCCATCAATTGCCAGAAATTTCCGGGACAAAAAGACTGAATTGCCCTTTCCGCCCCATTATTTGACGGAAACCCTGGATAAATTGGCGGACAGGGCGAGATTCGAACTCGCGGTACCCTTACGGGCACTTCAGTTTTCGAGACTGACGCCTTCAACCACTCGGCCACCTGTCCGCAGTCTTGTCG
>Ga0302314_10015334_pt1 | contig 13029 bp, 11 predicted proteins | sample III_Palsa_N2_3_FD_200533 | JGI IMG/M metagenome (GOLD analysis project Ga0302314, IMG submission 200533) | Peat permafrost microbial communities from Stordalen Mire near Abisko, Sweden - III_Palsa_N2_3 | ecosystem: Environmental > Terrestrial > Soil > Palsa > Peat permafrost | place: Sweden...
TTAGACCTGCATGATCTCTTGCTCTTTGGTTTTCAAGAGCTCGTCGACGCGCTTGATCGCCTCATCGGTCAGTTTCTGAACCTCGCCCTCCATCCGCTTCAGTTCGTCCTGATTGATGGCGCCGTCTTTCTCGGCCTTCTTGAGATCATCATTAGCGTCGCGGCGCACGTTGCGAACCGCGATTTTCTGTTGCTCGGCATATTTGCCGGCAAGCTTGACGATTTCCTTGCGCCGTTCTTCCGTGAGCGGCGGAATCGGCACGCGCAGGTTCTGGCCCTCAACCACTGGATTGAGGCCGAGGCCGCCCGAGCGGATCGCCTTCTCCACCGACACCACAAGGCCGCGGTCCCAGACGCTGACGCTGATCGAACGCGGATCTGGCACGCTCAGGCTGGCGACCTGAGTGATCGGGACGGGCGCGCCATAGGCTTCGACCATGACCTGCTCCAGCAGCGCGGCGGAAGCGCGCCCCGTGCGCAGGCCGCCGAACTCTTCCCTCAAAGCGGCGACGGTCTTGTCCATCCGGTCGCGGTAACGCGCCATGACCGGTTTTTCGGCGTCAGCCATTCGGCCTCTCCTTCAACAGTTCAGATTTTGACGTCGTGGGTGATGACGGTGTGGAGACCTTCGCCGTTCACGACATTCAGGAAGGATCCGCGATTGCGGATCGAGAAGACGATGATCGGGATGGCGTTGTCGCGCATCAGGCTGATCGCCGAGGCGTCCATGACCCGAAGGTCCTTGGCCAGCACTTCCTGGTAGGACATCCGCTCGTAGCGCACCGCCTTGGGATCCTTCTTGGGATCGGCGGTGTAGACGCCGTCGACGCTTGTGCCCTTGAACAGGGCGTCGCAGCCCATTTCCGCCGACCGGAGCGCCGCGCCAGTGTCGGTGGTGAAGAAGGGCGCGCCTACGCCGGCGGCGAAGATCACCACCCTGCTCTTTTCCAGATGCCGCAAGGCGCGGCGGCGAATGTAGGGTTCGCAGATGGCGTCCATCGGAATGGCGGACTGGACGCGGGTGTGGATGCCCAGCTTTTCCAGGGCGCTCTGCATGGCCAGGGCGTTCATGACAGTGGCCAGCATGCCCATATAGTCGGCGCTGGCCCGCTCCATGCCCTTGCCGGCCATCGACAGTCCACGGAAGATATTGCCGCCGCCAATCACCAGGCAGACCTGCACGCCTTGCGCGACGACTTCACCGATGTCGGAGGCCACCTCATCAAGGGTGTTCAGGTCGATTCCAAAGCCCTGATCCCCCATCAGCGCCTCACCGGACACCTTCAGGAGCACGCGTTTATAAGGGCGGGCGGTCTGCTCGGACGCGGACGCGTCGGCTGCGATGGACGATTGGGGCGATGACATGGAGGCTGGATGTGGCGCCGCGCTGAACCTGAGTCCAGCGCAACATAGCTCAATCCCCAGTCACGTCATCAGGGCACGTCATCAAGCGATGAACGAGATTGTTCGAGCGAACGGCAAATCGATCTAGGCCGCGCGGCCGCCCAGCCGGGCGACGTTGCAATGCGACCAGAGCGCGTCGAGCGCCTTGACCAGATCATCCATCATCCCGTCGGTGTGGAAGGGCGTGGGCGTGAACCGCAGCCGCTCGGTGCCGCGTGGCACGGTGGGATAGTTGATCGGCTGCACATAGACGCCGTGGTCCTCGAGCAACATGTCCGAGACCATCTTGCAGTGGACGGGGTCGCCCACCAGCACGGGGACGATGTGGCTGACGGACGGCATCACCGGCAAGCCGGCGTCAAGCATGCGCTTCTTCAGCGACGCGGCGCGCTCCTGATGGGCGATACGCACCTCGTTGTGCTCGCGCAGCCAGCGCACGCTGGCTAGGGCGCCGGCGGACAGGGCCGGCGGGATCGAGGTGGTGAAGATGAAGCCGGAGGCATAGGAGCGAATCGCGTCGACCATGTCCGCGTCGCCGGCGATGTAGCCGCCCATCACGCCGAAGGCCTTGCCCAGCGTGCCTTCGATGATGTCGATGTCGTGCATCACGCCGTCGCGCTCGGCGACGCCGCCGCCGTGGACGCCATAGAGGCCGACCGCGTGAACCTCATCAAGATAGGTCAGGCAGTTGTACTTTTTCGCCAGGGCGATCGTGCCGGCCAGGTCGGAGATGTCGCCGTCCATGGAATAGACGCTCTCGAAGGCGATCAGCTTCGGCGCAGCGTCCGGCGCCGCCAGCAGCAGGCTTTCCAGGTGCTCCAGGTCATTGTGCCGGAACACGTGACGCGGGCCGCCGCCATTGCGGATGCCGGCGATCATGGAGGCGTGGTTCAGTTCGTCGGAGAAGATGATCAGGCCCGGCAAGATCTTGGCCAGGGTCGACAGGGCCGCTTCGTTGGCGACATAGCCGGAGGTCAGCAGCAGGGCCGCTTCCTTGCCATGCAGCGAGGCCAGCTCCTGCTCAAGCTCCACGTGATAGTGGGTGGTGCCGGAGATGTTGCGCGTGCCGCCGGAGCCGGAGCCGGCTTCGTCGATGGCCTTATGCATGGCCTCGATCACGACGGGGTTCTGGCCTTGGCCGACATAGTCGTTGGAGCACCAAACCACCACGTCGCTTTGCGAGCCGTCGCCGCGGGTCCAGGACGCACGCGGGAAATCACCGCGATAGCGCTTCAGATCGGCGAAAACGCGATAGCGGCCTTCGGTCTTGACCTGCTCAACGGCGCTACGAAGTTGGGCCTTGTAATCCATCGACTCCACATCCCCGCCGCCCCAAACCTCGGGCGCCCAATAAAATTGGGGGCGTTTTGCACCCGGCGCAATGCCTTGTCACTATCGGAAACGGACTTGCGGCGGATTAACCCAGTGTGTCCAAACGGCCGGAAAGCATGCGGATTACGGACGAAAAGTCCTTGTGCGCGTATCCAAGCTTGTCGAACAGGGCATAAAGAGCCTCGGCCTGCGCGCCCATCGGCGTGGATGTCCCGCTTTTGGCGGCCGCCTCCTGCGCCAGCTTTAGGTCTTTTAACATCATCGCCACCGCAAACCCGCCCTCGAAGCCGCGATTGGCGGGCGACGCCGGCACCGGCCCCGGCGCCGGGCAGTAGCTGGTCATCGACCAGCACTGGCCCGAGGCCTTCGATGAGATGTCGAAGAAGCGCTGGGCGTCGAGGCCAAGCGATTCGGCCAGGTTGAACGCTTCGGCGACGCCCAGCATCGAGACGCCGAGCAGCATGTTGTTGCAGATCTTGGCCGCCTGCCCCGCCCCGACGTCCCCAGCCCGCACGATCGTCCGGGCCATGGGCTGAAGCGCGGCCTCGATCTCGGCAAAGTCCGCCTCGTCGCAGCCGACCATGAAGGTCAGGGTCCCCGCATCAGCCGCCGTCGTACCGCCGGAGACGGGCGCGTCCGCGAACCGGAACCCCGCCGCCTTGGCCTGTTCGCCGACGAAACGGGCGCTGTCGACGTCGATGGTCGAACAGTCGATCAACAGCGCCGATTTGGGCGCATTGGCCAAGACCGCGTCGGCATAGAGGCTACGGACATGCTGTCCGGCCGGCAGCATGGTGATGACGACGTCGGCGCCCCGCACCGCCTCGGCCGCGGACGCCGCCTCGCCGCAACCGGCCGCCAGCGCCCGATCCAGCGCGACCCGAGACAGATCGAAGGCCGAGACCGAACGTTGGTTGGAGGCCTGCCGGGCGGCCATGCCGCCGCCCATATTGCCCAGACCGATAAACGCGACTTTCATGACGACACTGACCTACTTGGGTTTGCGGAACCGCAAAACGAACTGGTCGGTATGGCCCCGGATCGCGGGGTCGAACACCAGGGCCGTGCGCGGGTCGGACGGGTTCCGCAAGACGTCGCTCTCAGCTTCGAGCACGAAGCCGGCGGCCTCGACCTCCTGCTTGACGATGTCCTCGTTGATCCGGTGCAGCTTGTCCGGAACATCCAGGCCCGAGCCAGCCACCGCAGAATGGTCGATGACGAAGAACTCGCCGCCGGGCTTGAGCAGGCTGAAGATCAGCTTGTCGGTCGCCGGCACGTTCACGTTCAGCCGGCTCAAGTGGAAGTCGTGATAGTTCTGTGCGGTCCAGACCACATCGACGGGCGCCACGGCAGGCAAGCCGCTCGGCAGGACGGCGTCGGAGATGTTTGAGAAGGCCGGGTTGGTCGTCAGGCTGGACTTCGGCGGCAGCGTATCGGAGCCCGCGTTGACATTGGGGCCGGGCGACGCCGCATAGACATGGCCGGTCGGGCCGACGACATTGGCCAGGACCTTGGTGAAGTAGAAGCCGGGCCCGGGGATGAGTTCGATCACCTTCTGGCCTGGACGAATTCCCGCGAAAGCCATCATCTCGGCGGGCTTGCGCAGAGCATCGCGCGCCTTGTCGGCGTCGGGGCGGTCGGGGTTGGCGATGGCGGCGGTGATGTAGCCGGGGACGTCGGCAAGACTGGCCGCCGCAAACCCACCAGCCAGAACGCCCGCGAACGCCACGCCACACAGCAAGCTCTTCAGGTCTACGCGCATTAGTCGTCCTCCCATTTGTTTCACATCAGCGCCGCCGCGCAGATGAAATCAAGCCAGCGGGGTCCATTCCTGGTCGGGCGGGAGGAGAGAGAAAATCTCGTCCAACATGGCTTTGCTGACGCCCTCGATCGTCTCGGGGGACCAGCGCGGCGCGTTGTCCTTGTCGACGATCACCGCCCTCACGCCCTCGATGAAATCGTGCCGGGCGACCACGCGGGCGCCGATCCGATATTCCATCGCCATGTTCTCAGCAAAGCTGGCCATATCGGCGCCCAGACGCAGCTGGCGGTGAGCCACCTTCATCGTCTGCGGCGACTTGGTTTTGAGACTCTTCAGCTGTTCAGCCGCCCAGTCGCCGGGATCCGACGCAAGGGCTGAGAAGATCGCCTCCACGGTCTCGCCGGCGAACAGCCGATCGATGGCCTGCTGGTTGGCCTGGATCGGCGCCCCGACGGCCGTGGCGGCATGGTCCGACAACAGCGCCTCAATGCGGTTCGGCTCGGCGACGATGGCGGCCTTCAGGCCGCTCGTGACCGCGCTGGCCACCACATGGGTCGCGATGCCCAGCGCCAGGCAGTCCGCCGCCTTCAGCCGCGCACCGGTCAGCGCCAGCCACAGGCCGGCTTCGCCGGGCAGCCTCGGCAGATACCAGCCGCCGCCGACGTCCGGGAAGAGGCCGATGCCGGTCTCGGGCATGGCGAAGGTGGTGCGCTCGGTGGCGACGCGATAGCGCGCCGGCATGGACAGGCCGACGCCGCCGCCCATCGTCACCCCGTCCATGATCGCGACCACCGGCTTGGGGTAGCCGTGCAGCAGAGCGTTCAGCCGATATTCGGTGAAGAAGAACCGCCGGGCCTGGACGCCGTCGCTGGCGCCGCTTTCCGCCAGCATGCGGATGTCGCCGCCGGCGCAGAAGCCGCGTTCGCCGGAATGATCCAGCAGGATGAGCCTGACCCCCGGATCGTCGCGCCAGGCCAGCAGCGCCTCGGTCATGATCTCGCACATGCCGGTATTCAGCGCATGTAGGGCGGCGGGCCGGTTCAGCGTCAGGCGGCCGACGCTGCCCTCGATGCGGGCGATGACTTCCGGGTCGGACGCGCTCACGGCCGGAACAGCTCGCGGGCGATGATGACGCGCATGATCTCGTTCGTGCCTTCCAGAATCTGGTGGACGCGGAGGTCGCGGACGATCCGCTCCAGCGGATAGTCTTTCAGATAGCCATAGCCGCCGTGCAGCTGCAGCGCCTGGTTGGCGACTTCGAAACAGGCGTCGGTGGCGAAGCGTTTGGCCATGGCGCAGAGCTTGGTCGCGCCCGGGTCCTTAGCGTCCATCGCCGCGGCGCCGCGCCAGACCATCAGCCGCGCGGCTTCCAGCTCAGTCGCCATGTCGGCCAGGCGGAATTGCAGCGCCTGGTTTTCCTTCAGCGGCCGTCCGAACTGGTGACGGGTCTCCAGGTGCGACTTGGCCGTGTCAAAGGCCAGGCTCGCGCCCCCCAGGGCGCAGGCGGCGATGTTCAGCCGCCCGCCGTCCAGGCCGGCCATGGCGAACTTGAAGCCCTCGCCCTCCTCGCCGATCCGGTTGGCGACCGGAACCCGGCAGTCATCGAAGTTGACCTGCGCGGTCGGTTGGCTGCGCCAGCCCATCTTCCGCTCGTTGGCGCCAAAGCTGAGCCCCGGCGTCCCCTTCTCAACGATCAGCGCCGAGACGCCCTTTGGCCCCGCCGCGCCAGTGCGGACCATGACCACATAGACGTCCGATACCCCGGCGCCGGAGATGAAGGCCTTCGAGCCGTTCAGCACATAATCATCGCCGTTGCGAACCGCGGTGGTGCGCAGCCCGGCGGCGTCCGACCCCGATCCGGGCTCCGTCAAACAGTAGGAGGCGATCAACTCCATGGTCGTCAGGCGCGGCAGATAGTGTTCGCGCTGGGCCTGCGAGCCGAACCGGTCGATCATCCAGGAGGCCATGTTGTGGATCGACAGATAGGCGGCGGTCGAGACATCGCCATAGGCCAGGGCCTCGAAGATAATCGCCGCATCCAGCCGCCCGAGCCCCGAGCCGCCAACCTCCGGATCGACATAAATCCCAGCAAATCCAAGGGCCGCCGCCGCGCGCAAGGTGTCAACCGGGAAGATTTCGTCCGCATCCCAACGCGCGGAATGCGGCGCCATCTCCGTGGTCGCGAAGCCGCGCGCGGCGTCTTCGATCGCGCGCTGGTCGTCGTTAAGCGAGAAGTCCATCGCATGCCTTGGATTTAGCGAAAAAGCGCTTGCACAGATGAAGGTTGAGCAACGGGCGTCAAGAGCGCAATCTAAGGAATCTTCCGGCCGCGGTGCGGCGCCAGATGTAGAATGGACCATGGCCACAGTGACAGACGTCGCCAGCTCCACGCCCACGGACGATGTCGACCGCAACCTGGCCCTCCTGGCTTACGGGCTTTTGTTTTTCGCGGTGTTTTTCGCCGGCCTCCCGGCCCTGATCGCGGTGGCGATCGCCTACGCCAAAAGACGCGAGGCCGCCCCCTTCATCGCTGGCCATCACCGGTTTCAGATTTTCATCTTCTGGGTCGGGTTCGCCCTGACCCTGCTGGCGGCCCTGTCGGCCTTCGCCGGCATTGCCTGGATGATGGCCCAGGTGGTCGCGACCGCGGTGCACAGCCGCTGGAACGGCTGGGACAATGTCGCCCTGCCCCAGATGCGCATCGACTTTATGACCATGGCCATGTTCGGCGCCGCCGGGATCCTGGGGGTCCTGACCGGCCTGTGGCTGTTCGTGACCTCGGCCTATGGCTTTTCCCGCCTTGCGTCCCAGCGCTCGATCCGCCAGACCGCGCCGTAAGTTCAAGGCTTTATCGGAGTTGCCCATGACCGGCGCCCCCCTCGCGCCCTACCCCGCCATGCGCCCGCGCCGGCTGCGCCAGGCCGACTGGGTGCGGCGGCTGGTTCGCGAGAACGCGCTGACCCCCAATGACCTGATCTGGTCGATGGTGGTTCATGACGGACCCGAGGACCGGATTCCCGTCGCCGCCATGCCCGGCGTGGAACGGCTTTCCGTGCGCGAGGCGGCCAAGGCGGCTGTCCGCGCCCGGGCGCTGGGCATCCCGGCGATCGCGGTCTTCCCCCATATCGACGGCGCCAAGAAGGATGCGTCGGGCCGCGAGGCCGGTAATCCCGACGGCCTGATCGCCCAGGCGGTGAAGGCGATGAAGAACGCCGCGCCGGAAGTGGGCATCATGTGCGACGTGGCGCTGGATCCCTTCACCGATCACGGCCACGACGGCCTGATAGAGAACGGCCGCGTCCTCAACGACGCCACCATCGAGCGTTTGGTGGAACAAGGGCTGATGCAGGCCGCCGCCGGCGCCGACATCCTGGCGCCCTCCGACATGATGGACGGCCGCGTCGGCGCTCTGCGCACAGCCCTTGAAGCCGCTAACCACCAGGACGTGATGATCATGTCCTACGCCGCCAAATACGCCTCGGCCTTCTACGGCCCCTATCGCGAGGCGATCGGCTCGGGAAAGCTCGGGGCCGGATCGGTGGAAAATCCCGGCGACAAGCGCACCTATCAGATGGACCCGGGCAATTCCGAAGAGGCCCTGCGCGAAGTGGCTATGGACATCGCCGAGGGCGCGGACATGGTGATGGTCAAGCCGGGCATGCCCTACCTCGACATCGTCCGCCGGGTGGTCGAGACCTTCTCCATGCCGACCTTCGCCTTTCAGGTTTCCGGCGAGTACGCCATGCTGATGGCCGCAGCTCGCAACGGTTGGCTGGATGAAGAGCGGGCGATCCTGGAAAGCCTCACGGCCTTCAAGCGGGCGGGGTGTGTCGGTGTGATCACCTATTTCGCCGAACGCGCGGCGGGCCTGCTCGGCGCGTAGAGCCCCTCAACGCATAGAGGTTGGCCGGGAATCGGGGTTCAATCCGGGTCTTCGCCACGCCCGGACTTCAGTTGTGATTCTTCGCCGGTCGAGATTCCTGCATCAGATTCCCGTTGGCGATGGGCGCGTCCTTCTGGTCCACGCGGTCAGCCAGCAACGGCGCGTCGTGGACGCCGGGCTGGCGGCGATCATCAACTTCTTCGCCACGCCCCGGGCTCTGCCGGAGGCGTTCGCCGAGCTCGCCAAGCTGACGCCGGCGTCCGCGGAGGGCTTGGTCAATCTGCTGTCGGCCATGACCGATCAGGGAATTCTTACCCAGCAGACCGAAGGCGAGGAATTGGCCGAGGCGACGGCCGCCTTGTCACCAACCCATGGCCGCGACCCAGGCGCGCTGCTGGACACCTATCGCCGCGAGCGGATTTCAGCCGGCGAGACCTATTGGGCCGCCAGCGCCGCGCTGGGCGTCGACGATCTGGCGGGCTCTGGGCGCAAGATCACCGCCCTGGTGCTGGGCGATTGCGATCTGCAGATGGAGGCTGACTTTCTGCGCCAGGAAGCGGCGAGGCGCGGCTTCTCGCTGGAGGTCGCCGCGACCTTCCCGGATGACATCCGTCTGGCGGCCGAGCGTCCGCACGACGTGATCCTGGTCGGCGCCCTGCGGGCGCGGCACGCCATCGCCTCGGACCTTTCGCCCGCATCTGACGCGCCGCCCTATGGCGGCTACATCGCCGAGGCCCAGAAGGTGATCGAGGGGCTTCGCCTCTTCAGCGCGGCGCCGATCCTGATCGACAACCTGCCTGAGCCGACGGTGCAGCCGCTGGGCATGGCCGAGCGCGGGCTGAACGGTCACCGCAATCGCTTCCGTCTCGCCGCCGTGGCCCTGGCGGACCTCGTCGAGCGTTTCCCAGATGTCCATGTGGTCGATATCGCCGCCGCCCTGGGCGCGACCGGCTCGGCCCGGTTGCTGGACGACGCCCAGGTGGGCTTCACCCATTTCGGCTCACCGGGTTGGATGCTGCAACGCCCGGCGTCGGAGAAGGCGGCCGTCCATGACATCTTTCCTGACACTGCGCCTTTAAGCGATCTCGTCGACAGCGATCCCTATTTGCGCGAACGGGCCATGGCCAAGACCCATGTCGACGCCCTGGTCACCGTGCTTGGGATCGACGCCAAGAAATGCGTGATCGTCGATCTGGACGGGACGCTCTGGCCCGGCGTGCTGGCCGAGACCGGCGCGCCCTTCGCCTTCGATCCCGCGACGAGCAGCCCCTTCTCCTACGTGGGTCTCTATTTCGGCCTGCATGAGGCTCTGCTGGCTTTGAAGCGCCGGGGCGTGGTGCTGGCCTGCGTCAGCAAGAACGACGAGGCCACGGTGCGCGAGCTCTGGCGCTATGACGACCACTATCCACGCGAGCGGCTGCTGACGCCCGACGACTTCGTCACCTGGCGGGTCAACTGGAACGACAAGGTCGAGAATATCCGGTCCATCGCCGACGAGCTGGGGTTCGCGCCTGAGAGCTTCCTGTTTATCGACGACCATCCGGTCGAGCGCGGCCGCGTTCGTCAGCGGCTGCCCGAGGTCGAAGTCTGGGGCGACAATCCGTTCGAGCTTCGCGCGCGGCTGTTGAACGATCCCCGGCTGCAGACGCCGCGGGTCAGTGGCGAGGCGGCCGGGCGCACCGAGCTGGTGAAGGCGCAGCTGGGCCGCCAGCAGTTTCGCGGCGAGGCGACATCCGAGGCCGACTATCTCGCCTCCTTGAACCTTCAGTGCCACATAGAACCCTTGAGCGACGGCGACCTCGGCCGCGTCGAAGAGCTGTTCCGGCGCACCACACAGTTCAACACCACCGGCCGCGTATTTCTGGCCGCCGAGCTGGCGAGGCTGCTCAAAACCAATCAGGCGCGGGCCTTCTCACTGAGGGTCAGCGATCGCTTCGGCGATCACGGCCTGGTCGGCGCGGCGGTTGTGGAGGCCGATGAGATTACCGGGTTCGCGATCAGCTGCCGTGTGCTCGGCATGGGCGTCGAACATCGCCTTCTGGGCGCCGTCGTGGAGGCCGTCGGCGTTCAGCGCCTGGTCGCCCGGGTTATCGAGACGCCGCGCAACGGTCCGGTGCGCAATCTCTACCGCGACAATGGCTTCACCCAAGGCGGGGATGGCGTCTGGGCCTACGCCCCGCCTCAATCGCTCGCCGGATGAGCGCCGCGCGGACCGCGGAAACATCTTTGCAAAGGGGCGAGGTTAAGGCGCATACCTAGCGAAAGAATCCAACGGGGGGATCCGATGCACACCAAGGCATGGACAGTCGCTGTTCTGTTTGCCGCAACCGTCGGGTTCCTGGGGTCTGGCGCCGGCGCCCAACCGCCCGCCAGCCCGACACCGGCCTCGCCCGCGCCCGCTGTGGCGCCAGCGGCCAATGGCGAAGCGATCTTCACCCAGCGCTGCAAGGCCTGCCACGAGCCGCCGATCCAGCATGCGCCGAGCCGGGCGACCATCGCCGCCTATCCGCGCGCCAATGTGGTCGCCATCCTCACCGACGGCGAAATGGCGCCGATGGCCAAGGGGCTCAGCAAGGATGAGATCGCCGCGGTCGCCGCCTATCTGACCCCCAGTCAGGATGCGGCCGCCTCGCCTCGCCGACGCCGCGCCATGGCCGGCCCAGTGGGCACGGACCTGATGTGCACGGCCAATCCGCCGATCCAGACCAGCGCCGAGGACTGGCGCCAGATTGGCCATGACGCCAATACCAGCCGCTATCAGCCCAACCCGGGCTTCACAGCCGCCGAGGTTCCGCGGCTGAAGGTGAAATGGGCCTACACCATGACCGGCGGCGGCCAGCCCACCGTGGTCGGCGACTGGCTGTTCGTCACCAATCGTACCGGCAAATTCTACGCCCTCGACGCCAAGACCGGCTGCGCCCACTGGGTGGCTCCAAACCTGGCCTCGCGCAGCGCGCCCATGGTGATCAAGTCCTCGATCTCCCCTAGCGGCTGGGCGACCTTCATCGGCGTCGACCACCAGGTCCACGCCCTGGACGCCCAGACGGGCAAGGAAATCTGGAAGAGCGAGCCCCTCGAAACCCATCCCGCCAGCAGCGTCGGCGGCGCCTTGGCCGTTTCCGGCGACGAGGTCTTCGTGCCTTTCAGCTCCGGCGAGGAGCCCGTGGCGATGCAGCCCACCTATCCCTGCTGTTCGTTCCGGGGCTCGGTGGTCGCGCTGGATATCAAGACCGGCAAACAGCTCTGGAAGACCTACACCATTAATGAGCCGGTGATCTCCCTGGGCAAGAACCCGGCGGGCGTGGAGCGGCACGGCCCGGCCGGCGGCGCCATCTGGTCGGCGCCCACCGCGGACGCCAAGCGCGGCCTGGTCTATGTGGCGACCGGCGACAGCTATACCGACGCCCCGACCAAGGGCGACGACGCCCTGATCGCCATCGAGATGAAGACCGGCAAGATCCGCTGGAGCACCCAGGTCACCGAGCGCGACAACTACATCATGGGCTGCGATGACCCCGCCCACCGCGGGCCCAACTGCAACGACCCGCAAGGTCCCGACTACGACTTCGGCTCCTCGCCGGTGATGTTCACTTCGGCCTCCGGCAAGCAGGTGCTGGTCGATGGGCAGAAGTCCGGCATCGCCTATGGCTTCGACCCGGACAGCGGAAAGTTGCTGTGGAAGACCCAGGCTGGGACCGGCTCGGCTCTCGGCGGGATCGAATGGGGCGTCGCGGTCGACAAACACTATCTGTTCGTGCCGGTGTCCGACGTTGGCCTGCTGTTCAACGAAGGCCAACCCGAACGGGTGAAGGGCGGCGGCGATGCGCCGCCAAAGCCAGGCCTGACCGCCCTGAACCCCTTTACTGGCAAGGTCGTCTGGTTCGATCCTGCCCCGAAGGCGCCGTGCCACTACGCTGGCGACCGCTCAAGCGACTACGTGCCGGGCGTCTGCATGCGCGCCCAGTCCCAGGCGCCGGCGACCATGCCGGGCGTGGTCTTCTCCGGCACGATGGATGGCTGGTTCCGCGCCTATGACGCCAAGACGGGCAAGGTGATCTGGGCCTTCAGCACGACGGCGCAGACTTACGACACCGTCAACGCCGTCAAGGGTCAGCCCGGCGGCAGTATCGACGGCTACGGTCCGGTGATCGCCGGCGGCATGGTCTACACCCTGTCCGGCTTCAACGGCGCGGCCAACACCGGCGGCAATGGCGCCAATGTGCTGCTGGCCTTCTCGGTGGATGGAAAATGATGGTCCGTAACATGGTCAATTCGGGCTGATCGCAACAGCATATTAACGCTGTCCTTTCACCATGAACCCTCATCGTCGCAAGGATTTTGAGGGCCTCCATGTCTGCCAGCGACAGACCTATCATGATCAAGAAGGTCAAGAAGGTGATGGCCGGCGGCCACCACGGCGGCGCCTGGAAGGTCGCCTACGCCGACTTCGTGACCGCGATGATGGCCTTCTTCCTGCTGATGTGGCTGATCAACACCACCAGCCCGGAGCAGAAACGCGGCATCGCCGACTATTTTGCGCCCGCCAGCGTCTCCCAATCCACCTCCGGATCCGGCGGCATCCTCGCCGGCACGGCGCTTGGCCAAGATGGCGCCAAGGCGAACGGCTCCCAGTCGACCATCGAACAACT
>Ga0302314_10015336_pt1 | contig 13028 bp, 10 predicted proteins | sample III_Palsa_N2_3_FD_200533 | JGI IMG/M metagenome (GOLD analysis project Ga0302314, IMG submission 200533) | Peat permafrost microbial communities from Stordalen Mire near Abisko, Sweden - III_Palsa_N2_3 | ecosystem: Environmental > Terrestrial > Soil > Palsa > Peat permafrost | place: Sweden...
CCATCGGGAGCACCACCGCGAAGCGGATTACACACCACGAAGTGGTCGCCGCCCGCGCAGGGCGCACTTATCCGCAGTAAGACCCGTTATCCTGAAAAGAGATGAACGGTCTTCTAGTCCTCGATAAACCCTCCGGCTATACCTCACACGACGTCGTCGCCATCGTTCGCCGCGCTACCGGCGAAAAGTCCATCGGCCACCTCGGCACCCTCGACCCCATGGCTACCGGCGTCCTCCCACTCCTGCTCGGCAAGTACACGCGCCTCGCCCAGTTCTACGGCCACGCCGCGAAGTCCTACACCGGCACCATCCGCTTCGGCTTTGCCACGGACACCTTCGACGCCGAAGGCACGCCGCAATCCGAGTCCAAGCCGCTGATGCAAGACCTCGCCCAGCTTCGCACCCTGGCCCAGGCTTTTCACGGCCCCATCGATCAGGTTCCACCCATCTTCTCCGCGAAAAAGATCAACGGCGTCCCCGCGCACAAGCTCGCGCGCGCCGGGCAAGAGGTCCCCGTCAAGCCCGCCCGCATCACCATCCACAGCTTCACGCTGCTCGCGCTCGACGGCGATGCCGCAAGCTTCGAAGTCAGCGTCTCCGCCGGAGGCTACATCCGCTCCATCGCCCACGAACTCGGCGAACTCGCAGGTTGCGGCGCCCATCTCTCCAGCCTTCGCCGCACCCAGGCGGGCGACTTTACCCTCGCCCACACCGTCACCGTCGATCAGCTCAAGCAACTCGCCGGAGACAACGCCGCCATCGCCGCGCTACTCCCCCACCCCCGCACGCTCCTGCCCGAGCTCCCCTGTGTCACGGTCGACGACCAACTCGCAGGCCGCCTGCGCAACGGCATGCAGGTCAACCTCCCGGAGTTCTCGCAGGCCCCACTCACCAAGGTCTTCACCAGCCCCACCGAGCTCCTCGCCATCGCCAAACGCGTCGCCGGAACCCTCATGCAACCCATCGTGGTTCTTGGCTAACAAAAATTCCGTGCCGACCAACGGGAGGACCACCGCGAAGCAGATCACACACCGCGAAGTGGTCGCCGCCCGCGCAGGGCGCTTTGGCTTTACTTCTTCAACAGCGGCTTAATCAAACCAAACACGCTCTCCGCGACGATCTTGTTCCCCGCCGCCGTCGCATGCGTCCGATCCGCCTGCATCATCCCTGGCGTCCCAAACACCCCCTGCAGCAGAAACGGAATCATGGGCACCTTGTACTTCTTCGCCAGTAGCACATACGTCTGGTTGAAGTGTTCGATATAATCCGGCCCATAGTCTGGCGGCAGCGTAATCCCGGTCAGCACCACCTTCGCGCCGCTCGCGGTCAGCTTCGCCAGCATCGTATCCAGATTTGCCCGTGAGTCCGTAATCGGCAGCCCGCGCAGCCCGTCGTTCCCACCAAACTCCAGCACCACCACCGCAGGCTTCAGCGCGATCACCCGGTCGACTCGCGCGACGCCATCCTTGGTCGTATTCCCGCTGATCCCCTCGTTCACCACCCGGTATTTGTACCCACGCTGATCCAAATCTGCCTGCAGATAATCCGGATAACTCGCTCCCGGATCCGCTCCAAACCCCGCCGTCAGGCTATCGCCGAAGCACACGATCACCGGCCGCCCATCTTCCTTCAAAGCGACCCGCGCAGCAGGCGCAACAGCCGGAGCGGTGGCAGCAGCCGCGTCGTCCGCCGCCGTCCGCCTATCCTCGCTCGCCGCCCCCGAATCCCCATGCGCAGACTCTTTCGCGGTCTGATCCGTCTTACACCCAACAACCCCAATCCCGACAACCGCTAGAATGAACAAGAGCCACAAACGCCGCATGCGATACCTCTCCCAACCTGCAGGCTACCAAACCGCAGGCTCTCAACCCGCATCCCGCCCAGCCGACAGGCTTCCGCTGTACCCATTCAGGAGAACCAACCGGTGACCCAAGCCTCTCAGCCGATGATCCTCGTCGACAACCTCCGCAAGTCCATCCGCAACGGCTCACGCACTGTCGATATTCTCAAGGGCATTGGCTTCACCGTACCCGCCGGCCAGTTCGTCGCCATCATGGGAGCCTCCGGCTCCGGCAAATCCACCCTCCTCGGCCTGCTCGCCGGTCTCGACACCCCCACCAGCGGCGACGTTCATCTCAACGGCACCGCCATCAGCTATCTCCCCGAAGACAAGCTCGCCCAGGTGCGCGGCAAGACCATCGGCTTCGTCTTCCAGTCCTACCAGCTCATCCCCACGCTCACCGCGCTCGAGAACGTCCTCCTCCCGCACGAGCTCAACGCCGACAGCAAACTCGCCTCCAACGGCCTCGCCCGCGCCCGCGAGCTGCTCACCAGCGTTGGCCTCGGCGACCGCCTCGACCACTACCCCGTCCAGCTCTCCGGCGGCGAGCAACAGCGCGTCGCCCTCGCCCGCGCCTTCATCCTCCGCCCGCCCATCGTCCTCGCCGACGAGCCCACCGGCAACCTCGACACCACCAACGGCGCGCATGTCCTCGAGCTTCTCCTCAACCTCAACCGCATCGAAGGCACCACGCTGGTCCTCGTCACCCACGACCCCGTCCTCGCCACCTATGCCAACCGCCGCATCGTCCTGCGCGACGGCCTGGTCGTCTCGGACGACCTGAACTCCACTCCAGCCGAATCCCCCACCTCCGCTGTAGTGGCCGGATAGCAGGGAAGCGATGCCAGCCCTCTCCTACCGCTCCGCCGCCAAGATCGCCGCCCGCGAGATGCGTTCCTCGCGCGGCAAGTTCTTCTTCGTCGTCCTCTCGGTCGCCATCGGCGTCGCCGCGCTCACTGGCGTTCGCGGCTTCAGCTCCAGCTTTCGCGGAGCGCTCCTCACCCGCGCTCGCGCCATCATGGCCGCCGACCTCGCCGCCCGCATGTTCCAGCAGCCCACACCCGAGCAGCAGCGCGGCCTCGACCAGATCGCCGCCCAGGGCGTCCAGATCACCCCCGTCACCGAGTTGCTCTCGATGGCCAGCTCCCCCATCACCTTCGACCCGCTCCTCATCTCGCTTAAAGCCGTCGATCCCGCGAAGTATCCCTTCTACGGCACCGTCGAGCTCCAGCCCGCAACCACCCTCAGCTCCGTGCTCACGCCCACCACTGTCGTCGTCGCCGACGACCTCCTCATCCGCCTCCATCTCAAGGTCGGCGACCAGCTCAAGATCGGCACCCAGGCCTTCCGCATCGCCTCCGTCGTCACCAACGAGCCAGACCGCCTCTCGGGCAGCTTCGCCGCCGGTCCCCGCGTTCTCATCTCCCGCGAGGGCCTCGAAGCCTCTGGCCTGCTCGCTCCCGGCAGCCACGCAGGCCAGCGCTTCCTCTTCAAGATACCGCCCCCGTCCAGCGGAGCCCCCATCTCCGACTCCGCCGTGCAAAGCCTCAAGCAGCGCCTCGAGACCCTCCTCCCCGAAGCCCAGGTCACCGACTACCGCGAGACCAACCCGGCACTCACCCAAGGTTTGGACCGCGCCACCAGCCTGCTCTCCCTCATGAGCCTCGTCGCCCTCGTCCTCGGCGCCATCGGCGTCGCCATGGCCATGCGCGCCCACCTCCAGCAGCGCCTCGACACCATCGCCATCATGAAGTCCCTCGGCGCGCGCTCCGGCCAGATCATCAAGATCTACCTGCTCCAGACCCTCCTCCTCGGCCTCATCGGCGGCCTGCTCGGAGTCGCCCTCGGCGTCGGCGTCCAGCTCGCCTTCCCGGTCCTGCTCGCCAAGCTCATCAACATCCAGACCGACCTCCACATCCAGCTCCGCACCATCCTCACCGGCCTCGGTGCAGGCATCCTCACGACCCTCCTCTTCACCCTCCCGCCGCTGCTCGACATCCGCACCGTCCGCCCCATTCTCATCCTCCGCCGCGCCATGGACGACACCGACTCCGGCCCTGACGTCTCCTTCGCGACCAACCTCTTCCGCAAACTCCGCAAGAACCTCGCCCAGATCGCCGCTGCCGCGCTCATCCTCCTCGGGCTCGCCGCCATCGCCACCACCCTCAGCGACTCCGCCACCGTTGGCAAAGTCTTCTCCGCCGGTCTCGTCGCCGTCCTCGCCGTCCTGCTCGGAGCCTCTGCCGTTCTCCTCGCCACCCTCCGCTGGTTCCTCAGCCGAACCCGCCTGCACCTCCCCTCCTCCCTCCGCCACGGCCTCGCGAATCTCTACCGCCCCGGCAACCCCAGCGCCGCCCTCCTCGCCGCCCTCGGCATGGGCGTCATGCAGATCATGACCGTCTACCTCGTCCAGCAGGCCGTCGTCCGCGAGCTGCACGTCACCTCCGCAGGCGATCTCCCCAACGTCTTCCTCGTCGACGTCACCTCCACCGAGATCGACGGCGTCCGCGCCCTGCTCAAAGCCCAACCCGCCATCAAGACCCCCGTCGAGTTCCTCCCGGTCGTCTCCTCCCGCATCGTCGCCGTCGACGACATCCCCGCCGCCCAGCTCAAGCTCAAAAACTTCCCCCGCCGCATGCTTCAGTCGATCAACCTGAGCTGGTCGCCCTCCGCCCCTCCCGGCATCACCATCCTCCAGGGCAAGTGGTGGCCCGCCGCCGACCAGACCCCGCAGGTCGCCATCTCCGACCGCGTCGCCGAGCGCCTCAACCTCAAAATCGGTTCGCGCATCACCTTCTCCGCGCAGGACTCCCAGTTCACCGTGCCCGTCACCGCCATCACCAAATCCGATGGCCAGCACGCCTTCTCCCGCGCCGAGTTCGAACTTCCCCAGGCCGCCCTCGCCTCGCTCCCGGTCGTCTGGTACGGCGGCGTCCATATCGATCCCGTGCAGGTCTCGCAGGTCCAGCGCGCCCTCTACAACGCCTTTCCCACCGTCACCGTCATCAACGTTGCCGCCGCGCTCGAGACCATCCGTGGCGTCGTCGTCCAGATCACCTACGTCATCCAGTTCCTTAGCGCCTTCTCCATCTTCGCGGGCATCGTCATACTCGCCAGCTCGATCGCCGGAACCCGCTACCGCCGCATCCGCGAGGTCGTCGTCCTTAAGACCCTCGGCGCGACTCGCGCCCGCATCGCCACCATCTTCTCGATCGAGTTCGCCGTCCTCGGCCTGATCGCCGGTCTGGTCGGCGTCGTCTTCGCCAACCTCATCGCCCGCGTCCTGCTCCATCGCCTGGAGGTCGACTACCATGTCCAATGGCTCTGGATCGCCGCCACGCTCATCGGCACCGCAGCCCTCACCGTCGGTACTGGCTGGATCGCCAGTCACCGCATCCTCGGCCAGAAGCCGCTTGAGGTCCTCCGTGAGGAATAAGGCAAGATCGCCCTATGCAGGCCGCGACCACTTCGTGGTGTGTATACCGCTTCACGCGGTCCGACCGAAGCTCGGCATAGAATTCCATTTGCGACCAACGGGAGCACCACGCGAAGCGATCACACGGCACGAAGTGCCCGCCCCCCGCGCAGGGCGCCCGTCCGGCGGGACAGCTTGTTCCCTATACCCCAGTGGGGTATCATCTCTAACATCGGCTTGCACAAGGATTTGAGGCCTGGCAGCGATCTATCTCGTCTCTCACCCAGAGCAAAACGTTTCCGCCTAAGCCAAGTCTTAAAGCTTTACGACACTTTACGGAAATTTGACGGCTTCTGTGCAATCCTTTGAAGCGGCACTCTCTGATTCACGTCCCAAGTACGTCGCGCACTCGTTGAGGGGGAAGATTGTTTCGCTTGCACCGCACATCTAACGTCGCCGGGATCGCTCTCGCCGTCACGGCAACCTTAGGCATCGCTTCATCCAGTCTGGCCGTCGCACAAGCCGCCCCGACGCCCGCAGCCGTCCAGGCCCCGTCGTCGCCCACCGCGCTCAGCTGGGACGAGATCCAGCGCCGCTTCCAGGCCACCAACCCCACCCTGCGCGCCGGGGCGATCGGCATCGACGAGAATCGCGCCCAGGAGATCACCGCGCATCTCCGTCCCAACCCCACGCTCTCCCTGAGCGCCGATCAGTTCGAGTTCTTCCACACCAACCCCTACCGGCCGCTCTCGCAGCTCTACCCCGACATCTCCTTCAGCTACCTCCACGAGCGCGACCACAAGCGCGAGCTGCGCACCGACAGCGCCAGGCAGGCCACGGCCATCGCCGTCTCCAATCAGGCCGACCTCGTCCGCACCCTCGGCTACCAGCTCCGCTCCGCCTTCGTGCAGACCTTGCAGGCCAAGACCGTCCTCGCCCTGACCAAAGAAAATCTCGCCTACTACGATCACGTCCTCCAAGTCAGCCGCGACCGCTTCCAGGCAGGCGACATCGCCCAGGTCGATCTCGACCGCCTCGAGCTTGGCCAAGTCCAGTACGAGCAGGACAACGAGACCGCCGACGTCAACGTCCGCACCTCGAAGATCCAGCTCCTGCAGCTCCTCAACGACCGCACGCCCGTCGACCAGTTCGACGTCACCGGCCCCTTCGAGTTCCAGGACGCGCTCCTGCCGCTCGACCAGTACCATCAGTTCGCGATGAGCACCCGCCCCGACTTGAAGTCCGCGCTCCAGCAGGTCGAGAAAGCGAAGACCGACCACAAGCTCGCCGTCGCCAACGGCTCGACCGACCCTACCTTCGGCGTCGACGTGGCGCACCAGCCCGACCCGCTCTACACCTATCTCGGCCTCAGCGTCAGCGTGCCGCTGCGCATCTTCGACCGTAACCAGGGCGAGAAGCAGCGCACCCTGCTCGACATCGATCTCCAGCAGCAGCAGGCCTACGCCGCCCAGGCCCAGGTCTTCTCCGACGTCGACTCCGCCTACGCCACCGTCGGCAGCCAGCTCAATCTGCTTCGTCCCTACAAGCAGAAGTACCTGCAGCAGGCCGCCAGCGTGCGCGAGACCATCTCCTTCTCCTATCAGCATGGCGGGGCGTCGTTGCTCGACTTCCTCCAGGCACAAAGTGACTATCGCGGCATCCAGCTGGGGTACATCAACCTCGTGGGTGCCTATCTGACAGCCGCGGCTCAAATGAATGAAGCTGTTGGTCAAGAGGTGCTTCAGTGAACGTGAAATCTTCCGCTCTTTTCGTAGCCTCGCTGGGTTGCGTTCTCTCGCTCGGCTGCGATAAGAAGGCCGACCCCAAGGACGAAGCGCCGCCGCCGACCATGGTCCAGCAGGCCGCCGACATCAACACCGTCCACGTCGACCACCCCGAGCAGTTTCCGCTCGTCGCCGCCCAGACCCAGATGACCTCGCCCACCATGAGCGTCACCGGCCAGGTCCAGCCGGACGTGACTCGCGTCATCCCCGTCATCTCGCTCGCCAGCGGCCGCGTCGTCGCCATCTACGCGCATATCGGCGACGCCGTCCGCAAGGGCCAGCTTCTCTTCGCCGTTCAAAGCAACGACATCGAGCAGGCCTACTCCGACTACCGCAAGGCCGTCGCCGACGAGGTCCTCGCCAAAGTCCAACTCGACCGCCAGAACCTCCTCTTCTCGAAGGGTGCCGTCTCGAAGTCCGCCGTCGAGATCGCCCAGGACACTGAAGATAAGGCCGTCGTCGACGTCCAGACCTCCGCCGAGCACCTCAAGCTCCTCGGCGCCAAGGACCTCAAGCAGCCCTCGCCCATCATCAACGTCTACGCCACCGCCACCGGTGTCATCACCGAGCAGAACATCACCCAGTCCGCTGGCGTGAAGACCCTCGACAACTCGCCCAACCTCTTCACCATCGCCAACACCGAAGATGTCTGGATCGTCTGCGACGTCTACGAGAACCAGCTCCCGCAGCTCTCCGTCAACCAGACCGCCGAGATCCACTTCTCCGCCTTCCCCGACAAGTCCGTCACCGGCCGCATCAGCGAGATCGACCCCATCCTCGATCCCAACCTCCGCACCGCCAAGGTCCGCGTTCAGGTCCACAACCCCGGCTTCATGAAGATCGGCATGTTCGTCAACGCCACCTTCCACGGCTCCAAGCAGGAGTCCCGCACCGTCGTGCCCGCCACCGCCATCGTCCATCTTCACGACCAGGACTTCGTCTACATCCCCAAAGGACAAGGCAGCTTCACCTTCACCCACGTCGTCTCAGCCGAGACCCTTCCCAACGGCCAGCAGGTTATTCAGTCCGGCCTTCAGCCCGGTCAGCAGGTCGTAACCAACGCGCTTGAGCTGCAAAGCACGGTGACGCAGTAATGATCAGCAATCTCGTCGACGCCGCGCTCAAAAACCGTTTCCTCGTCCTCATCTTCGCGGCGCTCCTCTTCGCTTGGGGCATCATCGCCTTCCGCAGCCTCCCCGTCGAGGCCTACCCCGACGTCGCCAACAACTACGTCCAGATCATCACCCAATGGCCTGGCCGAGCAGCCGAAGAGGTCGAGCAGCAGGTCACCGTTCCCATCGAAATTCAGATGAACGGCATCCCGCACCTCACCCACCTCCGCTCCACCTCGCTCGCCGGGCTATCGAGCGTCATGCTCGTCTTCGACGACGAAAGCACCAACGAGACCAATCGCGAGATCGTCTTCCAGCGCATCGCCCAGGTCACCCTCCCCGCTGGCCTCCAGCCCCAGATGGGCTCCGACTGGAGCCCCGTCGGCCAGATCTACTGGTACACCCTCACCAGCTCCAACCCGCGCTACGACAACATGGCGCTCAAGAGCATCGAGGACTGGACCCTCGAAAAGCAGTTCAAGTCCGTCGTCGGCGTCGTCGATGTCTCCAGCTTCGGCGGCATCACCCGCGAGTATCAGGTCAAGCTCGATCCCGACAGGCTCGTCGCCTACGGCCTCACCATCGCCCAGGTTGAGCAGCAGCTCTCCAACAACAACGTCAACGCCGGTGGCTCCTTCATCGAAGAAGGCCAGCAGGCCATCAACGTCCGCGCCGTCGGCCTCTTCACCAACGTCAACGACATCGCCAACACTGTCCTCAAAACCCAAAGCGGCACCGCCCTCCGCGTGCGCGACGTCGCCACCGTCACTCAGGGCGCGAAGATCCGCCTCGGCCAGATCGGCAAAGCCATCCACCGCGCCGATGGCGTCGTCGTCGACGACTCCGACGTCGTCGAAGGCGTAGCCCTCCTGCAAAAAGGCGCAAACTCCGACGAAGTCCTCGACAACATCCACGCCAAGGTCGAAGAGCTCAACGGAACCCCCGCCCAGCCCGCCGTCCCAGCCACGCTCTTCCACAAAGCCAAACCCGCCGTCCCGGCCAAAGCTGGCCTCCTCCCGCCCGGCGTCAAGGTCGTCCCCTTCCTCGATCGCGACGACCTCGTCCATCTCACCACCCACACCGTCCTGCACAACCTAGCCGAAGGAATCATCCTCGTGATGATCATCCTCTTCCTCTTCCTCGGCAACGCCCGCGGCGCCTTCATCGTCGCGCTCACCATCCCGTTCTCGCTCCTCTTCGCCTCCATCTGTCTCGACCTCCGCCACATCCCCGCGAACCTCCTCTCGCTCGGCGCGCTCGACTTCGGCATGGTCGTCGACGGAGCCGTCGTCATGGTCGAGAACATCGTCCGCCATCTCAACAAAAAAGACGCCGCCCAGCGCACCACGCTTGAAGTTGTTCGCGAAGCCGCGCACGAGGTCCAGCGCCCCGTCTTTTACGCCATCGGCATCATCGTCACCGCGTACCTGCCCATCTTCACGCTGCAGCAGGTCGAAGGCCGACTCTTCCGCCCGATGGCCTGGACCGTCGCCTTCGCTCTTTGCGGCGCGCTTATCTTCTCCATGTTCGTGGCGCCGCTGCTCTCCAGCTTCCTCTTCAAGAACGGCGCGAAGGAGTGGCACAACCCGGTGATGGAGTTCCTCACCGCCCGCTATCGCCACGCCGCCCTCTGGGCCGTTGAGTCCCGCTGGATCGTCATCGGCGCGACCCTCGCCGGTCTCGCCCTCGCCATCTTCCTCGCCGAAGGCGGCGCCATCGGCTCGGAGTTCCTCCCGCATCTCGACGAAGGTGCCATCTGGGTCCGCGGCACCCTCGCCCCCAGCACCGGCCCCACCGAAGGCCTCCGCGTGATGGACCACGCTCGCGTCGAGCTGGCCAAGTTCCCCGAGGTCAAAGACGTCGTCAGCCAGGTCGGCCGCCCCGACGATGGCACCGACGTCACCGGCTTCTTCAACACCGAGTACTTCGTCGACCTCAAGCAGAAAAAGGAGTGGCGTCCCGTCTTCCACCAAAATAAGGAAGAGCTCATCGCCGCCATGGATCGTGAGCTCGAGAAGATGCCCGGCGTCCTCTGGAACTTCTCGCAACCCATCTCCGACAACATGGAAGAAGCCGTCAGCGGCGTCAAAGGCGAGCTCGCCGTCAAGGTCTACGGCGACGACCTCAAGACCCTCGAACAGAAGGGCGACGAGATCGTCGATGTCATGGGCAAAATCAAAGGCATTCAGGATCTCGGCCTCTTCCGCGCCCTCGGCCAGCCTAACCTCAACTTCACCGTCGACCGCGCCGCCGCCGCGCGCTTCGGCATCAACGTCGCCGACGTCCAGGACGCCATTCAGACCGCCGTCGGTGGCAACGCCATCACCCAGGTCCTCGACGGCGAGGCCCGCTACGACGTCGTCCTCCGCTACGCCCGGCAGTATCGCGACACTACCCAGGCCATCGAGAACGTCCGCCTGCTCAGCCCCTCCGGCGAGCGCGTCTCCCTCTCCCAGCTCACCCACGTCGCCATCACCGACGGTGCCTCCACCATCTCCCGCGAAGGCAACTCCCGCTACATCGCCATCAAGTACAGCGTCCGCGGCCGAGACCTCGGCGGAGCCGTCGAAGAGGCCATCCAGAAGGTCACCACGCAGGTCAAGCTTCCACCCAGCTACAAGCTGGACTGGGCCGGTGAGTACGCCTCGCAGAAGCGCTCTGCCAAGCGCCTCGCCATCGTCGTCCCCATCACGGTCCTGCTCATCTTCTTCATCCTCTACACCATGTTCGGCTCGTTCAAGTGGGCCTCGCTCATCATGGCGAACGTCGTCATCGCCCCCATCGGCGGCACGCTCGCCCTGCTGGTCACACGCACCAACTTCAGCGTCAGCTCCGGCGTCGGCTTCCTCGCCCTCTTCGGCGTCAGCGTCCAGACCGGCGTCATCATGCTCGAGTACATCAACCAGATGCGCGTACGTGGTCACGATGTGGAAGAGTCCGCAGTCGAAGGTGCCGTCCTCCGCTTGCGCCCCATCATGATGACCATGCTGGTCGCCACCCTCGGCCTGCTGCCCGCCGCGACCTCGCACGGCATCGGCTCCGACTCGCAGCGTCCCTTCGCGGTGGTTATCGTCGGCGGCCTCATCTCCGACCTGATCATCAGCCTCTTCCTGCTCCCCACCCTCTACGTCTGGCTCGCCGGACCGAACGACATCCTGCCCAAACCCGAAGGCGACTACGAGATGTAGCCTCCGTCATCGCAGCGCCACGCCAAAATACAACGGGTGCCTGCATGGGCACCCGTTGTATTTTCCGCAACCACATCTGCTACAGTCCACGCCGCCGCCCGAAGATCAACCACAGCAGAATCAGCAGCAGCACGATGCTCAACCCGCCCCCGCCGTAGTATCCCGGCCCAGGCCCCATGTAGTACCCACCGCCGCCAAACACGATAATGAGAAGAACGATGATCAGGATCAATGGCATGGCCGGAAGTCTAGCACAACAGAATCCTGTCAAGCCCCCTGAACCTCCGAAAATGCGAAATGCCCAACAAAGACGCACCCTTTCGCGCCAAATAAACTTGGCATAGTATCCGCCTTCAAACCCGTACATTAAATCAGGGAATAAAAGAAACAGATGTCAGAGATGTGGGGGGCAGGAAAGAGCTAACTCCAATCGAAACACGATTTTAGATATAACTCGTTTGTTATGAATATTTTGCTCGGCCAGATCCGCACATCGCTCACATTCAAAACGACTTGTTTTCAAAAGGCACCATGGGGGCAGGCCCTATCGCAGCAAGGGGGGCAGCCTATCGCAGATAGCTGTCGTCCTTATCGATCCAGTCCTGCCGGGGTGGAGCGAACAGGTCGAAGTCCACCGTATCCTCAAGCGCCTCAGCCGAGTGCGGCAGGTTCGCCGGAATCACCAGCACCTCGCCCGCCCGCACCGTGTACACCTGCTCTTCTTCGCCTGGATACCCCAGCCGGAACACCAGCGCACCCGACGCGATATACGCGATCTGCTCATTCGCATGCGCGTGCGTTGGCACGATGCACCCTTGCTTCAGCTCCACCCGAGCAAACATCGCCTGCTCACCGGTCACAAACTGCCGCGCCAGCTTCGGGTTCAACTGCTCCTTCAACACCTCGTTCCACCCGTAGAGCGTGGCCTTTGTCTTCATCTCGGACATAGTTGAACCTTCGTATCCATCGCGTTCAGAATGACGTCCCGTTCCGGGGACGAGTGTAGAGTAGAGTTCGCTAGGCTCACGCTGCTCACTCACGAATATTACAATCGAACTCACTAGGGCTTGTGACACTGAAGGGACTGGCATGACGAAGATCGAAGCGATAATCCAGCCATCGAAGCTGGATGCGGTTAAGGAGGCACTGGTAGAGATCGGAGTAGAGGGAATGACCATCCTCGAAGCGCGCGGCCACGGCCGTCAAAAAGGCCACACTGAGTTCTATCGTGGCCGCGAGTACTCCGTCGACCTGCTGCCCAAGGTCAAGCTCGAGCTTGTCACCAGCGACGACCGCGTCGAGCGTGCCATCCACGCCATCATCACCGCCGCTCGCACCGGGACCATCGGGGACGGCAAGATATTCATCTCGAAGATCGACGAAGCCATCCGTATCCGCAACGACGAGCGCGGCGACATCGCGCTCTAGCGCAGCCACAAATCCGGAGTGCCCATCGGGGCCTTCGGCAAAGTCGTCACGACAGCTCCATCGTCGCTAAGGTGGCACTGAGCGAGAAGCTGGACGGCTCCTGCAAGTCGCTCTACCTCCCTCCTTACGACAGCTTGTCGCTGCTGACGTTGTAGCAGACCTTGGTCGTGCTTGAGGCACCTTCAGCATTCATCGTCGTGCTTGCAATGCACATCTTCTTGTAGTTGAAGTCGAGTGTCTCGACCGGGTTTACATTCGGCA
>Ga0302314_10015337_pt1 | contig 13028 bp, 4 predicted proteins | sample III_Palsa_N2_3_FD_200533 | JGI IMG/M metagenome (GOLD analysis project Ga0302314, IMG submission 200533) | Peat permafrost microbial communities from Stordalen Mire near Abisko, Sweden - III_Palsa_N2_3 | ecosystem: Environmental > Terrestrial > Soil > Palsa > Peat permafrost | place: Sweden...
CGTCTTCCCCAAGCCCCGCGCCGTCGTCACCTGGACACCCGAACCCGCGGACCAGCTGCAAGTTCGGCTGGAGCGCGAAGTCAGCCAGCTCGACTTCTCCGACTTCGCCGCCTCCGGCACGCTGGGACAAGGCGTCCACGCCGGCAATCCGCAGCTGATCCCGCCGCAGGACTGGGTGATCGAGGCCACCTACGACCGCCACTTCTGGGGCGGCGGCGATCTCACCCTCGCCGCGCGGCGCTATTGGCTGGACGACGTGATCGACCGCGCGCCGTTTTGCGACCTGGCGGGGGTTACGGCCGCCGCTTGCGATCCGGCCGACACCTTCGACGCCCCGGCCAATATCGGCGCGGGCTCTCGCGAGGAGTTCAACGCCGCCATTACCCTGCCCACGGACAAGCTGGGCGCGAAGAACGGCCAGCTGATCGTCCGCGCCACCTGGCGCCATTCCCAGGTGATCGACCCCTCGACGCTGCAGCCGCGCGAGATCTCCGGCCTGCATCCGGTCGACGCCGAGGCGCACTTCACCCAGGGCCTGCCGAAGCTGCGCTCGCACTGGGGCGTGGATTACTACTCGGCCTGGCGGCAGACGATTTACTACTATGACGAGGTCGACGTGCAGCGGCTGGGCACGTGGGTCGACGCCTATTTCGAATACCAGCCGCGGCCCGACCTGGCGCTGAAGATCGAGGCGGACAACATCGCCACCCACGGCCTGGAATACACCCGCGAATTCTACGACCCCTACCGCAACGTCGGCGGCGGCCAGCTCAGTTCGATCGACAACCGCAGCCCCCGCTTCGGCCCCGAATTGACCTTCCGGCTGCGCAAGACGTTCGGGTGAAGCACGCACCGATAGAACTGCCGGCGCGTGGAGTCGCCGCAGGTTGACAGCGCTGCGAGAGAGCAGCTTTTAACCCCCACCAAACCCATCAAGTCACCCAGCTATTGCACGCGACGCAGCCGGGTTCGCAACGAGGTTCGCCATGACCACTGTCTCAATCCCCGGCGTCAGCGGCGTCAACGGGTCCGGCGGATCGACAGCGGGAGCGGCCGGACAGGCCGGGACCGCCGGCGGCCCCGCGGTCGCGACCGCGAATACCGCGACCGACGGGGATAACTCCGCCACCGCCACGGGCGGCGCGGGCGGCAGCGGCGGCAATGGCGCCTCCGGAACATCCGCGGGCCAGTTCTACACCGGCCCGGGCGGCGCCGGCGGCGCTGGCGCGGCAGGCGGCGCGGCGACGTCGAAGGCTGCCACGACCCTGAACTCCGGCGGTCAAACCAGCGCGGAAGCGTCAGCCACTGGAGGAACCGGGGGCAACGGCGGCAGCGGCGGCGCGGGCGCGCCCAATGGATTAGGGAACGTTGGCGGCGCGGGCGGTAAGGCGACCGCGACAGCGACCGACACCAACGCCGGCGGCCCTGCCTCGGCCACCGCGACCGCCTCCGGCGGCGCTGGCGGCGGAGCGGTGGGCGCGGGGCGCACCGCCTCGGCCGGCGCGGTCGCCGTCGCGAGCGCCAAGGCGGTGACGTCATCGGAGTCGTCGGCCTCGGCGAGCGTAAACCAGACCGGCGGCGCGGGGGGCACGGGTTTTTCCGGCGCCAAGGGCGGCGCGGGCGCGGCCAGCACCCTCAACGGCGCCGTCAGCGGCTCAACCAACGGCGGCCAACTTACCCTCACCCAGAACGCCGCCGGCGGCGCCGGTGGCTCGAGCCAGACGGGTTTGGCCGGCGCGGCCGGCGCCGCGAATTCGACGCTGACGTTCAGCTCTGCCAAGTCCGGCGATAAGAGTTCGTCGCTGATCGCCAACATCGCCGCCAACGGCGGCGCGGGCGGCTCGGGAACCAGCGGCGTCGCCGGCGGCGCGGCCACGACCACCAGCAACATCACCGGCTTGCAAACGGTCTCGACGACGGCGACGTCGACCGGGGGCGCCGGCGGGTTGGCGAGCACCGGGGCCGGCGGCGTCGGCGGGGCCGGCAAATCGTCCGCGACAGCGGTTGGCCTCGCGAGCGTCACGGCGGTCGCTAATTCGACCGGCGGCGCCGGCGGCGCGGGCGGCAGCGCCGGAAACGGCGGGGCAGGCGGTCTCGCGACCGCGACGGCGGCGGCCACCGGCTCCAGCACCACGGTCACCGCAACAGCCTCCGGCGGCACGGGCGGCGCGGCCAGCGGATCCGGCAATACCGCCGGCGCGGGCGCCAAGGAAGCCGCCGACGCCACCGCCACCACGACCACGACCGGCGCGAACAACGCCACGGCGACCGCCGTACAGAGCGGAGGCAATGGCGGGGGCGGCGCCAACGGCGCCAGCGGCGGCGCGGGGGGCGCCAGCAGCCTGACCAACGCGGTGAAAGGGACTACCAATTCCGGCACGCTCTTCCTCACTCAAACCGCTGCCGGCGGCGTGGGCGGGTCCAGCTTCGGCGGAACCGCCGGGGTCGGCGGAAGCGCGACCTCGGGCCTGACCTTCACCGACAGCAAGAGCGCGTCGGTCAACGCCACCGTGAACGCCAACGGCGGCGCCGCCGGCGGCGAATCCAGCGGCGCGACCGGCGTCGCGGGCGGCGCGGCCACCTCGACATTGACCCTGACCGGCGCTCAAAACGTCATCGGTGGGGCGAATGCGACCGGCGGGACCGGCGGCGCAGCCTTGGGCGGCGGCGCTGGCGGCGCGGCGAAGGCGACCGCGTCGGCGACGGGCGACGCCGGCGTGTCGGTCGGCGCCATCGCCAACGGCGCGACAGGTGGTTCAGGCGAAGGCGTGGGCCACACGGCCGGCGCGGGCGGGACCGCAACCGCGTCCGCCAAGGGCGTTTCGAACGGCGCCTTCACGGTGTCCGTGACCGCTTCCGAAAACGCCGGCGCTGGCGGCACCGGTTTCAACGGCGCCGACGGCGGCAAGGGCGCCGCCGCCAGCCTGACCAACGGCGTAACCGGTTCGACCGCCGGTGGCAGCCTTTCCCTCACGCAAACCGTCGACGGCGGCGCGGGCGGCAACAGCGGCGGTGGAACCGCCGGGGTGGGCGGGGCGGCGACCTCCGCCTTCACCCTCAACGCCAGCGCGGCCGGGACCTTCAACGGCATCGACACCGCGACCGGCGGGACCGGCGGCAGCGATAGCTTCGGGGCCACCGGCGCCGCGGGTGGGGCGGCGGCCGCCTCGCAGACCATCACCGCCGGTCAGACGGTGTCGGACTCGGTGACCGCCGCCGGCGGCGCGGGCGGCGGTGACCAGAACGGCGGCAACGGCGGCGCCGGCGGGGTCGCGACCAAGGCCACCGCGACCGCGACGGGCGCAACGGTGACCTCCCAGGCCGTGGCCGCGGGCGGCGCGGGCGCCATGGGCGATGGCGTCGGACATGCCGGCGGCGCCGGCGCCGTGGAATCGAACGCCGCGACCGCATCGGCGTCCGCGAGCGGGTCCGGCGCCACGTCCGTCACCGCGACTCAGGTGGGCGGCGCCGGCGGCATCGGCGTCGATGGCGCGAAGGGCGGCGCGGGTGGGGCCAGCACGCTCACCAACGGGGTGAAGGGCGGCACGTTTGGCGGGACGCTCAACCTCACGCAGAACGTCGGCGGCGGAACTGGGGGAAGCAGCGACGGCGGCGCGGCGGGCATTGGCGGGGCGGCGACCTCATCGCTCGCGCTCGACGACACCAAGAGCACCAACAAGAGCATTTCGCTCGTCGGCGCGATGACCACCAACGGCGGCACGGGTGGGGGCGGCATCGGCGGATCGAACGGCGGCGCCGGCGGCGCGGCAACCTCTTCGCTGACCCTCACCGCCGCGCATTCGATGAATGCGACGGCCACGTCGAATGGCGGGTCGGGCGGAACCGGCGTCCACAACGGCGCCGGCGGCGCCGCCACCACAACGCTGACCGTGAGCGCCGGATCTTCGGTCGCCGCGATCGCCTCCGCCATCGCCGGGACCGGCGGCGCGACGATTGGACCGGCGACCGCCTCGATCAAGGCGACCGGCAGCAGCGGTACGTTTAGCGCCACGGCCAACGGCGCCCTGGTTGCCGGCTCCCTCGTTCAGACGGTAATGGCGCAGACCAGCGGATCGGTCGACGGAACCAGCAACGCCGAAGCTCACGTGGCCATCGGCGGCGCCACGCCAGCCGCGGTGAACGGCGACCAGGGTGTGGCCATTCTGACGGCCAGACCGACGGACGCAGCGACCGTGCTGTCGGCGGACTCCAAGATCACGGCCGCGTTCGGCACGTCCGCGGTCTACTTCGCCGACGGCGAACTGGGCGGCGGCCATTCCAGCGCCAGCTCCTCCACCCAGACGGTCACCAGCACGATCGGTGAAACCCTCGACCTGACCAAGCTCGCGTCGCGGGGAACTCTGGTGGCGGGGCTCTACGACGGCGCCTCTACGGGGACGGGGTTCTCCACCATGACCTTCACCCTCACCGTGAATGGCGTGTCGGAAATCAATCAGACGTTCACCAGCGCCGCCACCGCCAAGACCTACTTCAGCAATCACGCCTTCAACTTCGGCTCGCTGACCTCCGGCGCGCTCGACGCGTCCACCCTCGACATCGTGGCGACCATGTCGGTCACCGGCGCGTCGGTGGGCTCGGGTTTCGACGGCGATCTCATCATCGGCGACGTCCCGCCGGCCAAGGCTGCGCGGGCGAGCGCCGCCACAGTCACGTCCGCCGAGTCGCACGCGATGGCGCAGACCGCCTCCGGCAGATTCGTCCAGGCGCTCGCCGCCTTCGGCGCCTCGACAGGCGGTGGCGGCGAACTGATCGGGGCGTCGCAGCCGAGGTCCGATCTTTGGCTCGGGACGAGCAACGCCAGGCACGATCCAACCGCAACGCGCCTCTAGCGTCAGGTGGCGACCGAGCGCCTAGCCACCGTCTGGCCGACGCGCATTCCTTCAGCCGTCGGCAACCGCAGCCCCCGGTTCGGGCCGGAATTCAGCTTCCGGCTGCGAAAAACCTTCGGTTAGGCCCCGCGCTGAACCTTCGGTTAAGGCCCTCGCGGCTATTCATCGCGCCGACCAGAGCGCGTTGGGCGGGCGGGGCGAGCACCGCCTTTTTGGCGTGATCGTTCCCGTTCCAGCCACCCAGCCTCCGGGCGCGATGCCGCCGGGGTTCGCAGTGAGGTTCGTCATGAGCACTACCACGATCACCGGCGCCAACGGCGTTAGCGGCGCCACCGGGGCTACGGGCGGCGGGGCCGGACAGGCCGGGGGCGTGGGGTCGGTTGCGACCGCGACGGACAATGCCGCGACCGATGCGACCAACTCCGCCACCGCCCTCGGCGGAACCGGCGGCAACGGCGGCGCCGGCGGGGCCGGTCCGACCAACGGCCAGTTCCCCAGCGGTCCAGGCGGCAAGGGCGCCAATGGCGGCGCTGGGGGCGCGGCGTCGGCGACCGCGGCCACCACCTTGAGCTCGCCCGGCGCGACCAGCGCGACGGCGGCGGCGACCGGCGGCAACGGCGGCAATGGCGGCGAAGGCGGTATCGGCGCGCCAAACGGCCTAGGCGCCCTGGGCGCGGTGGGCGGCAAGGCGACCGCCTCGGCCACGGACACCAACACCGGGGGCATCTCCGGGGCCAGCGCGACCGCCACCGGCGGGGCCGGCGGCGGCGCGGTCGGGGTCGGCCACACCGCCTCGGGCGGCGGGATCGCCGTCGCCAGCGCCAAGTCGGTGACCTCGACGGCCACGTCCGCGTCGGCCACGGCGATTCAAACCGGCGGGGCGGGTGGAACCGGCTTGGTCGGCGCGACCGGTGGCGTCGGCCACGCCAGCACCATCACCAACGCGGTGAGCGGATCGACTCAAGGCGGCCAGCTCACGCTTACACAGAACGCGATTGGCGGGGCCGGCGGCTTCAGCCTGACCGGCCTCGCCGGCGCGGCGGGCGCGGCCGCTTCGAGCCTGACCTTCAACTACTCCAAGACGGCAGACAAAAGCGCCACGGTGTTCGCGAACGTCAACGCCACGGGCGGGGCCGGCGGTTCGGGGACCAGCGGCGTCGCCGGCGGCGCGGCCACGGCGGCCAGCAACATCACCGGCCTGCAAGCCGACTCCATTGCGACGATTTCGATCGGCGGCCTCGGCGGTTCGGGCAGCGCTGGATCTGGCGGCGTCGGCGGGGCCGCCAAATCGACGACCACGGGGATCGGCGCGGCGAGCGTGACCATAACCTCCACAGCGACGGGCGGCGGCGGCGGCGCCGGCGGCAGCGCCGGGCCCGGTGAAGCGGGGGGCGCAGGCGCCATCGCCACGGCGACGGCGAAGGGCGCCGGATCGACGACCTCCGTCATCGCATCGTCGTTCGGCGGCGGCGGCGGATCGGCCAGCGGAGTCGGCAACGTGGCCGGCGCGGGTGGCAAGGAGGCCGCAGACACCAGCGCGAGCGCGACCGCGAGCGGCGCCAGCACCGCGACGGCGAGCGTCGTGCAGGGCGGCGGAAATGGTGGGGCCGGTCTCAACGCCGCGAACGGCGGCGCCGGCGGTTCGAGCAGCCTCAGCAACGGCGTGACGGGTGCGACTGACTTCGGCACCCTCGATCTCAACCAAACCGTCAGCGGCGGCGCGGGCGGAGCCAGCAGTGGTGGAACAGCCGGCGTGGGCGGCGCGGCGTCCTCGGCCTTGACGTTCAACGACGCCAAGAGCGCGACGCTGACCGGGGCTTCAACGGCGACCGGCGGCGCGGGCGGCAGCCAGACCAGCGGACCCACCGGCGTCGCCGGCGGCGCAGGAACCGCGACGGTGAACCTCACCGGCGCCCTCAACGTGACAGCGACGGCGGCAGCGACCGGCGGGGCCGGCGGAACGGCCTTGGGCGGCGGCGTCGGCGGCGCGGCGAGAGCGACGGCATCGGCGACAGGCGGCGCCGTTACAGCGTCGGCCACGGCCAGCGGCGCCACCGGCGGGACAGGCGAAGGTTTCGGCCATGCCGGTGGCGTGGGCGGGAAAGCGACGGCGAGCGCCAAGGGCGTCTCGACCGACTCCGGCACGGTGTCGGTCAGCGCTGCCGAAACCGGTGGCATGGGCGGCGCCGGCTTGAACGGGGCCGCCGGCGGCGCGGGCGCGAGCGCCAGCCTGACGAACGGCGTGACCGGCTCGACCAGCGGCGGCGCCCTTTCCTTGACGCAGACCATTCAAGGCGGCAGGGGCGGCGACAGCGCGGGCGGCACGGCCGGCGTGGGGGGGGCGGCGAACTCCGCCTTTACGTTCTACGCCGCCAAGGTCGGCGCGCTCAAAGGCGCCAGCAATGCGACCGGGGGCACGGGCGGCAACGGCGACTTCGGCGCCGCCGGCGCCGTTGGCGGCTCGGCGACCGCATCGGAGACGATCACCGCCGGCCAGACCGTAACGGACATGGTCGCCGCGACTGGCGGCGTTGGCGGCGCGGGCTTGGCTGGCGGCGCCGGCGCGGCTGGTGGCGTCGCGCTTAAGTCGACGGCGACCGCGAAGGGCGTGACGGTGACGGCGCAGGCCTCGGCGACCGGTGGCGCGGGCGGCGCGGGCGATGGCAAGGGAGTTGTGGCGGGCGCGGGCGGCGCGGAATCGGACGCCGCAAGTGCGTTGGCGACCGCGAGCGGTTCTCTGGTCTCGTCGGTGACCGCCATCCAGATCGGAGGCGCGGGCGGCGTTGGCAACGACGCCGCCCAAGGCGGCGCCGGCGGGGCAAGCACGCTGACAAACGGGGTGACCGGGGCGACGTTCGGCGGCACGCTTAATCTCACGCAAAATGTCACCGGCGGCGCGGGCGGGGGCAGCTCCACCGGCCTGGGCGGCGTCGGCGGCGTCGGCGGGGCGGCCACTTCGTCGCTCACCTTCGACGACACCAAGAACGTCCACACCAGCAACGCCATCAACGGCACGATGACCACCACCGGCGGCGCCGGCGGCTTCGGAAACAACGGCGCCAACGGCGGTGCGGGCGGCGCCGCGATATCGACCCTGACCTTGACGGGGTCGAATTCGGTGAACGCTACGGCCCAGGCCGTTGGCGGCGCTGGCGGCCTGGGCCTCCACATCGGGGCCGGCGGCGGCGCGACGTCGACACTGACGGTGAGCGCTGGCGCTGGCGCTGACGCCGCCGTGACCGCCCAATCCGGAACTGGCGGGTCGAGCGGACCGGCGACCGCCCTGTTGAAGGCGACCGCCGCCAGCGGCACCTTCAGCGTGTCAGCCAACGGCGCCCTGAACGGCGCGTCCTTGGTCGACTCGGTCTCGGCGACGACCAGTGGCGTGCTGGCCGGGACCAGCAACGTCGAGGCGCACGTAGCCATAGGCGCCGCCACCCCCACCGACGTGAGCGGCGACCAGGGCGTGGCCTTTCTGACCGGCGCGCCGACGGATGGGTCGAAGATCCTGTCGGCGCCTGCGAACAAGAACATCTCTACCATCTTCAACGGCGGTACGACGTTCTTTGGCGACGCCGAGCTGGGGGGCAAATACTCCAGCGCGGGCGCCGCATCCCAGACCGTCACCAGCACCATCACAGAGGCGATCGATCTGACCCAGCTCGCGTCGCGTGGCAGCCTGGTGATGGGCCTCTACGACGGCGTCGTTACCGGCGGCGGTTTCACCACCATGACGTTCAGTCTCACCATCGACGGCGCGGCGAAGGTCGACCAGACCTTCACCAACGTCGGCACCGCTGAGACCTATTTTACCGACAACGCCTTCAACTTCGGATCGCTGGCCACCGGCGCGCTCTCCGGGTCCTTGCTCGAAGTGACCGCGACCATGACGATTACCGGCGGCACGGTGGGGTCGGGCTTCGACGGCGATCTGATCTTCGGCAACGCGCCGGCGGCGACGCCGGCCCAGGTGGCGTCGGCGCCCGCCGCAGCAACCTCGCCCGCGGTCTCGCATGCGGACGTCCAGACCACCTCGGGTCGGTTCGTCCAAGCCCTCGCCGCCTTCGGCGCCTCGGCCGGCGGGGCCAGCATGCTGAACGCGGTCGCGCAGCCGAAGTCCGATCTGTGGCTCGGCGCTGGCGCGATCAGGCGCGACGCGGCAGGCGGGAACGCCTAGCGCAGAAGGGCGCCGCAAACCTCGCCGCAGCGCCCTTGTCTTGACGACCCAAGCCTTGCGAAAGTTCGCAAAAACCCGTTACTAGCTGCAGTTGCAGCATTTACCGGCCGATGTGCGTCGGCCTCCCGGGGGGATTTGGGCATGAACAGCGTTTTGAGCGCCGGCGTTTCGCATCGCCGCACGTCGACCCGTGGGCTTGATGCGGCCTCGCTCGATACCGCGGCGACCGCGCCGCTCGGTGTATCGGTGGCCGACGCAGCGCCGGCCACCACCGTCAACCCGGTGCAGACCACGACCTATCATCTGAAGCCGACCAACAATCCGATCACCTTCGGGACAGGGACCAGCATCAAGGTGACGGGGGCTGGCCAAGAGGCGGTCAATGGCGCGTCGGGGGCGACCTACGCCGTCACCAACGAGGGCGTTCTCTCGTCCGCAGCCTCCTTCGGCATCTACCTAGGGGGCGCAGGCTCCGTCACCAATTCCGGGACCATCAGCGGTTACAAGGCCGTCGATTTCGCCGCCAGCGGCAAGCTCATCAATACGGGTGTCCTCAACGGCGGCGTGCAGATGGAGAACGGCGGCAGTTTAAATAATGAAACGAGCGGCCGGATTTTGGGTGTTGGCCACGTGGGAGTCACCGCATTGGGCGCGCCCCTCACGCTCAGCAATGCCGGCTACATTTATGGCGGCCATGCTGGCATCGGCGTGCAAGGCGGGGGCAAAATCACCAACGCGGCAAGCGGCAATATCAACGGCGGCGAGATCGGGATCGACGTCTACCAGTCGACGCATGCGACCGTGCTCACCAACGCCGGTCAGATCAGCGCCTCCCCCGCGCCGGTTAACTACGGCGTCGAGTTCGATTCCAACAATGGCGCCGTCGACAACCTGAAGGTGGGCGAGATCGACGGTGTGAACGGCATGCAGATCAAGGGCGTCGGTGTCACCGTGACAAATGCTGGGTCGATCCTAGGCGCCAGCAATACCGGCTCCGCGATCATCGCCGCCGACGACACCATCGTGAACCAGAAAGGCGGCCTGATCCTTGGCGGGATCAGCGGCGTGATCCTGGACGGCGGTAGGGTGGCAAATGCTGGATCGATCGTCGGCGGCTACAACTATGGCGTCTTCTTGAAGTCGTCAGGAACCGTCCTGAACGAAGCCGGCGGCGTCATCACCGGCGGGCTCTATGGCGCCCTGCTAAACGGAGTCAGCGCCTCGCTGACCAACGCAGGATCGATTGTCGGTAAGAGCCGGGCCGGCGCCGTGTTCTCGAGCTCAGGCAAGGTAGCCAACTGGGCGCCCGGCACGATCACCGGGACGTCGGGCGTCGTCATCCTGGGCCCCAGCACCAATTCCGCGGTGAACGCTGGCCACATCACCGGGACGTCGGGCTACGGCGTCAAGTTCTCCAACGGTGGTCTGCTGAATAATGAAGTGGGCGGCGTCATCACCAGCCATACGCAAGCTGTGCTGGTGTCCAGGGCCGCGGGCACGGTGACCAACGCCGGAACGCTCAGCGGTGTCGATGCGGTCGACTTCACGGGCTCAGGCGCCAACGCGTTGTTCCTGCAGTCCGGGTCGAACCTGGCCGGCGCCGCGCTCGGCAGTACGGCTTCAGGCGCTACCAACGCCCTGATCCTTCAGGGCACGGGTGCGGCGGCGAACTGGTTTCAGAACTTCACCACGCTGAACAAGCAGGGGACCGGAACCTGGACCCTGAGCGGAGAGTCGGGGTTCGGCTCGATCAGAGTCTCGGCAGGTGAATTGGTCGTCACTGGTATCCTGTACGGCAACGTCCTGATCCTCAAGGGCGCGACGCTGCAGGTGGGCGAAGCTGGGCAGGCCGGCGCCGAGCTCGGCGCCGGCGGCGCCTTCACCGACAACGGCGTCCTCCAGGTGAACGCGGGTCTGGCCGACGTTTACGGTGCGGTCGGCGGCGAGGGCAGCGCCGTCATCGCCGGCGGGACGCTGGAGTTCGACTCGACCTTCACTCAGAACGTCGCCTTCACCGGCGCCAGCGGCGTGCTGCAACTGGCAAAGTCGCAGAGTTACACCGGCTCGATTACCGGCCTCTCGCTCACCGGCGGGACATCGCTCGATCTGCGCGACATCGGCTTTACCAGCGGGACCACGAAGGTCACTTACGCTGACAATGGCTCCCACACCGGCGGCGTGCTGACGGTCACGGACGGAACGCACACCGCCCACATCAAGCTGGTCGGCAATTTCTCCGGCTCAACCTTCAACACCAGCAGCGACAGCCACGGCGGGACTACCGTCGTCGATCGCCAAACGAAACCGGCCGTGCTGCCGTTCATCGCCGCCATGGCCAGCTTCGGCGCCGACGGCGGCTATCTCGCTCCGACCACCGATCCTGGCCGGTCGTCCCAGCCGCTGCTGACGCTTGCGCGCTCCGGCAGATGGGACTGAGGCTAGACACGGAAAAGCGCCCGCCCTAGCTCGCGGCGATCGGGTGTTCGGCGGCGTCGGACGCGCGCCAGAGTTCGAACGTCGCATTGCCCCTGAAATGCATGGCGCGGGCCAAGGCCTCGACGTGGAAGCCCGGCAGCGACATCAGCCACTCGACCAGTTGCTCCTCGCCGGCCGATCCCTGCGGTATGCGCAGCGCCGTCTCGCCGGGGCGGCCGTAGAGCAGCCACCAAACGTCGGTGACGTGGTCGCCGGTTATGTGGGTTTCGACCACCACCGCGCTGAGATCGGCGCGCATCAGCGTGCGGGCGCTGTCCGGAGGTCCGATCAGGACCACCGCCGCCTCGCTCAGCTTGACCTTGCACACCATCTCCAAATGGATCGCCTCCGCGACCAGCTCGCGCAGCACCATGCGGCGCCGCACCGCTGAGGCGATCACCCGCTTGCCGCCGCAGCCGAAACGCAGCCGATCCAAGCCGTCGGCGCCTGCGTCCAAGGCGCCGGTGCGGGGAAACTGTGCGCCGGGGGCTAGCCCTACCGGCCCCGGTCCGCCCGCACCGCCGCCGGGTTCACCGCCTGGCGCTCGCCGTCGAGCACCGGCGCGATCGGCTCCGGCTGCGGGTGGTTGCCTGGGTCGTTGACGCCGTGCGCCCAGCGCTTCAGCCATGGGCTCACCGCCAGGAAGGCGACGCCGGCGGCGACACCCCAGCCGCCGATGATCAGGAAGGTGTGGCTGTAGGTGGCCAGGGCCTTCGCCGGATCGAGCACCTGGCCGCCGACGGTGTCGGTGGCGGTGGTGCGGGCGATCAGGCCGGCGACGTACTGCGCGCCCGAAGCGCCGAGAAACCAGATCGCCATCAGCGTCGAGATCATCCGCGCCGGGGCCAGCTTGGTCATCTCCGAGAGGCCGACCGGGCTGAGAAACAGTTCGCCGGTGGTCTGCAGCAGATAGGAAAAGCCCAGGAACAGCAGCGGCGTGCGGAAGCTGGCGTCGGCGTAGAGCGCGCCCCAGACCAGCACCAGAAAGCCGGCGCCGATCTGGATCAGCGCCAGCCCGAACTTGATCAGCGGGTTGGGGTCGCGGCCCTGCTGGCCGAGTTTCGCCCAGACCCACGACAGCACCGGCGCGAACAGCAGGATGTAGCCGGCGTTGAATGACTGGGTCTGCGCCGCGTTCATGCTCCAGAAGCCGTCGTTTGGCAGCCGAGTGTTGCGCTCGGCGAACTGGTTGAGCGACGAGCCGGCCTGTTCGGCGAGGGCGAAGAAGATCACCGAGCCGAACACCAGCAGCAGCGCCAGCATGAGCCGCTCGCGGGCGACCTTGCCGATGTGCGTCATCTCCCAGCCGAGATAGCCCAGCGCCGCGACCCAGCCGGCAAGCAGCAGGCCGCCCATCCAGGCGAACTGCTGCACCAGCACCCAGACGGCGGCGACGCCCGCCAGGCCGGCCAGATAGATGGTCCACTCCAGTCGGATCGGACCCAGCGCCGGCTTCGCCAGCGCCGCGGGGACTGGCGGCTCGCCGTGTCCTTCCAGGCGCGGCTTGTTCAGGACGAACACCAGCA
>Ga0302314_10015340_pt1 | contig 13027 bp, 8 predicted proteins | sample III_Palsa_N2_3_FD_200533 | JGI IMG/M metagenome (GOLD analysis project Ga0302314, IMG submission 200533) | Peat permafrost microbial communities from Stordalen Mire near Abisko, Sweden - III_Palsa_N2_3 | ecosystem: Environmental > Terrestrial > Soil > Palsa > Peat permafrost | place: Sweden...
TCGCCTGGTACGGCCTGCTCAAGGCCGGGCTCATCCCCGTCTGCTCTCTCACCGCCCACCGGGCCCACGAGATCGGCGGCGTCAGCCGCAAGACCGCGGCCGTCGCCCATCTGGTCGAGGCGGGCACCGGCCGCTTCGACCTGGCCGCCTTCGCCCGGGAGCAGCGGGCCGGCCACCCGACGCTGCGCTGCGTACTGACGCTGGGCGCCCCGGCCGGCCCCCGGCCGGCCGCGGACGAGGCGCGGATCGAGGACCTGATCGAGCAGGCCGACCCCGCCGTCGCCCGCAAGGTGGTCGACGCCATCCAGGCCCGGATCGATCCGGACGACGTCGCCGTCTTCCAGCTGTCCGGCGGCACCACCGGCGTGCCCAAGGTCATCCCGCGGCTGCACGCCGAGTACTGGTACAACGCGCGGGCCTACGCCGCCGCCTCCGGCTGGGACGAGACGACCAGGAACGGCCACCTGATCCCCGTCGTGCACAACGCCGGGATCGTCTGCGGGCTGCACGCTCCGCACAGCGCGGGCGGCTGCCTGCTGCTCACCACCGCCGACCTCGATCAGGCGCTGCCGCTGCTGGCCGCCGAGCGGGCGACCGACGTGCTCTTCGGTCACGGGCACTACGGGGCCAGCGCGCACCCGTTCTTCGCCCCGCTGGTGCCCAGCCTGCGGCGGGTCGTGCTGTCGGGGGCCAAGGTCCCGCTCCGGCTGTTCGAGGCGCTCGAGCGGCGGGGCCTGTGGACCGGGCAGCTGTTCGGGATGGGGGAGGGCCTGCTCACCCTCAGCCGCGCCGCGGACCCGCGCGAGGCCCGGCTGACCACGGTCGGGACCCCGATCTCGGAGCTGGACGAGTTCCGCGTTCTCGACCCGTCGTCCGAGCGGGAGGTACCCGACGGCGAGGTCGGCGAGCTCGCCTGCCGCGGCCCCTACACGCTGCGCGGCTACTTCGACGCCCCCGAGGTCAACCGGGCCGCGTTCACCTCCGACGGCTTCTACCGGACGGGCGACCTGGTGACCGCGGTCTGGTTCGGCCGGCAGCGGTCGATCTCGGTCGAGGGCCGCCTCAAGGACATCATCAACCGCGGCGGCGAGAAGATCAGCGCCGAGGAGGTCGAGGTGCTGCTGCTGCGGCACCCCGGCATCGCGGCCGCCGCGGTGGTGGCCATGCCGGACGAGCGGCTCGGCGAACGCTCCTGCGCCTACCTGGTCGCCGCCGGGCCGGAGCTGGAGCTGGCCGAGATCCAGGCGCACCTGGACGGACTCGGGGTGGCCAAATTCAAGTGGCCCGAGCGGCTGGAGTGGCTCGCGGCCCTCCCCGAGACCGCCGTCGGCAAGCTCGACAAGAAGAAGCTCCAGAACGAGATCATCTCCACCCTGGCCGCAGAACGCCTTCTCCCCGGCACGACCCGTCCCGGGAGCAGCTAGGGGACCGCGCTATCGAGTGACCGGGGCTCCCGGCCCCCGGGCGACCCGGGCTCCTGGGCGCCGTCCGGGTGGCCGGGGCTCCCGGCGGCCGGCTCCGCCGTGCGGTAACGCCAGAAGGGCCGCACGGCGACGGCGGTCAGCAGCGCGGGCGAGCGCACCCTGAACCGGCTCTACCGCAGCGAATTCGGGGTGACGTACCCGCAGTGGCGCACCACCCTGCGCGTCTTCCAGGCCATGATCCGGCTGGCCGAAGGGGCCAACGTGACCGAGACCGCGCACGCCTGCGGCTGGGCCACCACCAGCGCCTTCATCGACACGTTCACCCGCACCATGGGGCAGACGCCGGGCACGTACCGGGCCGCCGCCCCGCCGCACCGGCCCGCCCGGGCGGCGCGGCCCGCGGGACCCGCGTGAATGGCGGTGGTGCTATAGAGCGCGGCCGGGGCGCCACGTAGCCTAGTGCGGAATGTCCCCCCAAGCAGCGAGGTTCTCATGCCGGAATCGCAAGAGCTCACGGTCGAGGCACTGCGTGTCAAGATCACGACCGGTGAGGTCGACAACGTCATCATCGCGCTGACCGACATGCAGGGCCGGCTGTCGGGCAAGCGCTGCTCGGCCCGGTACTTCCTGGACGAGGTCCTCGGCCACGGGGCCGAGGCCTGCAACTACCTGCTGGCGGTGGACGTCGACCAGAACACGGTCAGCGGCTACGAGATCAGCTCCTGGGAACGCGGCTACGGCGACTTCGCGCTCATCCCCGACCTGGCCACGCTGCGGATCGTGCCCTGGCAGGACCGGACGGCGATGGTCCAGTGCGACATCGCCTGGCTCGACGGCAGCCCGGTGCGGGTCTCGCCCCGGCAGGTACTCAAGGCGCAGACCGACCGGCTGGCCGAGCGCGGCCTGGTCGCCCTGGTCGGCACGGAGCTGGAGTTCATCGCCTTCGACACCAGCTACGAGGACGCCTGGAAGTCGGGCTACCGGGACCTGGTCCCGGCCAACCAGTACAACGTCGACTACTCGCTCCTCGGGGTGAACCGGGCCGAGCCGCTGCTCGGTGCCATCCGCCGCGGCATGGAGGGCGCCGGCCTGTACGTCGAGTCGGTCAAGGGCGAGTGCAACCTCGGCCAGCACGAGATCGCCTTCCGCTACGCCGACGCGCTGACGACGTGCGACAACCACGCCGTGTACAAGAACGGGGCCAAGGAGATCGCCGCCTCCCTGGGCAAGAGCCTGACGTTCATGTCGAAGTTCAACGAGCGCGAGGGCAACTCCTGCCACATCCACATCAGCCTGCGGGGCGATGACGACAGTGCGGTCCTCGCCGGGGACGGGTCCCACGGGTTCTCGCCGATGATGGAGAGCTTCATCGCCGGCCAGCTTGCGCTGCTGCGCGAGCTGACCCTGCTGCTGGCCCCGAACATCAACTCCTATAAGCGCTACGCCGAGGGCAGCTTCGCCCCCACGGCGGTGGCCTGGGGGCTCGACAACCGGACCTGCGCCCTGCGGATCGTCGGGCACGGGCACTCGCTGCGGCTGGAGAACCGGGTCCCGGGCGGCGACGTGAACCCCTACCTCGCGGTCGCCGCGCTGATCGCCGCCGGGCTCTACGGCATCGACCACGGCCTGGAGCTCGAGCCGCTGTTCGAAGGCAACGCCTACGCCTCGGACAAGCCCCGGGTCCCGGCTAACCTGGCCGATGCCGCCCGGCTGTTCGCCGCCAGCGAGGCCGCGGCGGAGGCATTCGGCGACGACGTGGTCGCCCACTACGTCCGGGCCGCCGAGGTCGAGCTAGAGGCCTTCGGCGCGGCCGTCACCGACTGGGAAAGGTTCCGTAGTTTTGAGCGCATGTAAACGACAGGCAGCGGGTCGGCAGGCAGCGGGTCGGCAGGCCGAGCTGCTGGCAGCAGGTGCGTCATGACCGAGACGATGTTCGACGTGATCAGCCCGGTCGACGAAACCGTCGTCCAGACGGTGCGCTTCGCCGGCCGGGCCGAACTCGACGACCGGGTCGCCCGGGCCGACCGCGCCTTCGCCACCTGGCGCCAGGTGGCACCGGGAGACCGGGCCCGGCTGCTGCGGCGCTTCGCCGAGGCGGTGGACGCGGACATCGAGAGGCTCGCCGACCTTGAGGTGCGCAACGCCGGGCACACCATCGGGAACGCCCGGTGGGAGGCCGGGAACGTACGCGATCTCCTGCACTACTACGCCGCCGCCCCGGAGCGGCTGTCGGGGCGGCAGATCCCCGTCGCGGGCGGCATCGACATCACCTTCCACGAGCCGGTGGGCGTCGTCGGTGTCATCGTGCCGTGGAACTTCCCCATGCCGGTGGCGGCGTGGGGATTCGCCCCGGCGCTGGCCGCGGGCAACACGGTGATCGTCAAGCCGGCCGAGTACACCCCGCTGACGGCGCTGCGGCTGGAAGAACTCGCGCTCGAGGCCGGGATCCCCGCCGACGTTTTTCAGGTCGTCCCGGGAACCGGACCGGAGGCGGGCGAGCACCTCGTCACCCACCCGCTGGTGCGCAAGATCGTCTTCACCGGGTCGACCGCGGTGGGTAAGCGGATCATGCGGCTGTGCGCCGACCAGGTGAAGCCGCTGACGCTCGAGCTCGGCGGGAAGAACGCCAACATCGTCTTCGCCGACGCCGACCTGGAGCGGGCCGCGGCCAGCGCGCCGGGCGCGGCGTTCGACAACTCCGGCCAGGACTGCTGCTCCCGGTCGCGGGTGCTGGTCCAGCGCAGCGCCTTCGACCGGTTCATGGAACTGCTCGAGCCCGCGGTGAAGAACTTCACCGTCGGCGACCCCGCCGACCCGGCCACCGCCATGGGACCGCTGATCTCGGCCCGGCACCGGGAGAAGGTCAGCTCCTACATCGACGACACCGCGACGGTGGCCTTCCGCGGCACCGCGCCGGCCGGACCCGGCTTCTGGTTCCCGCCGACCGCGCTGGCCCCGGTCTCCCCAGACAGCCGGCAGTGGCGCGAGGAGATCTTCGGCCCGGTGATCGCCGTCATGCCGTTCGAGGACGAGGCGGATGCCATCCGGCTGGCCAACGACACGCAGTACGGGCTGTCGGGATCGCTGTGGACCCGCGACGTCGGGCGGGCCCTGCGGGTCGCCCGCGCCTGGGACAGCGGGAACCTGTCGGTCAACTCGCATTCGTCGGTGCGGTACTGGACCCCCTTCGGGGGGTTCAAGCAGTCGGGTCTGGGCCGGGAACTCGGCCCCGACGCCGCCCTGGCCTTCACCGAGACCAAGAACGTCTTCATCTCAACCGAGGAGTGACATACGTGGACAGACTGAGCGGGCGGACGGCCGTCGTCACCGGCGGGGCCAGCGGCATCGGCCTCGCCAGCATCCGGCGGCTGGCCAGCGAGGGAGCCCGGGTCGTCGTCGCCGACGTCGACGCGGTGGCGGGCAAGCGCGCCGCGGACGAAGTCGGGGGCATCTTCGTGGCCACCGACGTGACCGACCCCGAGGCCGTCGAGCGGCTGTTCTCCGTCGCGCAGCGCGAGTACGGTTCGGTCGACATCGCCTTCAACAACGCCGGCATCTCCCCGCCCGAGGACGACTCCATCCTGGAGACCGGCCTGGACGCCTGGCGGAAGGTGCAGGAGGTCAACCTGACCTCGGTCTACCTGTGCTGCAAGGCGGTCCTGCCCTACATGCAGCGCCAGGGCAAGGGATCCATCATCAACACCGCGTCGTTCGTCGCGCTGATGGGCGCGGCGACCTCGCAGATCTCCTACTCGGCCTCCAAGGGCGGCGTCCTGTCGATGTCGCGGGAGCTCGGCGTGCAGTTCGCCCGGGAGGGCATCCGGGTCAACGCCCTGTGCCCGGGACCGGTCAACACGCCGCTGCTGCAGGAGCTGTTCGCCAAGGACGCCGAGCGGGCCCAGCGCCGCCTCGTCCACGTGCCGATGGGACGGTTCGCCGAGCCGGACGAGATCGCGGCCGCGGTCGCCTTCCTGGCCAGCGACGACTCCTCGTTCATCACCGCGTCGACCTTCCTCGTCGACGGCGGCATCTCCGGCGCGTACGTGACGCCCCTGTAGGAAGGCACTGTAGGGAGGCACTGTAGGAAGACGCTGCAGGAACCAGCCGCTGACGCCGGCCGGGTGCCCGGGCATCCCTGGTCCCGGTCGGCGCAGCAGCAGCCCGTTCTGTCCCTGGCCTTCGGTTTCAGGCGTCAGGAGCCGAGGCGCTTGCGGGTGCGGCTGTAGCCGCGGTACAGCTCGCGGAACGCGCGGTACTGCCGGTCGTAGCGGGCCCGGCTGGCGGGGTCAGGCTGGTAGCTCGCCGCGATGGGGACCAGCTTGGGCACCTCGTCCCAGGTCAGCTCGCCGATGCTGATCGCCGCGATCATCGCGGCGCCGCGCGCGTTGGCCAGCACCGGCTGCTCGGCCTGCCTGATCGTGCAGCCGAGGATGTCAGCCAGGGTCTGGCACCACAGCGCGGAGTTCGCGCCGCCGCCGATGAAGACGAGATCGTCGAACCCGCCGCCGAGCTCCCGCCGGGCGAAGCGTTCCACCGTCTCCTTCATCCACCGGGTGTTCAGCGCGATCCCCTCGAAGACCGCGCGGGCCAGGTCGGCCCGGGTGGTGGTGAGCGAGACGTTGAACCAGCCGCCCCGCACGTCCGGGTCGTCGACCGGCGTGCGCTCCCCGTTCAGCCAGGGCGCGAAGATCACCCCGTTGCTGCCCGGCGGCGCGCTCCGGGCCAGGGCATTGAGCCGGTCAAGCGCGTCGCGCGGCACAGCGTCGCCCGGCCCAGTGTCGTCGGGCCCAGTGTCGTCGGGCCCAGTGTCGTCGGGCCCAGCGTTGGCCGGTACGGGGGCGGCGTCGAGCATGCCGTCGCGGGCGTACACCACGTTTTCGATCAGCCAGTCCACCGCCTTGCCCGCGACGTCCTGGATGGTGGCGATCCAGTACCGGTCCGGGACCACCGCGGGCAGCGAGGCCACGTTGTGCAGCACGTCGGTCCGCTTGAACGGCACATGGCAGCTGAGCCAGGCCGAGGTGCCGATGTAGAGGTGGCCGCGGTAGTCCTGCACCGCGCCCGCCCCGATCGCGGCGGCGGTGGTGTCGCCGGTTCCGGCGGCCACCCGCACGCTGGCCGGCAGCCCGAGCTCGGCGGCGACGTCGGCCCGCAGCGGGCCGACGATCGAAGCCGGGCGGACGAGCGCGGGCAGCCGGCCGAGATCGAAGCCGCAGCGCCGGGCCAGGCTGGGGTCCCAGCGCACCGCGCCGGGGTCGCGGTTGTCGGTGCACCAGCGGAGCACGGCGGTATCCCAGCCGGCCACCGCCTGCCCGGTGAGCCGCATCGTGAGGTACTCGGGCACGTCCAGCAGGTAGGCGGCGGCGTTCCAGACCTCCGGCTCGTGGTGGCGCAGCCACTGGGCCTGGCCCACCGGGTCCTTGCCCGTCCTGGTGGGCGCGCCGCCGGTCTTGCGCAGCCACTCCTGCAGCCCGCGGGCGTTGTAGCCGACGCCCGGCACGCTCAGCCCGCCGCCGGTCAGCGCCCGCGCGTAGTACTCGCCGCGGCTGTCCATCCAGATCAGGGCGTTGCGCAGGTGCTGTCCTGAGCGGTCGACCGCGACCAGGCCGCTCCACTGCGTGCTGACGCAGATCGCCGCGATGTCGCGGGCCGGCACCAGGCCGCGCGCGGTCAGCCGCCGCGTCGCGGTGACGACGGCCCGCCACCAGTCGGCCGGGTCCTGCTCGGCCCCGCCGCCGGGCAGCAGGAACGTCGTCGTCTTCTCCGCCTCATGGCCGAGGATCTCGCCCCGCACGGTGGTCAGCGCGACCTTCACCCCGCCGGTCCCGAGGTCGACGCCGATCACGCAGGGGCCGCCCGGGCCGGGCCCGGTCACGCGGCCGGTGTTTCTCGGTGCGCTGCTTTTCGGTGCGCTGCCTTTTGGTGCGCTGCCTTTTGGTGCGCGGGCGGCACCTCCACCGTCACACCCCTTCGACGAGCGCGAACACCTGCTGGAAACGGGACAGGGCGTCGTCGATCACCGCGTCGGTGTCGGCCATCGAGGTGTACATGCGCGACCCGGCCAGGGTGATCAGCCCGTGCGCAGCATACGCGGCGCCCATGTGCTCCATCAGCTCCTTGCGCGGCTTGTTCTCGCGCATCAGCTTCACCGGGTGGTGCATGTCGAGCAGCATGACCCCGCTGCACTCCAGGTGGACGATCGAGCCCTGGTTGTAGGCCACGTAGGGCAGCCCGTAGGAGTCGATGAGCCGCTGCAGGCCCTTGGTCAGCCGGTCGCCCGCCCGCCCCGCGATGACCGGGGCGTTGGTCCGCGCCATCTCCTCGAGGGCGAAGTAGCCGGCCGCGCAGGACAGCGGGTTGGCCGACAGCGTGCCGCCGGCCTGGATGTGCGCGCCGCTCTTGCCGTCCAGGCCGGAGCCGAAGACCGCCATGACGTCGGCCCGCCCGCCGACCCCGCCGGCCATCGGGTAGCCGCCGGAGACCGCCTTGCCCAGCACCGTCAGGTCCGGCTTGACCCCGAAGTACCCGGCCGCGCCGCCCATGCCGACCCGGAACCCGGTGACGACCTCGTCGAAGATCAGCAGCGCGCCGAACTCGTCGCACAGCTCGCGGACCTTCGCGTTGAAGTCCCGCGGGGCCGGCCGGGTACCGGACTCGGGACCGAGCGGCTCCACCAGGATCGCCGCGGTGCCGCCGAGCGCGCGGTTCTCCACCAGCTTGCGGCGCAGCGCGCCGAGATCGTGCGGGAACGCCTCGCGGGTCTGGCTGGTGGCGCCGAGCGGGATGCCCTTGGCGTTCATCCGGTAGGTGCCGGGCACCCGCAGCCCGTAGACCAGCGTGTCGGACCAGCCGTGGTAGGCGCCGCCCACCTTGATCACGATCTTCTTGCCGGTGAAGGCCCGGGCGGCGCGGACCGCCGCCATCACCGCCTCGGTGCCCGAGCCGAGCGACCGGTACATCTCGATGTGCGGCATGAAGCGGTTGATCGCGTCCGCCAGCTTCAGCTCGTACTCGTGGAACAGGCCGGTGACCGGGCCGGATTCGGCGATCACGGCGGCGACCTGCTCGTTGACCGGCGCGTAGTTGCTGCCCAGGATGGTCGGGCCGCCGGCCTGCAGGAAGTCGATGTAGGTGTTGCCGTCGCGGTCGGTCAGGTAGGCGCCGTGGGCCCGGTCGATCGCCAGCGGGAACGGGTAGTTGAAGGCGAGGTTGTGCTGCACGCCGCCGGGGATGCGGCCCTTGGCCCGGTCGGTCAGCTCCTTGCTGCCCGTGCACTTGTTCTCGTAGTAGGCCAGCACGTCGAGCATCGCGTCGTGCCTGATACCCCGGACCGGCTGGTCGACGAGCGCCTTGAGGCGGCGCATGACCCCCGGCACGTCCGGGTACTCGCTGATCGCATAGCCCGGGGGCGCCTGCGCCGGGACCGCCTGCTGGGGAGATGCCGTCCCGGCGGCCGGAAGGGGGACTTGCGCGGCGACGGCATCGGCACTGGGCAGCTCTTCGGCGGCCGGCACCCGCAGCGGGGGGACACCGCGGGTGATCTGCGCGCCGATCCGCTTCTCGTCGGCGCGCAGCTTGGTCAGGGCGATCTCACGGATCGCGTCGGGGATCGTGTAGACCTTCCCCGACTCGGTGGCGAGCGCCATCAGGTAGGCGATCGACACCTTCTCCAGCAGCGCCATGTTGAACACCGCCCGGTCCGGGTCGGTGCCGAGGGCCACGATCCCGTGGTTGGCCAGGATGAACGCGTTCGCTCCGCTGGCCATCTTCTTGCGCACGTTCCGGGCCAGGAACGCGGTTCCCGAGGGGGCGTAGTCGATGATGTCGACGCCGCGGCCGAGGAAGCGGACCTGCTCGTCGCCCAGGGCCGGGATCGGCCGGCGCAGGAAGGCCAGGGCCGACGCGTACGGCTGGTGGGTGTGCACGACCGCGTGCACGTCGGGCCGCTCCCGGTAGATGCCGGCGTGCATGCCGCACTCGATCGACGGTTCGAGCCCCGAGCCGCCGGTTCCCGGCACCTGCTGGCCCGCGAAGTCGACGATGACGACGTCCTCGGGGCGCATCCGGGCGTAGTCGTAGTTGCTCGGCGTCACCGCGTAGCGGTCGTAACCCGGCACCCGCACCGAGCAGTTGCCCTCGGTGGCCTTCAGGTAGCCGCGTTCCAGCAGCGTGCGGCACATCTCCACGACGTGCTCCCGGGACTGCGCGTGCTCCATGGTCGCTTCCCCCGTGTGTCTGGCTAGTCGTCCGGCCACCGTGTCGTCCGGCCACCGTGTCGCCCGGCTACCGTGTCGCCCGGCTACCGTTCAGTAGCAAGCGTGCCACCTATTCTGCGGCTAGCAGTGAACGCGAGTCTATAGGCCGCGGAGCGTCAATATTCTTCGCCGAATTAGCACATAGTGATAAAAAGAAGAGGTGGATACCCCCGTCGCCGCGGCCGCTCCCGCCGCTGCTCCCGCCCCCGCTCCGTGGCGCAGGCTGCCGCCGGACGTGGCGTCCGCGCTGCGTCCGGTGCTCGGCCAGACCGCCCGCGCGGTGTCGGCCGAGGTGAAGGCGTCCGTCCCCGCGTTCGCCGCGATCAGGGGCAGCGCCAAGTTCAGCCGCGACCTGGACGCGGCCGTGCGGGCCGGGCTCGACCGGTTCGTCGACCTGGTCGCCACCGACGAGGAGGCCCTGACCCCCGTCGTCCGGGAGCTGTTCACCGGGCTGGGCGCGGCGGAGGCACGGGACGGCCGCGGCCCCGAGATCCTGCTCTCGGCGCTGCGCATCTCCTCCCGGCTGCTGCTGCGCGCCGCCGTGGACGCGGTGGCGGGCTCCCGCCCGGTGGAGGCGGGGGAGGTGGTGGACCTGTCCGACGCCATCACCGGGTTCATTGACGAGCTGACCTCGGCCTGCACCGACGGATACGCCCGGCAGGTGCGGGAGGACGCCGGGGAAAGCGACCGGCTCCGCCGGCACCTGGCCGGGCTGCTGCTGCGCGGCGGCGCCGCCGGGCCGGTCGTCGCCCGGGCCAGCGCCGCGATCGGCTGGCCGCCGCCGGAGCGGGTAACCGCGGTGCTCGTGCCGTCGGCCGAGGCCCGCGCCGCCCGGTTCCGCTTCGCCGCCGACGGGGTGCTGGCCGAGCGGGGCGACGACACGGTGCTGCTGCTGCGGAAGGTCCCGCCGCGGGCCGAGCTGTCCGAGGCGCTGCGCGGCCGCCGCGCAGTGGTCGGGCCGACGCTGGACTGGGAGCAGGTGCCCACCGCGGTCCAGCTGGCCGAGCTCACCGCCGAGCTCACCGCCGGGCTGGCCGCGCCGGGCGAGGCCCCGGTCTTCACCGACGACCACCTGGCCGACCTGGCCCTGCGCGGCCAGCCCGCCGCGCTGGCGGTACTGGCCCGGCGCCGGCTCGGCGGCCTGAGCGGCCTGCGGCCGGCCCAGCGCGACACCCTGCTGCGCACCCTGCGCAGCTGGCTGTGGCACTGGGGCTCGCGCAGCGAGGTCGCGGCCGACCTGTTCGTCCACCCGCAGACGGTCAGCTACCGCATCGCCCAGCTCCGCCAGCTCCTGGACGCGGACCTAGACGACCCCCGGGTCCGCTTCGAGCTGCTCCTCGCCGTCAGCAGCGACCCCGGCACCCACTTCCCCGCCTAACCCGGATCAGTGGGGGCCGTGAGCTGCCTGGTACAGGCAATCCGCACCCGGCAGTCTCATGATCACGGATACTTTTTCGCTGACGGAGACTTATACCCACTATCGTGGGAACAATTATCCGTGATCATGACATAAGCGGCCAAAACGCCAGATTTTCGAAGTGAAAAGCGCCTGTGTCTCCTCGCCAGTGAGTACGAGTCCCTAATTCGCCGGCCTCGGCCCCCGGCCGCGCTCCTAGGGGCTGACGAAGGTGGTGAGGGAGAGCGTGTTGCCGTCCGGGTCCTTGAACCAGGCGATTCGGTCGCCGCCCGGTGCGGTCCAGATGCCGAGGTCGTCTTGCGTCATGCCGTCGTAGCGGGTGAACTCGATTCCCCGGCCGGCCAGCGCGCGGACTTCTCCGTCAATATCGGCTACGTGCCAGCCGGCCACGGTGAACGGCTGGGCGGCGAAATCCCCGACCGGGGTGACCCGCACCGTGGTGCCGCCGGCGCCGAGCACCAGCGCGAAGGGCGTCTCGTCGAGGACCCGGAGCCCGAGCGTCTCCTCGTAGAAGGACCGGGCCACGGCCAGGTCGCGTACGGGGATGAAGCCGATGAACGAAGCATTAGCGAGCACAGACCGAACCTAGCAGCGCCGCACTCGTTCTGATTGATCAAAATCTTTCATCAGAACGGTGGCGTGATTCTGCCCCGGCCCCGCCGCACCGCGATCCGCTCTCGGTCCGGCTGACTTCCGGCGGCTGGTTTTCGAACGGCACCACGCGGCATCCGGCAGCCCCCGGTTATCGGTCGCACCGGCGTCAGCGGGCCGTGAGCGTGCCGGCCGCCGAGGCCGGCTCGGCGCCGGGCTCGGCCGCGCTGGGCCTGCCGCGCAGGAACACCCCGGCGATCACGGCGGCGACGAGGCAGGCGATCGCGGTGACGACGAGGCCGACGTCGTAGCCGTGGGCCAGCGCCGCCGCCGCGAGCGGCGCGGCCTTGGCGCTGACCGGGCCCAGGGGAGCGGAGAGCACGGCCAGCGGCCCGCCCTGGGCCGCGACCGCGCCGACCAGGTGCTGCTCACCCGCGGTAAGCCCGGCGGTGGCGAGCGAGCCGGCCAGGCGGCTGCCGGCGATGCTCAGCGCGATCGCCCCGATCACCGCGGGTCCCAGGGTCTGCCCGAGGTCGCGCACCAGGCTCGCGGTGGCGCTGGCCATCCCGGCCAGGGCGGCCGGCGCGGTGTTGACCACGGCCGCCGTCATCGCGGAGACGACCAGGCCGAAGCCGAGGCCGTTCAGTATGGCGGGACCTATCAGTGTGGTCAGGCTCGTGTCAGTGGCGGGGATGCCCGCCAGCCACAGCTGGCCGCCGGCGATGACGGTGAATCCGGCCACCAGCACCGGGCCCGGGCTGACCCGGTGCAGCAGCCGGACGAGCAGCGGCCAGACGAAGGGGGTCACCCCCTGGATGATCAGGAAGGGGACGGCCGCGCGGAGCGGGCTCTGGTGCTCGATCGCGCCGACGCGGATGCTGAGGTCGTAGGCGCCGCCGAGGAAGGCGAACATCCCGATGACGGACGCCGCCGCGGCCGCCGCGAACGCGGGGATCCGGAACAGGTCCAGGTGGAGCATGGGAGCGGCGGCGCGCAGTTCCACCGCGACGAACGCGGCCAGCAGCAGGAGGGCCGCGGCGAAGGCGGCCACGATCTGCGGTGCGTCCCAGCCGTCGGCCGGCCCCTGGACGACGCCGTAGAGCAGGGCGAGCAGCGCCCCGGCGATCGTCAGCTGCCCCGGCCAGTCCAGCGAGCGGCCCTGCGGTGCGCTGGACTCCCGGGCGACCAGCAGGCTGACGACCGCGCTGGCCAAGGCGAGCACCCCCACCCCGGCGAAGGCCCAGCGGTAGGAGGCGTACTCGACGATCGCGCCCGACAGCAGCGGGGCGATGAACGCTCCCAGCGACAGGGCGGTGGTCCACGAGGCCAGCCCCCGGGCC
>Ga0302314_10015341_pt1 | contig 13026 bp, 13 predicted proteins | sample III_Palsa_N2_3_FD_200533 | JGI IMG/M metagenome (GOLD analysis project Ga0302314, IMG submission 200533) | Peat permafrost microbial communities from Stordalen Mire near Abisko, Sweden - III_Palsa_N2_3 | ecosystem: Environmental > Terrestrial > Soil > Palsa > Peat permafrost | place: Sweden...
AGGATGTCGCGGCTACGGTGACGGCCGTGCTCCAGGCCGGGGCGGTCGGCGTCAACATCGAAGATCGTCGGAACGGAGCCGGGCTCTACGAGTCGGCCGAGCAAGCCGACCGGCTGGCTGCCGCACGCACGGCAGCTGACGGCATGCCGTTCTGGATCAACGCTCGCACGGACGTGTTCCTGGGCGGGACCGGCCGGATCGATGACGCTCTGGATCGGTCCGCCGCATACGCCGCGGCGGGTGCGGACAGCTTGTTCGTGCCAGGCCTGGTCGATCCGGCGGCGATCGCCGAGCTGGCCGCGGGACCGCTGCCGGTCGCGGTGATGGCCTGGCCAGGCGCGCCCTCGGTGGCCGAGCTCGCCGCCGCGGGCGCGGTCCGCATCAGCCTTGGCTCCGCTATCGCCCAGGCCGCCTACGCGGTCGCCGTCCGGGCGGCCACCGAGCTGCTCACCAGCGGAACCTACGACTCCGTCGCGGGCGGCATCGCCTACAACACGATGAACGACGCCGTCACAGCCGCGCCCGGTCTCCCTGGCTAGATCTGGCGACTGGCTAATGGGCAGGGAGTCAGCACCCTGGTCCCTGGGCGGCCCTACCCTGTCGGGTGTGGGAGATGAGGAGTTCGCTGACTACATCGCCGGCAGGCTGGCTGGCCTGCGTGGCGTGGCGGCCGTATCCCTGGGCGGCTCGCGGGCGAGCGGCGCCAGCCGGCCGGACAGCGACTGGGATTTCGCCGTGTACTACCGCGGTCGTTTCGATCCCGGTGACCTAGGCGCCCTCGGCTGGCCCGGCGAGGTCTCAGCGATCGGGGGCTGGGGCGGCGGAGTGTTCAATGGGGGCGCGTGGCTCCGGGTGGAGGGCCGCCCGGTCGACGTCCACTACCGTGATCTGGACGCCGTCGAGCATCAGGTCGCCGAGGCTCGCGAGGGACGCTTCCGCGTCGAGCGCCTCATGTTCCACCTGGCTGGCATCCCGACCTATCTGGTGGTCGCCGAGCTGGCGCTGCACCGCGTGCTGCGGGGCTGCCTGCCCCGGCCGGAATACCCGGACAAGCTGCGCATCACCGCATCACAGCGGTGGAGCGCAGACGCCCGGCAGACGCTGGGCTATGCGCGCAGCGGCCACGCCGCCCGCGGTCATATCGCGGAGACGGCGGGGCTCATCGCCACCGCCGCGGCGCAGGCCGCGCACGCCGTGCTGGCCGAGCGTGGTGAATGGATCACCAACGAGAAGGCACTGCTCGACCGGGCGGGGCTTCGGTCCGTCGACGCGGTTGTTTCCGGGCTGGCGACCGATCCGGAGCAGCTCACCAGGGCCGTTGACGCGGCGGAGAGGCTACTGGGCCTGTCGCCTTCGGCGCACGGCAGGTGAGGAAGGTGGCGCCCGGAATCCGGTGTAAAAAGGGACGGGCGCGGTTCCGCCTGCGCCGCTCGCTGCCCGGTCTGGACCGTCGGCTCCGGCCACGCAGTGACAAGACCGTACCGAGGCTGGCCTTGGAGAGTGAGTCGTGTCGCTTGATCTGGGGTTACGCGGCCCGGGCACTCCGGGTCGCGTCGGGGTTTCCTTAGAACTGGGTCTTCAGCTCGCCGATCTTGCCGATGTGCTCGCGGAGCTGGGTGTAGGCGGGGCGCTCGCGGATGCGGGCCAGCGCCCATCGGACGCCGTCGGCGCGGTTCGAGACGATGCCGGCGGTGATCAGGGCGTCGAGTGTCTCCAGGTCCTTGGGATCGAGCCGGGCCATCACCGGGGTGAGGTTGCGGCCGATGGCCGTGCGATCCGGCGGGCCGATGGGCATCGTGATGACGGGGCGCTTGCCCTCCTCTGACGGGACGGTGAACTGCAGGCGCCCGATGAAGGGCATGTTCTGGGCGATCCTCGCGCGCAGTTCCGTGATGGTGTCCTGATGTGCCTTCTCGAACGCCTCAATCGTCTCGTGCGGGTCCTCGTCGGTCGGGTTGAGGATCACCCGGACGATCACCTGGCCGGGCTCGATCACAGGCTCGTCGCCGTACTGCAGCACCTCGGCCTTTTGCACGACTCCCTCGCCGAACCGCCTGTTCAGCAGGTCTTCGGCCGCGCGCTCGAGCTGCTCCTTGTCTTCCTGATCCACGATCAGCTCCTCAGGTTGCTGGAGAAATCAGTGTAACTCTGGCTACTCGCACGCACAACAGGGGAACATAGCGCCGTTGGATCACGGCGGCGGACCCGCTGAAGTGCCGAATTCGGCGCTGCCCGCCGCCTCCTCCTCGGTCATCGCTCGCACCGCCAGCTTCGTCACGCGGACCCGAACGACCTCGGCTACCGGCACATGGCGGACAGCATCGACCTGGCGCCGTTCGGCTGAGCGGCGAGGTCGGACGGAGCGAATCAGCCGAGGTTGACGTGCCCCGCCTGGGCGAACTTCTCGATAGCGGCCGAGGTGACCGGCGTGAAGAAGTTGACGAGGTTGCCGTCGGGGTCACGGAATAGCAGCGACCGGTTGCCCCAGGGCATAGTGGTGGGCTCCTGAACGACGTCATCGACCAGGCCGACCAGCTCTTGGTGCGCTTTGTCCACGTCGTCGACGAGGAACTCGATGATCAGGGTGTGGTTGTCGGCGGGGCGGGCGACGCCGGGCCCGAACAGCGCCACAGTCCGGGTGCTGCCGATGGCGAGGGTCGCGCGCGGGGTGATGATCTCCGCGAAGTCCTCGGTGTACCAGGTTGCGGGCACTCCCGTCGCGCGCTCGTAGAACCCGACGAGGCGCTTGATGTCGCCGGTGATGATGCGGATCGAGACGAAGTTCATGGTGATCTCCTTGGTCGGTGTTTCGTTCCGCTCCTCACGCTAGGACTGATACCGGACAGATTCGGTCCGGTATTTGAGCTAAATCAAGCGTGTGGCCTGGCGGTGCCCGAGGGGACAATGAGCTGGTGATCGACATCGAACCAGGCCGCTTCGAGCAGATGGTCAGCACGGCGCTGGACGGGCTGCCCGAGGACCTCGGCACGCACATGCGCAACGTCGCGGTGACCGTCGAGCACGACCCGGGCCCGCCCGGCCTGCTCGGGCTCTATCAGGGCGTCCCGCTCACCAGCCGCACATCGGGTTACGCGGGGGTGCTGCCGGACCGGATCACCATCTACCGCCAGGCCATTTGCGCGATCTGCGATAGCGAGCGGGAAGTCGCCGAGCAGGTCCGCCGTACCGTCATCCACGAGGTTGGCCACTATTTCGGCATCGACGACAACCGGCTCAGAGAACTCGGTTGGTAAAAACCGCCGGACTGTCGGGGCGCCCGTCCCGAAACTTCAGGCGGGGTCGTCATCTTCGGCCGCCAGGTCGGCCCAGTAGCGGATCCACTCGCGCTCATGGCCGATGCCGGCCCGCAGTGTCGTGAGCGGGCCGGCGGCCTGCGTGCCGTTCAGCGCCTGCTCAAGTTCGGAATATTCGCGCAGTTTCTCGCGGTGCGCGCGGAGCTGCCCGACCGCGATCGGGCGGGGATCTGCACCGAAAAACACCTTCAGGAGACTGATGTCGCGCAACTCGGGCAGTTCGCTAGCGAATCCGGCAGACAGCCACACGCCGAACGCGTCGCGGCCGGCCGGAGTGATGCTGTACAGCTTGCGCCGTCGCCCGCCGTCCTCACGCCTCTCGGTGAGATAGCCGGCCTCGGCGAGACGTTCGGGCTCGGCGTACAGCTGCGTGTGCTGCAGCGACCACAGATTCCCGACGCCCCCGGCCACCATGGCCTTTAGATCGTACGGGGTGGCCTCACCGGCCTGCATGAGCAGGCCCAGAACGATATAGGAGGTGGGCGTCAGCCTGATGTCTTTCAATAGTAAATCCCGAACGGTACACTAGGAACGGTTCACTGCGGACCTTGGCTTCGCGAAGGTTACCCCACGTTCAGGATCGGCGGTAAGGCTTTCATGACTAGCGGCCACCAGCTCGGCTTCCGTACCCTGGAGCGGGAACTGCCGCCCGTCCAGCTCCCGGTCCAGGGCACCTTCCCCGGATGGCTGGCCGGGGCGCTGCTGCGCACCGGCCCGGCGAAGTTCGAGGCGGGACCGCACGGCTACCGGCACTGGTTCGACGGGCTCGCGATGCTGCACCGGTTCGGGTTCGCCGACGGCGCGGTGACGTACGCGAACCGGTTCCTGGACACCCCCGCCTACCGCGCGGCCCGCGACACCGACACGATCGCCTACAGCGAGTTCGCCACCGACCCGTGCCGGACACTGTTCAAGCGCGTGGTGACCGCATTCGTCCCGCCAGCGTCCGGTACCAACGCCAACGTCAGCATCGTGCGATCGGGAGAGGAGTTCCTCGCGCTGACCGAGACCCCGCTGCCGGTGAAGTTCGACCCCCGGAGTCTGGACACACTCGGCGTGGCGCGGCCGGCGCCGGGGCAGCTGACCACCGCCCACCCGCACCGCGCGCCCGGCTCGGGTGACCTGGTCAGCTACGCGACCCACTTCGGCCCGCGGACCAGCTACCAGGTCTATGCCCAGGACCCAACCGGCAGGCGCCGGATCATCGCGCGGCTCCCGGCACGGCTCCCGGCCTACATGCACAGCTTCGCGATCACCGAGCGATACCTCGTGCTCGCGGAGTTCCCGTTCGTCGTGATCCCGGTGGCGATCCCGCTGTCCGGCCGTCCCTTTATTCGCAACTACCGCTGGCGCCCGGGCCGCGGCACCCGCTTCCATGTCCTTGACCTGAGCACCGGAAGCAGCCGCGGCAGCTACCAAGGTGAGCCCTTCTTCGCCTTCCACCACGTCAACGCCTACGAGCACGGCAACGAGATCGTCCTCGACGTGTGCGGCTACGACGACGCTGGCATCGTCGACGCGCTCTACCTGGACCAGCTGCGATCGCACGACACCCGCCTGCCGCAAGCCGGGCTGCGCCGGTACCGGATACCCCTGGACGGCGGCGATGTGACCCGCGAACTGCTCCCCCGCATCGCCCTGGAGCTGCCGCGCATCGACTATGACCGGCGCAACGGCAAGCACTACCGCTACGCCTACGGCGTTGCGAGCACGGACGGCGGCTTCCCGGACCGGATCACCAAGGCCGACCTCCACGACGGCACATCGGCCTCATGGTCCGAACCGGGCAGCTACCCCGGCGAGCCGGTCTTCGCCCGGGCCCCCGGCACCGAGCAGGAGGATTCCGGAGTGCTGCTGTCAGTCGTGCTCGACGGCGCCGCCGGCACCTCGTTCCTGCTGGCTCTGGACGCCACCACCCTCAGCGAGATCGGACGTGCCCGGGTGCCGCACCACGTCCCGTTCGGATTTCATGGCGGCTACTTCCCCCAGCCCTGCTGAGGACCAAGGCCCGGGAGGCTGAGCGGTTTAGACGGTCCTGCCGGGGGACCTTTGGCCGGAGGTGACCGGACATGTCGGTTATTGGTAGACGGCGAGGCTCTTACCGCAGGGATTACAGGCGCCGGGCAGGGTGGGGGACGCGCCGGGTCGCCGGATCGGATGCGATCGACCTGCTGGCCCGGCTGGGGTTCGTCGCCCGCGGCATCATCTACATCGTCATCGGGCGATCGCTGTCATGGTGGCGTTCGACGCCGCGCAGCACGCCCCGGACCAGGGCGGGGCGCTGGAGGCGTTCGCCAGCAAGCCGTTCGGCTATGTGCTGCTGTGGATCGTCACGATCGGCTTCGCCGGGCTCGCGCTGTGGCGGCTCGTGCAGGCCGCCGTCGCCCGGCTGAATCCCACCGAGGCCCACCGGCTCATGGCGGCCGGCTGCGCCATCGGCTACGCGATCGCGTTCGTCACGACCTACTGGTTCGTACGGGACGGGCGGATCCCCGCCTCGAGCGACACCACGTCGCGGGACCTCACCGCGACGATCATGTCCTACGACGGCGGCCAGCTCATCGTGGTCATCGCCGGCCTGGTCATCGCCGCGGCCGGGATCTACATGGTGGTGCAGGCCTTCGGCCTCGACTTCACCCGGTACCTGCGGATGGGCTGGATGAGCCGCCGCACCCAGGACACCGTGGTGAAGCTGGGCCGGTTCGGCTACGCGGCGCGGGGCGTCATCGTGTTCCTCATCGGCGCGGCCGTCTTCGACGCGGGCGTGACCTACGACCCGGCCCGGGCCAAGGGTCTGGACGGGGCGCTGGGCACGGTGGCCGACGAGCCGTTCGGCCCCGTCCTGCTCATCCTGGTGGCTCTCGGCCTCATAGCGTTCGGCCTGCTGTCGTTCTTTGAAGCCAAGTGGCGGCGCACCTACGGCGGCGTCCCGGTGTGACGCGCTCGTCCGGTCACGGGAGCTGGCGGAGCCCGGCGCCGTTTGGGCATACCTCGCGCAGCCAGTGGAACGCGATGCGGACATCGGTCGGCCAGTTGGCGGAGAAGGTCTCCCACGTCTGCTGCTGCAGCGGACGCATGTGCGGGGTGGCGCCAGCAACCAGGATGATCACCTCGGGGTCATAGCGGTGGAGGAGGTCGGCGGACGCCTGGCGGGCCGAGCGCCGCTCCAAGGTCGCCTTCGGCATCGAGGACACCGGACACGGCGTGGTGAAGCTCACGGTCGTCCACGACGGCTTCGAGCCCGGTAGCAACGTTCTCCAGGGCGTCTCTGACGGCTGGCCTGCCGTCCTGGCCAGCCTGAAAACCCTGCTCGAGACCGGGAAGCCAGGATTCCGTTACTGGCGGGGCCGGCGGCCCAGCAGTCAGCCATGCGTCCAGCGCCCTGATCACCGAGCCGGAGTTCTTCCTGGACCTGGGGAAGGCCCGGCTGCTGGTGAACAGCAGCCCGCAGCCGAGTGGCCCGGCCTGCAAAGCCCGCAGCATAATCGGCCGGAAGTCCTTCACGTTCTCCGTGAGCAACCACCGCTGTTGCGTGCTTGCCCACGCAAATATCTCCTCATCGGACTTCGAGCGCAGGTCAGACCGGTCCGCGACAGCGATCACGTCGTGGCCAAGCTTGCTCAGTTCCGCTGCGATTGCGGGTGAGAACATCTCGTCCAGCAGGAGCCCGACCTCAGGCCGCTGGTTCACGCGATGAGTTGCTGCTGGACGCGCCACGCTGCTTCCGCGCGGGCCGAGGCATCGTCCGCCTGGGCTATCTCTGCGTCAATCTCGTCGGCGTAATCCCCGTAGTAGCTGATCGCCGCAGCGATCCGGCTGCTGTCGACGGCGAACACCTCGGCTGCGGCGTCGATCGCCGCGGGTCCGCGCTCGTCGATTTCACGGAGGAACTTGATGACCTCCCAGACATCGGGTCCGTAAGCCAGCGCGGCCCTGCGGCTAGACGGCCCGTCCTTGAAGATCACACCTGGGTGATCGGCCATCCGCAGGCCCTCGTCGATGAGCCGTTGCGCCAGCCCGGCGACGCTGGCGCCCGCCATGGCATTCGCACGCTGCCGCAGCCGGGCCAGCAATGACGGGGCGAAGCGGATAGATAGCGGAGTCGTCATCACTACATTGTAGCTGTTGCGCTACAGGAGATGCGGTCCGGGCGAGAGTAGACGCCCCGCCGTAGCCTGACGATCCGCCCCGAATGTCGCGGAACGGTACTTTCGTGGCTCAGGTCAGGTTAGGAGCCCACAGTGTCAGGAAGCTTGCCGGTCGCGCCGAGCTTGTAGGCGATGATCATGTCCCGCTGGGTGGGGGGCAGCGCCGCGCCGGCGCCGGCGATGACGTAGTCGCCGTCGACGGCGACGGGCGCGTTGCTCCCGGCCGACATCGGCGTCTTGAACAAGATGGTGCCGGTGGACGCGTCGAGCGCGTACAGGTCGCCGTGGAAGGTGGTGGTGAACACGACGTCGTTGGTCACCGTCGCGGCGCCGTACGGCGAGGACGGCAGCGGGGTGTCCCACGCGATGGCGCCGGTGTCCTGGTTGACCGCGACCATCTCGCCGGCAGCCTTCTCGATGTCCTCGAAGACGGCGACCTCCGACAGGGTGTAGCCGGCCGGGGTCGTCGGCAGCGCGAGATCGTTGACGGCGGCGAAGGTGGTGGAGCCGTTGCTGGCCAGCTGGGTCAAGATACCGCCGTAAGTGCTCGGCTCGAGGCAGTATTCCGCGGGCAGGAGGCTCCGCGAGGTGGGCGTGGAGTGCTCGGTGAGCAGTCCGTCGTTCTGGTGCCCTTGATGTGCGCCCACCGGGCGCTGCCACAGCAGCTTGCCGGTCTGCGCGTCCAGTTCGATGAGGATCCCGGCCTTGCCGCCGTCGATCACCACCGGGCGCCCGTTCGCGGTGCTGAGCACCGGCGGGTCTTGCAGGTCCCAGTCGTACAGGTCGTGCGGGGTGAGCTGGTAGTACCACAGCAGCTTCCCGGCCGGGCTCAGCTTGACCACCGAGTCGGTGTACAGGTCCGGGCCGGGCCGGCTGCTTCCCAGCGGATATTTCTTGGTGCCGAAGATCGGGCCGGGGTTGGCGATGCCCATGTAGATGTTGCCCTGGGCGTCGAACGAAGGCGTGTACCACAGCCCGCCGCCGGAGTTGACGCCCGGGTTGCCCCACAGGTTCTGCACCGAGTCCCAGGACCACTCCGGCGCGCCGGTCCGCGCGTTCAGCGCCCACAAGATCCCCTCACCGCCGGGCAGGTACTGACCCGTCACGTTGGCCGGCACGGTGGACACGTACACGGTGCCATGGTTGTAGCCGGGCGCCATGGCGATGCCCTCGTGGTCGTTGCGGATCAGCGTCCGGCTCCACAACTGCGTCCCGGTCGCGGCGTCCAGGGCGACCGCGGACTTGGCGGTGGCCGCGTACACGACCCCGCCGGCCACGTTGACGCCGTCCGGCCCGCCGTTGGGCGAGTTGTAGTCGTGCCTCCACAAGACCTTGCCGGTGGCCAGGCTGATCGCCATCACGTCGGACTCCAGGTCCTGGACGTAGACCACCCCGTTCACGATCACCGGCGTGGTCGCGTAGGCCCCGTCGGTGTGGGCCGTGGGTATCGTCAGCGGCACGGTCCACGCCACCCCGAGCTTGGAGACGTTCGCACTGGTGATCGCGCTGGCCACGTCGCGGGTGTTCGCCAAGTCCGCGTTCGGCAGGGTCCAGCCCGCCGCGGGCCGGCCCGTCGCGGCCGGGGTAATTGGGACGGTCCCGGTGACCGCCGTGCCGTGCTTGGACGGACACGCCAGGGTGCTCGGGCTGCTGCTGCTGCTGCTACTGCTACTGCTGCTGCTGCTGCTGCCCGAGCAGGCGGCGATCAGGCCTGCCGCGACCACAAACGCCGCGCCCGCCACCACGGGCCGGCGGCCGCCCGTCGTCCTGGCTCCCTTGCTCATAGCTCACGCTCCCGCGGTCGGCATCCGGCCAGGCATCGAGTTGGTCCGTCGCATCTAGGACGGCGGAGGCACCCGGAACTCATCGCGGGAACGCGGCCGGAGGGGACGAGATAGTCCGGCGCCTGGGTGCCGGGGTTGGGTCGCTGCGCAGCTGCTGTCTCCCGGCAGGGGAAGAAGCGCTTCGAGGGGCGATGTGTCCTCGATGGTTCGCCGACCCCCGGTGCTTCTCACGCGGGGCGCGGCTCGCGCTGGCTTGGGGGCGGTCCGCGATTAGTGCATTGCCCAGCCTGGCTGAAGGCCACCCGACGGGTCAGGCCGGGGTCGGCTATTTCGCTGGCGGATCTCTGTCTTGCTGCTCCTCGACCGGCAAGGTCTCCGCCAGTGCCTGAACAGCGCGTTCCAGTTCGGGCAGATCGTTGCCGACGGTTGCCTGCAAGACCAAGTGGTCGGTGTCGAAGTAACGGTGAGCCAGGTGATCACGCAAGCGCGCGATTTGAGTCCATGGGATGGCGGGCTGAGAACTAAGCCTCTCGGTGGGCAGGGCCTTCACGGCTTCACCGATTTCCAGTAGCCGGATCCGGACGGCATCGAATACCAGGCCGTCGGATAGGTCACCTCGTTGCAGATGGGAGCGGATGGCATCGATGGCGGCCTGAATGTCGGCCAGTCGCTGCCGTTCCCGGTAGGTCACAGTGCCACCAGGTCGCGTTCGGCGCGCGCGCGAACTGCGGGCTTCAGGTCACTTTCCGGCACCAGGTCGACCTTGGTGCCGAGGATGGCCTCCAGGTCAGCCTGGACCCGTCCCAGCCCGAGCAGGCCGATGTCGGGCGGCAAGTCCACGAGCAGATCCACGTCACTGTCAGGCCGGTCCTCGCCGCGAGCCACGCTGCCGAAGACCCGCAGGTTGGTCACGTCATGGGCCGCGGCCGCCGCAACCAGGTCCTGCCGCTTTCGCCTGACCTGCCGCCCCACCGGACCGGACAGCCTGCTCAACTGCGGAGGCTGACGCTGGATATCAACCACGAGGTCACATCCGGCCGCATCGATTAGCTTGGCCAGGGTCGGGAGCGACGGCTGGCGCCGTCCGGCCTCATAAGCGCTGATCACACTCTGCGCGACAGCCGCCCTGAAAGCCAGTTCCGCCTGCGATATCCCCGCACCGACCCGAGCCCGCCGCAGCAGGCTCCCGGCCGTTTCATCTGCGCGATCCATAACGCTAATTATAGCGGATCGTCGATAACTAGACTGGTTCGCTGCCGAGCAGCCCTCCCATACCGCTGATGCTGGATTCGAATTTAATCGGTCAACCGCGGTGCCCCCACATGATTGCGGGGCTGCCGACCGCGTGCCAGACCGCTGACGGGGTTCTTGGGTATCAGGATGGCCTGGCGCTTGAGGCGCGCACGTACGACGCGGTCGTGACGAAGGTCTCGCGTCCTGCCGAAGGCCATTACTTGTTTCGCAGGGACGCTCGCTCATGGCTGTGAACAGGCATGTACGGAGCGAGACGGCTCGGGGGCCTGGTCCGACGGCAGCCGACGTCCGGATCTGCCGAATAGCGGATGTTGGGTGTCCGTATACCTATGCGCTGCCCTGCATATTGTCGACGTTGGCAGCGATAGCTGATACGGCCTGATAAGTCCGTATCGGGGATGCACCTAACGATGCCGAATCGGCGTGACAGAGACCGGGGCGACTGTGCCCGTGGGCGCATGCAGATCATCCAGTTATGGCCTCGCTGGTCCGGTACCCGGTCGACCGCGCACGATGTCAGACCTGAGGTCCTGGACAAGTTCAGGCGGACCGGCAGCCACTATGGCCGGATCGATACTGACCCAGGCCGTCCCGATTGGTTAGACGCCTGTTGTGATCGGCTTGGGGATATGAGCATCGTGTTGTCGGAGAGAACCGAGAGCCAGTAGTTCATCCGTTCGGCATTGGTGGGGTCCTGCCAGTGAGAAAAGAGCCATGCGGCATCGGCGAGAGGCAGCCGGCCTTCGACCTGGTGGATCTCGGCCGTGAACGAGACTGCCTGCGGGGGGCACGCGTCGATGGCAGTTGACACGATGGAGGCCAGGCCTGGAGGCCCGTACATCATGCTCAGCGATCGGCGGCCTTGGTAGCTGAAAGGAAGAGGGAACCGCGTCAGGAAACTGAAGTGATCCCGCAGACCTGGAACGAGGGGGTGCCCGTCGTGTAGGTGAAAGTGCACGTGTTTACCGAGTCGGCCAAGCGACCGCGTGACATCGAGGACATGCGGCAGGGCGCTTCCTACCGCGTCCTGGATGTCCGCTATCAGGTCGGGCAAGCGGTCGTCGGTCGGGCCGAGCTTCTTGAGGTCCAGGCCGGGATGGCTGTCCGCGAACCTGGCGACCGCTTGTCTGAGGCCGACGTGGCCGACGTCGATGCAGCAGCTAACTCGCTCGGCGTCTTGGAGCCGCTCGGCCACCTCGACGAACCAGCCGCGATCCAGTCCGGCGGCGTACTCGAGGAAAACCAGGGGCCCGTCCGGGCGCTCGCAAAGGTAGGCATTCAGTTCGCGCATTCCGGCAAGCAGGCTCTCGGTCTGTGCTCCCATCTCACGTTTGTCATGGACGACCAGGCCGGCGACCCGGCCTGCGAAGCGGTCAGCGAATTCCCTTACCACGGCGCGGTCTCGCCGGTGCAGCACGTTGAGGCCGCGGCTCAGGTGGACGATAGGCAAGCGTGCATGGGTGGGCACGAACGGCAGCACATAGTCGAGCTGGTCCGGTGTATCGGCGTACACCTCGGCCGCAGCGCCCATCTGGGCGAAGCGCAGCCCGGCGAGTTTGAGCAGCGCATCGTCCCCGTCGACGCGTTGCTGGAACAGGGCATGAACATGCCCGGGCGCGTCGCGCCCCGGGGTGTTACCCCGGGTGCCGGCGTCGCCGGGACCTTGTCCGGCACGATCCATGATCCTCACTCCGCTGCGCTGCAGCTGATTTCGTCTTCGCTTCCCTTTGCCCCTCGTACCCCAGCCAGAGGCAGGCCCAGGCGGTACTAGGCTGCCCGCCGCGGCCGGTCCGCCACCCTGAGAAAGCCATCGGCAGCCCGCGGCATCGTCCGCCTTTGCCGCTTCAGCTGCGCGCGGGCGCTGTCATGACGCATGCGGACGTAATGGACAATCCCTTCCATCGTCTTCTTCCCGTGTCGCAGTTCGCGCTGATGGCACCCGCTCTGGTAGACCTCATCGTTGCTGTACCGCCGGCCGGTGAACGGCCGCCCGTCAGGTGTATCCGATTCCAGATAGGCTGCCTGCCGGATCCGGTGCCACAGGCCATCCTCAGCGCGCGACCCGATCTGCGCGGCAATTGCCCTCGGATTAAACTCGGTATCGAGCATGTGCTCCATATAATCCAGGTAGTACTGGCGGTAGTCGTGGTTGCGGAGCACGTTCCGCACGAGTGGGATATTCGGGATGTGACGGTTCACTTTTCCCGGCCAGTCGAGGATATCGGCATACTGCCATTGCGTGCCAGAATAATCGATACCCAGGCAGTTGTCGTAGTCCCAGGGTATGAACTGGAAATAAGGAGATCCGACGAAATCCTCCGCCGCGCCCCTGCGTCCCGAGTTGTAGAGATAATAATTTGACGGGGTCGCATAATAGTTGTCCCAGCTCCCGAGCAGCATGTTGACGGCCGCCCACCTCAGGAAGGAATTGACGTTCATTATGCCGTCCACCGACTCACGGAAGGCGTCCGTATCGAACCGCTCCTCGCCACCCCGGAGCCCGATGCCGTTGATCGTCCTGATGAA
>Ga0302314_10015342_pt1 | contig 13024 bp, 12 predicted proteins | sample III_Palsa_N2_3_FD_200533 | JGI IMG/M metagenome (GOLD analysis project Ga0302314, IMG submission 200533) | Peat permafrost microbial communities from Stordalen Mire near Abisko, Sweden - III_Palsa_N2_3 | ecosystem: Environmental > Terrestrial > Soil > Palsa > Peat permafrost | place: Sweden...
AGAGCCTTTGATCTCGGCCAGCACCGACTCCGGATCGGGGTCGCCGCGGGAGTCGGTGCGATAGTCCCAGGTCAGGTCGAGCATCGGGCGGTCGCGCTCGTCGGCCGAACCGGCCAGGCGCTGCCTGATCCGCTGGCCAAGGGCGAAGAAGAACTGCAGCTCGCTCTGGCATTCACCGGGCGGATCGACCGCCTTATGGCGCCACTGCAGCAGCCGCTGCGTCTGGGTGAACGAGCCGGCCTTCTCCACGTGGCTGGCCGCGGGCAGGAAGAACACCTCGGTCTCGATGTCCTCGGTGCGCAGCTCGCCGGAGGCGATCTCGGGGCCGTCCTTCCACCAGGTGGCCGACTCGATGAGGTTGAGGTCCCGGACCACCAGCCACTTCAGGTGGGACATGGCCAGTCGTTGCTGCCGGCCGTTCGCCGAGCCGACGGCCGGATTCTGGCCGAGGAGGAAGTAGCCCTCCACCTGGCCGGCCAGCATGGCGGTGACGGTCTGGTAGGTACCGTGCGGGCCGGTCAGCCGGGGCAGGTAGTCGTAGGCCCAGTCGTTGTCCGCGCGGGCGGCGTCCCCCCACCAGGCTTTGAGCAGGTTCACGGTGTAGGCGTCGGCGTCGGTCCAGAACCCCTTTTGTTTCTTCGACGCAATCGAGTCCAGGTACTCCTGCAGGGTGTCGTGCCGGCCGGCCCTGGGCATCGGCAGGTAACCCGGGAGAAGGTTGAACAGCGTCGGGATGTCGGTCGAGCCCTGGATGCTGGCGTGGCCCCGCAGGGCCATGATGCCGCTGCCCGGGCGGCCCACGTTGCCCAGCAGCAGCTGCAGGATCGCCGCGGTGCGGATGAACTGCGCGCCCAGGGTGTGCTGGGTCCAGCCGACGGCGTAGGCGAAGCAGGTGGTGCGCTCGCGCCCGGAGTTCTCGGTGATCGCGCGAGCCAGGTAGGCGAAGTCCTCGATGCCGATGCCGCAGACGTCGCGGACCATCTCGGGGGTGTAGCGCGCGTAGTGCCGCCTGAGGATCTGGAACACCGTGTGCGGATGCTGCAGGGTCTCGTCGCGCCGCTGCTGTGCGTGCTCCAGCGGCGGGCCGCCGCTGCCGTGCTCGTCACCGGCCGCGCGAGCCGCGGCGCTGGCGCCGTGCTCGTGGCTACCGCCGGGTGACTGGTCGCCGTCGCCGCCTGGCTCGGCGTACGCCCACGTGGCCGGATCGTACTGCCCCGTCTCGGGGTCGAAGCCGGAGAACAGCCCGCCGAGATCCTCGGTGTCGCGGAAGTCCTCGTTCACCAACGTCGCGGCGTTGGTGTAGGCGACAACGTACTCCTTGAACCACAGGTCGTGGGTGAGCACATGGTTGATCAGCGCGCCGAGCAGCACCACGTCGGAGCCGGCCCGGATCGGGATGTGCTTGTCAGCGATCGCCGAGGTACGGGTGAAGCGAGGGTCCACGTGGATGATCTTCGCCCCGCGGGCCTTAGCCTCCGCCACCCACTGGAAGCCAACGGGATGGCACTCGGCCATGTTGGAGCCCTGAATGACGATGCAGTCGGCGTTGGCCATGTCCTGCAAGGACTGCGTAGCGCCGCCGCGCCCGAACGAAGTTCCCAAACTGGGAACGGTGGCGGAGTGTCAAATGCGGGCCTGGTTCTCGATCTGGACCGCGCCGGCCGCCGTGAAGAGTTTCTTGATCAGGTAGTTCTCTTCGTTGTCCAGCGTCGCGCCGCCCAGCGAAGCAATGCCCATCGTGCGGCGCAGCAGCCGGCCCTTCTCGTCGACCTGCTGCCAGCCGTGGCGGCGCGCCGCCACGAACCGGTCGGCCACCATGTCCAGGGCGGTGTCGAGGTCGAGGCGCTGCCACTCGGTAGCGCGGGGGGCACGGTAGAGCACGTGAGTTTGCCGGCCGGGGGAGTTGACGAGCTGCTCGCTGGCCGCCCCCTTCGGGCACAGCCGGCCGCGCGAGATCGGGGAGTCCGGGTCGCCCTCGATCTGGACGACCTTCTCGTCCTTGACGTAGACGCGCTGGCCACAGCCAACCGCGCAGTAGGGGCACACGCTCTGCACGACGCGGTCCGCGGTCGACGTGCGCGGTCTGAGGTCGCGGGTGTGCTGAGAGGTCACGGCCGGGCCGCGCCCGAGCAGGTCGCCGGAGCGCACCTGCCGTACCACGGGCCACTCCAGGGGGCTCCATCGTCGTGCCATCTTCCGAAGCTAGACCCTTCGCATACCCGGTAGCAACGGTGGGGTCGTCTCCAAGCAGATGCGCCAGGCGGTACAAGAACACATCAAGGAATACGGCCTCGGACTGACGTCCGGGGTTAGAACCGGCGCGGTTCATGGCGATATACGGTGCGCTCCGGTGTAAACGTTCATCGACCGGCCGCGCAGGAAGCCGACCAGGGTGAGGCCCGCCTCATCGGCCAGCTCGGCCGCGAGCGAAGACGGTGCGGAGACGGCGGCCAGCAGCGGGATGCCCGCCAGGACGGCTTTCTGCACAAGCTCGAATGACGCCCGGCCGCTGACCAGCAGGGCGCAGCCGGCCAGCGGCAGGCGGTCTTCGAGCAGCGCCCATCCCACCACCTTGTCGACGGCGTTGTGCCTGCCGACGTCCTCGCGGGCGGCTATCAGCTCGCCTGTCGCGGTGAACAGCCCGGCGGCGTGCAGGCCGCCGGTACGGGAGAACACCCGCTGCGCGTCGCGCAGCCGATCCGGCAGGCAGGCGAGCACGGCCGGGTCGAAGCGCGCCTGGTCGGCGGCCAGCGCCGCGTGCGGCAGCACGCAGATGTCCTCGATGCTCGTCTTCCCGCAGACCCCGCACGCGCTCGTGGTCATGAAGTTCCGCCGGGCACCCGGCGTGACACCAACGCCCGCCGCCAGGGTCACGTCGGCGATGTTGCCGAGCCCGTCGTGGTCGCCGTGCCCGCAGGCGGTCCCGTCGCACAGCTTGATCTCGGCGATGTCCTCCCGGGACCGGACGATCGCCTCGCTCACCAGGAACCCGGTGGCGAGCTCGATATCATCGCCCGGAGTCCGCATCGTCATGGTCAGCGCGGCGCCGTCTACCCGGATCCCGAGCGGCTCCTCGCTCGCGAGCAGGTCAGCGCGAGGCTCCGTCCCGCCGGGGCGGCCCTCGTCAGGCAGCGTTAGCCGGAGCACCCGCCGCCGCGCAGTACGCTCCGACAACCAACCGCCCTTTCGCCCCGGCCTCCGCCATCCAGGGTACGGCGCGGCCTTCGCGTGGCGGTACTGGATGTGGCGGCGCCTGCCCGAAGTAGCCGCCAGCAGTCAACTCAGCCTCTCGCGTCCGCGGCGAGGAAGAAGACGGTGTCACCGGCCGCAATGGGTGTCTCGCTGTCCCGGGTGATCTGGTCACCGTTCAGCGCCGCCGTGACGTGCCGGTCGAGCAGCAGGCCGACCGCGGCGGCGGCGTCGCCCACGGTGGCGGCCCGGACGGCGTGCGGGCCGCTCTTGCCGTCGCCCTTGACGAGGGTCCCGAAGAGCTGGACGGTCACTTCCGGCGCCGGCCGGGCCCGGGCCGCTTGGTAGTCGGCCGCCGTGTTGACGTTCACCACCGAGTCCAGGTCCGGGTCGAGCGCGGCGAGCACCGGGTCCTGCTTCAGCGCGGCGTTGTCGAGCGTTTCCACCGTGCACTGGCCGAAGAGGAAGGCTGGGCGCAGCCGGTCCTCCGCCACCAGGCGCTCGGCGGCTTCCGCGAGCGAGACCCGGTACGCGGCGGCCAGCGGCTGCCTGAACCCCCGGGCGAGCGGCAAGGCGACATCCGTGGTTTCGCTGTCCTCGAGCACCCGCAGCACGCGCCGGGCGAAGGCCGGGTGCAGGAACGGCATGTCGGTGGAGCAGATAAACGCGATATCGGCCCGCCCGCGTAGCGCGGCGAGCCCGGCGGCGATGCCCTGGACCGGGCCTTTGCCCTCGCGGGGGTCATCGGTGATGAGCGTGCCCTCCGGCAGGTGCGGGAGGTCCTGGCCGGGGGCGCGGACGATGACGACAGGGCCGTTCGTCACACGCGCGAGGATGCCGGCCGTCCGGCGCAGCAGCGTAGAGCCGTGCCACTCCAGTGCCGCCTTGGGCGTGCCCATCCGCGAGGACCGCCCGCCAGCCAGCACCACGCCCGCGGAAATCGCCACGTGCTCATCGTAGGGGTCACCGCGCAGGCGGGGCCCGTGCGTAGCGCGTCGCCGCCCTTGTCGCCACCGGTCAGCTGGCGGAAGACCGGCCACCCGAGCCACGTCCGTTCCGGCATTTCTCTTCCTGCCAACGAGGGAAACCGGAGACTCTACGCTAGCGGTCGAGGCGGCAGCGAGTACCGGGGTTCCAGCATTTATCCTGCAGGCCAGGTATCCGCGGCGGCAAGGGCGGAAATGAAGGTTATGGCCGAGACAACCAAGAGCGGGACAACGCGCCGCAGCGTACTCGTTTCCCTCGTGGTGAATTGCGCGGAAGCGGTCGGGCTGGCGGTGGCGGCGGGGGTGACCGGGGTCGGTGGCCCTGCGCGCCCAGACCGCGGCCAATGTCGCCGACGTGGCGGTCCAGGTGTTCTTGCTCATCGGCGTGCTCACCAGCGTCCGGCCCCCGGATGACACCCATCCGCTCGGGTACGGGCGGGAGCGCTTCTTCTGGTCCTTGCTCGCGGCGCTTGGCATCTTGCTCGGCGGTGGCGTCCTCGGGCTCGACGAAGCGGCCCACGCTGCGCTGCATCCGTCAGCCATTCACTCCTACCTGGTCGCCTACCTGGTGCTGGTCACGACGGTCGTGCTGGATGCGTTCGCGCTGGAGATCGGGTTGCGACCGGTGCGCGAGCAGGCGGCCGGTGGCGGTGTCTCGGTGCGGGACTACCTGAGCCGAAGCACCGATCCCGCATCGACCACGGTCGTGGTCGCCGGGGGCTGCTCGGTGATCGGCGGCATCACCGGCGAGCGCGCTCATCGGCCTGCTACTTCTGCTCGCCTCAGTGCTCTTGCTCCGAACGAACCGGGATCTTCTTTCCGGGCGTGGCGTTCCGCCGCCCATGCGCCGCGAAATGTCCCAGCTCGTCGCCGAACAGGCGGGGGTGGTCGGTGTGCCGGACCTGTTCGCCATCGTGGTCGGGCCGTCGAGCCTGATCGTCGACGGCGACGTTACCTTCGCCCACGACCTGGACCTGCCGGCGGTGGAACACACCATCCTGCACTGCGTCCACGTGCTCCGGGAACGCTGGCCCCAGATCAAGTACGTCTACCTGACGCCAGTCGGCAAGCCGCGGCCGACCCGCGCCGCGCGATCCCGTGGCCTTGCCGTGGACGGCAAGAAACCCCGCCCGCCGGACGTGAGCGAAGACAACTAGCGCTGGGCGGGAACGCGCTCGCCGGGAACTTCGGCCGTGGCGCGCAGTGCGACATCGAGCATCCGTTCGCGCCGGTCAATTTCCTCGCCCAGGTACAGCACCAACGACGCGAGCTGGGCGGTGTTACGCGGCCGGATCCGGGCGCAGAATGCGGTCAGCCTGCGCCCGAGCGCGCGGCGCCTGCTCAACGGCGACCGGGTGATCATCTGAGGGATACCCAGGCACCTGAGGGCGAGGACACGGCCATCCGGGCAGCCCGGCCCTCCGGTGGCGCTGCCTGATAGTCCCGGCTCGGTAGCTGTCATCTGATTCAGTTCGTCCTTCGGGCTGGGTTGCTACGGACACTGCGTCAGTAGGACGCGCGGCGCAGGCGCCCGGTTGACAGGAAGCGGCACAGTCAGTGATCAGGCGGTAACTTCCGGGACCGTGGATGCCATGACGCGCTCACGGTGATGGTGGGGCTAAGGGTCTAGACGCGCGGCCCTGGGGACGCTATATTTAACCTATTCATTAATTAACAAGGTGGTTAAGAGAGTGGCAGACGACCGGCTCAGCGTGATCTTCGGGGCCCTGGCGGACCCGACCCGGCGGGCCATCTTGACCAGGCTGGCCGACGGGGAGGCGACAGTGACCGAGCTGACCGCTCCGTTCGCCATCAGCATGCCGGCCATATCCCGGCACCTGAAGGTGCTGGAGCGGGCCGGGCTGATCTCCCGGAGCCGCTCCGGCCAGCACCTGTCCAGCACACTGCGGCCCGCCCCGCTGCAGGAGGCGACCGAGTGGATGGAGCGGTACCGGCAGTTCTGGGACGCCAGCTTCGACCGGCTCGACGCACACCTGCGCCGGGCCGCACCAGGGAAGGAACAACATTGAGCCAGTACATCGAGATCACCCGGATCTTCGACGCCCCGCCCGAGCTGGTGTACCGGGCATTCACCGACCCCGACCAGCTCGCGCGGTGGTTCGGGCCGGTCGGCTGCTCGGTCCCCCGCGACAGCGTCGAGATCGACGCGCGGGTCGGCGGGCATCTGCGGTTCGTGATGACCGCCCCGGACGTGCGCAGTCCGGTCGACGCGACGTTCACCGAGGTGGTGGAGAACGAACTGCTGGCGGGCGAGATGGAGGCGGCCGGCGTGCCCGGCGTGGCCGGGTCGCTGCGGGTGCAGCTGAGGCTGGAGTTCCACCACGAGGGCAACGGCAAGACCAGGCTCGAGCTGCGGCAGGGCCCGTTCGCCACCGGCCAGCTCGGCGCGGACACCCGCGACGGGTGGGAGAGCTCGTTCACCAAGCTGGACGCGCTGCTGTAAGTCACCGTGATCACCCCGCCGGGCGCCTAAGGCGCTGCCTGGAGTCACGTCATCAGCATTCGCAAGAATCTCGGCGGCCGGATGAACCGATTGGCGCCGGGATGCAATAGAGAAGCGATGGATGACGACCTGCTGATCGCCGCGATAGCGGCCGGCGACGATACCGCGCTGCGGGCGCTGTTCGCCCGGCACGCGCCGTGGCTGGCGGCCCGGTTGCGGTCGGCGCTGCCCGCACCGGACGTGGAGGACGTCTTGCAGGAGACGTTCCTGGCGGTCTGGCGGGGGGCGAGCGGCTACCGGCCGCAGGGCGCGGCGGGCGGATGGCTGTGGGGGGTGGCCCGCCGTCAGGCCGCGTTGTTCCTGCGCCGCCGCGGTCCGGCCGAGCTCGCGCTGCCCGCGGTGATCGCGGCGGACGGCCGGCAGACGGGCGATCCTGCCGAAGCCGCGTTGTCGCGGGCCGCCATCGATGACGCGGTCGGCGTCCTGGGACCCGAGGGCAGCGCGGATCGTCAGGTGTGGCGGCTGATGTACGTGGAGGACAGGCCGGTCGCGGAGGTGGCGGAGCTGATGGGCGTCCCGGAGGGGACGGTCAAGAGCCGCGCCCACCGGGTCCGGCGGCTGCTGCGGGCCGCGCTGCGCGGCAACCCGATGGCAGGAGGTACACGGTGACCGACGAAGGCGTGAACTGGGAGGCCATCTTCTTCCGTGACGGCGCGAACGGGACAGAACCGGACGGCCTGGGCCTGTCCCCGCCAGACGTCGACCTGACCCGGGTGTGGACCGGCGTGGCCGCGGAGGTCTGGCGCCGCCGCCCGGGACCGGCGGAGCGGCTGGCCGCGCGGGCGCTGCGCTCGCCGGGCCTGGCCCGCGCGCTGGTGACCACGCCGTCGCTGCTGCTCGGCTGGGTGATCGCCACCCTGCTCGTGCTGGCCGCTGGCGCGGCGGCCACGCTGGGCACCGGGACGCCGTACGTGGCCCTGCTCGCCCCGGCGGTCGCGGGGGCGGGCATCGCATACGCCTACGGGCCGGGGATCGACCCGGCCTGGGAGCTGTCGCAGTCCACGGCGGTCAGCGACCGGATGGTGCTGCTGGTGCGAGCGCTCGCGGTGTTCGGGCTGAACGCCGCGGTCGGCCTGGCTGCCTCAGGGGTTTCGGGGCTTTCTGGGGTTTCGGGGTCGGCGGCCACGGTGACGTTCGGCTGGCTGGTGCCGATGACCGCGGTGTGCGCGCTTGCGCTGGCCGCGGCGACCGTGTCCCGGTCGGCGAACGTCGGCGTGGCCGCGGGCATGTCCGGCTGGGTGATCACGGTGCTGGCCGGGCAGGCCGACGGCGGGCGGCTCACCGCCGCGATCACCGACTCCTCACTTTTCCTGCCCTACCTGGCGTTCGCCGCGTGCTGCGGCGCGGTCGCGTGGTTCGCGACCCGGATCCCGAGAGGAACCTCATGAACATCGAGCTCAGCGAGCTGACCCGGCGGTTCGGCCGGACGTATGCGGTGGCCGGGGTGAGCATGGAGGCCGGCCCGGGGGTCTTCGGCCTGCTCGGACCGAACGGAGCGGGCAAGACCTCGCTGCTGCGGATGATGGCCACCGTGCTGCCGCCGACGTCGGGCCGGCTGCGGCTGCTCGGGCGTGATCCGGGGAGCCCCGGGCCGCGGCGGGAGATCCGGCGCAGGCTCGGCTACCTGCCGCAGAACCTCGGCTACTATCCGGGCTTCACCGTCGTCGAGTTCGTCGAGTACTTCGCGCTGCTCAAAGACATGCCGCCGGGCCGGGTGCCGCGGGCGGTGGCCGCCGCCGTCGAGCAGGTCGGCCTGGGGGACAAGGCCAAGGCGAAGCTGCGCACGCTGTCCGGCGGGATGCTGCGCCGGGCCGGGATCGCGCAGGCGATCGTCAACGACCCGGACCTGCTGCTGCTGGACGAGCCGACCGCCGGGCTGGACCCCGAGCAGCGGGTCGCGTTCCGCGCCATACTGCGCGGGCTCGGCGAGCGGGCCACCGTGGTGGTCTCCACCCACCTGGTCGAGGACGTGGGGGCCGCCTGCAGCCAGGTCGCGCTGATGGACGCCGGGAAGGTCGTCTTCGACGGCACCCCGGGCGAGCTGATCGCCCGCGGCGAGGGCAGCGGGGCGGCCGGGGACGCGCCGCTTGAGCGCGGCTACAGCGCGGTGCTGGCCGCGGCGCGATCGGTACCCGCGACGCGACCTGCCGCCGGTATCCAGCCGGGACCGGAGAACCGGGCATGACCGCCGCCGCTGAGGCCCCGGTCCGGCCCGCGCCCGCGCGTACCTCTCGGCTGGGGCCGCCACTGTCGTTCCTGCGGCTGCTGCGAATCGAACTGCGCCGCAGCGCGATGCCGTGGCTGCTGCCGCTCATCGCCGCGTTGTTCTGGTTCGATTCCTACCGGCCAAGCACCGGCCAGCCGCCGCTGTACGTGCTGCGCACGTTCTGGAACATGGGCCAGGGCCACACGATCATCGACTTCGGCCCGTTCGTGGCCGGCCTGGCCGCCTGGATAGGGTCCCGCGACGGCAGGCGCCGCACCGCCGACCTGGTGACCGCCACCGCCCGGCCGCGCTGGACGGCGCAGCTCGCCACCTGGGCCGGAACCGCGATCTGGGCGGTGGCCGGCTACCTGGTCTGCACCAGCGTGATGTTCGCGGTCTACGCGAGTCAGGGGGTGCAGGGACAGCCGCCGTGGTGGTGGGTGGCGGTGGGCGCGACGGCCGTCGCGGCGTTCAGCGCGGCCGGGTTCGCCGTCGGCGTATTCTGGCCCAGCCGGTTCGCCGCGCCGCTGGCCGCGTTCGGCGGCTTCCTGGCCCTGATCATGTCGTCGCAGACGGGTTTCCACGACAGCACCGGGTGGGCGCTGATCCTGCCGACCAACTCCAACGGCAACTTCCAGCCGGACTCGGGGCTGCTCTACCCGTGGCTGCCGGACCTGCCGATCGCCCGGATCATGCTGCTGGCCGGGATCGCGATCGCCGCGCTCGGCCTGATCGGCCTGCGCGCCCGCATTTGTGGGCCGTGGACGCTGTGGCTCGCCGCCGCCGTCACCGCGGCCGGGGTCGCGGCGGCGGGCACCGCGGTGGGCCTGGCCAGCACCGCCCGGCTGTCGGCGGACGGCATCGTCATCCCCGCGCTGCACGACGCGGCCAGCGACCGGCCGTTCAGCTACACCCCGCGCTGCGGCCAGGCCGCCGGGGTTCCGGTGTGCCTGAGCCCGTCCTACGGCCGCTGGCTGCCGGAGGTGACAGCCGCGCTCGGCCCGGTCTTCAGTGAGGTAGCCGGGCTGCCCGGCGCGCCGGTTCGGGCCACCCAGGTGGGCGCGGTCTACAGCAGCGGCGAAGGCGGCGACGGCCAGTCGATGACGATCGGCGGCCAGCCGCGGGTGCTCTCGCTGTCGCTCGGGAACCTCAGCCTGCCGGTCGGGACTGCGACGGTTTTCGCTGACCAGCTACGGCTGCTGGCCGTGCACGCCTTCGTCGGCGCGGGCAACGGGATCGGCACCCCGGCGCAGCAGGCGGTGCAGGCCGCGCTGCTGCAGGCCGCCGGCGTGCCGTTCGCCGCCCAGCCACAGCTGCTGACCACCAACGGGCTGCCCTCCTGGGCGCAGGCCGCGTCGAACGGGCCGCCGGGTCCGGCCACAGGACCGGTCTACGCCGCGGCCCGGCGGCTGGCGGTTCTGTCGCCCGGGGCCCGCCACGCCTGGCTCGCCGCCCACCTGACCGCGTTGCGGTCCGGCCAGCTCACCCTTGGCCTAGCTCCCACGACCGCGAATCCCGCCCCGAAGCAGGCGCGCCGGTGACCGCCGCCGACACCCGAGAACCGCTGCCCGGAGCCGGGCCGGCCCCGCAGCCCCAGCGTCGTGCCGTTGCCGCCCTGCGGCTGCCCTGGCTGTACCTGGTCAGCCGGCGCGTCCCGGTCGCCCTCGGCCTGCTGGCCGGGCTGGCCGTGCTGCTGTGGAGCGCGCTGTACTGGCACTGGGGCATCTCCGGGGGGCGCGCGGCGCAGCAGTTCATCTCGCTGACGATCGAGACCGCGGCCGCCGCCGTCATCGCCGTCACCACCTACGGGCCGTTCGGCGAGCCGGAACGCGCCACCGGCCGCTGGCTGCCGTACCTGCGGCTGGGCGCGGCCGCGGCGCTCACCGCGATCGCGTACGGCGGGCTGGCCGCCGCGGCCGCGGGCGGGCCGCTGCCCGGCGGCACCCTGGCCCTGCTCCGCAACCTGGCCGGCATTACCGGCATCGGGCTGCTGTCCGCGGCGGCGCTCGGCGGCGCGTTCGGCTGGACCGGGCCGCTCGCGTACCTGCTGGTCACCGAGGTCGCGCTGACCGGGAACCCGACCACACCGTGGGTCTGGCCGGCCCGGCCGCCGCACGACCTCGGCGGTGCGCTCTGCGCCGCCCTTCTGTTCGCCGCCGGAACGGCCGCCGTCACGCTGCTCGGCGCCCGCGACTCCGGCCGCCATTCCGCCCCAGAGTGAGCTGGAAGATGACGGTGTAGATCCCCGGAAGCACACCAACCAGCTGATCTTGATGTCACCAGGCATGTCGCAAGAGCCTTGACTGCTCGGCTGGCGGGGTTGCCCTGGGCGGTGGCCGTGAACACGTTGGGCGCCAGTTGCGGATAACAGATGTAGTCTCCGCCCACGAAGGGGTCACCATGGACCAGTCCTACCCGTCCACCGGCCAGCCGACCGGGCCGCTCCGGCCTCCCGCTCCCGCGCCGGTGCTGACCGCGGCCAAGTTCTTGTACGGGGGCGCCGCCGTCAGCACCGGCTACCTGATCGCCACGCTGCCCTTCATCGGCGACATCCACGGCAGATGGAACGGGCACCCCATCACCGCGACCCCGCTCACCATCACGGTGGTAATAGTCATCTTCGGCCTGATCCCGATCGCTGCGTGGCTGTGGATGGCGCGGGCGACCAGCCAAGGCAAGAACTGGGCGCGCATTCTGTCCACGGTGCTTGTCGCCCTGGTGACGCTGCAGCTGACCGAAAGCCGGGGCGTCGTGCCGGTGTTCTGCGCCGCGGCGACCTGGCTGATCGGCCTCGCCGCGGTATGGCTGCTGTGGCGGCCGGCCTCCAGCGCGTTCTTCAAGCCGCAGCGCCTCGTCTGAGCCGCCGTCGTCTCTTCCGCTGTCCCGACGCTGCCCGGCCAGGGAGGATATGGGGACGAGGCCCGCCAGTACCGGATCAGCCAAGCCGCCGTGGCCGAGCCCGAGGTTCCCGGGCACGCCGAACGGGTGGCGGCCGACGTCACGGCCCAGGCGATGCGAACGCTGCTGGCCGGGGCACTGGCCGCGCTTTCGCCTGGTGACCGGGATGTGCTGCTGCTCATCGCCTGGGAGCAGCTGACCTATCAGGAGGTGTCGCGGGCGCTGGACATCCCGGTGGGGACGGTGCAGTCCAGGCTGCACCGGGCCCGTGTTCTGCGCCGCGCTGACCTGGCTGAGCGGCCTCGCCGCAGTGTGGCTGCTCTGGCGCCCGGCCTCCAGCGCGTTCTTCAAGTCGGCCCGGGCGGCGCGGTCGCGGCCACCATCGCAAATCTCAGGCCCTTAACAGCAACTAAGCGACCCCGGCAGGCCGATGCCCAGGTTTCCCCGCGGCTGGCCGGCACGTCCCGGAGCCCAGGTCCGCGCCGGAGGCGGCAATAAGCGTCGCGCTTCCCGAACATGTAGGCGCCGATGGCGAGCAGGCCTGCCGCGTACCAGGCCGTAGGACCACGTCCGCCAGCTCACCATCTTCAGCGACGGCGCCGCCTGGATCTGGGAACCGGTAGCCGCCGCACCCACCTTATGATCGAAAAAAGGTCCCAATGACTCGAATAAAAACTCGAAAGATGGTATTCTTGTTCCCAAGGCTTCCTTCCTTCTTTCTCCCGAACGAGAGGTGGTGCATGTCCTCACCCACGTTCCCCGATCCCGACCCGGACGCCCCCGAGCCGACCGGCGGGAACGACGGCGCCCCGGAGCCCTCGTGGTCCGGGGATGAGGAGGACAGCGCGGCCTACCTGGAGGAGCTGATGGCCGCCGCGGCCGCGGGTGAGGAGCTGACCGCCGGGGACATCGCCGGGGCCGGGTTCGGCCGGGACGGGACCGCGGAGCGGATGCAGCCGGGCCCGGTGCTGGCCGCGTTGGTGCACGCCGCCACCACCGATGCCAAGATCCTGGCGACGCTGCCCGATGATGACCTGGTCGGCGTCATCACGGCGATCCGGCGGATCGGGTCGTTCGCGGCCTGGGCCGAGATGACCGCGATCCGCGAGTACGCCACCCGCCCCGACCCCCGCCGCCCCGCCCCCGATCCCAAGCCCGGTGGCCGCGGCGTGGATGGCCGGGATCCCAACGCGGCGGTCGCGGGCCTGCCGGGCCGACCTA
>Ga0302314_10015343_pt1 | contig 13024 bp, 10 predicted proteins | sample III_Palsa_N2_3_FD_200533 | JGI IMG/M metagenome (GOLD analysis project Ga0302314, IMG submission 200533) | Peat permafrost microbial communities from Stordalen Mire near Abisko, Sweden - III_Palsa_N2_3 | ecosystem: Environmental > Terrestrial > Soil > Palsa > Peat permafrost | place: Sweden...
ACCAGCGTGGCGAGGATCTCGTTCGTCACCGCCTCGTGAAAGGCGCCGCGCGAACGAAACGACCAGATGTAAAGCTTCAAGGATTTCAACTCGACGCATCGCTCATCGGCGACGTATTCGAGCTTCAGTGTCGCGAAATCCGGCTGACCGGTTTTCGGACACAGGCAGGTGAACTCCGGAATGGTCATCCGGATCGTGTAGTCGCGCTCGGGCGCGGGATTTGCGAAGACTTCGAGTGCGCTGCTCATCGGGACGGAGGGGTTTACGTATGTGTCGATTACTTTACACTACGCGCCACATCGACGGCACGCGGGCATCTGATGCGACTCACCAAACTCAAGATTGCAGGCTTCAAGTCATTCGTCGATCCCACCGTAGTCACCTTTCCCTCGAGCCTCACGGGTGTCGTCGGCCCGAACGGATGCGGCAAATCGAACATCATCGACGCCGTGCGCTGGGTGATGGGGGAGATTTCCGCCAAGCACCTGCGCGGCGAGTCGATGGCCGACGTCATTTTCAACGGCTCCGTGGCGCGCAAGCCCCTGGGCAGCTGCTCGGTGGAGCTGGTCTTCGATAATTCGGAGGGCAAGATCGGCGGCCCGTACGCGAGCTACAACGAGGTGGCTTTGCGCCGCTCCGTGAGCCGCGACGGCACGTCGGACTACTTCATCAACGGCACCAAGGTTCGCCGCAAGGACATCACGCAGCTGTTCCTCGGCACCGGTTTGGGCACGCGCAGCTACGCCATCATCGAGCAAGGCATGATTTCGCGAATCATCGAGGCGCGCCCGGACGATCTACGCGCGTTTCTCGAGGAGGCGGCGGGCATCTCGCGCTACAAGGAGCGCCGCCGCGAAACCGAGAGCCGCATCGCGCAGACGCGCGAGAACCTCGATCGCTTGAACGATTTGCGCGAAGAGGTCGACAAGCAGATCCGTCATCTGCAGCGCCAGGCGGCCACCGCGCGGCGCTATCAGGCGCTCAAGGAGGAGGAGCGCAAACTGCAGGCGGAGGTGTTCGCGCTGCGCTTGCAAAGCCTCGATGCGGAGGCGGGTGTGCGCGATGCGGCCGCGGTGCATTGCGACACGGCCATGCAGGCGGCTCTGGCGGACCTGCGCGAGGCCGAGGCGCGCATCGAGAAGATCCGCGTCGATCAATCGGCCAAGGCGGATGCGCTGCGCGCGATCCAGGAGCGCTTCTATGCGGCCGGCGGCGAGGTCACGCGCCTCGAGCAGAGCATCGAGCACGCACGCGAAATGCGCGAGCGTCAGCGCGCCGACCTGGAGCAATCCCAGGCGCAGGTGACCGAGCTTGCCGCCGTCACCGATCGCGACCGCAGCCAGCTCGAGGCGCTGGCGCAAGAGCTGGCGACGGCCATACCGGGTCTCGATGCCGCGCACGGGGAGGAACGGGCGGCGGCGCTCGAGCTCGAGCGCTGCGAGCAAGCTCTCGCGACCTGGCAGCAGGCCTCCGACGCGCATGCCCAGTCGGTTGCCTCCGGCCAGCGCGAGACCCAGGTGGAGCGCGCCCGGATCGAGCAACTGGACAACCAGCAACACCGGCTGCTGCAACAGCGCGAGCGTCACGAGTCGGAACGCTCCGCCCTCGCGCAGCTCGAGCCCACCATGGCCATAGAGGCCCTGGCGGAGCAGGCGGACCGCGCTCGCGATGCCGGGCAGAAGGCGGCCGCCGATCTCGCCCAGCTTCTGCAAGAGCTCGCGACCGCACGCGATCAGGAGCGCGAGCAGAGCGAGGCGCTCAAGGCGTTGCGCAGCCGCTGGCAGCAGTCCCTCGGGTTGAAGGTGTCCACCGAGGCCTTGCAGCAGGCCGCCCTCGGCAAGGCTTCGGGCAAAATCACGGAATGGTTGAAGTCGAAGTCGCTCGACCAGAATCCGCGAGTGGCGCAGCAGCTGCGAGTGGAGCACGGCTGGGAGCGCGCGGTCGAGACCGTGCTCGGCTCGTATCTCGAGGCGGTATGCGTCGATGGGCTGGATTCGGTCACGGATCTATTGGGCGGCTTCGACGGGGGTCATCTGGTGCTCGTCAGCGCCGGGGCCGAGGTCGCCGCCGATGGCGGCCCCACCGATGCCGGCCGCGCCGATGTCGCGAGCCTCAAGTCCAAGGTATCGGGCTCGCTATATCTCGGCTCCGTGCTCGGCTCGGTGTTCACCGCCGAGACGCTGCCCGAGGCCCTGCGAGTGCGCCGCAGCCTCGGCGCGGGACAGTCGGTGGTGACGCGCGACGGAGTCTGGCTCGGTGCTGACTGGCTGCGCCTGTCGCGCGATCCCGAGCCGCACACCGGCGTCATCGAGCGCGAGGAGACGTTGCGCGCGCTGCACGCGGAAGTGAGCCGCCTCGAGACGGAAGTGAAGAACGGAGAACAGGAGCTCGAGCGGCGCCACGAGGGCGTGCGCGAGCGCGAGGATCGGCGCGAGCGGCTGCAAACGGAGGTGAACCGCCTGCACCGCGAGCACGTCGACCGGCGCGCGGAGCACGATTCGGCGCAGGCTCGCCGGGCCGATGCCGAACGCAGGCTGAGCCAGCTGGAGACGGGTCTCGCCGACGTGACCGCAGAGCTCGACCGCACGAGCACGGATTTGCGAGCGGCGCGTGCCCGCATGGAGACCGCCATCGATGCGCTCGCAGCCCTCGAGCCGCAACGGATCGAGCTCGAACAAGAACGCGAGCGGCTGCGCGCCGAGCAGACGGCGGCACGCGCCGCCGCACAGTCGACCCAGCAGCGTGCACGCGAGCTGGCGCTGCAAGTGGAGTCGCGCCGCACATCGCACGCCGCGCTCGAGACCACGCTCGCGCGCCTCGACAAGCAGCACGGCGAGCTATTGCAGCGCCGAGACGAACTCGAGAGCCAGCTGGCTGCCGATGAGGCGCCGCTCGCTGCGCTCGAGGCCGAGCTCGAACGCGCCCTCAACGCGCGCATGCAAGTCGAGAGCGAGTTGCACGCCGCGCGCGTCGCGAGCGAGGAGCTCGATGCGCTGCTGCGGGAGCGCGAGAGCGAGAATGCCGGACTCGACGAGCGCGTCGAGGCGGCGCGCGCCGCTCTGGACGACGCGCGCCTCGCCGCCCAGCAGGTGCGCGTGCGGCGCGAGAGCATCGCCGAACAGCTCGCGGCCACCTCGTTCGAGCTGCCGGCGCTCCTCGCCGGCCTCGCGCCGGAGGCGACGGTGGAAACCTGGGATGCTGATCTTCAAGAGACCAAGGGAAAGATCGAGCGACTGGGACAGGTGAATCTCGCCGCCATCGGCGAGTTCAAGGAGCAATCCGAGCGCAAGGAATATCTCGACCGCCAGTGCAAGGACCTCACCGATGCCCTGGAGACGCTCGAGGTCGCGATGCGCAAGATCGATCGCGAAACACGCGCGCGGTTTCAAGAAACGTTCGATAAAGTCAACGCCGGGCTGAAGGAGAAGTTTCCGCGCCTCTTCGGCGGCGGCCACGCGTACCTCGAGATCGAGGGAGAGGAGTCGGAGGGCTCCGGCGTCTCCGTGATGGCGCGCCCCCCGGGCAAGCGCAACAGCACCATCAGCCAGCTCTCGGGCGGAGAAAAGGCGCTTACCGCGGTGGCGTTGATCTTCGCGATCTTCGACCTGAATCCGGCGCCGTTCTGCCTGCTCGACGAGGTGGATGCACCGCTCGACGACAACAACATCGGCCGCTTTTGCGACATCGTGCGGGAGATGTCGCGCAGCGTGCAATTCATTTTCATCACCCACAACAAGGCGACCATGGAGATGGCGGCGCAGCTCGTCGGCGTGACGCAGAACGAACCCGGCGTGTCGCGTCTGGTCGCGGTCGACGTCGATGAGGCCGTGCGCATGGCGGCGATGTAGGAGTGTTCACGACACGGCAGAGGTTTGCGCAAGTTGGACGAGCTGCGTTGGATATTATTGGGTTTGGGTATCCTGGCGATCGGGGCCATCTGGCTGTGGTCGGCGCGCGGCTCTCGTCAAGCGCCCGGCAACGCCGAGCTGCGCGAGCCGATGGTTGCCGCTACGCACGGGCCGAGCGTGGCGGCACCCGAGGCGTCGCCTCCCGAGACACGCGAACCCCCGGCCGTCGATAGGCGCGAGTGGGGCGTGCCGCCCCTGGAGCCTCTCAGCATTCGCACGGCGGACTTTTCCGACGTGCCCGCCCTCGATCAACCCATGCTGACCCACGCCGATCCGATCGACTTCAGTCTGGACTCGAGCCGCGCCACGGGTCAGCCGCGCTTTGCGCCGTCCTCCTCGGTGAGTGCGCGCCCCTCGCGATCGCCGGCCCCTGCGGCCTCCGCGCCGGCGCCGCGCGCGCCCGTCATCGAGTTCGAACTCGACGAGGAGGCGGGAGAGATCCTGCGCACCGAGGAAGAAGTGGCGGCCGAGGAGGAAGTGCGGGCGGAGGAAGAGGAGCGCGCGAAGGAAGAGGATCGCGCCGCGGAAGAGGAGCGGGCCGTGGAAGAGGAGCGAGCCGCGGAAGAGGAGCGAGCCGCGGAAGAGCAGCGAGCCGCGGAAGAGCAGCGAGCCGCGGGCGAGCAGCGGGCTGAAGAATCGGCGCGGCGCGGCGCCGAGCAGAGCGACCGGCAAGCTGCCGTCGCGCCGCCCGCGCCCAACAAGAGCGAGAAGCAAAAAATCGTGACCGTGCGGGTGTGCGCGGTGGGCGATACGCGCTGGGAGGGCACGCATCTCATGGACGCGCTCGAGGCGCTCGGGCTCGCCTACGGCCGCTATCAGGTCTATCACCGCAACCACAGCGATGGGCGCAGTATCTTCTGCGTGGCGAGTCTCGTGGAGCCGGGAACGTTCGATCTCTCGAGCATGCCGAACGAGCAGTTTCGCGGTGTGTCCTTGTTCGCCGTGCTGCCCGGGCCGCTCGAGCCGATGCAAGCCATAGAGGCACTGCTCGCCACCGCGCGCGAGCTCGCGCGCGCGCTTTCCGGCACCATGCAGGATGCCAAGGGAATTCCATTCTCCCCGCAGCGCGCCGAGGCTCTGCTGCAGGATGTGGCCCGCTTCCAGGCACTTCTGGCCTGACAGCGTCGATGGCGCGCAGCAAAGCGGATGACGGGAGGCGTAGGGCTTTCGAGCGTGCCGCCGAATTGCGCGAGCTCCTCGATCGCTACAACTACCGCTATCACGCGCTCGACGATCCCGAAGTGCCCGATGCGGAGTACGACCGGCTCATGGTCGAGCTGCGCGACATCGAGGCGCACCATCCCGATCTGACGACACCGGACTCCCCCACGCAGCGCGTCGGCTCGGCGCCGATCGCCGCCTTCGGGACCGTCAGTCATCGTATTCCCATGCTGTCGCTGGACAACGCATTCAGCGAGGAGGAGGTGCGCGATTTCGATCGGCGCGTACGCGAGCGCGCGGGGCTGGAGAGCGTCGTGCGCTATTCGGCCGAGCCCAAGCTCGATGGTCTCGCGGTCAGCGCGCGCTACGAGTCGGGCGCGTTCGTGCAGGGCGCGACGCGCGGCGACGGCGAGACGGGCGAGGACGTCACTTCGAACCTGCGCACCATCAAGGCGCTGCCGCTGAAGCTGCGGGGACCGCACCCACCGCGCGTACTCGAGGTGCGCGGCGAGGTATTCATGCCGCTCGCGGGATTCGAGCGCTTCAATCGCGAAGCGCTCGCGCGAGGCGAAAAGACCCTGGTGAATCCCCGCAACGCGGCGGCAGGGAGCCTGCGGCAGCTCGATCCGCGGATGACGGCGGCGCGCCCCCTCGACCTGTTCATCTACGGCGTCGGCTATGTGGAGGGCGGCGAGCTGCCCGGCCACCACAGCGAGGTGCTGAAGATGCTGCGCGGCTTCGGATTCAAGATCTGTCGAGAGACGCGTGTGGTCGAATCGGTGGAGGGCTGTCTTGCCTACTTCCAGGACATCGGCGCGGCGCGGGCGACGCTGCCCTATCAGATCGACGGTGTCGTGTACAAGGTCGACGACATCGAGTTGCAGCGCCAGCTCGGCTTCGTATCGCGTGCTCCGCGCTGGGCCATTGCGCACAAGTTTCCCGCCGAGGAGGCGCTCACGACGGTGCTCGGCATCGAGTTTCAAGTGGGCCGCACCGGCGCGCTGACGCCCGTGGCACGCCTCGCGCCGACATTCGTGGGCGGCGTCACGGTGAGCAACGCCACCTTGCACAACATCGACGAGATGACGCGCAAGGATGTGAGGGTCGGCGATACGGTGGTGATCCGGCGGGCGGGCGACGTCATTCCCGAAGTGGTGCGCGTACTGCTCGAGCGCCGCATCGCCGGCGCTCGAGCCATCGAGCTGCCGACGCATTGTCCGGTCTGCGGGTCGCCCGTCGTGCGCGAGACCGACCAGGCGGTCGCCCGATGCAGCGGCGGCAGAACCTGCCCGGCGCAGCGCAAGGAGGAGATCAAGCACTTCGCCTCGCGCCGGGCGCTCGACATCCAAGGTCTCGGCGACAAGCTGATCGAGCAGCTGGTGGATCGCGATTGGGTGAAGACGCCCGCCGATCTATTCGAGCTCGAGCCGGCGCGGCTCGAGACCCTCGATCGCATGGCCGAGAAATCGGCGCAGAAGATCCACGCGGCCGTGCTGGCAGCCAAGCGCACGACATTGCCGCGATTCCTGTATGCGCTCGGGATCCGCGACGTCGGCGAGGCAACCGCGCTCGCGCTCGCGCAGCACTTCGGCGACGCGCGCGCGCTCGCCGACGCCTCGGTCGAGGAGATTCAGCGCGTGCAGGACGTGGGGCCGATCGTCGCCGGCAGCATTCGCGCCTATTTCGACAACGCCGAGAACAACCGCCTGCTCGAACGGCTGCTCGCGAGCGGCATCCAATGGCCGCCCGTGGCCCGGCCGCCCGTTGAGCGCCCCGAGCGCACCGGAAACGTCGCCGGCAAGACCTTCGTGATCACGGGGACGCTCGAACAGATGAGCCGCGATGCGGCGCGCGACGCGCTTCTCGAGCGCGGCGGCAAGGTGACCGGCAGCGTCTCGAAGAAAACCGATTACCTCGTTGCGGGAGCCGATCCCGGCGGAAAGCTCGACAAGGCGCGCCAGCTGGGCGTCGAAGTGCTCGACGAGGCCGCCTTTTTGGCGCTGCTGAAAAGCTAGCGGGCCCTTTCGGGCCCGCTATGAACAAACACCTTTCGCCCGCCGGTCGAGGCTCTCGGCCGGGCGACGGCCCTATTGCTGCGGCGTAGAGCCCGCAGGTGCGCTCGCCGGCGGCGGGGAGCCGGCCGGCGGCGTCGCTCCCGGTCCCGACATGGCCGGTCCCACCGGGGCGGCCGCCGTGGGGGCGGGCAGGGCGTCGGGCTTCTTCTCGATCTTCGCCTGCTTCTTCAGCTCCTCCACATACGCTTGAAGCTTCTTGCGCATGACCGCGTCCGTGAGCTGGGGCTTCACTTGCTCGAAGGGGGGCGGCGCCGCGTCGCGGGTATCCTCGAGCTGGATCACGTGCCAGCCGTACTGCGTCTGCACCGGCGCCGGCGAGACCTCGCCTTTCTTCAGGCTCTTCACCGCATCGGCGAAGGGCTTGACCATGCGTGAGGTCGTGAACCAGCCCAGGTCCCCGCCATTGTTCTTGGAGCCCGTGTCCGTGGACTGCGACTTCGCGAGATCCTCGAATTTCGCACCGCTCTTGAGCTTCTTGATGATCTGCTCCGCCTGGTCCTTGCTGGCAACCAGGATGTGGCGGGCGTGGTACTCGATTTTGTCCATTTGCGAAATGGCCGTCTCGTACTCCGCATGCAGATCCGCATCGGAGGGAGTTTGCGATTTCACGAACTTCTGCGAGCCCGCATCCGCCAGCACGCGCATGTGCAGGAGAGAGAGCTGCGCCTTGGTGTCCGGGTCGTTCTCGAGGCCGTCCTTTTCCGCTTGCGCGGCCATGACTTGCATGGTGATCAAGTCGTCGAGCACTTGGCTTTGCTGCTCGGCCGTCAGGCTCTGCACTTTCGCGTTGCGCAGCAGGTTCTTCTCATAGATATCGAACTCGGGGCGCGTGAGCGCAACACCGTTGACGATGGCCACCACGGGGGCCGCAGGGGCGGCGGTCGCGGCGGGAGCCGCGTTCTCCGGCGCCTTGTTGCAGGCCGCGAGCAGCGTGACGGCTGCAATCAACGCGCCCAACGGCGCCTTCAAAAATGCTCTCATGAGATTCCTTTAGAGAAAACGAGCGACTATGGCCAGCGTGGCCGCGCACCCAGGGGGCGGCAGTTTAAGATAAATCGTAGCGATTGGCGAAATCGGCTCACCCGGGGGGCGGCAGGGCTTCGAGCGCCAGCGCGTGGATTTCCGCCGGTATCAGATCGCCCACGGCCGCATACACCAGGCGATGCCGGGCAACGGGGGCGAGTCCGCCGAATGCCCGGGCTACGATGCGTACGCGAAAGTGGCTCGCGCCGCCGGCCGCGCCGGCGTGCCCCGCATGCCGGTGGCTCTCATCCTCGATGGATAGCTCGAGCGGCGCGAACTCGCGTACCAGCCGATCGCGCAGCCGCTCCGCACGATCTTTCGCGGTCGCTCGACCGGCCACGGCGCCTCGATCGGTCACAGCGCCTCGATCGGTCACGGCGGGGCGGCCTGCGATTCCACCCGGCGTATCTTGCCGTTCAGCCAGAGCACCTGGGGAATCATGAACACGATCATGGCGGCGGTGATGCCGAATACCTTGAATTTCACCCACACGTCCTCGTCGAAATTTCGCGCGACGTACAGATTCGCCGCCGCGAGCAGCGCGAACCACGCCACCCAGAGAAAGTTGATCACGCGCCAAGCGCGCGCTGAGATCTCGAGCGGCTCGTCGAATACGCCTTCGAGCATGCGCCTCGCGAGCGGTTGCTTGCCGATCACGGTGCTGCCGAGGAATACCGCCGCGGTAAGCGCGAGCAGCACCGTCGGCTTCATCTGGATGAAGCGCTTGTCATGCAGGAGGAGCGTGGCCGAGCCGAGAACCAGGAGAACGGCGACGGTGATGACGTGCATGGGCTTGAAACGCCCCGCTCGAAAACGGTGCACCAGCATGACCGCAGTGCAAACCACCATGAGCGAGCCCGTGGCCCAGTAAATGCCCTTAAGCTTGAATACCACGAAAAATACGATGAGGGGCGACCATTCGAGGAGCTGATTCATGCGCGTATCATAGCCTCGAAACCATGAGTATCTATCTGCAACTGCATCCGGTATCCCCGCAGCGCCGGTTCATTCGTCAGGCGGTCGAGTGTCTGCGCGCCGGCGGGGTGATCGTCTATCCCACGGATTCGTGCTACGCGCTCGGCTGCCACATCGGCGACAAGTCCGCGCTCGAGCGAATTCGCGCCATCCGGGAAACCGATCGTCATCACCATTTCACCCTGGTGTGCCGGGATCTCGCCGACGTGGGCAAGTACGCGGTCGTCGAGAACTGGCAGTACCGGCTGCTGCGCACGCACACACCCGGGCCTTACACGTTCCTGCTGAAAGCATCGCGCGAGACGCCGCGCCGCCTGAAGCACGAACGCCGCGGCACCATCGGGCTGCGGGTCCCCGATCATCCGGTCACGCAGATGCTGTTGACGGAGCTCGGCGAGCCGGTGATGAGTTCGACCTTGCTGCTGCCGGGCGAGGAGCTGCCGCTTACGGATGCCAAGGAAATCTACGATTTGCTCGAGCAGAAAGTGGACCTCGTGCTCGACGGCGGCAATTGCGGGCTCGTGCCGACCTCCGTCATCGATCTCTCGGCGGGTCACGCGGAGGTGGTCCGCGTGGGGCGCGGCGATGTCACCCCTTTTGCGAGCGCGGTCCCCGTATAATGGCACGACAATGCGGGCAAAATAGCTCGTGTTTTTTATAAATAACGAGTGCAAGCATTGGATTTATCTGTCTTTCTTTACAAGATTTCTTATTGGACAATTCCGGTACTCTTTGCGATCACCCTGCATGAAGTCGCACACGGCTGGATGGCGCGGTACTTCGGCGACCGAACCGCCGAGATGCTCGGGCGCTTGAGCCTCAACCCGTTGCGGCACATCGACCCCGTGGGCACCGTGCTCGTGCCCGGAATACTTCTTGCCACCAGCGGGATGCTGTTCGGTTGGGCGAAGCCCGTGCCGGTGGCCACCAAAGCCTTGCGCAAACCCCGGCTTGCCGGGATTCTGGTGGCGCTCGCCGGACCGCTCGCGAACTTCGTCATGGCAGGCTTGTGGTGCGCCGTGCTCGCGGGCATCGTGCGGGTTCGTGGCAACGAGACGCTGATCAGTTGGATCGGCGCGATGGCTCTGGCCGGAATCACGATCAACGTGGTGCTGGCTTTGTTCAATCTGCTGCCCATTCCACCCCTCGATGGCGGACGTGTGCTCACAGGATTGCTGCCCTCGCGATGGGGGGCACGCATCGAGAAGCTCGAGCCGATCGGCTTGTTTCTGGTCGTGGGCCTCTCGGTATTCGGCTTGCTCGGTTGGCTGTTCGATCCCGCCGTGCACACCATGAGCCGCGTGATCCACGATGTGATGGGTCCGGGAGCATGACGGGCCCGATTCAGAATCGCCGGGTGCTCTCCGGCATGCGGCCGAGCGGCATGCTGCATCTCGGCAACTATCACGGCGCGCTCAAGAACTGGATCGAGCTGCAATACCAGTACGAGTGCTATTTCTTCATCGCGGACTGGCACGCGCTCACCACCGGTTACGAGGACACCTCGCAGGTGGAGGAATTCGTGTGGACCATGGCGATCGACTGGCTCGCCGCGGGCTTGAACCCGGGTGTCGCGACGCTGTTCATCCAATCGAAAGTGCCGGAGCACGCCGAGCTGCATTTGCTCCTGTCCATGATCACGCCCCTGGGGTGGCTCGAGCGCGTTCCTTCCTACAAGGACCAACAGGCGCAACTGGCTGAAAAAGACCTCGCCACGTACGGGTTTCTCGGCTATCCCTTGCTGCAGTCGGCCGACATCCTGTTGTACCGGGCGCAGTACGTGCCCGTGGGCGAGGATCAGGTGGCGCACGTCGAGATCACGCGCGAGATTGCGCGCCGCTTCAATCATATTTACGGGCGCGAGCCGCAGTTCGAGCAGAAGGCCGAAAAAGCCATCAAGAGCCTCGGGGCGCGCAACTCCTCCATGTACCGGTCGCTCCGCAAGGCCTACCAGGAAAAGGGTGAGGGCGAGGCGCTCGCCAAGGCGCGCGCGCTGGTGGAATCGAATGCGCGCTTGACCGTGGCGGACCGCGACCGCCTGTTCGGCTATCTCGAGGGCACCGGTATCGCCATATTGCCGGAGCCCGAAGTGCTGCTCACTGCCACGCCGAAGATCCCGGGCCTTGATGGGCGCAAGATGTCGAAGTCCTATAACAACACCATCGGGCTGCGCGAACCCGCCGATTCCATCGTGAAAAAGCTCAAGGCCATGCAGACCGATCCGGCGCGCGTGCGCCGCACCGACCCGGGCGATCCCGACAAGTGCCCGGTGTGGGAGCTGCACAAGGTGTATTCAAATGCCGACACTAAAGGCTGGGTGCAAACGGGCTGCCGTACTGCCGGAATCGGATGCCTCGAGTGCAAGGCACCGCTCATCGACAAGATCGTCGAGGAGATCGGCGCGATCTCCAAGCGTGCGCAGGAATTCGAGGAGAATCCCGAGCTCGTCCGGGGTATCATCGCTGAAGGCTGCGAACGCGCGCGCGCGGCGGCGCGCGATACGATGGATGCGGTTCGTCAGGCGATGGCACTGAACTACCGTTGAGTTCCCGCGGAGATGCGATGAAACCCGACCTCACGCTCGTGCCGAATACGGCAGCGCCTGCGCAGGCAGCAGCGGCACCGGGCGCCGCGGCGGCGATGCACAACACGCAGACCGAGATGCCCTTCGCGGTGGTCGAGGGTCAACCGGTCACCGAGCTGCCCCGGGACCTGTACATCCCGCCGCAGGCTCTCGAGGTGTTTCTGGAGGCCTTCGAGGGCCCGCTCGATCTGCTGCTTTATCTGATCCGTCGGCAGAACCTCGACATTCTGGACATCCCGATCGCCGAGATCACGCGCCAATACACCCGCTACATCGAGCTCATGCAGGTGCTGCAGCTCGAGCTTGCCGGCGAGTACCTGCTCATGGCGGCGACGCTCGCCGAGGTGAAATCGCGCATGCTGCTGCCGCGGCCCCCAACGGAGGCGGGCGAGGATGCGGATCCGCGCGCGGAGCTGGTGCGCCGTCTGCAGGAGTACGAGCGCTTCAAGCGCGCCGCCGAAGGCATCGACCGGATCGCGCGCCTCGAGCGCGACACCTGGGTGGCGACGGCCGAGCTGGTCGATCGCAAAGTGAGCCGCATCGCCCCGCAGGTGACGCTGCAGGAGATGTTGCTCGCCTTCCAGGAGGTGCTCGCGCGCAGCGACATGTTCGCGCACCATCACGTGCAGCGCGAGCCGTTGTCGGTGCGCCAGCGCATGAGCGATGTCCTGTCGGCGTTGAATGCGAGCTCCTTTTTGGATTTCGTGCGCCTGTTCCGCGCCGAAGAGGGACGCCGCGGCGTCACGGTCACTTTCGTGGCCCTCCTCGAGCTGTTGCGCGAGGGATTGATCGAGCTCGTTCAATCCGAAGCGTATGGACCCTTGCACGTGCGTCTCGGTAACCCGGCTCGACACTTGAAGCTGGTGGCCGACGACGACGCCGGCACTGCTGCCGCGGCCAACGACGATCTTGCGAGAAACCAATGAACGACCAATATGTACGCAACGTGATCGAGGCGGCGCTGCTCGCCGCCGGACGCCCTCTCGCCGCCGATGAGCTGGTCGGCTTGTTCGACGAGCGGGACGGTTCGGCCGCGGACGAGGTGCGCACCGCCATTGCAGCTCTGCAGGCCGACTACGAGACCCGCGGCATCGAGCTGGTGGAAGTCGCGAGCGGCTACCGCATTCAAATCCGCTCGGCCGTCGCGCAGCCCGTATCGCGCCTGTGGCAAGAGCGTCCGACCAAGTACTCGCGCGCCCTGCTCGAGACGCTCGCGCTCGTGGCCTACCGCCAGCCGATCACGCGCGGCGAGATCGAGCAAATTCGCGGCGTGACGGTGAACCCGAACATCATCAAGA
>Ga0302314_10015344_pt1 | contig 13023 bp, 9 predicted proteins | sample III_Palsa_N2_3_FD_200533 | JGI IMG/M metagenome (GOLD analysis project Ga0302314, IMG submission 200533) | Peat permafrost microbial communities from Stordalen Mire near Abisko, Sweden - III_Palsa_N2_3 | ecosystem: Environmental > Terrestrial > Soil > Palsa > Peat permafrost | place: Sweden...
TTTAGCATCAATCGTCGATAGTTAGTTCGTTGGGCGATGCGTATGATGCACAGGAGCAGCCTTCTTCGGTTCCACCACCGCTCCATCGCTCATTGTGATCATGATCGGGGTGGGCGTAAATGAAGCATACGTTCCGGTCACAGTTATCTTGGCTCCCACCACCGGAGGAGTCTTCAAAGGCTCCTTCAACTGGAAGGTGAAGTCTGCAGTCTTCGACTGAACCGCATCGTCGGAGACAGAGACCTGCAACGCGCTGTCCGTCACCGAAACAACGGTCACATCAGGGAACTGGACCGACTTGCCCTTGATCGTGTCCCAGACCTTGGCTGCATCTTCAGGCTTGCCGTTCGCGAGAATAAACTCCTTATCGCTCACAGCCAGCGTCGCCAGATCCGGCGTACTCGAAATGACCTGAGCCACGATGTCCGCCGGAGATGGTGCCGGCTTGATCGTGAAGTCGGACGGAGGATTCAGGTTCGCCTTCGCCGCCGTAGCCACCGCGTCATAACCGTCATCCGCACCGTGGTACTTCTTGTAGCAATACTTTGCCGTCGGTTCATATTGCGCTTTCAGATTATCCGGCGCATAGGATGCAACGCGTGCCGCGTAGAAGGCGCAATTAACCAGATCGGGTGGAGTCGACTGCAGATAAGCTACTGCGAGGAAGTAAATATCCTGCAGCACCGTTCCCGGAGTCTGCGTTGCTGCCGCCGGTACGACGGTCAGTTCCTGCTTGTAGTTCGTAATGGCTGTCGCAGTATCCTTCTTGTTCAGAGCGGCAATACCAAGCGCGCTGTAGAAGATGGGATATGCACTCTCCTTCAGCTTGGCAAAGTCGGCATCGCTCACGTCCTGCCCCTTGGTGGCGTTGAGCCCCTTCTGAGCGTACTCAGCCGCTTTGTCCAGCCCCGCCTGCTTTGCCGTAGCATCCGTCAACTGTTCAGCGGCTGATCTGCGGAAATAAACCTCAAACGTCAGCGCACGCAGGTTGTTCGGATCGACCTGCAGCAGCCGGTCGGCTGCGTCCAGAGTCTTCGCCGGGTCAAAGCTGCTGTACGCCAGCATAAGCTGTTCCAGCGTAGCCCCCTTCACGGCAGACTGCGGATAGGCAGTCAGATAGGCTTCCAGTGCCGGCGCCTTGGTCTGCGGCGTTGTTTGATTGATTGCATTGTTGTACGCAGCATACTCGGCCGGCGACATCTGAACCCCGCCGCCCGCAGACTGCGCATTTGACCCCAGATTGACCGAGGCCTGTGCCACCGCGATACTCGCAACACCCGTCAAACTGGCAACAGCCAGAAGAGACGCAACGACTGCCTTCTTCATTCCACACTCCTCAGTAAAGCTCTTCCATCAGATGTCCCACCGAGCTTCCGGGGTAACTTTGGATATAACACGAATCACAGCCTGAATCATAATCTATCCAGCAATTTTGTCCTGCCTCATCTTTGGGCAAGGCATTTGGAGTATTGGCGGCATCCGGGGATGATGATGCGGATTATAGAAACGCCGCTGCCCGGATGGCAAGCCCATCCCTTCGATAACCAGATAAACCTTCAGCTCAACCGGTGTCCGAGCCGGTTTTCTCAGGGTGGATTATTCTGTGGCCGCGCCGCCGCAAACCTTTTCCCTACAAAGAATCACCCTGGCCGCTTCTAAAACCAGCCAGGGTGTCCGGTTCCCGATGAGTCGGGGCTATTTGTGGGCTGCTGACTTCTCATGCGCGTCGGTCGAGTGATCGTGCGCCGTTGTCGAGTGCTCATATGCCTTCACCGCATGCTCATGGGCGGTGTGGTGGTCGCCCTTTGCATGGTGCTCGGCGGCTGCATGGTGAGCCTTCGCTGCGTGCTCGTGATGCTCTGCTGCCTTCCTGTGCGCTTCGTGTGCCATAGAATCACCTTTGTGGAGCGTCGTTTTACTACACCGCGACCCTACGCCGGTTTGCGTTAAACAACGTCCACGCTGTGTTAAGATTCAGCGCAAATTGCGCCTTCTGCCATATCTCTCAGCGTCTCAATCCTGATTTCCCTGGGCGGGGATCCCTGTTTCTGACCGTCAATTTTGTTTCAACTGCCCATTCGTAGTGTTATGTACTTCTTATCCACAACCAGTGGTATTGTTTCCGTTGATTCCCGCCCCAACCGCAGCTACATTGGAAGCAGTCTTAACAACCGGGCGAGACCTTCCCGAACCTAATCGCTCTCGCCGCAGAGGTCGCATTTGCTCAAGCTCAAAAAAGTCCAGATCCTCGGCTTCAAATCCTTCTGCGACCGCACCGAGGTCCAGCTCTCCGGCGAAGGCATCGCAGCCATCGTCGGCCCCAATGGCTGCGGCAAATCGAACATCTCCGACGCCATCACCTGGGTCCTGGGTGAGCAGTCCGCCAAGAGCCTCCGCGGTATCAAAATGGAAGACGTCATCTTCGCCGGCACCCGCGACCGCAAGCCTACCGGTATGGCCGAGGTCTCCCTGACCCTGGTCGACCCCGAGGTCTACGACAGCGCCAGCCTGAACGACGAACCCGAGATTGTCATTGATGAGTCCATCCCCACCGACTGGGACGAGACCAGCCTTCGCCAGCAGCACGCGGAAGAGACCGAGGAAGCCGTCGCCGAGGCCCAGCCCGGCACCATCATCGAAGGCGAAGCCAAAGGTCCGCACATTCTTCCGCCCCCAACCGAAGCCGACGCCGCAGCCGAACTCGCCAACCCCAACAACGTCATCCTCAAAATTCGCCGCCGTAAATTCGGCCGCGCTCCTGTTCGCGCCGGCGAACTCACCATCACCCGTCGCCTCTTCCGGTCCGGCGACAGCGAATACCTCCTCAACGGAAAGATCTGCCGCCTCCGCGACATTCAGGACATCTTCATGGGCACTGGCCTCGGCGGCGAGTCCTACGCCATCATCGGCCAGGAGCGCATCGGCCAGCTTCTCTCTGCCAAGCCTCACGACCGCCGCTCCATCATCGAAGAAGCCGCCGGCATCACCCGCTTCAAGACCAAGAAGCGCCTCGCCGAGCTCCGCCTCGAGTCCGCCCGCCAGAACCTCGCCCGCGTCAACGACATCTTCGACGAGGTCACCCGTCAGATGACCACCCTCAAGCGCCAGGCTGCCAAGGCCGAACGCTACGGCGCCCTCCGCGACGAGCTCCGCACCCGCCTTCGCGTCGTCCTCGCCAGCCGCATGTCGCAACTCGACACGGAGCAGACCGCAACCACGGAAAAGATCACCACCCTCGGCACCCAGATCGACGCCCAGGCCGCAACCGTCGAGACGATGGACGCCCAGCACACTGAGGGCGTCAACTCCGGCTACAGCCTCGACCAGCAGATCCGCGAAGCCGGCACTCAAGCCAACCAGTCCGCCGTCGAACTCGAGCGCATCACCGCCCGCTCCGCTGCCAACGCCGACCGCATCACCGAACTCACCAACCGGCTCGCCACTGGCGCCGACGACCTCGCCCAGGCCCGCGAACAGCTCGCCTCACTCGCCGGTGAGCTCGAGCAGCACCGCAGCTTCCTCAACAGCGCCACCGCCGAGTCCACCGGCTCCCGAGAGGCCGCACAGAGCCATCAGGCACAGGCACAGGAGGCCGTTCGCGCCGTTGCCTCAGCCGAGCAGCAGGCAGAACAGAATCGCCGCTCCACCATGCAGCTCGTCCAGCGCATCGCCCAAACCCGTAACGAGCAGGCCCAGGCAGAGGCTGCGCTCGCCGGACTCGACCGCGAAGCCGAGCGTCTCCTCTCCGAGTCGGAGATCGCCAAACAGGAGCTCGAAACCCTCGGCCTTCAGCGTGGCCAGGTGAAGATGTCCTTCGAGTCCGTCACCGAGCGCCTCAAGCGCCTCGAAGCCGAGATCGCCGACCTTCGCAGCGAGGTCGAGGCATGTCGCAGCGAAGAGGCCCAGTCCAAGCGCCGTGGCGACCAGCTCCGCGGCGAGGTTGCGACCCTCAACGGCCGCCGCTCTTCCCTCGAAGCGCTCATCCGTGAGCACAGCTACTCCACCGACACTGTCCGCAATCTCTTCAAGACCGATGCCTACAAACAGAACAGCGACGGCATGGCCGCCGTAGGCACGCTGGCCGACTTTCTGGAAGTAGACGGCAAGTACGAGAACGTCGTAGACGAGTTCCTCCGCGACGAGCTCAACTACGTCGTCGTCAAGAGCTGGGACGCCGCGAACGCCGGCATGCATCTCCTTCAGACCGACGTCACCGGCCGCGCCACATTCCTCGTGCATCCCAACGATTCCCAGGCTAACTTCGCCTTCGCCGAGGGCATGCAGAGCGTTGCACAAACCAACATCGACGGTATCGAAGGCGTCGTCCCCCTTAAGGAGTGCATTCGCGTCCTGGACGGCTTTGGCAAGTCCCTCGAGGTCATCCTGCCCAAACTCCGCGAGGGCTTCGTCGCACCCGACTCCTATACCGCCCGCTCCCTCGCGCTGTCGAACCCACAGGCCTTCTTCCTCTCTCCCTCCGGCGAAACCTTCCACAACGTCACCGTCACTGGCGGCCGGCCACGCACGCAGGGCCCACTGGCCCTCAAGCGCGAGCTCGCGGAGGTCCAGCAGAAGGTCGAAAAGGCCGAGCAGGAGCTGGCCCAGACCGACCGCAACACCGTCGAACTGCAGCACCAGATCGCGGCTCTCCAGGCCACCATCGAAGGCAAGACCCACGAGCGCCGCGACGCCGAGCGCGAGTCCGCCAACTCCGGCGCGGCTCTCCGCCAGATGGAGTCCGAGGTCGCCCGCATCGAGCGCCGCCTCCAGGACTGGGCTCTCACCAACGAGCGGAACCTCTCCGCCCGCAACCAAAAGTCCGAGCTCATCGCCCGCCGTCAGCAGGAGGCAACAGCCTTCGAGAACGAGCGCGCCACACTCGAAGCCAGCCTCACCGCCCTTCAGGATCAACTGGAGGAGCTGCGCGGTCGGCGTGAAGAGCTCCAGCAGGCAGCCTCCGCAGCCTCTGCCTCCCTCGCCGGCCTCGAAGAACGCCGACGCAATGCCGCCGCCAACTTCGAGCAGACTACCCGCCTCCACAACGGCCAGAACCAGCGTATCCAGCAGCTCGACCAGCAACTCTCCTCCGCCGGAGCAGAGAAGCTTCGCCGCGAAGAGGAGACCGCAGCCCTTACCGTCCAGCACGCCGAACTCTCTGAGGTGCGCGCCAACGCCGTGGCCCAGGGCGCACGCCTCACTGAAGAGGCACGGTCACTACGTGCTTCCATGTCCGAACTCGACGCCAGCCTGCGCACCCTGCGCCACGAGACCGAAACCCTCCGCGAACAACGCGCCTCCCTCACCGCCCGGGCTGCCAAACTCGCCTCCGACATCGAGCACATCGACGCAACCTGCCTCAACGACCTCGGCGCCGAAGCCATCACCCTTCGTGAAGACCAGACCATCGCCCGCATCGAAGGCGACCAGCTCCACACCGAAGAAGAAGAGTCCCGCGCTCTCAAACAAAAGCTCGAAGCAATGGGCCCCGTCAACATGATGGCCCTCGACGAGTACAACGAGACCGTCACCCGCCACAGCTTCCTCGAGACCCAGCGCAAAGACCTCCTCGACTCCATCGAGAACACCCAGTCCTCCATCAAGGAGATCGACGATGTCTCCCGCCTGAAATTCGACGAGGCATTCAAGGTCATCAACGAAAACTTCTCCGTTACCTTCACCAAACTCTTCGGCGGCGGCCAGGCCTTCATGAAGCTGACCGACGCGGAGAACTCCAACGAGAGTGGCATCGACATCGTCGCCTCACCTCCGGGCAAGAAACTCCAGAACATCCTCCTGCTCTCCGGCGGAGAAAAAGCCCTCACCGCTCTCTCACTCCTGGTGGGAATCTTCCAGTTCCAGCCCGCCCCCTTCTGCATCCTCGACGAAGTCGACGCACCACTCGACGAGACCAACGTAGGCCGCTTCGCCAAACTCATCCACGACATGAGCGCAACGACGCAGTTCGTCGTCATCACCCACAGCAAACGCACCATGTCCCAGGCCGACGTTATCTACGGCGTCACCATGCAGGAGCCTGGCGTCTCTAAGATCGTCAGCGTCAATCTCAGCCGCCGCGATTCCACAGAGAACCGCCGCGCCGTGGCCTGACAGCCAACGATCCATCCCGCCTTTGCGCAGCTGGAGCGGCTGAACCAGCCCTCCAGCTTTTTTTTCTCCTTAGTGAAGTAAAAACAGGACGGCTCATACCCGTTGTGCACAAACGACGTATTCCTGGCCCTCATTGATCCGTGGTCGATTATTCTTAAGCAGTTCGCTCCAGGTTCCCTCTAAGCTCAAAACATGCACGTACCGATTACAACCGCCACGCTCGCACTGCTGACGTTAGCCATCTTCGTGCTGAGGATCTTCTGGTTGCGTGTCCCCGAAGCAGCGCGCTTCTTCCTCATTCGTGCGGCTGTCGCTCTGGTCATCCTTCATGTTCTCTCCAGCGCAACCCAATGGGGCACCGCATCCGACCGAGTCAACGTGCTTATCAAATGGGGCGGAATCGTCAGCTACGAACTGCTTCTGATGTTCTTCTCGCGCATGTCTCCGCGATGGCTCACCTCGGTTTGTGCCCTCATTCTTCTGGTGCCCGTCTTCGCCTCCAGCATCATCATGCCTCTGACGCACATCTTTGACTCCAATACGTATGGAGTCGCATCCATCGATAACGATCTGGCCTATCAAAAAGTCCCCTGGGGGGAGGATGCGTCAGCAAACACCGGAGTCGACCTCCTCATCTACCACCGGCCGCGCTTTGCGCCATTTCTGCGTCACCTTCAGATGTCCATCCCGTTCAATAATCGGCAGTGCAACGCAGGCGCAACCTTTGTCATACCGGGACCCGATCCCAAAACCGTCCTCGCTCGCTGCCCGCAATGGCCTTCGCAGGGTCCAGGAACCGTAGACCGGCTCCTGCATCTGCGCTAACCTCCATCCCACTCTGAACACTTACCCAATCGAGGTGGTACCGTCAACGTGATGACAACAGCGCTTCTGCAAACCGACCTGGGCTCTCTTCCCCTCACCGCTCGCGGCAAGGTTCGCGACATCTACGCCCTCCCGAACGACGAGCTGCTCTTCGTCGCCACCGACCGCATCTCCGCCTTCGATCACATCCTGGGCAGCGGCATCCCCGACAAAGGGAAAATTCTCACGCAGCTCTCTCTCTTCTGGTTCGACTTCCTGAAACTCACCGTCCCGAACCATCTCATCACCGCGACGACTGCGCAATTTCCGGCCGAGTTGCAGCCTTTTTCTTCCCAACTCGACGGTCGCAGCATGCTGGTCAAACGAGCAAAGATGTTCCCGGTCGAGTGCGTCGTCCGCGGCTACCTCTCGGGCTCCGGCTGGAAGGACTATCAGCAGACCGGCGCAGTCTGCGGCATTGAGCTTCCTCGCGGCCTCCGCGAATCGGACCGCCTGCCCGAACCCATCTTCACGCCGGCCGCAAAAAACAACGTCGGCCACGACGAAAACATCTCCTTCGCACAAATGGTCGATACCATCGGCCAGAAGCCCGCGGAAGACCTGCGCGACCTCACATTCGCGATCTACGAGAAGGCAGGCAAACACGCAGCCGGCAAGGGTCTGATCCTCGCTGATACCAAGTTCGAGTTTGGCGTCATCGACGGCAAAATCATCCTGGCAGACGAAGTTTTGACCCCCGACTCTTCGCGCTACTGGCCTGCCGAAACGTACAACCCCGGCGGCGCACAACCCTCCTTCGACAAGCAGTACGTCCGCGACTACCTGGAATCCATCCACTGGAACAAACAGACTCCTGCGCCCTCGTTGCCCGACGAGGTCATTGGTCGCACCCGCGAAAAATATCTCGAGGCCTTCCACTTAATTACGGGCCGCACCAGCCTCTCCCTCAACGCTGCCTGAACCCTATGAATCTGAGCAGCCTGAGCCTCTTCGACTGGTTCCTCATCGCCATCCTGGCCTGGTCCATGATCGTGGCCTTCGTGCGCGGCATCATCCTCGAGCTCTTCTCGCTTGGCGGTCTCATCGCCGGAATCCTGCTCGCCAGCTGGAATTACCATCATGTGGCCCTTCTTCTCAGCCGTCTCATCACGACGCCAGCTACGGCGCAGATCGTCGCCTTCCTGCTTATCGTTGTCGTGGTTATGGTTCTCAGCTCTCTTCTGGGCAAACTCCTGAACCGCACCGCTCACGCCATCGGCCTGGGGTTATTCGACCGGCTTCTGGGAGCGGTTTTCGGCTTCGCCCGGGGCTGCCTGCTCGGCGTCGCCATCCTGATGGCCGCCGCCGCCTTTCTCCCTCAATCTCAGTGGATTGCAAATTCACAGCTATCTCCCTATTTCCTTGCGGGGGCTCATGCTGTATCCTTCGTTGTACCTCACGACCTTCAGCAAGAGATCATGGACGGCGCCGCACAGCTCAAGCACAACGCACCCGACTGGATCAAGCCGCACAGATAGGTCACAATGAGAATGCGGTTTCAAAAAAAGACTGCAAGCGAGGATTAACCTTGAAGCGCGAACTGGATGGACTTATCACGCAGATGCACAGCGCCGGCATTCCCTATACCGATGCCATTCGTCAATTCAAGAAACGCTACATTCTCGAAGTGCTCGCGCATCACAAGGGCAACCAGTGCAAGGCTGCCGAAGAACTCGGCATGCATCGCAACACGCTCAGTCGCACCCTGGCTGAGCTCGACATGGACACAGCGCAGATTCGCAACGGTATGCGCCGGCCACCCAACAGCGAGCGCCCGCGTGTTCAAAGCATCGCCAGCGCCCGTTAGCTCTGTGCTTCGTCTAACCCGCAGTAGATGACGCTCTCCATCCAGCCTCGAATCGCCGCAATCACCCGATGCACTGCCGTGCTCTCGATCTTCAGTGCCGCCTTTACTGCCGTGGCGGAGTCTGCACCCGTCACCCCGCCGCAGGCCACAGGCACAACGCAACAAACCGCCACTGCTCCCGATAAAAACACCCAGGCGAAAAACGCGCCATCCGGCCAACGCCAGGCCGAAGCAGCTGAGGAAGCTTATCTCGCAGGCGCACGCCTTGTGCAGCGCAAAGATCTCAGCGCCGCGGAAACCGAGTTCACGAAGGCGGTGAAGCTTAATCCCGCCAACCGCGACTACTCTCTGGCGCTGACCCTCACTCACGAGCAACATGTCTCCGCGCTCGTTCAGCAGGCTGGCAAAGCGCGGCTCCTGGGAGAAAATCAGAAGGCCGACACCCTCCTCGCCGAAGCTCGTCTCCTCGACCCGGAAAACAGAATCGCCCCGCAAAACGCTGACCCCAGCGTAGCTCCCAGACTCTTCCATCCTGAGATCGAACCGTGGATCAAACAGGGCCCTTCTATCGCCGGTCCAGTCACTCTCCTGCCAAACGCAGGCAGGCTGAGCTTCCATCTCCACTCCAATGAACAGGATGTGATCACCAAAGTCATGTCCGGTTACGGCATCCACGCTGTCTTCGACGAATCCGTGCAGCACGGGGATCTTCGTTTCGACTTCGACGATTCACCCTATCAGCAGGCCGTACCCATCCTGCTCGACATGACCCACCTCTTTGCGGTGTCCATCGACGCCCACAGCATCATCGTGGCGAACGACACGCCCGAAAACCGCCAACGCCTCGAGCGTCAGTTGCAGGAGACCATCTATATTCCTGGCATGACCAATGAGCAGATGGACGAGCTCGGCAACGTTGTAAAAAACGTCTTCGACGTCAAACAGCTCACCGTTGAAAAAGGCTCCGGTGCCCTTGTCATCCGCGCCCCCGAGGAGACACTGACGTATATCAATCTCACCCTCGCCGACCTTATCGACGGCGGTAGCCAGGTCATGATTGAGCTTAAACTCTACACCGTCGCCAAAACCCACCAGCGCAACATCGGCGCCGAACTCCCCCAGCAGATGGGCATCTACAGTGTCTCTGCCGCCGCGCAGAGCCTCGTCAGCTCCAATCAGACTCTGGTCAACCAGGCCATCGCCCAGGGTCTTGTCCCGGCCGGTGCCAGCAACCTTACGATCGCTCTGGCCCTCATCGCCTCCGGTCTCGTCCAAAGTACGCTGCTCTCCAGTACCGTCGGCTTCTTCGGCGGTGGAATCACCGCGACCGGCGTCACCAGCAACCAGGACCCAACCTTCACCCTTGCCCTTACTTCCAGCGACACCCGCGCCCTCGACGATATGCAGATCCGTGTCGGTGATCGCCAGAGCGCCATCTTTCGCCTTGGCGAGCGCTACCCCATCACGACCGCGACCTACTCCACCACCTCGACCACCGGCACCACCTCGGCCCTGTCTGGCGTTACCATCAACGGTGTCAGCGCCGCCAGCCTGCTCTCCTCGACCAGTTCCCTCACCATCCCGCAGATTCAGTATGAGGATCTCGGCCTGACACTGAAGGCCACGCCAACCGTGCAGAAGTCCGGAGCGATCTCCATGCATCTCGATCTGAAGATTGAAGCGCTGAGCGGGAGCTCGCTCAGCAATATTCCCATCCTCAACAGCCAGCAGTTCTCCTCTGACGTCACCGTCGACGATGGTGAAACTGTCCTTATGGCCAGCACTCTCAGCCGTACCCAGTCTGCCGCCATCAGCGGAATCCCTGGTCTGGGAGAGCTCCCCGGCTTTCAGAGCGCGACAGCAGACACAATAGCAGAGACAGACTCCAGCGAGCTGATCCTTCTGGTCACACCGCACGTCACACGCCGCCGTTCCAATCCCACAGCAGGTCCACGGATCGCAGTCAATCTGCACGAGCAATCAAATTAATACCACCATCGACCGGCAGCCAAACTGCGAATACCGTTCCGTGCCCGGCTCCGCGCCGTGATCTCATCCTGATCCGGCCGCCGTGTCTCTCGACGATTCCCTTGCTCACCCACAACCCAAGACCAGTCCCGGTCAGTTCCTTCGTCGTCTGAAACGCCTCGAAGAGATGTGGTTTGATCTCCGGGCTGATTCCCTCCCCCGTATCGGCCACCGTCAATCGCACTCCCTTACGGCCGCTGTGCCGGTCCGTCTCCGGATGCAGTCGGACCATCAGACGCCCTCCGCCACTCATCGCATCCAGCGCATTCCTCACCAGGTTGTTCAACACCTGACGAATCTCCCCCTCCAGAGCCACCACGCGCGGTGATGCATCCAGCTTCATCTCAGGGGTGATATTTCTCACCAGCATTCGTCCTGTATACAAGGCCATCAACGCCCGCAGCAGTTCGGCCATATCCATCTCAACCGGCTTGCTCTGCTGCCTGTGAAAACGCAGCGTCTGCAGAGTAATCTCGGTCACCCGCGACAGCTCCGTCTGCGCAATCCTGGCATACTGCTGCACCTCATCCATCGATTCGGTCTGCTGGATCAAATACAGCAGGTTTGTAATCGATTCCAGAGGGTTGTTGATCTCATGCGCGATCAACGAAGCCAGTTGCCCCACAGCGGCCAGCTTCTCCGACTTCCGCAGCGCCTCATCCTGCAGACGGGACTGCGTCACATCCGTATTCACGGCCACCCCCCCGATCACATTTCCATTCAGAAAGATTGGTGTTGCGGCGCTGCGTATCCATCGATCAGCCGATCGCACGGTCTCCGTCGATGACTCCCCCTTCAGCGCCCGGTCCAGCGTCTTCAACTCGTGCGGAAAATCCTCCCCACTCATCTCCCTGGCAAGACGATTCGACCTTGTCCTGGCGCCGAGCATTGCAATGTACACGCCATGCGGCATACATTCGATCACCTCATCCAGCGCCGCGGTCTGCCTCTCGGCCAGTTCGCAGGTCTTTCGCAGTTCTTCCTCCTGCTGCCTGGCTTCGGTCACCTCTCGAAACGTAACCACCGCACCCATCACCTGTCCGTCTACCAACACCGGCTGCGCCGACATCTCCGCGATAAAAGTGCTGCCATCCTTACGAAACATCGTGTCCGTGAGATGGCTGAACGCCTTCTTCATCCACAGGACATGGTGGACAGGACAGTCGGCATCAGGAAAAGAGCGGCCATCCGGATAGTGGTGATGCACCAGCGTGTGCATATTGCTGCCCACCATCTCCTCGCTGGCAAACCCGAACGTCCTGGCCGCCGTCCGGTTCACAAACGTGCAGTTCCCCTTCAGATCAAGCCCCCATATGCCCTCGCCTGCAGAGTCCAGCACGGCCTGCCATTGCTGCAGTTGCGCCTTATCCTGTAATTGCGGTGTCGTCATTTACCTCCTTCCCGTTTTCGCGATTCCCACCACCTGCCATTCACTCAGGTGAGATGCATTTTTTTGCTCTCTGAACCAGACAGGCCGCGGATCATTGCGCGCAAAATGCATAAAATGCGCTGGGAGAAGATCAATTCAAGGTCTGGGAATGGTCGCCAATCAAAATACCGCGGCTTTAGCCGATATGGAATGCCTCTCCTCTGCAAAGCACTCTCGCCTCCTTTGCTCTGTGAGAGACGCTTTTCAGATTGATTCACAGCCAAAACGCTCCCTGCGTTGACCATCCGTAAACCGACCGTTATACTTGTATTTGTGAGAGCGGGAGTAGCTCAGTGGTAGAGTGCTTCCTTGCCAAGGAAGATGTCGCCGGTTCGACCCCGGTCTCCCGCTCCAGAAAAAATCCTGCCTGCGGTACACTTCTCCTACAATTCAGCAGGGCAGAAGTCAGAAAGCCCACCCGAGGCGCGGTACCCAAGTGGTAAGGGAGAGGTCTGCAAAACCTTTATGCGTCGGTTCGATCCCGACCCGCGCCTCCAATTTTCCTCAACAACTTACGAAACATCCAGAATTCGCCGGGCCCACGACTGGGGCCCCATTAGGCGAATTCCCTGCTTAAACCTCCTCATACTGCTACAGGGTTAACGGAAAACTCAGCCGGAATCTCGTAGCCGAGATGACCGCTGATCATCTCGGCTGCGTCGTCTGCTCGAGGATCGAGGACATGCGCGTAGAGGTCCAGCGTCGTCGAGACACGCGAGTGCCCCAGCCTCTGCTGAACGACCTTGGGATCCACTCCACCGCCGACCAGATGCGTCGCTCCCCAGTG
>Ga0302314_10015345_pt1 | contig 13023 bp, 11 predicted proteins | sample III_Palsa_N2_3_FD_200533 | JGI IMG/M metagenome (GOLD analysis project Ga0302314, IMG submission 200533) | Peat permafrost microbial communities from Stordalen Mire near Abisko, Sweden - III_Palsa_N2_3 | ecosystem: Environmental > Terrestrial > Soil > Palsa > Peat permafrost | place: Sweden...
ATCCATCATCATGATCATGCCGCGTAGCTGCGTACGCGTTTGCAAATAATTGCCTAGCAGCTCTTCCCAGTGCGCCTTGGCGGCGCCCGGTACCTGCGCGTAGCCATACCCCGGCAGGTCGACCAGGAAAGCGGTTGGCTCGTCAGCCGGGCCGACCGAAAAATAGTTGATGTGCTGCGTGCGCCCCGGCGTCTTGCTGGCGAACGCAAGCTGCTTCTGGTTGCACAGGATATTGATCGCGGTCGATTTGCCCGCGTTGGAGCGTCCCGCAAAGGCGATTTCGGGCTGCGGGTGGCCGGGCAAATCATGCAAATGATTGACCGTCGTGAAAAACCGGGATTGATGCAGGATAAAAGCCATAGGGGCGCGATGCGTCGCTCGGTGAGGGGTATCAAATTCAGGCTGCGGGCCGATTCGACGGCAGGCGCAGCATGGGAGTTGCGGCAAGGGGGGCGTCGCCCGCTCGCGGGCGCCGCGCTCGGGCTGTAAAGGCTCGTCGAATAGCGAAATGGCCTTTATTGTACAATAACGACGCTCGTGGAAGACCGTCTGGCGGCCGCGCATGCGAACTCGTTACAAGTGGTCCAAACGAAATTGCCGAAGCGAAATGGCCAAGAGCACGCAGCAATCGCGTTGGCGGAACCCGCCGCGACTTGCCGAAAAATACAAGGGTGGAGCGCCGCAGCGGTTATCGGCGCGGCCACCCTTTTTTTGTTGTGGAGCAGGAATCTGAATGAGCGTAAGTACGTCTGGCACGCAGATTAAAACAGGACCGCGCGCGGCGCGCGTGACGGTCGAATTGTTGGGTTCGATGCGGTTTGCCATCAGCCTGTTGGTGATTCTGGCGATCGCCAGCATTATCGGGACGGTGCTCAAGCAAGACGACCCATATCCGAACTACGTCAACCAGTTCGGGCCGTTCTGGGCCGATATCTTCCGCTCGCTGGGGTTGTACACGGTGTACGGCACCTGGTGGTTCATCATCATCCTGTTGTTCCTGGTGGTGTCGGTGTCGTTGTGCGTGTGGCGTAACGGTCCGAAGATGATAGCCGACATGCGTAGCTGGAAGGATCGTGTGCGTGAGGGCAGCTTGCGCGCATTCGGTCACAAAGCCGAGTACTCGGTGAGCGGTTCCCGTGATCAAGTCGCGCTGAAGCTCGGCCAGTGGGTGCGCCGCGAAGGCTATAAATACGTCACACGCGAAACCGATGGCGCGACGCTGATTGCCGCCAAGCGTGGCGCGATCACCAAGCTCGGCTACATCTTCGCGCATGTCGCCATCATCGTGATCTGCATCGGTGCGCTGCTCGACAGCAATCTCACCATCCGCCTGCAGATGTGGCTGTTCGACAAGTCGCCAGTACATGGCAACGCCGTGATCAGCTCGCTGGGGCCAGAGCATCGCATGTCGCCGTCCAATCCTTCGTTTCGCGGCTACGCGTGGGTACCCGAAGGCGATCACGTATCCACGGCGATCCTGAACGAAGCCGATGGCTCGCTGATCCAGGATCTGCCGTTCACCATCCAGCTCAATAAATTTGTGGTCGACTACTATTCGACCGGAATGCCCAAGCTGTTCGCTAGCGATATCGTCATCACCGACCGCGTGACCGGCCAGAAAATCCCGGCGCGCATCGAAGTCAACAAGCCGTTCACGTACCGTGGCATCGCGATATACCAATCGAGTTTCGAAGATGGCGGCTCGAAACTGCAATTCTCGGCCTATCCGATGTCCGGTCCGAGCGCCAAGCCGTTTGCGGTCAACGGCAAGATCGGCGGCACCGCGCCGCTGACCGGGACGTCCGACGGCGACACCATCGAATTTGCTGATTTCCGCGCGATCAACGTCGAAACCTTCCAGGCGAAGCCCGGGCCAATCGATACGCGCAGCGTCGCTAAACCGAAGTTGGAACAGTTCATCGACGGCCGCCTCGGTTCGGGCGCGCAGACGTCCAATCCCCGCGAACTCCACAACGTCGGGCCGTCAGTGCAGTACAAGATTCGCGATAAAGATGGCCAGGCCCGTGAGTACAACAACTACATGGCGCCCGTCAGCGTCGATGGCGAGTCGTTGATTCTGGCCGGGGTGCGTACCGATCCCGACGCGCCGTTCCGCTATTTGCGCATTCCGGCCGACGCCGATGGGTCGGTCCAGCAATGGATGCTGTTGCGCGCGGCCTTGCAAAATCCGGTGCTACGGGCGGCGGCTGCGCGGCAATTTGCCGCACGCTCGGTTACGGCCGAAGATGCTCAACTTCAGGAGCATTTGCAGGAAAGCGCACTGCGTGTGCTGACCCTGTTTGCCGGCGCCAACGAGGACGGTTCGCCGGCCCCAGCCCAAAACGGCGTGCCTGCGGGTGGGTTTGCTGCCGTGGCAGGCTTTATCGAGCATTCGGTGCCTAGCGCCAATCAGCAAAAAGCCGCCGACCTGCTGCTGCGCATGCTTGAAGGCTCGATGTGGGATCTCTGGCAAGTGGCACGCCAACAAGACGGGCAGGCGGCGTTGCCGGCGAATCCGGAAAATAGCCGTTTCGTGCAAACTAGCATCAATGCGCTTTCAGACAGCTTTCTGTATGGCGCACCGGTATTTCTGCAACTCGACAGCTTCAAGCAAATAGAGGCGTCGGTGTTCCAGTTGGCTCGCGCACCGGGCGAAAATATCGTGTATCTTGGCAGCGCACTCCTCGTAATCGGAATCTTTTCGATGTTCTATGTTCGGGAACGTCGTTTGTGGATATGGATTAAGGCCGAAGTGTCGGGCAAGTCCGCCGACGGCGCCGACGGTGTCGAATCGTCGCCGGGTGCGGCTGGTCCGCGTACGCAGTTACTGATGGCCATGTCGACAGCGCGCAAGACGCTGGATTTCGAAAAAGAATTCGATCAGACCCGCGCGGCCATAGGCGAACTGTTCGCCGTGCCGAGCGCGCCTGCCAGCGCGAGCCCGCGGGACGCGCAGTCTGATAAACCGCAAGACCTGAACTGACGGTAAGCCATGCAATATTCGCAAATCTCCTCCCCTGAAGCTCCTCGTGTCGGACAAGCGCCGTTGCTCAAGCGTCTGACCCCGATCGACTGGCTTTTCGCCCTGGCGCTGGTGCTCGGCGCGGGCTACGGCCTGATCCACTACGGCGCCTATACCAACTACTACGACAAGCTGGTGCTATGCGCCGCGGTGCCGGTGTTTTCGGTGCTGGGTTGGCGTTGGAAACCCGTACGCTTGCTCATGGTGATGATCGCGGCGCTCTCGCTGAGCGCGATCGCGCTGTATCACGGCGACTTGGCGCGTGCGGAACAATCGTTTTTCCTGAAGTATCTGCTGTCCAGCCAATCGGCCATTTTGTGGATGAGCGCTTTGCTGGTGATCGCCACGCTGTTTTACTGGATCGGTATGCTGGCGCGCGCGCAGTCGGGCGGCAGCATCGGTTCCAAAATGGTCTGGGGCGCGGTGCTGATGGGGTTCGTGGGCCTGATGGTGCGCTGGTACGAGTCCTATCTGATCGGCGCCGACGTCGGCCATATCCCCATCTCGAACCTATATGAAGTGTTTGTGCTGTTTTGTCTGATCACCTCGCTGTTCTACCTGTACTACGAGCAGTATTACAAAACCCGCGCGCTGGGCGCTTTCGTGTTGCTGGTCATCAGCGCGGCCGTGGGTTTTCTGATGTGGTACTCGGTTTCGCGCGACGCGCAGCAGATACAGCCGCTGGTTCCCGCACTGCAAAGCTGGTGGATGAAAATTCACGTGCCGGCCAACTTTATCGGCTATGGCAGCTTCGCGCTGGCGGCGATGGTGGGCGTGGCTTACCTGCTCAAGGAACGTGGCGTGCTGGCCGACCGGTTGCCGGAATTCGAGTTGCTCGACGACCTGATGTACAAGTCGATCGCAGTCGGCTTCGCTTTCTTCACGATCGCGACCATACTCGGCGCACTTTGGGCCGCGCAAGCATGGGGCGGGTATTGGAGTTGGGACCCGAAAGAAACCTGGGCGTTGATCGTCTGGTTGAATTACGCCGCATGGCTGCATATGCGTTTGATGAAAGGCTTGCGCGGTACGGTCGCTGCCTGGTGGGCGCTGACCGGCCTGCTCGTGACGAGCTTCGCGTTTCTTGGCGTCAATATGTTCCTGTCTGGGCTGCATAGTTACGGACAACTGTAAGGCGTCTAGTTCCGGCTTGCCGCAAACCGCCGCCCCGGCAGGGAGCGGCGGTTTTTTTACGCATGGTGTACCGTAAAGGAATAAAAAAGAGCCGCTCGTGTTTGCATCTACAGCGATGAAAAGCAGGCTATGTAGCATGTAAGGACCCGGCCGCGCCCGCGACCAACCTATATGAAGGTGCCCCGACGGCGCACTTGACGCTCGGGCACGGTGTCGGCAAGACCGTTGCACACCGTCCGGCAGGCGGCACCCTCATTTCCAGGAGTTTCAGATGGCCACCGAAAAGAACCGATTTTTGCGCGGCGACGATATCCCCCGCAGCGAAATCACACCGCGCGACGTTTTCGAGAATCGCCGCCGCCTGATTCAATTCGCGGGTGCCGCGGGCGCTGGCGCCTTGTTCGGTAACGCCACGCAGGCCCGGGCGCAAAGCGTTTCCGTTTCACCGGATCCCAAGGCACAGAAACTGAGCGCTCGGCCCAATCCGGCGTTTCGCGTGCCGGACACCGTGACGCCCTATCAAGACATCACGACCTACAACAACTATTACGAATTCGGCACCGACAAGTCGGATCCCGCTCACCATGCGGGAACGCTGCAAACGCGCCCGTGGGTCGTGAGCGTAGAAGGCGAATGCCAAAACCCGAAAAACTATGCGATCGACGATCTGCTCAAACTGGTGCCGCTCGAAGAGCGGGTCTACCGGATGCGCTGCGTGGAGGGTTGGTCGATGGTCATCCCGTGGATCGGCTATCCGCTTGCAGAAATCATCAAGCGCGCGGCGCCGACCGCCAGCGCCAAGTATGTACAGTTCATCACGCTGGACGACCCCAAGCAAATGCCCGGCTTGAGCGAGCCGATCATCAACTGGCCGTACTCGGAAGGCTTGCGCATGGACGAAGCCATGAATCCGCTGACCTTGCTGACGGTGGGCCTGTACGGGCAAGTGTTGCCGAACCAGAATGGCGCGCCGGTGCGAGTCGTGGTGCCCTGGAAATACGGTTTCAAGAGCGGCAAATCGATCGTGAAAATTCGTTTTGTCGACAAGCAGCCGCCGACCGCGTGGAACACGTATGCGCCGCAAGAATACGGCTTTTATTCAAACGTCAATCCGCAGGTCGACCATCCGCGCTGTAGTCAGGCGACGGAACGGCGCATCGGCGAGGGCGGCTATTTCACGCCCAAACGTCCCACGCTCATGTTCAACGGGTATGGCGATCAGGTCGCCTCGATGTATCAGGGCATGGACCTGCGTAAATTTTTCTGACGAGACCTTGCGATGAGCGACACTCACCCGCGCCCCGCCGTGGCGAAACCGATCAGCAGGAGTACGCCGCGTGCGGCCGCCTCGACCGCACGCATGGGCACCGACGCTCGGCAGATGCGCTGGATTAAGATCGTCGTCTTTTGCGCCGCTTTATATCCCTTCGCGCGCTTGATCGTATTCGGCTTGACCCAGCAACTCGGGGCCAATCCGATTGAATTCATCACGTTTTCGACTGGAACGTGGACGTTGGTCATGCTATGCATCACGCTGGCCATCACGCCGGTGCGCAAGCTGACGGGCGTCAATCAGTTGTTGCGGCTGCGGCGCATGCTGGGTCTGTTCGCATTTTTTTACGGTACGCTGCACTTCATCACTTACATCTGGTTCGATCAGTGGTTCGATCTTCACTCGATCTTTCACGACGTGGTGCGTCGACCGTTTATCACGGTCGGCTTCGGTGCGTTCGTGCTGATGGCGGCGCTCGCCGTCACCTCGCCTCGAGCAATGGTGCGCAAGCTGGGCGGCAAGCGTTGGCAACTATTGCATCGCGCAATCTACCTGATCGGTATTCTTTCGATCCTGCATTTCTGGTGGATGAAAGCCGGCAAGCACAATCTCGCACAGCCGAAGTTGTATGCGACGATTGTCGCGGTACTGCTTGCAATTCGAGTGGTGTACGCGGTGGCGGCACGGTTTAAGCGGCCGGCTTAATTGGCTTAAGCGGCCGCCCTGGTTTGCAATGGATCGATTTGACGGCGTTATTCCGGGAGTAATGTTTCGCCGGCAAACAATTGCGCTACCGTTTCGCGAGCTCGAACTTGATGTGCGCGATCCCCATCGACCATGACTTCAGCCGCGCGCGGTCGCGTATTGTAGTTGGAGCTCATCACGAAACCATATGCTCCGGCCGAGCGGATCGCCAGCAAATCGCCCGCTTCGAGCGTCAGCGTCCGGTCGCGCCCGAGCCAATCACCGCTCTCGCATACCGGTCCCACCACGTCATAAAGCTTGGCCGCGCCCATCCGAGGCCGCACCGGCACGATCGCGTGAAACGCCTCGTACATCGCCGGGCGCGCCAGATCGTTCATGGCGGCATCGACAATCGCAAAATTTTTCACCGCGCCCGGTTTCAGAAATTCAACCTGCGTGAGCAGAACCCCGGCGTTGCCGACCAGCGAGCGGCCGGGCTCGAACCAGATTTCGCGAGTTTTGTGGCCGCGTGCTGCAAAATGATCGAGCAGCGCGGTCACAAAGCTGCCGATTTCGGGCGGCACTTCGTCGTCGTAGCAAATGCCCAGGCCGCCGCCGACATCGATGTGGCGCAGCGAAAGTCCATCCGATTCGATTTGCTCGACCAGTTGCAGTAACTTGTCGGCTGCGTCGAGATAGGGGCTGATCTCGGTAATCTGCGAGCCGATATGACAATCGATGCCGACCACGTCGAGGTGACTCATCGCGGCGGCGGCGCGGTAAGTCGCGCGGGCGTCTTCGAAGGCGATGCCAAATTTATTCGATTTCAGGCCGGTCGAAATATACGGATGAGTCTTCGCGTCGACGTCCGGATTGACGCGCAACGAGACCGGCGCGTGCTTGTCCAGGCTGGCTGCAACTTCGTTGAGCCGCTGCAATTCGGAGATCGATTCGACGTTGAAGCACTTCACGCCCGCTTCGAGCGCGTAACGCATCTCGGCCGCGTTCTTGCCGATTCCCGAGAACACCGTGTCGGCGGCGCGGCCGCCTGCCGCCAGCACGCGCGCCAGTTCGCCGGCCGAGACGATGTCGAATCCGGCGCCCAGCCGGGCAAACACGTTCAATACCGCGATATTGCTATTGGCTTTGACGGCGGCGTGTACTCGCGCCGAACGCCCGGCACAGGCACTGGCGTATGCTTGGTAGGTTGCGGTGAGCGCCGCGCGCGAATAGACATACAGCGGTGTGCCATATTGTTCGGCCAGCGAGGCGAGCGCGACTTGTTCGACGCGCAACTCGCCATCGTGATATTCAAAAGCGTTATAGGACATGGTTACTTGACGGAAGAGGCGGCTTGCGGTGCGGCTGCAGCACTTGCGGCGTTGGTGCCGGCCGCGGGAGCGGATGATGCGTCGGGTGATACACGTATTGCGCTGCCAGATGCCGGTGCGCTCGGGGCGGCCAGCGGGGCGGGCAACGGCGGCACGACGGGCATATACAAAGGGCCGTTTTGGCCGCAGCCACTCAGGGCCAGCAACACAAAAACCGCTACAATCGCGCTGCCGCGGAAGACGACTGGCATAACGAAATCCGTAAATTTAATCGTTGGAGTTTAGCATGACCGATAGCGAATACCTGAGCCTTGCGGAGGCCGCTCTCGCGGCTGTCGAGCAAGCTGTCGAGGCCAGTGGCGCGGATATCGATACCGAGCGTAGCGGCAATGTGCTGACGCTCGAATTCGACAACGGCAGCAAAATCATCGTCAACCTGCAAGCGCCGATGCATGAAATCTGGGTGGCGGCAAAATCCGGTGGCTTTCACTTCCGTTACCGGGAGGAGGCGTGGCGCGACACGCGCAGCGAGCGCGAGCTGTTTGCGGCGCTCTCCGAGTTTGTCAGTCAACAGGCTGGCGAGACGGTTACTCTGAGCAATTAAGCACATCGAGAGCCTTGAGCACTTCGAAAATCTCAAGGCTCTCAAGTCCACCGAGGTACCGGGGCCGATAAGAACGTCGCATCTCAATCGCCGCGTCTGGCCGCGCTGCACAGTCGAGTCTGGCCATCTGGTCGAATGTTCGACGTTTCGTTCGCCTGCAACAATCCATCGAGTACTGCGCATTTGAGCCGCAGCGTTTCCGTGGAGTTGCGATGAAGCGAGTGTTTGCGAAGACCAGTCCATCCAGTAGTCGTCGTTTTGCGGCGGGCATCGATGTATCGCCCGCCGGCGTGCGCGTCGTCGTCATTAGTCAGCGGTTGGCTGGTAGTGCAGAAATACGCGTCGAACACGTCGGCTACGCGCCGTTACCGATCGATGCGATGGTGCAAGCCGAGATTGTCGATCCGGTTGCGGTCGCGGCGTCTATCGTCACTGCGCTCGAAGTTTTTTTCAATCATGGCGCAGGCGCTTCGCTGCGCGCGGCGATGGCGCTGCCGCCCGCCGCAACCGTGCTGGCCACGTTGCCGCTGGCTCAGTGCGAGCCACCGCACCCGCACAAGCACGGTCACGATACCTTCGCCCCTGGCACGCCGGACCGTACTCTAGCCGATGCGGTGTGGCGCGGCGTGACCCGCGTGCCTTCTGATCTGGCGCTGGATCGGCTTGAGCCCGGCGTGCGTGCGCAAGCGGAAGCGCTATCCGGGCTCGAACGCAGCGCACTGGCCGTGGATTGGTTACGGGCCGGAGCGCCGTACGTACCGTCCGATCATCTGACCATCGCGGCAGCGGCGCAGGAGCTTATCGACGCCCGCATCGAGACCGCTGTCGGGGCGGGTTTGCATCTGGTCGCGATTGATGCCGAACCGCTCGCCGCGTTGCGTGCTTGCCGTTTCGACGCAGCGCGCGAAGTGGATGACGATGAAATCTATGCGGTGCTTTGGATTGGCCATGACAGCCTGTATCTGTGGGCTTTGCAGCGTGGACAGCGCGTGCGTGAATTGCGCATGCCGTTCACGAGCGCAACGGCCGAAAACCTTCTTTCGCCTCTATCGACGTTTGCCCGAGGGCTGACGGCGCAGATCGCCTTGCCCGGCCCCGCAGCGCAATTCGACAATCCGCTCGATTGCGCCTGGGTCGCGGGCGAGTTCGATGAGCTCGTTCCACTAGGCATAGACCTCGATGTGATCGGCGCCGCGCTCGGATGCCCGGTTTTCGAATTCGACTGCAATAGCGAACATCCTCATGCGGGCGCCGCGACGACGCAGCCCGAGCGATCGCCTTACCGGCCAGCAGTGCTGGCGGTTGCTTTTGGTCTTGCCTTGCGTGCGGTGCTGCCATGAACGGCACATGGCGCTGGCGTTTGCCGCTACGGGCTCGCGCACACGAGGCTTCGCCCGCATGGATGGAGAGCACCGTCAATTTCTTGCCTTACCGACGCGTGCGCGCACTTCGACTGAGGCGTCGCCGGCGGATCCAATTGGCATTGGCCGCGTGCGTCGGCTTACTCAGTGCACTGGCTCTGGGCGAAGCGCAGCGCATTCACGCTGCGCGTGCCGATGCCCGCAGCGGCGCGCTCAATTCGACGCTCAGTCAGATGGAACCCGCTCTTGCCGAAAGCGCGGCTTTGCAACGAGCGCTGCAGGCGCGTCTTCGGCGCGTGGCGTTGATCGACGAACTGGCGGTCAAGCGCGATGAGGCATTTCATTTACTGACAGCGTTGGGTGACGCACCGCCGACAGGCATCGCGCTCACCGAGTTGCACTACCGCGCAGGGCGCGCCAGCGTTTCGGGCGGCACGAGCGGGCAGCATGCGCTGGCCGCCTGGGTCGCGCGGCTTGAGCGGCTTGCAGCGTTCGACTCGGTTGAGATCACCGATATCCAGCGTCGCGCGCCGCGTGCGCAACTGGATGCAACAGCGGCAACTGCCACTGCGGCAGCAGTAGGGAAGGCAGTGGATTTTTCCGTACAGATTCGATTCGATGCGAGCCAGCCACGGGCCGCCTCGGTCGCGATGGCACCCGTCCCGGGGCGCGCTATAGGACGGAAAATCCCATGAATACCATGCCCACAACGACCGGAGAAATACCGATGTCGAACGCCGCGCGGCCGCCGGACAGATCGATCGGCGACTGGCTCAGCGCTTGCCGTGACGGATTTTTACAACCTATCGAGTACTGGCCTTCGACACAGCGTGGCGCGGCGATTGTGCTGGCGGCCGGCTGTGCTTGTTGGGTTGGATTCGGGCTTTGTGCCGCAGCAGACGTATCCGGGCGCGAGGCTCGTCGCGTGGCGCTTGCCACTCTGGAAACGAAGCTCCAGAGCGCTCGTACGCAGGTTGCCGCGCTGCCTGCGTTGCGTCAGCGCACTCGCCAACTGGGCGCAACGAATGCGCCTGAGCCGGTGCCCGATAACGGCGCCTTGCTCAAGCTGATCTCGTTCGCGATCGATCGAAGCCGCGTTGTTCTCGAGCTATTTGAGCCGGGCATACCGGCGCAGGTCGCCGGCGTCGACGAAACCCTACTGCGCGTACGGGCAAGCGGCGGCTACGCGCAATTGGCCCGTTTCGCGGGTGAACTGGCGATATTGGGCCAACCGGTTATTCCTGTCGAGATGCATCTCGTGCGCGAACGCAGTGGCACTCTGGTCCTGGAAGCCAGCTTGCGCGTTATCGGCGCACCGCGACCCAACCCACAGTTGGAGGAAGGTGGCGTCGCGCGCAAATTTAGCGAGCTCGCGGATCCCTTCAAATTGGACACTCGTCCGGGCGGCGCCATGGGCGCCAATCTCGGTGCCGATAACCGAAATGAATTCGCGGATGACCCGGTTGCCGGAACACTCGAGGCGCAAGGGCATCGTGCCGCGCTGATCCATTCGGATGCAGGCTGGCGCTTGGTCGAAGTGGATATGCCGCCGAATATGCCATTGAAAGTAGCGCCGGGTAAATCCGCGGACAGAGTGGCGCGCGCGAGGGTACAGCGATGAGATCCGATTTGTTCGAATTCGGAATGGGCGCACGTCGATGGACGCGGGCTTTCATCTCGACGAGCATGTGCTTGGTGGTCGTGGCTGCAGCGCAATCACAGCCCCTGTCGCCGATGGCACCGCGCGCCGACGCGCGCGCCGGTCAGCCCGGTACCACTGAATCCCTCATTGGAGCGTTAGCGGGGGATGCAGCGGTCTCGCCCGGTCTGTCGAAAGATGAGGTCGACGCGTGGCCGCGGGAAGACGGTCAGGCCGACTCATCGCGGGAAAACTCGCCACGAAGGGACCAGCCTCTCGCGGATTCACCTCGGATGAACCCGTCGCAAACAGACTTGTCACAAATGGATCCAGCACAAATGGATCCAGCACAAATGGATCCAGCACAAATGGATCCAGCACAAGCGGATCCGCCCGAAGCAGACCGAAGTCCCGCGCACACGACAGCCGATGCCGCTAACGGCACTTCCCAGACGCCGGACGCCGTTGCAGACAAATCGTTGCCTGCTCTGGATGGCAGGCAACGCATGCTCGCGCGCAGTCGGCCGCTCGCGCCGGATGCGCCGATCACGATCGCTTTTCACGACGCCGATTTAGGCGCCGCACTTCAGGCATTTGCCGAATTCACCGGTTTGAATATCGTGGCCGGCGAGCGAGTGCGCGGCAAGACTTCGCTGACTCTCACTCGCGTGCCGTGGCGGCTCGCCTTCAAGACGTTCCTCGAGGCGAACGGGCTCGCGATGCAGCAAAGCGATGGCGTTATCTGGGTGGCGCCCGCTGCGGAAGTGGCGGTTCGCGAAAAACAGCGACTCGAGGCCACGGCCCGTCTCAACGATCTCGAGCCGCTGACGGGGCGGATTTTCGTCCTGCACTACCAGCGAGCCGAAGACGTACGCAAACTGCTGGCCGGCAGCGGTAATCAACGGGTGCTATCCAAACGCGGCAATGCGATGGCCGATCCCCGTACCGATCATCTCTTCGTCACCGATTTGCCCGCCACACTAGATCAGATTGCCGAACTTCTCAAAGTGATAGACCAGCCCGCCCGGCAAGTGCTCATCGAATCGCGCATCGTCGAAGCGGACGAGAGTTTTGCCCGCAATCTGGGCGCCAAGCTCGCGTTGCTGGGCAAACCCGAGGATGCAACGAGCAAGGGTGTGCTGGCGGATCCTCAAGGCAATATCTTTAATCTTCCTGCCGGCGGTCTTGCGGGATATGGCGCGGCGACCCTGGGCACGACACTTTTCAGTGCGGGCGCCAGCCGCATGTTGGCCATCGAGCTCAACGCGCTGGAGGCTCAAGGGGGCGGGCGTATCGTTGCCAGTCCGAGAATCGTGACTGCCGACCGGGTCCGTGCCTTGATCGAGCAAGGGACCGAGCTGCCTTATCAGGCGCAAGTCGACACCGGCGTTTCCACGGTGCAATTCCGGCGGGCTGGTCTGAAACTGGAAGTCGTGCCTCACATCACGCCCGATCACCATGTCATGCTCGATGTCGATGTCACCAAGGACAGTGTCGGCAGCGCGACCACGGCCGGGCCCGCAATTAATACCAAACACATCCAGACCCAGGTTCAGGTCGACAACGGAGGGACGGTCGCGATTGGAGGTATTTACCTGCAAGACGAGCGCCGCGACACCACCGGCGTGCCGTGGCTGGGATCTGTGCCGGTAATCGGGGCCTTATTTCGCCATCGCGCCGTGCAGCATTCCAAGAGCGAGTTGATGATCTTCATCTCGCCCAGCGAGGTGCCTCCGCTACCAGCCAATGCGCCTGATGCGCCCGTCATGCGGGCGCCACGGGCCGACGACGACGTCGAGCCGTTGCCGCCCGCGATTCCCGATATCGCGTGGGCGGCAAGCGATCCGACCCCCGTGAGCGCTCGACAAAGCACCCGCTAAGCTATTAAGCTGCAAGCCTTGGCAGCCAGAATTCACTCAGAGGTAACTTTGCAAGACCAGAAGGCTCATGCCAACGTCTTTTTCATTGGACTCAT
>Ga0302314_10015349_pt1 | contig 13019 bp, 13 predicted proteins | sample III_Palsa_N2_3_FD_200533 | JGI IMG/M metagenome (GOLD analysis project Ga0302314, IMG submission 200533) | Peat permafrost microbial communities from Stordalen Mire near Abisko, Sweden - III_Palsa_N2_3 | ecosystem: Environmental > Terrestrial > Soil > Palsa > Peat permafrost | place: Sweden...
TCCGCGCTGGCGCCTGTCGCTGCAGACCCACAAGATCATCGGGATCGCCTGAATTGGCCTACGACATCGAGATTACCAAGGAATTCCGCTTCGACGCGGCCCATTGCCTGCCGAACATGCCGGACGGGCACCGCTACCGCCGCCTGCACGGCCATTCCTTCCGGGTCGAGGTCAGCCTCGACGGTACGCCCGATCCCCGGCTCGGCTGGATCGCCGATTTCGAGGAGATCGACCGGGTGCTGGCCGGCATCGCCGACGAGATCGACCATAATACGCTGAACGAGATCCCCGGCCTGGAAAACCCGACGCTGGAGATCATCGGCGCCTGGATCTTCGAACGCGCGACCCAGCGCCTGCCCGGCGTCACGCGCATCACCATCCACCGCGATTCGATCGGCGAACGCTGCACCATCCGGCGGCGGTAATTTCTCCGCCGTCATTTCCGCTTTCGCGGGAATGACGGCGGACAAGGGTCTCACGCCGCCGCGCGCTGCTCCATATAGGCGACCAGATCCTCGATCGTCACGACCGGCATGGCGTGGAGCCGCGCGAATTCCATCAACTCCGGCAAACGCGCCATGGTGCCGTCCTCGTTCATCACCTCGCACAGCACGCCGGCCGGCTTGCGGCCGGCCAAACGCACCAGTTCGAGCGTGCCTTCGGTATGGCCGCGCCGGCCGAGCACCCCGGCCGGATGCGCGCGCAACGGAAACACGTGGCCCGGCCGGGCCAGATCCTTGGGCGTGCACTCATCGGCGATCGCAGTGCGGATCGTGGTGACCCGGTCGGCGGCCGAGACGCCGGTCGTCACGCCTTCCTTGGCCTCGATCGAGACGGTGAACGGCGTGCCGTAGCGTCCGGTATTCTGCGGCACCATCATCGGCAGATCGAGCACGCGGGTGCGTTCCTCGGTCAGCACCAGGCAGACGATGCCCGAACCGGCACGGATCAACAGATTCATCTGCTGCGGGGAAATCGTCTCGGCGGCATAGATGATGTCGCCTTCGTTTTCGCGATCCTCGTCATCGACGACGATCACGCCGCCGCCGGCCCGGATCTGGGCGACGGCCCGTTCGACCCTCAATTCGGCCGTTCCGAAATCGGCCAGGGTCAGGGCGGTCTTGTCATTCTGATTCATCGCACTCACTCCACCAATGGGTGAGCCTGAATCAGGGCGCGACAAAGAGTTACCACGGCCAAAAAGGCCATGGGCGCAGGCGGCCCGCCGCCAGAGGAAACCTCCGGTGACCGGTCGCCAACTCGTCCTCTTCCATCCGGACTGTACCGTCGGCCCCGGCATCTCACCGGGTCTGCTGACCTTCGGGACCTCACGGTCTCGAAGCGCTCGCGGGCTGCCATCCTCTGGAGAGGATGAATACCGCCGGTCGGGAATTGCACCCTGCCCTGAGAACAAGCATCTACATGATCCCGAAGGATCGCCCTGAAGGTGGGATGACCGGAGGCGCGCGTCAAGCCTGCTTGGTTCGGGTCCCGCGTGCGACCAGCGGAAAGAACAGCCCGTAGGGCAGCAGCCGGATCAGTTTCAAGATCAGCGCGAGGCGGCGTGGGAAGGTGATCTCGAACCGCTTGGCCGCGAGGCCCTGGACGATCCGGCGCGCCGCCTCGTCCGCGCTGATCATGAAGGGCATGGGAAAATCGTTCTTGTCGGTCAGCGGCGTCTTCACGAAGCCCGGATTGATCAGGCTCAAGGCGATGCCGTAGCGGTCGCAATCGAACTTGAGCGATTGCGCCAGCGTGATCAGGGCCGATTTCGTGGCGCCATAGGCCGCCGCCGTCGGCATGCCGAAATAGCCCGCGACCGAGGAGACGATGGCGATCTGGCCGCCGCGCCGCCGCGTCATGGCCGGCAGGACCGCACCCAGGCAATGGACCACGCCCATCAGGTTGACCTCGACAAGTTTGCGGAACGGACCGGTTTCGAAAGGATCGAGGCTGACCGGCAGGTGTGTGCCGGCGGAGAAGATCGCCAGATCGATCTGGCCCAGCGCCCGCTCGATCGCGGCATGGGTCGCCAGCGTCGCCGGCTCGTCGGTCACGTCAAGCGGAAAGGCATGGATACGGCCGGCGCTCGCCGCAGCCATCGCCGCCAGAGCCGCCCCGTCGCGCGCGCTGCCGGCGACGGTCCAGCCGTCGCCGGCATAGGCCAGCGCCGTGGTGTGGCCGATGCCGGTGCTGGCACCGGTAATCCAGACGAGACGGGCCATGGCGTGTTTTCCTCCCTCAAGCTCGCTCCAACTAAGCCGCATTTGCCATTCGTCCAGGGGGCAGTCTCCGAACGCGGGTCAATGGCGGTTTACGGCTTGCGCGGTTTCGGCTTCGGTGCGGTAGACTGACTCGGGAGGCCGCTCATGAGTTTTCTGACATTGCGTTTGCCAGGACGTCGCGCGTTCGAGCGCTGCCGGATCCTTTTCCGATGATCGACGATCCGCGCGAGACTTGGCGGACCGCGGCTCGGGGCCGATGAGAGGTCCCGCCAAAAAGAAACCGCCGACGGATCCGGCCCGGCGGCATTTCCTGAAAACCGTGGCGCCCGGTGTCCTCGCCGCCACCGGCCCGTCCCGGGTTCTGGCGGCGGCCCTGCCGGATCGCCCGCGCCCGGCCGCCACGGTAAACCCGTTTCCGCTCGAAGCCGTCCGGCTCGATCCCTCGCCCTTCCTCGATGCAATCGAGGCCAACAAGAGCTACCTGCATCGGATCGAACCCGATCGGCTCCTGCATAATTTCCGCCGACACGCCGGGCTGCCGCCCAAAGCGGACGCCTATGGCGGCTGGGAGGCCGACACGATCGCCGGCCATACGCTCGGCCATTATCTGAGCGCCTGCGCGCTGATGGTCGCCCAGACGGGTGACCGGGAATGCCGGCGACGCGTCGATTATATCGTCGGTGAACTTGCGCTCTGCCAGGCAAGCGCCGGCGACGGCTATGTCGCGGGATTCACGCGCACCCGGGGCGATATCGTCGAGGACGGCCGCGCCCTGTTCGCCGAGCTGGAACGCGGCGATATTCGCTCGGCCGGTTTCGACCTCAACGGCTGCTGGGTTCCGTTCTACAATTGGCACAAGCTCTATGCCGGCCTGTTCGACGCCGATCGCCATTGCGGAAATAGTCGGGCGATCGAGATCGCTCGCCGGCTCGGCGGCTATATCGAGCATGTCTTCGCAGCGCTCGACGATGGCCAGGTGCAGCAGATCCTCGATTGCGAGCATGGCGGCATCAACGAAAGCTTTGCCGAACTCTATGCCCGGACCGGCGAGCGGCGTTGGCTGAAGCTCGCGCAGCGCTTGAGGCATCGCCGCGTGCTGGATCCGCTCGCCGCCGGACGGGACGAGCTGCCGAACCTGCATTCCAACACCCAGATCCCCAAGGTCATCGGCCTGGCACGGCTCCATGAACTGACGCGCGATCCCGCCGACGCCGCCGCGGCCCGCTTCTTCTGGGAAACGGTCGTCACCGGCCAGTCCTACGTCATCGGCGGCAATGGCGATCGGGAATATTTCCAAGCCAGCCGCGCGATCTCCAAGCATATCACCGAGCAGACCTGCGAGGCCTGCGCCACCTACAACATGCTGAAGCTGACGCGCCACCTCTACGCATGGCGGCAGGATGCGGCCTATTTCGACTATTACGAACGCGCGCACCTCAATCATATCCTGGCGCAGCAGAATCCGCGGACCGGCATGCTGACCTATATGACCCCGCTGCTCGCCGGCGCCGCACGCGAATTCTCGACACCCTTCGACGATTTCTGGTGCTGCGTCGGCACCGGCATGGAGAGCCACGCCAAGCACGGCGATTCGATTTATTGGCACAGCCGTGGCCGGCTCATCGTCAATCTGTTCATTCCGTCGAGGCTCGCTTGGCGCGAACAGGGGGCTGAGATCCATCTCGCGACGGAATATCCGCTCGCGGGCAGCATCCGGCTCACCATCGCGAAGCTTGACCGACCGTCGCGCTTCGAATTGGCCCTGCGCGTTCCGGGCTGGTGCGAGCAGCCCGCCCTTGCCTTGAACGGAACCCGGATCGACAGTGTGCGCGAGGCGGGCTATCTGGTATTGCGCCGGCGCTGGCGGGCCGGCGATGCGATCACGCTCGATCTGCCGATGCACCTCCGGTTCGAAGCGACGCCGGACGATCCGACCGTCGTGGCGGTCTTGAGCGGCCCTCTGGTCCTCGCGGCGGATCTGGGGCCGGCCGAAACGCCCTATGCCGGCCCCGCGCCCGCGCTGGTCGGCGAAGACCTGCCGAGCGGCTTCTTACCGGTTCCGGGACAGCCGCAGAGTTTCCGGACGGCAGGCGGCGCGCGGCCGACCGACCTCCCCTTCAAACCATTCTACGCGCAGTACGATCGTCGCTCGGCCGTCTATCTTCGCCGGTTCGGCGCCGCCGAATGGGAGCAGGAGCGCGCCACGCTCGCGGCCGAGGAGATCCGCCTGAAGGCGATCGAGGCCCGGTCGGTCGATACCCTGCATCTGGGCGAAATGCAGGGGGAACGAGACCATGGGCTCAAGGCGGAGATATCCTATCCCGTCGTCTATCGCGGGCGTAACGGGCGCGACGCGCGGAGTGGCGGATTCTTCGAGTTCACCATGAGAACGCGCCCGGGGCCGCTGCTGTTGCGGGCAACCTATTGGGGTGAGGAGCGTCGCCGCAGCTTCCGCATCCTGGTCGATGGAACCCCCATCGCGACCGAACGGCTCGATGGCGACGGGCCCGGAGAGTTCATCGACCGCGACTATCTCCTGGCGACATCGCTGACCGCGGACAAGGCGCGGATCACCGTCCGGTTCGAACCGGAACCGGGACATTCGGCCGGACCGGTGTTCGGCTGCCGCCTGCTCGGCGCCGCCCCGTGATCGGAACAACCCGGTCCCACCGTGGGCGTTTCGTTGACCCTCGGGCGGCGCACGCCTATTTTAGGGCCAGGGCAACATCTGGTCGCCCGCGAAGGAGTGCCATGCGCGATTCCGACCGCCTGCCGTCCAGGGCACGGCGCCGCTTCCTGAGTTCGACCGCGCTCGGCGGCCTCGGCTTGCTGGCGGGCGCCCAGGCAGCCTGGGCCTTCACCGAACAGCCGATGAATGCCGCGACCCACAAGCTATATGCCGACCGCTGCCGGCTGGCGAACGACGGCTATCATGAGCAATTGGCCGCAGCGGAACGGACGCGCCTGGGCGCCACGATGAGCGAGGCCCAGATCGAGACGGCTCTGGCGGCGCTGCGCTGCCCGATCTGCGGCTGCCCCCTCGTCGCGGCGGCGGCAACCCCGGTCGCGAAGGCCGGCTGAGCTATGTTCGAGCCGAAAAGCCATAACCATGCCCATTGCATCGAAGATGCGATCGTCCGCGCCGAGGTTGTGTGCGGCGCGCGCGGCGCCCGCCTGACCGATATCCGCCGCCATGTGCTGGAGCTGGTCTGGAAGCGGCATGAGCCGGTCGGCGCCTACGACCTGCTGGACGAGCTGCGTGCGACCCACCGCCGCGCGGCGCCGCCGACGGTCTATCGCGCGCTGGATTTCCTGATGGAGAACGGCTTGGTCCATCGTATCGAGTCCTTGAACGCCTATGTCGGCTGCCCGCATCCGGAGCAGGCCCATAGTGGCCAATTCCTGATCTGCCGCAATTGCGGGTCGATCGGCGAGCTGGACGATCCCGAAATCGCCGACTCGGTCAGCGAGCGCGCGGCCCGACGCGGGTTCCAGGCCGAGCGCCAGACGATCGAGGTGCGCGGGCTGTGCGCCGATTGCAGCCGGCTCGGCGCCGAAGCCCTGAGGGTCGTGCAATGACCGAGCGCCTGCCGGTCACCGTGCTGACCGGCTTTCTCGGCAGCGGCAAGACCACGCTGCTGTCCCAATTGCTGCGCCGGCCGGAGATGAAGAACACGGCCGTCATCATCAACGAGTTCGGCGAGGTCGGGCTCGACCATGAGCTGATCCGGACCGGCGACGAGACCATCGCGCTGCTGGAAAGCGGCTGCGTCTGCTGCACGCTGCGCAGCGATCTGGCCGACACGCTGAAGGAGCTGTTCCTGAAACGCGTCAAGGGCCAGATCCCCGAGTTCGACCGGGTCATCGTCGAGACCACCGGCCTGGCCGATCCCGCTCCCCTGCTCCACACGCTGATCGTCGAACCGATGACGGCGGCGCGCTATCGGCTGGAGGGCGTCGTCACCACGATCGACGCGGTCAATGCCGATGCCGAGATGGATGTGCATCGCGAGGCGATAAAGCAGGCCGCCGTGGCCGACCGGATCGTGCTGACCAAGACCGACATCGCGACGCCGGAAATGGTCGCGCGGGTCCGCGCACGCCTGAAGGAGATCAATCCGGCTGCCGTGCCGATCGAGGCGAATCATGGCGCGGTCGATCCGGACCAATTGTTCGGCATGTCGCTCGACGCGCGCGGCGACCGGCTGGAGGCCTGGCTCGCCGCTGACTCCTACGCCGGCGACCACGCGCATCATCACCATGATCATGACCACCACGGCCATGATCACCACCATCATCACGACGGCATCGAGAGCTTCTGCCTGGCCTATGCCGAGCCGCTCGATTGGGACGCCATCGCCGAGGCGCTCGACCGGCTGGTGTCGATCTCGGGCGAGAAGATCCTACGGGTTAAGGGCATCCTCGACATCGCCGGCAACGACAAGCCGGTCGTGGTCCATGGCGTCCAGCACCTGTTCCACCCGCCGAGCCAGCTTGCCGGCTGGCCCGACGGTCCGCGCAACAGCCGCCTGGTGTTCATCACCCATGGCCTGAAGCGCGAGGTGGTCCAGCGCAGCCTGGACCTGTTCCTGGACCGAGCCCGCCTCTAACCCGGCATCGGCCCGGTATAGCGCGCCCGCGGCCGGATCAGGCGGTTCTGGCCGGCCTGTTCCAGCGCGTGGGCGAGCCAGCCCGCCGTGCGGCCGATGGCGAACAGCGCCGCCGCCGCCCCGGCCGGCAGACCCAGCTGCCGCGCCAATGCCACCAAGCCGACGTCGAGGCTGGGCCATTGCCCGGTGAGGTCGACCACGGCCCGCACCAGTCCGATGGTCAGAGCGTCCGGCTCGGCCAGCGCCAACAACGCCGCCCCGCGCGGGTCGCCCGCCGGATAGAGCGGATGACCGAAGCCCGGCATGTTTTCGCCGCGTCCGACCCGTCCGGCGATCAAGCGCTCGGGATCGCCATCCCGCATCAATTCGTCAAAGAGTATCTCGACCCGGCCGGTCATGCCGCCGTGGCGCGGGCCGGAAAGCGCCGCCAATCCGCCCAGCAGCGCCGCCGGCAGGGCGGCGCCGGTCGAAGCGATGCAGCGCACCGTGAAGGTCGAGGCGTTCAATTCATGATCGGCCGACAGCACCAGGGCCGCGCGCAGCTTATCGGCATCCACCGCGCCCAATCCCCACGCCTGGCCCAGCATCGCGTGGACCGGCAGCGCCGAGGGGGCCTGACCGAGCGCCGCCGCCGCGATCAGCCGCACCAGCGCCGAGGCCTCGGGCCAGAGCCGCACCGCCGTGCGTCGCCAGGAGGGCAGCGCCGGCGGAACGAGGGCCAGCAGCGCCTGGGCCCGGTCGATCGGCGCCAGCGCGGTCAACAACGGCAGGACCGGCAGCCAGGCCGCCGGCATCGGCGGCGGCGGCGCATCGAACGGATCGACGGACCCGCAATCCCATAACAGCCGCGCCGACGCTTCGAACGTCGTCTCGCGAGCCAGCAGGACCGCATCGCGGCCGCGATAGAACAGCCGACCGTCGTCGATCAGAGAGACGCCGGAGTCGAGCACCGGCAGCCCCCAATCCAGCGTCGCCTCCGCCACCTTTTCCGGCCGCCGGCCCCGCGCCTTGCGCTGGCGCATCCCATCGACATCGGCCCGGCGATACAGCCGGCGCCGCGGATCGGCCGGATCGGGCTCGGCGCGGATCTGCCCCCGGCTGACATAGGCATAGAGCGTCGCCCGTCCGACGCCCAGCAGCGCCGCCGCCTCGGCCGCATCGATCAAGCCGTCCATCATGCTCCATACATTGATAGATTGAATCAATATTGACGATATTAGCAGTCTGCCCGATCTCTGACGAGCAACGAGTTTGGAGGATGGCTATGTCGGCAGCATCGGATGGGTTGGAAGGTGTGGTCGCGGCGGAGACCGTGTTGAGCCAAGTCGATGGCGAACGCGGCCGCCTGATCTTTCGCGGCCATGACATCGAGGATCTGGCCGGACGCACCAGCCAGGAGGCCCTCGCCGCTTTGCTGTGGCGCGGCTTCGTCGAGACGCACCCGGCAGAAATCGCCGGCGCGCTCGGGGCGGCGCGCGGGATCGCGTTCGACATCGCCCGACCGCTGCTGCCGCTGGCGCGCGGCCTGAGCCCGGTCGAGGGCCTGCGCCTGCTGCTGGCCGCCCTGCCCGACACGGCGGAAATTCCGCATGCGGTGCTGGCGACCGGCGCCATGCCGGTGTTCGTGGCGGCGCTCGAGCGGGACCGGAACGGCCAGGCGGCGCTCGAACCGGAGGCGCCTCTGTCCCAGGCGGCCGATTTCCTGCGCATGCTGCGCGGCACGCCGGCGACGCCGGCGCATGTGGCGGCGCTGGAGACCTATCTGGTCACGGTCGCCGATCACGGCCTGAACGCCTCGACCTTCACCGCCCGGGTCGTCGCCTCGACCCGGGCCGGCGTGTTCTCGTCGGTCGTGGCGGCCCTTTGCGCGCTGAAGGGCCCCCTGCATGGCGGCGCGCCCGGGCCCGTGCTCGACATGCTCGACGCGATCGGCGACGAGGATCGGATCGAGCCGTGGTTGGAGCAGGCGATCGGCCGGGGCGACCGTCTGATGGGCTTCGGGCACAGGGTCTATCGGGTGCGCGACCCGCGCGCCGACGTGCTGAAGGGCGTCGCCCTGTCGCTGCGCGCCGGCGCCAACCGCATCCGCTTCGCCGAGGCGGTCGAGGCCGGCGCGCTGCGGGTGCTGGCGCGGCTCAAGCCCGGCCGGCGGCTCGATACCAATGTCGAGTTCTATACCGCCCTGGTGCTGGAAGCGCTGACCCTGCCACGCGAATTGTTCACGCCGATCTTCGCAATCGGGCGGGTCGTGGGCTGGACCGCCCATATCTTGGAGCAGACCCAGGGCGGCCGCATCATCCGGCCGGCGTCGATCTATGTCGGACCGATGCCCAAGGTCGCCGCTTAATCCAGCAGTTGCCGCATCAACGGCCCGACCGCGGCGATGACCGGCAATGTCGTCAGATCGGCCAGGCCGAACCAGCCGACCTCGGCGGCATCGTCACCGGCGACCGGTTCGCCGGTGACGTCGCGCATCAGCACGACGATCAGCGTGTAGTGATAGCGGATGCGGCCGGCATCATCCCGGTCGATCGCGTCGAGCGTGGCGATCGTCTCGCCGGCCGCCGCGAGCAGCCCGGTTTCCTCGGCCAACTCCCGTCGCGCGCCGTCGACCACCGTCTCGCCCAGTTCCTGGACGCCGCCGGGGAAGCCCCAGCGCCCCTGGTTGGGCTCCTTGGCCCGGCGCACCAGCAGGAATCGGTCGCCGCGTCGGACGATCGCGAGAAGGCCGACCATCGGCAGGGTGGGATAAGCGCGGCTCATGGGGCCGACTATGGCCGGGGCGATCGGGACAGTCGAGCCGTTCGCTCAATTCTGCCATGTCGATCATCTTGGCGACGGACTCAGCCTGCGGTCACATTCCGGCCGCTCTTTTAGCCGATCGGCAATATAAAAAAACCCCCGAGGCCGTCGCCCCGGGGGTTTGAATCGGAAAGAAACCGACCCGTCGATTACGACTGGGTGGCGGCCTTCTTCGACTTCTTCGCCTTGGTCGTGTGCTTCTTGGCAGTGGTCTTCTTCTTCGCGGGCTTCGAAGTCGCGTCCTGAGCGAACGCAACGGCCGGAACCGTGGCAGCACCGACGAACGACAACAGGGCGAGTGCGGAAACGAGGGCCTTCATGGAGATCTCCTGACTTTCAACAGACTGTTCTGGGTGCGAGAATGGTCGATGTTCCGGTGTTTTTTCCGGCCTTGACGACCCACCCATTGTTCACAATAGCACTATTACCACGCTACCAAGACTTGGCAACCACCTTTCACAAGGGAGTTCCCGAAATTTGACACGGGCTATTGCACTAAATTCTTAAAAATTTGCAAAAAATGCGAAAACGACTGTCGCTACCCAAATATCGGACATCCAGCGCATACTAGACGTCAAGTCAAGGGTAGCGGAGTGCGCGGCGCTCGGAACGGAACCGGCGCGTCTGTTTGTGGTTGTACGCTCGGCGCGAAACCGAAATCAATCTGTCGCGAATCGCATATTTCATCGCGCGGCCGACCGTAGCAAGAATGCCTCAGTGTGGCGAGATCCCGCTCCGGCACCGCTCGGTTCGATCCGGCAAATGCGCCCGGAAAACCTACAGAGAAAACCTGTTATTGCACGGTTTCAGTGGGTTCCGGCCGGTTTTCCCCGCGTCACGGGGCCGCGACTCGGACGGTCAGCGTCGCCGACTCGACAGGATGGTGGCGCCGCCGGCCAGGATGCCGGTCGCCAGCACCAGGAGCAGGCTGATCGCGTTGATCGCCGGCGTCGCCCCCTCGCGCATCTGGCCATACATGTAGATCGGCAGCGGCGAATCGGAGCCGACCAGCATCAGCGTCGTGTTGAAATTCTCGAACGACATCAGGAAGGCGATCAGAAAGGCCCCGACCAGCGCGGGCTTGAGGAAGGGCATCAGCACGGTGCGGAACACGCGCCCGTGGCTGGCACCCAGATCGAGCGCTGCCTCCTCCAGGCTCTTGTCGAATTTGCGCAGGCGCGCGCCGACGACCAGGGTCGCGATCGACACGATGAACGAGGCCTGACCCAGGATGACCAGCGGCAGGCCCGGCCGCATGAAGTCGAGATCCGTGTCGAGCGCGTCCTCCAGCCCGTTCGCGATCCGGCTGGCGAAGGCCAGGATAGAGATGCCCAGGATGACACCGGGAATGACCAGCGGCCACAGCATGGCGACCGACAGGAACGACTTGCCCCAGAACTTGCGGCGCTCGAGCAGGAAAGCGTTGGCCGTGCCGACTCCGACCGACAAGGCGGCGACCGGAATCGCGACCCAGATGCTGGTCGCCACGGCGCCCAGCATGTCCGGATCGAGCAGCACGCCCGACTTGCCGAACGGATGGCCGATGAACCAGTCGAGCGTGAAGCCTTTCCAGGGCGGCGATGGGAACAGGCTGGCGTTGAATGCGAACACGCCGACCACGACCAGCGGCGCGAACAGGAAGCCGTAGAACAGCGCGACATAGAGCCGCCATAGGGCGAGGCGCAGGCCGGTCGGATTCATGATTGCGGCCTCATGGCTGCTGCAGGCTCCGCGTCAGGTTCTGTCCGGTCAGCTTCAGCCCGAGCCAGACCAGCACCGAGGACAGGCCCAGCAGCAGGAAGCCGAACGCCGCGCCCTGCGACCAGTCGAAGCGCGTGATGAACTGGTCGTAGATCGCCTGGGTGAACCACAGGCTGTTCTTGCCGCCGAGCAGCACCGCCGTCGCGAAATTGCCGATGGTCAGCATGAACACGACGATGGAGCCGGCGACGATACCGGGCATGGCATGGGGAATGATGATCCGGCGCATCACGGTCCAGCGGCTGCCGCCCAGATCCAATCCGGCCTCGACCAGATTGTCGTCGAGGCTGTCGAGCGCGTTGATCAGCGGGATCAGCATGAACAGCAACCCGCCATAGACCAGGCCGACCAGCATCGCGCCGTTGTTATACAGCAGCTCGGTCCGGCCATGAGCGAGGCCGAGCCATTGCAGCAGGCTGGAAATCAGGCCGCTTTCGCGCAGCAGGATCATCCAGCCGAGCGTGCGCACCAGTTCGCTGACCCAGAACGGCAGCAGACTGAGCGTGAACAGCGAGACCCGGCCCATGCCCTTGGCCTGCTTGGCGATATAGAGCGCCACCGGAAACGCCACGACCAGGGTCGCCGCCGTCACGACGATGGCGAACACCGCCGTGCGCGCGAAGGTCTGCCAATAGACCGGCTCATCGAAGAAGGTGGCGTAGTTGGCGAAGCCGAAGCGGAACTCGTCGGACGAAACCCGCTCGCTGACCGACAGCGCGCCCATGTCGACCAGCGGCGCCACGATCAACAGGCCCAGCCACAGGATGGCCGGACAGAACAGCAGAAATGTCGAGAGCCGCCCCGCGCTGCTCATGCGTCCGCCGCGAAACAGGCGCCGGCCTCGCCGGCCCAGCCGAACCAGACCGTCTCGCCCTGGATCAGTTGCAGCATCGGCCCGCTCTGCGGCAAGGCCACGCGCACCTCGGTTCCGGTCGTGCGCTCGGCGATCAAAACGCTCGACGCGGCGCCATCGAACAGCAGGTTGGTCAGGCTGCCCTCGAACCGGTTTTCCAGCGAACCCAGCTCGGCCTCGGTCCGGGCGAGCAGCATCGCCTCGGGCCGCACGAACAATTGCGCTTCCGTCCCTGCCCCATTCCACGCCGCCACGACGGGCAGGCCCTCGGCCGTGCGCAGCAGCACCCAGCCACCGTCGCGCTGCTCGACCTTGCCGACCCAGCGCACGCTCTGGCCGACGAAGCCGGCCACGAACGGCGTCGCCGGCCGGTAATAGAGTTCGCGAGGGCTACCGACCTGTTCGAACCGGCCGCGCGCCATGACGGCGACCTGGTCGGACATGACCAGTGCTTCAGACTGGTCGTGGGTGATATAGGCGAAGGTCGTGCCGAATTCGCCCTGCAGTTGCTTCAGCTCGATCTTCATATGCTCGCGCAGCTTCAGGTCGAGCGCGCCCAACGGTTCGTCGAGCAGCACCAGCGCCGGCTCCAGCACCAGGCAGCGGGCGATCGCCACGCGCTGCTTCTGGCCGCCGGACAATTGATCGACCCGCCGGTCGCCGAAACCGGCCAAGCCGACCCGACCCAGGATGCGATCGACCTTGGGCACGATGTCGCCGCTGCTTTCGGCCCGGCATTTCAGGCCGTAGGCGACGTTCTCCGCGAAA
>Ga0302314_10015350_pt1 | contig 13018 bp, 7 predicted proteins | sample III_Palsa_N2_3_FD_200533 | JGI IMG/M metagenome (GOLD analysis project Ga0302314, IMG submission 200533) | Peat permafrost microbial communities from Stordalen Mire near Abisko, Sweden - III_Palsa_N2_3 | ecosystem: Environmental > Terrestrial > Soil > Palsa > Peat permafrost | place: Sweden...
TTCCCGCCACACCCCGCCCCACCCCCCCCCCCCCCACAAACCCCCGCCCCCTACTCCCCGGCACCGGCCCCCCCCCCCCCCCCCGCCGGTAGGCCGCGCGGGCCGGCTGGTTGAAGTCGTTGACGTAGAGCGAGACCACCGGGGCGATCGACCGGGCCGACTCGACCACGACCGCGGCCATGCCGGGGGCGGCCAGGCCCTGGCCGCGGCATTCGGGCCGCACCCAGACGCCTTGCACCTGGCAGGCCTGCGGGGTCACCGCCCCGATCTCGGCCTTGAAGATCACCTTTCCGTCCTCGATCCGGGCGAAGGCCCGGCCGCCCCGGATCAGTTGTTCCAGGCGGGCCCGGTAGGAGGCGCCGCCGTCCCCGGAGGTCGGCGAGACGCCCACCTCCTCGGTGAACATCGCCACGCAGGCCGGCCACAGGACGTCGAGGTCCTCCATGCGGACCCGGCGGACCAGCGGGTCGGGCGGCACCAGCGGCGGCCCGGTGATGACCATGACCGGCTGCACGGGACGGATCTCCCGCGCCGGTCCCCACCGCGGCCGCAGCAAGGCCCACAGCGCCTGGACCTCGCCGGCCGGCCCGACCACGGATGAGCACCGCCGTCCCTGCTTCAGCGCCCGGTCCGCGAAGGCCACGACCGCATCGGGCGTGGCCGCGACCGGGACCAGGTTGGCGCCCGAATAGCACAGCGATTGCAGCCGGCCGCCGGTCCCGTGGCCCCACAGCTGGGCGCCGAGCCGACCGGGTTCCAGGCCGAGGGCGCGCACTCGGGAGCTTACGAATACGTTGGTCACCGGATCGCGATCGCAGATGGCGAGTACCGCGCCCCGATCCCGTTCATCGAGCAGCCGGACCGCGGGCGACGGAGGCTTTACCCGCAACATAGAGCCAGCCTACACGGGGCAATAGGGCCGGAAAGTCTCATCCCGAACACGCTCTAGCTCCCCGGCGTCGGATCCGGCACGGCCGGGCAGGTGGCGTTGACCAGCCCGGCGCCCTGCGGCAGGGCTCCGGTGGCGAGATAGGCGTTCAGGTAGTTCTGGACACAGGTGTCCGGCGGCTGCTCGAACGACTGCCCGTGGTTGCCGCCGCCCTCCACCACCACCATCCGGGCCGACGGGAGCAGCTTGTGCGCGTCCTGGGCGCCCGCGTACGGGGTGGCCGCGTCCAGCGTGCCCTGCAGCATCAAGATGCCGGGCAGTCCGGCGCCCTTGATCTGCAGCGGCTTGGCGGGCCCGGGCACCGGCCAGAACGCGCACGCGGCGTTATACCAGGCGTTGTCCCACGTCTCGTACGGGGCCTGGCGATAGACCATCTCGTTGTCCGATGTCCAGTAGGCCCAGCTGCGCGGCCAGCTGACGTCCGAGCACTGGACCGCGTTGTAGACGGCGAACTCGTTCTCGTTCTGAACGCCGTACGACTGGTACTGGCCGATCAGGTCCAGGGTGTCTGCCTGGTTCAGGTACGAGGAGAGCGCCTGGGCCAGGCCCGGCCACAGCTGGTCGTCGTAGCCGCCGAGCAGGAAGGTGGCGTCGAACTCGTCGGCCCCGATCGTCCCGTTGACGGGGTGGGCCAGCAACTGGTTACGGGCCCGGTACCAGGCGGTCCGGACCTGGGCGGCGGTGCTGCCGAGGTCATAGGAGCTGTCGTACTGGGCCACCCAGGCGTAGAACGCGTTGATCCGGCCCTGGAAGGCGTAGTCCTGGTCGATGTTGTCGGTGTACCAGACCCCGGTGGGATCGACGGTGCTGTCCAGGACCATCCGGCGGACACGCTGGGGGAAAAGCGTCGCGTAGACCTGACCGATATAGGTGCCGTAGGAGAACGCGAAATAGTTGATCTTCGCCACGCCGAACGCGGCGCGGATGGAGTCCAGATCGCGGGCCACGTTTTCGGTGGTCATATACGGAAGCAGCCAGCCGAATTTCTGCTCGCAGTCATTGGCGTACGTTTTCGCCCGGTTGATGAGGACCTGCTCGGCGGCGGCGCTGGCCGGAATGAAGTTCGGCAGCGGGCCGGAGAAGAAGGACGGGTCGCAGCTGAGCTGGGGCACCGAGGACCCGACGCCGCGCGGGTCGAAGCCGATGATGTCGTAGTCCCGCGCCACGCTGGGGCTGAGCTCTTCGGCTACCTCGGCGGCCAGGGACAGTCCGCTGCCGCCGGGACCGCCCGGGTTGACCAGCAGGATCCCCTGCTGCTGGCTCACCGGGGCGGTGGCCGGGACCATGTCCAGGGCCAGGCTGATGTGCCGGCCGCCCGGGTCGGCGTAGTTCACCGGCACGCTCAGCATCGTGCATTCCCGGATGCCCATCTCGGCGGTCGCCCCGGCGCAGGAGTGCCACCGCAGCGTGCTGGCGGTCGGCACGATCGGCCCGGCGTCCTGGGCGCTGCCGGTAGCCGGATCTGACGGCGTGGTTCCGGCCGAACTCGGCGGACCGGCGGCCGTGGATGCGGGCGAGGTACAGGCGGTGACCGCGATCAGCGCAGCCACCGCGATGGTCAGCGCCGCCGCGCCGCCCCGCACCCCGCGCCCCCCCGGGCGAGGCATCAACATGCCCCCATCATGCCCTAAGGCCCGGGCTCTCCTGGCTCGCCGCGGCGGTGCGGCTACTGCGACCTTGGGGTTTCGCCCAGGCTCGATGAGGACGCGGCGGAGCGTTGGCGGTCCTCGAGCGCTTTGCGGTACTCGGCGACGACCAGATCGGTGAGCTCCTGGGCCGAGGTTTCCGACGCGTACTTGTCCAGGGTGATCTTGCCACCCTGGATCAGGTTGACCCGGTCGCAGACCTCGAGGATCTGGCCGTAGTTATGCGCGATGATGATGATCGAGACATTGCCCTGCTCCTTCAGCTCCCGGACCAGGTCCAGGATGATGGCGCCCTCCTTGACCCCCATGGCGGCCAGCGGCTCATCCAGCAGCAGGACCTTCGGGTTGGAGTACACCGAGCGCGCCACCGCGATGGCCTGCCGCTGCCCGCCGGACAGCTTGGCCACCTCCGCGTTGACGTTCGGGATCTTCAGCCCCATCGCATCGAGACGCCTGCGGGCCTCGTTGCGCATGGACCGGTTGTTCAGCAGCGGCCAGCGGACTCGCTCCCGGTTGAGGAACATGTTGTGGTACACGGTCAGCTGGTTGACCAGCGCGAGGTCCTGGTAGACCGCGTCGATGCCCAGCGAGCGCGCCTGGTCCACGGACTTGAGCGTGATCTCCTGGCCGTCCAGGAAGATGTGCCCGCTGGTGGGCGGCTGGAAGCCGCACAGGATCTTGAGCAGGGTGGATTTGCCCGCGCCGTTGTCCCCGATCAGGCCGAGCACCTCGGCGCGAGCCAGGCGCATGTTGATGTCGATCAGCGCGGTGACCGCCCCGTAGCGCTTGGAGATGTGCTCGACCCGCAGGATGTCTGCGTGCGCGCCGTCCGGCGCGACCTGGCCTTCCGGTACCGTGGTCATCAGGTCCTCCCCGCCTCTCGCAGCCGCCCTAGTTGCACGTTCGCGATCATGGCCACCACGACGCCGGCGCCGAACACGATGAGCAGCGGGTTGGCGCTGATCCCGATGATCGCGAATCCGTCGATGAAGACCGCCAGCAGGAGGGCGCCGAGGCCCGCGCCGAGGATCGTGCCCGCGCCGCCCAGCAGCGCGGTCCCGCCCAGGACCGCGGCGGCGACCGCGTAGAACATGTACTGGTACCCGCCGGCGCTCGGGTCGATCGTGTTGTCGTAGAAGGCCACCTGGAGGCCGACCAGCGCACCGAGCATGCCGGTCATCATGAAGTTCCCGTACTTGATCCGGGCCACGCTGATGCCAGCTTCCCGCGCACCGAGCTGGTTGCCGCCCACCGCGACCGTGTGCAGACCCCAGCGGGTCTGGGTGAGCACGATGTGGAAGATAACCACGATCAGGACGGCCCAGATGATCGCGGACCAGCCCCAGGCGCTGGTGGTCTCGTTGCCGAAGAACTTCCCGATGTGCTCGGTGGAGGCCGGCAGCGTAGCCGGCTCGCCGTGGGACGTGGTGAGGACCACGCCGTACAGGATGAACGATGTACCGAGCGTGGCGATGAACGACGGCAGCCCGAGCGTCACGGTGAGGAACGCGTTGACCGCGCCCACGACCAGGCCGAAGATCAGCGTGATGATGATGGCCAGGATCACCGGCACGCCGTCGTAGGCGATCAGGAAATACATCAGGAACGGCGCCAGGGTGAACGTGAAGCCTACCGACAGGTCGATCTCACCGCAGATCAGCAGCAACACCTCGGCGGTGGCGAGGATGATGTACGGCGCCGCGATCCCGGACAGCAGGTTGGCCTGGTTGGCGTGGGTGAGGAAGTTCGACGAGTCGATCGTGAAGTACAGGAACAAGGCGACGACGACGACCAGGACGGTGGCTTCCCGCTGCCGCAGGAAGGCGCCGAAGCCGCGTCTCAGCGTCCGCAAGACGCCGTTGCCCCCTGCTGTCTGGCCGCCCGGCGGGGGGCCAGTCACGCCCGTCGCGGCCTCAGCGGTATTACTCACGTCATTGTTCCGTTCTCTGCGTTCTCGCTGTGCGTGCCGACGGTCTGAGCGCGTGCCTCAAACGCGTAAGTTCAGTCTCCGCTGCCGCCCCGTCGCGAGCAACAACGGGGGCCGACGGCCGGCCCCGGATGCGATCCGGGGCCCGCCGTCGGCGCGCACGGGTAAGCCAGCCTTGGTCCCGGTCAGGTGCTGGTCGTGGCGATCGGGTTGTTGATCGCCCCGGACGGCAGCGGGATGACCTTCTCGGCTGTGGTCGAACCCTCGAACCTGCTGGAGCTGGCCAGGTAGGGAGCGACGTTGGTCTTGGTGACGAAGCTCAGGCCGGTGTCGGTGTCGGGCGGGGGGACCAGCCCGCCGGACAGGTTGTACATGTACATGTAGAGGGCCGGCAGGAAACCCTGCAGGTAGGGGTTCTGGTTAATGGTGAAGTTGATCGTGCCGGACTGGATGGCGCTGAGCGTCACCGGGGTGAGGTCGAACCCGCCGGCCGGCAGGCTGGACAGGCCCGACCCGGACAGCGCCTGGGCGAGGAACTCGGTGGATCCGGCGTCGACCGCGAACGCGCCCTTGATGCCCTTGTGGCCGAGCAGGTAGGCCTTCTCCGCCGCGAGCTCAACCGAGGTCGCCGCGCCGGTGGCGATTTCGCTCACCGTGTACCCGGCCGCCTTCAGCACCGACGCGGCACCGTCGTAGCGCGGCTGGATGTTTCCCGTGCCGGGCGTAGCGATGAAGATGACGATCTCCCCGGGGGTGGTGACCAGGGACTTGATCCGCTCGCCGAGCTGCTCACCGGATAGGTAGAGCGCCTGGCCGACGTAGCAGAGCCGGTTGGTGCCGATGTTCGGGGTGCCGTTCGAGGAGTAGATCCCGTCGGCGTTGTAGGTGACGACCGGGATGCCGGCGTTCATGGCATCCATGACTGGCGTGGTGAAGCCGGTGGCGTTGATGACCGTGGTCGCGATGCCGTTCGCCTTGGCCGAGATCGCGGTCTGCAGGAAGCTGACCATCTGCGAGACGCTCGACGTCGACGCCGACCCGCCCCACTTGGGCACCGGGATGTCCAGCAGCGCGGCGGCGTCCGCGAACCCGTACTGGGTCGGCACGAAGAACGTGTTGGTGTAGACGTGATTGACGAACCAGAACTGCCAGGCCGGGGTCTTGGGGAAGCTCCCGGCCGCGGCCGCCGTCGCCGACGCGGACGCCGTCGAGGTGGCACTGCTCGAACTCGACGAGGTGCAGGCCGCGATCAGCGCGGAGGCCGCCGCTGTCGCGCTGAACAGCCCCGCCCCGTGGATCAGCTTGCGGCGGGAGGGCCCGTCCTTCATGTTCAGGGTCTCGATCGCTTCGTCGACTACTGGATCGACCTTTTTCTTCATCTAAGGACCTCCATGGAATTTCCCGGGACGGGATACTCTCCCGGGCCGAGCCCGCAGTCGCGCGGCGAGTCCCGTCGACTTCGTCGCGAGAGAGATAACGCGAAGATACGCTTATTCGGCTGTCTGTTCCGGCGGTTCATCTTGGAGTAACCCACAGCATCTCGAATGCGACCGATATTGAGCGCAATCTGACGAACCGTCGTAGACGGTAAATCCGTTCGCGATCACCTGTCAAGGCACCACGCAGGCCCGATAGGGACCGCGCCTGTTTCGATATCAGGCTTCGCGTGAGCATCTACATGCTCGGTTAACAAAATGCGCAGTCGCTTCCATGAGCCTCAGTCTGACACGTCCTCCCCTCGCCGACTCGACGATGTTAGCGCTAACAAGTCACTATACGGCAACAAACGCGAAACACCATTGATACGCTGCGCCGAACCAGCCGACCCGGGCCAGTCCGGGAACCCGACCCGCGCCAGTCCGGATCCGCACCTGCGCCAGTCCGGATCCGCACCTGCGCCAGTCCGGGAACCCGACCCGCGCACCCCCGGATCCGCGCGATCGGAGGCGCGAACCCGGACGGTGGACCGGCCGCGGATACGGTAGCACGGCGGGCCGGCCGCGTACGCGAGCGACCTGAGATGCCGCTGGGTCGGGCTGCGGGGCGGGGCCGCGGGGCGTGGGGCGGCGGCCAGGACCGCTGGCCGACCGCCGCTGGGTGGAGCCGCCGCTGGCCGACCGCCGCTGGCCGGCACGATGCTCCATTGGGCCGGTTGTAACCCAATGCCAGGACCTTTACGGAGCGCCCTTCAGTCGGGCCTTCTTCATGATCGCGGGTAGAAATGGCCAAATACGGACCAAAAGTGCCCGCGATCATTGTTCGCGTCCGGAATGTCTCGATGTCAAGTTAAGACATAACGGGACATAACCGGATCGGATAGCGCGGCAGGCCGACAAGCTGGCGCTCTACCACAGCAGATCGCCATCCGCGTCGCCCGCCGACGCCCCTCTCGCCCGCAGTGGCCACCCTGACGAGCAACGAAGCCCATAACTTCAGCACCACGGGCGCCTTAAGTTCCTAGCATTGGGTTGTAACCGGCTCGATGCTCCATGGGTGCCGGTCGAGGGGGCGGCGAAGCCGGTCTCGCAGGCCACGTCAGGCTCGCGGACAACCTGGAGCACAGAAATCCGCCTGCTTCCGACATCCATCCCCGGAACCGAACACGGGTGGGAAACGTCTCACTTGGTACGGACGACGCCATCCAGGACCACCGCACGGGTCCGGGCGCTGTCCCCCGCGACAAGGAGGGAAAGGACGGATGCTAGCCAGACACCGCCAGTCGCTCATCCTGCAGGCCGTCAGGAGCGACGGCAGCGCCCGGGTCAGTGATCTCACTCAGCGGCTCGGCGTCTCGGATATGACGATCCGCAGAGACCTTGAGGTGCTCGCCCGCGACGGGCTAGTGGAAAAGGTGCACGGCGGCGCAGTGCTACCGGGCACGCCCTCGAGTCATGAGCCGGGCTTCGAAGCGAAGCTCGTGCTCGAGCAACCGGAGAAGACCGCGATCGCGCGGGTGGCCGCGAGAATGGTCACGCCCGGTATGGCGGTCGCGCTGGCCGCCGGGACCACCACGTTCGCGCTGGCGCAGTGCCTGCTCGACGTGCCAGGGCTCACCATCGTGACCAACTCGCTGCGCGTGACGAACGTGTTCAGCGGGATGCGCGGCGGCCTGGACGGCACGGCCGACTCGGTCGTGCTGACCGGCGGCGTTCGTACCCCTTCCGACGCGCTGGTCGGCCCGATCGCCGACCTGACCATCCGCTCGCTCCACTTCGACGTGCTCTTCCTCGGCTGCCACGGCTTCGACGCCGACGCCGGGCTGACCACGCCCAACCTGGCCGAGGCCGAGACCAACCGGACCTTCATCAGGGTCGCGCGCCAGGTGGTCGTGCTGGCCGACCACACCAAGTGGGGCCTGGTCAGCCTGAGCTCGTTCGCGCGGCTGAGCGAGGCAGACGTGCTCATCACCGACGACATGCTGCCTGCCGACGCGCGAGCCGCCGTCGCCGAGCAGGCCGGCGAAGTGGTCTATGCCGAGAGCATGACGGCCAGCCACACCCACCGCCAAGCGGGCTAAAGGGGGGTCGTTGGGAGCGGACGGCTAAGGGGGTCGTTAGGGGCGGCTAGTCCCGTTCCTCGTCGGGGGCCTGGTCCGGCCAGACGCCGATGTGGTCGGGCTCCTCTTGCAGTTCGACGCGCTTGCGCATGCCGAGGCGCCTGGTCATCTCGCGCGGGAGCTGAACCCGGCCCGCGCGGTCCAGCGTCGCGTACTCGCGTGCGTGCAGCGTGGTCTCGCCTTGTTCGTCGGTGGCCGTGTGCCGTATCGTCTCGCTGCTCGTCTTGCCGTCCCTGATCGCGATCGTGCGGCGAACCTGCGTTGACACGGCCGGGTCGTGGGTGACCACCAGCACCGTGGCGCCGAGTTCGGTGTTGGCCGTCTGCAGGGCGGCGAACACGTCCCGGGCGGTCGCGGAGTCCAGCTCGCCGGTGGGCTCGTCGGCCAGCAGCACCTTCGGCTGGTTCGCCAGCGCCGTGGCGATGGCGGCGCGCTGCTGCTCGCCGCCGGACATGCGGTCCGGGGTCCGGTCGGCGCAGTGCGCGATGCCCAGGGTGTCGAGCAGTAGACCGGCGCGCCGCCGCTGCTCGCCGCGGCCGAGCGCGCTCAGCCGCATGGGCAGGAGCACGTTCTGCCGGGCGGTCATGTAGGGCAGCAGGTTCCGCGACGTCTGCTGCCAGATGAAGCCGGCGACCTTCCGCCGGTAGGACAGCCGCTCTTTGGCGGTCATCGCGCCCAGGTTGCGGCCAGCCACCCACACCGACCCCGCCGTCGGCGTGTCCAGCCCGGCGAGGATGTTCATCAGTGTGGATTTGCCGCTGCCCGCCGCGCCGATCAACGCGGTCAGCTCCCCCTCGGCGATCAGCAGATCCAGCCCTTGCAGAGCTTGTACTTCGATGCCCTTGCCGGAGTAGATCCGGACCAGCCGGTCACAGACGATCATCCCGTCCGCCCCGGTGGGGGCCTGGTCCTGCGGGGCAGGCGCGGGAGGTTGGGTCATGTTCCTGGGCTTCCTTCGTCACTGATCCGCAGCGCCCTGGCGCTGCCGCGATGGTAGGTGATTACGGCCTGAACGGCCAGCACGAGCAGCGCGGCCAGCACCAGCCCGACTGCGGAACCGACCAGCGGGACTACCGCGGGAGTCACGGCGGCGGCCGACCCGGTCCCGGCGAACGCCGCCAGGTTCAGCGATGACCCGACCAGTGGCACGAGCAGCCAGGCACACGCGACGCCGCCGATGGCGGCGGCAATGACCGGGGGTAGCGTCTCGGTCGCCTGCAGCAGCTGGGCCTGCCAGCGGCGCAGCCCCATCGTGGCCAGGCGGGCCAGCGTCATGTCGCGGGTCCAGGCGGTGAGCAGCAGCGACAGCAGCAGGACCAGCGCACCGAAGCCGGCCGCGGCGGCCATTCCCTGGGTGAGGGCCACCTGCGCCGCCTGCGGCACCGGCGCCGTGGTCAGCGCGGCGAGGGCCGCGGCGCGGAACGTCACCGACGCGCCCGGCAGCGCGCGGCTGACGTCCGCGCTCAGCCGCGCCGCATCCAGCCCGGGCCCGGCGACCAGCAGCACGTTCGGCGCGAACGAGCTGGCGGCCTGCGCTGGCACGATCACGGTGATACCCGGGCCCACGCCGACGGCGCCGGGAACGCCGGGGACGCCGGTCTGTCCGACCCGCCGGATCGTGATCGTACTGGCTCCAGCGTTGACGCTGACCTGCGCTGTCGCGGGAATCTGGGCGGCAGCGGCAGTGGCGACCGCGGGGACGTTCGCCCCCGACTGGCCGCTGTACCCCGACAGCGCGGCCAGCGGGAACCGCAGGCCGGGTGCCTGCTCGATCACGGCCGCGTACTGGGCCGGGTCGACGTACATCACGGACATCTCGGTCTCGGAGTTCAGCAACGCGGCGTCGACCTCCGCGGTAGCGGTGGAGACGACGCCGGGCAGCGAAGAGATCTGGGCCTGCAGTCCGGCCGGAATCACCTGGTCGGGCGGGGCCTGGATGATAGCGTCGGCGCCCACCTGCTGCCAGGATTCGGCCACCTGGCTTCGGGTGACCGAGGTGCTGACCATGTCCGGGAACGCCACCATGGCCAGCACCAGCACCAGGGCGAACGCCGGCAGGACGGTGCCGGGCGGGGTACGGGTGGCCCGGGCCAGGCCGACGAACGCGACCACCCCGCGGGTCAGGCCCGCGATCCGGGCCAGCTCGCGGGCCAGGAGGGGGTAGCAGCGCAGCAGGACGACGGCCACCGGGATCGCGACGAGCACCGGCGCCGCGCTCGTGTACAGGCCGCTGTTCCCGGAGCTCAGGCCCTCGTTCCGGAGCAGGACCAGCCCGCCCACGGACGCGGCGACCAGCGCGATCTCGACGATGATTCGCCGGGCCGCGGGCCTGCGGCCAACTGCCCGGCGCTCAGTCCGGCCGGTGGCAGGCGCCGCCACGCGCTGCGGGATCACGCTGATCAGCACCGGGCCGACGAGCGTCACGGCGATCGTGAGGCCAGCCAGCCACCAGGCCACCGTGTCGCCGTCGCCGGGGGTCAGGCCGATGGCGAGCAGCGCGGCCAGCGCCCCGGCGACCGCGGCGACGACCACGCTGGCCCGCAGCACCAGCCAGGCGAGCTGGTACAGCGCCGCGCCCCGGGCTCGCATCAGCGTGAACTCCGCGGCGCGGCGCTGTGCCACCAGCCGGGCGCCGAGCATCACCACGACCGCCCCGATGACGGTCAGGCCGACGTACAGTAGCTCGAGCGCGGGGGCGACGGCGTTTTCCCCGGAGATGAACGGCGACAAGATCGCGGGAATCTGGGAGGAAATCGTCACCGTGACCGGGTTCCCGGCGGGGGTGAACACCGTGGCCCCGGAGGAGGCCAGGCTGGTGACGCTGGCCTCCAGTTCGTCGGCCTGGCCTGCGGTGATCCCGCCGAGCGCGGCCGTGTACACCCAGGTCACTTGCATTTCAGTGGTGCCGATGGTGGCTTCGACCAGCGGGAGCGCACTGGGGCCGATGAAGGCCGCCGCGATCCAGTACGGCAGCTGAGGCGCCGCGGCTTGGGTCAGCGCGGGCGTGGCCACCCCGGGATCCTCGCTCCAGAAGGTGGCCGCCGGGTCCGTCGGGCGGATGATCCCCGTGATCACCAGTTCCAACGACCCCGCGTTCAGCCGGGCGCCGACCTTCAGCCCGAACCTGGCCGCGGTGGTGGTGGTCACCGCCGCCTGCACCACGGCGTGGTTCCCGGGATACGAGCCGCTGACCGGGAGCCGCCCGGCCACGATCTGGCTGTAGCGGGCCAGTTCGGTGCGGTAGGTCATCTCGAACTGCGGCGTCCCGTTCCCGGCGGCCCGGGCGGCCCCGGTAACCGGCACGTAGCCCGTGGTCAGGCTCGCCCAGGCGGCCGGGTCGCTGGCTATCGGCATCCCGCCTGCGGCCAGCCGCGTCCGCAAGGAGGCGCCGACCCCCGCGACGTCACCGGCCTGAACCTGGCCGATTTCGTCAGTGAGGTCAGACTCCGGCACCGTCCCGATGACGGTCCGGTCGGTGAGCCGCGAAGCCGCGATCACGCGCTGCAACGCCCCGTTGCTCAACCCGACGCTCTCCCGCGGGATCGCCAGGCTGGCCAGTACGGAGGCGAATACGAGCAAGCCGAAGGCGACACTGGCGGCGGCCCCGGTACCGGTCAGCGTCACCCAGGCAGTGTTGAATTTGCCCGGGCCTCCGGCCGGGGGGCGCAGCCGCGGCCACAGCGTTCTCATCAGCCGCCCTCCGCCCGCAACTGCGCCGCTGGGTCGGGTCGGCGCAGGACCGACAGGGCAGCGGCGGCGACCGGCCCGGCCGCGGTGAGCAGGGCCAGGGCCACGGCCGGGCCGAGTGGCACTATCACCAGGGCCCACGGAAGCGGTGCCGTCGAATCCGCGGTCAGGGTGATCGCGGGCACCATCAACTCGGCCAGGCCGATCCCGGCCAGCAGGCCCGCGGCCGCGGCCGGAAGGCTGAGCGCGCCCTGCTCCAGGCATAGCTGACCAGCCTGGTCGTTTTTCCCCACCCCCAGCGCGGCGAACACCGCGCTCTGCGTCCGCCGTGAGCGCAGGCTAGCCGCGACGCTGACCGAGAACCCGAGCACGCCGAGCAGCACCGCCGCCACCCCGATGGCCAGCATGGCTTGCCGGGGGGCGGTCAGCAGCGGGTTGTCGAGCAGGGCCGCCTGCTGGTTGACGCGGCTGGTGACGGACAGGCCGAGGCCGGCCGGCAGGCGCGGTACCTGGCCGCCAGCGGTGCGCAGCCACCAGCGGGTCACCGGCAAGGGCCCCACTATCTGCGGTAGGTCGTTGGCGACGAGCAGGTCGTTGACCTCCGCGAGGTCGATGATCAGCGCCTGGTTCGGCCCGAAGACGGTCGGGAAGTTGGCCACCGACGCCACGATCTGGATCGTGGCCGCGAACCCGCCGACCGTAACCGAGGTGACCGATCCGATGCCGAGGTGGTTGGCCGCCAGGTAACCGCTGGTGGCGATCGCCGGGACGACCTGGGAAGGCAACGGCGCCAGGATCGTGACCTGCCCGGTGGCAGCCGCGGGCGCGAGGCTGACGCTGAGCTCGACCGGTACCGACGGAGCGTGTCCGATGTTGAACGTGAGCTGCCGGGCGCCCCCGGCGGCGCTATGCCAGCCCAGGATCGATGGCGCTGTCCCGTCCGATGGCGGCATCGTCCCGTACGGGTTGGGTGCCCCGGTCGGCACGCGTGCCGACCGTGCCGTGCCCTGCCACGCCGCCAGGGCGTCACCGTGGGCGAACGGCCTGCCGAACGGGCCGCTGGCCGTGTCCGCCACTGCGAGCGAACCGATGGTGAGGCGGGCGGTTGGGGCCGACGTTGGGTTCGCCGGGTCGTACGGCGGCAGGGTATAGGGTCCCAGCGTGAACCCGAGCAGTCGCAGCGGGCCGCCGGGCTGCCGCGGACCTGACAGGGTGAAGACCAGGGAGTGCGGCTGGCCGTCGGCGGGCAGGAT
>Ga0302314_10015355_pt1 | contig 13018 bp, 12 predicted proteins | sample III_Palsa_N2_3_FD_200533 | JGI IMG/M metagenome (GOLD analysis project Ga0302314, IMG submission 200533) | Peat permafrost microbial communities from Stordalen Mire near Abisko, Sweden - III_Palsa_N2_3 | ecosystem: Environmental > Terrestrial > Soil > Palsa > Peat permafrost | place: Sweden...
CAGAGGTTCAGCCGATGGTCCAAGAGCGGTGTCTTCGACCGTATTTTCAAGATGTTAGCCAACGACCACGACAACGAATACATGATGATCGACGCCACCATCGTGCGCGCCCATCAACACAGCGCCGGGGCGCGAAAAAAAACGGCGAGCAAGCCATCGGCCGATCCCGCGGCGGACTGACTACCAAGATCCACGCTCTTGTCGACGCGCTGGGCAATCCCGCGGCCTTCACCTTAACGGCGGGCCAGGCCAGCGACCTGGGACAAGCCGAGCCTTTGATCGAAGATGTCGACATGGGGGCTTTGCTCGCCGACAAGGCATATGACGCCGACGGCTTCATCGACACCCTGACCCAAAGGCGAATCACCCCAGTCATCCCACCCAAGATCAATCGCACGACCAAACGAGACTGCGACTTCGCCCTCTATCGAGAACGCAATCTCGTCGAGCGTTTCTTCAATAAGATCAAACACTATCGCGCCATCGCAACCCGCTACGACAAGCTCGCGCGAAATTTTCTCGCCGGCGTGCACCTTGTCGCCGCTATCATCCTGCTCAACTGAACACAGGCCCTAGGGCCGCGGGGCGGTTTTGTCGGATGTTGTAGTCGTGACGGCGCGATCGGGGCTGCGAACTTGATGGCGTGGAGGCCAGCAATCCTGGCGTAGGCGCGAGCGGTCCCGACGCCGGCGAGCGGCGGCCTGATCGGGTGTGCCGTGCGGGATGGGACTGGGTCGGCGGGTCATGAGCTGTCGATGCCGAACGCCGACCTTGTCGGGGCGGTGCGAGGTGTGGCGCCGCGTTCGAAGATCTCGACGAGGGTCATTCGACCGCCGCAGCAGGGGCAGGTGATCGCCGGCTTCATAGGCGCCCTGTCGGGGTTGGTGACGGCCACTGGCGCCGGGGCGGGCGCGGGTGCGTCGAGCAAGGCGCGGGCCTTGGCGAGATTGGCGGCGCGGGCGGTGTTGGCGAAGAGGCCGTAGTGGCGGATGCGGTGGAAGCCGGCGGGCAGGACGTGGATGAGGAAGCGCCGGATGAACTCGGCCGGGGCGAGAGTCATGGTCTTGCGTCGGTCCGGTCCGGTCCGTCCTGGCGGTAGTCCTTCCAGCGGAAGGTGACGCCGTTGTCGTCCATGCGAACCAGGCGGCTGGTGGAGATGGCGACGCGGTGGGTGTAGCGGGCGAGGTAGGCCAGCACCGACTCCGGTCCCGCGAAGGGACGCTTGGCGTAGACGACCCTTGCGACAGGAGAAGTCCTGGAAAGGAGAACGGACATGTAGCCTGAAACCTTTCGAAGCGATCCAGAGGGTTCGACACCCTCCCGGTAGAGGCGCAGCCCGCCAGCCGGAAGCGAGTCTTGCATGGGCGACGGCAACGTCGCTCGTGAAGCGTAGACAGCGGATGCTGAAGCCCTGTGTCAGCCTCGAGATTATGTACCCGCTGAGGCCTTCGGCTTGGGTAGCCCGGGGGCGGCGTCGGCAAGACCGTCAAAGGCGAGGTCTTGCGGGCTCGGCCGGGGTCTTGGAGCAGGGCAGAGGCATGGGATGGATCACCAGGAAACCTGTGAGATCCCGCACGCGCCCACGGGCGCACCATGCCGGAATGGAACGCCGGCCGACCAAATGTTCCAGGCCTTCCGAGCGCCTTCCGGCTCGGAAGGAGCGCTTCGGCGAGCACGAACACAGGAGGGGCGCGTGGGACCTGCGACCGAAACCATAAGGAACCAGGTTCGCGCGTGCGGGAAGTCGTAGCGCCTTCATAGTACCGATGAAGTCGGGGAACCGGGCTCGCCGGGACACGATCGAGGAAAGGGAGGCGTCATGAGTAGAGAACCGTTGACCTGAAACACGGGAGGGGACCCTGAACCCTGCAAACCTGTCCACGAACCGACAACGGATAGCCAACTTGGCGAGGACGAAACGAGGGGCGGCACTATGCTCGCTCCACCACGTCATTGATCTGGACTGGATGCTGGAGGCCTATCGGCTGACCCGCAAGGACGGTGCTCCCGGCATCGATGGCGTCACGGCGGCGGACTACGAAGTGAACCTGGAGGCCAATCTTCTGGACCTCCTGGCGCGCATCAAGTCCGGCCGCTATCGCGCGCCGCCGGTCCGCCGAGCATACATCCCCAAGGCGGACGGCTCGCAGAGGATGCTCGGCATTCCGACCTTCGAAGACAAGGTGGCGCAACGCGCCGTGACGATGGTGCTGGAAGAAATCTATGAGCAGGACTTTCTGCCGTGTTCATATGGCTTCCGGCCGGGACGGTCGGCCCATCAGGCGCTCCGCACTCTGCAGAACGTACTGTGGGCCAAGCGTCTCTACTGGGTGCTCGATCTCGACATACGCAAGTACTTCGACTCGATCCCACACTCTCACCTTCGAGCCTTCCTCGACCAACGAGTCACGGACGGCGTCATCCGAAGGATGATCGATAAATGGCTGAAAGCGGGAGCCGTCGAAGACGGTCTCCTGCGCCGCACGACCGAAGGCTCCCCGCAAGGGGGCGTCATCTCGCCCTGTCTCTCGAACGTCTTCCTGCACCATGTGCTGGACCAGTGGTTCGAGACCGAGGTGAGACCGCGCCTTGGAGGGGATTGCACCCTGGTCCGGTACGCCGACGACGCGCTGATGGCGTTCGACAACATCGTCGACGCCAAACGCGTGCTGTCGGTCCTGGGCAAGCGTCTTGCGCGGTATGGACTCACACTCCACCCCGACAAGACGCGCATCGTCGACTTCCGCCCACAACGGACAGAGCGCGCACGCCACCCGGAGACGGATGGGACCACCTTCGACTTCCTCGGCCTGACCCATGTCTGGGGCCGGTCGCGGAACGGTCGGAACATGGTTCGGCAAGTCACGGCCAAAAGCCGTTTTGCCCGTGCGGTGGCCGCGGTGAGCGACTGGTGTCGGAAAAACCGACACCGGTCCATCCGTGACCAGCACCGCCGCCTGTCCGCCATGATGCGGGGCCACTTCGCCTACTACGGCGTCGGCGGCAACAGTCGACGCCTGCGCTGGTTCGCAAACCAGGTCGCGCGGGTCTGGCGTAAGTGGTTGTCTCGGCGGGACCGTCAAGGCGTGGTCCGATGGGCCCGCTTCAACGAACTGCTGGCAAGACACCCATTGCCTTCAGCCAGGATCTTCCACGGCTACGCCGCCGCGAGCGAATCTCACTCGTGAAGAACCGGATGCGGGAAATCCGCACGTCCGGGTCTGTGAGGGATGGGGGCGGCAACGTCCCCATCTACTCGGCACTCGACGCGGCGCGTGGGCGCCAGATGGTGTGTGAAGGTGTCGCGGTCGGCCAGTGTGGCGAGGTCGTTGAAAAAGGCGAGTTCGCCGGCGGCGTGGGCTCGGCCGAGGCGTTCGAGGAATAGACGGCGGAAGAAGCGCGAGAGCACGCGGACGGGCAGGAAGAAGCCTGACCGGCAGGCGACCCAGGTCTGGCCGTCCGGCGAAAGACCGCCGCCGGGAACGATGCAGTGAACGTGGGGATGATGCGTCATCGCCGAGCCCCAGGTGTGGAGCACGGCGGTGAGGCCGATACGGGCGCCCAGACGCTTGGGGTCGGCGGCGATGGTCAGCAGCGTCTCGGCGGCGGCCTTGAACAGCAGGTCATAGACCACGGCCTTGTTCTGATAGGCGATGTCGGCGATCGCCGCGGGCAGGGTGAAGACGACATGATAGTAGGGGACCGGCAGCAGGTCGGCCTCTCGCTCGGCGAGCCAGGCATTGGCCGCCGCGCCCTGGCACCGCCAACGGCAATGGCGGTTGCGGCACGAGTTGTAGCTGACCGCCAGATGGGCGCAGTCGTCGCAGCGCGCGACATGGCCGCCCATCTGGGCGGTGCGGCAGGCTTCGATGGCCGACATGACCTTGAGCTGGCCGAGGCTCAGGCGTCCCTCGAAGGCGCGGCGGAAGGCGCCGCCGTGCCGGCGGAGGATATCGGCCACCTCCAGGGATGGCCGCGACATGAGGGTGCGCGGCTCAGGCGGGCGGCGGCTTGAGCAGGGAGAGCGGGCTCTGAAGGTCGCCGATCGTCTTCAGCGCGACACGCGTGTAGAGCGCGGTGGTGTCGAGCTTCTTGTGGCCCAGCAACACCTGGATGACGCGGATGTCGGTCCCGCGTTCGAGCAGATGGGTGGCGAAGCTGTGGCGCAAAGTATGGAGGCCGACACGCTTGTCGAGCGCGGCGGTCTTGGCGGCCGCCACCACGATGCGGTGAAGTTGGCGGGTGCTGAGCGGCTGGAGCCGATCGCGGCCTGGAAACAGCCAGCCGCGAGGCCGTCCGACCCGCCACCACGCGCGCAATAGATCCAGCAGATCGGGCGCGAGCATGACGTACCGATCCTTGCGCCCCTTGCCCTGCTCGACGCGGATCAGCATGCGCGTGCTGTCGATATCGCCGATCTTGAGGTGAACCACCTCGGAGGCGCGCAAGCCGCTGCCGTAGGCGACGCTGAGGGCGGCCTTGTGCTTGGGGTTCGTCACGCAGTGGAGCAACAGCGCCACTTCCTCCGGGCTGAGCACGACCGGCAGCCGATCGGGCCTGGGAACGCTGGCCAGACGATCACCGAAACCTGGGCGGTCGAGCGTGACCTTGAAGAAGAAACGCAATGCCGACACGGCCGTGCCCATCATGGACGGCGAGGCGCCCCGTGAGGCGAGATGCAGCTGGTAGCGCCGCAGATCCTCCGGTTCGGCCTGATCGGGCGGACGACGGAGAAACGCCGTAAAGTCTCGAACCACGCGAACGTAGTTGTTCTGCGTCGAGGCGCCGAACTGGCGGATCGTCATGTCTTCGATCATCCGCTGGCGAAGCGGGCTGATGGCTTGGGTCATCGTGGGAGTCTCCTGGCTGAAGAGGGGTTGAACCCCTTGATCTTCAGTCAGAACCCGCCGACCCCGACACCCGCAGACTGTTCACACGCCTCGCCGAAGCTCCCTACCGCGCTAGCGGTTTAGTCCAACGACCCACAGCGGACGTCGTATTGCCAGGTTGACGGACGCTGATAACCTCCGCTCCCAGTCGCTGGAGGAGAGTACGTGGCCGAAGGAGTACTGAGCGGTCTTGCAGGCGGCGAGGACGAGGGGCCGGAGTCGGAAGCCGGCGTCGAAGCCAAGCTCAGCGCGGAAGCCTTCGCCGCCGCCGTGGCCGCCGATCACGCCAAATACGATCCCGGCGTCGCCCGCGCCACACAGGCGTTCCTGGAGCGGCAGGCGAGCCTTCTGAAATCTCAGGACGATCAGCTCAACGCCGAGCGCGACCTGCGCCTCTCTCACCTGCACAGTCAATCGCGCGAAGGCAGGATCAGGCGGGTCGGACAGCGTGTTCGCGTGGGGATGCAGATCTTCGTCGCCGTGATCGCGGCCATTGTCGGCCTGGGTCTGCTGGTGATGCTGTTCGACGCCTTCACCTCGCGGTCCGTGGTCGTGAACGCCTTCAAGGCGCCAGCCGCGCTCGCCGGCCGCGGCCTGACCGGGGACGTCGTGGCGTCAGGGGTTCTGGACGGGCTGCAGAAGCTGCAAACCGCGACCCGCACCCCCACCAAGACACTGAACACCACCAGCGCCTGGACGTCGGACGTGAAAATCGAAGTGCCGGAGACCGGCGTCTCCATCGGCGAGATCAACCGCCTTCTGCATCAGCGCTTCGGACATGACGTGCATATTGACGGCGATCTGATTCAGACCGGAACCGACGGCTTGACCTTGACCGTCCGAGGCGACGGTGTTCCCGCCAAGTCCTTCACGGGCGGCGCGGACGATCTGGAAAAGCTGTCCACCGAGGCTGCGGAATACATCTATGGCCGCTCCCAGCCGATCCAATATGCGACCTATCTGCAGGACGCCGACCGGATGGCCGAAGAAGTCGCCTTCACACGCGAAGCCTATGCGCGCGCGACCACGGAGACGGAGCGGGCCACGCTCGCGAAATATCTGGCCGATGGCTATGCCGGTCTGAACGAGCCGGCTGAGGCGGTCGAGCAATATCGGCTGGTCCTGGCTTCGCTGCCCCGCCATTCCCTGTTCTGGTGGAAATCCTGGGCCGACCTGCTGCCGGAGCTTCCCTTCACCAAAGGCGAGGAGGCGGCTTGGCGAGAAAGTCGGACCTTCCTGAGCGAAGCTAATGCGGCTTCCAAAAAAGACCGGCCGCCCCTCTACGATCTCGCTGCGCCCGCCGCGCTTACTTGGGATCTGCCGCTCGACCTTCGTTCAAACTTGTCTGAAGCGCAAAGAAACGGCGGCGCCGGCATGACATCGTACAGTGCGGGACCGGCTCTCGCCGATATCTACGCCCTCATGCACGATCCAGGACAGGAAGCACGCGCGATTAATGGAAGTGATCCGAACGATTACGTCACCAAGGCGGAAGTCCCGCTGCTGCAGGGCTATGCGGCCTTGGATAGGGGCGACCCCGCACGCGCGATTGCGCCGTTGGAGGCGTTCCACAAAATCTGGCGGACGGATTCCAATCTGAAGAACTTCTACATCGACAAACTATGCTTTCTCGGGGTGGCGTACGGGCTGAGCGGCGCCTCCGCCAAGGCTGAGGCCGTCTTCAAGGAAGCCGGCCCATGGTCGCTTTGCTACGCATTCCATGGTGATGTGCTGGCGCACGCGGGCGATGTGGCAGGCGCACAGCGGACTTGGTCGGAGGGGTTGAGGCTGGCGCCAGACCTGCCGACAATCTACCTGCACCGGGGCCAGTATGAATTGGAACATGGCGATCTGAACGGCGCGGCGGCGGACTTCTCGACCGCCAGCGCCAAGGCGCCTCATTTCGCCGATCCGCTAAAGGCCTGGGGCGACCTCTTGGCGCGCGAGGGACGGTGGAAACCTGCGCTGGTCAAGTATGACGCGGCGCTGAACTATGCTCCCGTCTGGGCCGAACTCCATCAAGCGCGGGACGGGACGGCGAAGCAGACGCACTGATCCGCCAAATGACGGGAATCCACCCCCTGCAGCAGATTCGATGGTCTGGTTTGTGGCATCGAGGCCGCGGTGACTGCCAGGGCCGGACCGATCGCCCGACGATCCTGGCGTTCGCCTGAGAGATCAACAGCTTCACCATCAACGGCGTCGACGTAATCACCTGGAAGGCGGCGGGCCGGATCTCCCGTTTCAAAGTTATGGTCCGCTCGCTGAAGGCGATCAAACTGCTGCACCAGCCGATGGCTGCCCGGCTGGCGCAGCCGGATTGAGGCTGGGTGCTGATGGGGGTCAAGTGGAGGGGGGCATCGGAAAGTTTTGCGTCATGGTTGGCGCGGCCGGGTCTGACTCTTGGCGGAATTTGGGAAGTTCCGCTTTCGGGCGCGTTGTCCTACCTTTATCGACGGCTGACCGACTCTAGTGTCCATTATGCGAAATCAGCCCGCCTCGCAGCCTCGGTCTCCCCTAGTAGGCGGCGTGTGGCCTGGAGAGGAGCGCTGGCGTATCATTCCGCGAAGCAAAGATTTCCGGATTGCCTGATGCAAACCGATCCGCTCGATGACTTGCCATCGCTTGCACGAAGGCCGCGCTCCCCGGCGAAGAATGGGCGATAGCGGCGGACGGCGTGACCGTAGCGGCGGGCTGCTGCGTCACGTACCCACTGTTGGTAATCTCGAACACAGTGCCATCGTCATCTGCCCCGCCCCCGCTTGTTGTGCCGAAGAGGTTCCCTGCCGCGTCGGCAATCAGGCTGCCATCTGGGTGCGCTCCGTCGGAGCCGCTGAAGCTGAGGAGGATGGTCGGCGCGCTTGCGTACCCGCCATCTGTCTTGGCGATCTCGAACACCGTGCCGTTGTTGCCACCATGTCCACCAAGGGCAGTTGTGCCAAAGAGGTTCCCCGCCGCGTCAGCGATCAGGCTGCCAATTGGCTGAAACCCCCCTGGCCCTGTGAAGCTAACGAGTATGGTCGGCACACTTGCGTAGCCGCCGTCTGTCTTGGCGATCTCGAACACCGTGCCACCGTGATCGGCTCCCCCCGCGGAAGTCGTTCCGAAGAGGTCCCCCGCCGCATCGGTAATCAGGCTGCCCATTGGGTACGCTCCATCAGGGCCCGTGAAGCTGACGAGGGTGGTGGGCGCGTTGGCGTAGACGCCATTGGTCTTGACGATCTCGAACACCGTGCCAGCCTCATCGGTCCCACCAACAGAGGTCGTTCCGAAGAGGTTACCCGCAGCATCGGTGATCAGGCTACCAATTGGAAGGCGCCCGTCGGTGCCGGTGAAGGTGACGAGCGTGGTCGGGGCGGCGGCGAAGCTGGGCTTGATCTTGGCGATCTCGAAAACCGTGCTGTCACTTTGGTTCGCTTCACCGGTGGTCGTGCCGAAGAGGTTACCCGCCGCATCGGTGATCAATCCGCCATATGGATCCGCTCCGTCGGAGCCGTTGAAACTGACGAGGGCGATAGGGAACGCGGCATAACCTTTTCCCATTTTGGCGAGCTCGAAAGCCGTGCCGTACCCGTAGGTTCCTCCGCCGCTCGTCGTGCTGAAGATGTTCCCCGCCCCGTCGGCAATCAAGCTGCCCGCCGGTTGTTCTCCGTTGTAGCCCGCAAAGCTGGCTAGAACTGTCGGCGCGCTGGCGTAGCCGTGCTTGGTCTTGGCGATCTCGAACACCGTGCCGTCGTCATTGGCGCCGCCCACAACTGTCGTGCCGATAAGGTCACCAGCCGCGTCGGTCATCAACGTGCCTTCGGGGGCCGCTCCATCGACGCCCTTGAAGCTCAAGATTGTGGTTAAACTCGGACCCGTGGTCTTGTCGACGTCAGCCTCTAGGTTCGCTCGGCCAGAGGCAGCTCCTGTAGCGAACGGCAGCGCCTCGGGAATATACGGCGACCCAGCGTTCCCGAACCAGTCGCCAGCGACGAAGTCAAAGTTGCTGACAAGATCGCTCTTCCAGCGAGTGACGGTCATCGGCCTTTTCCCCTGACTTACCGTTAGCGTAGCAAACACGACCGCTTTTGAACATGGTGGCGAGAGTCAGCTGTTGGCGCGTCTCGCCCCTGCACGAATATTGACGCCGGCCTCGGCCAAGTTGGCCAAGAGTCCAGCGCGTGCATTATGGCTAGCGCCTTATTTGGCGCTGTGGTCCATCGGCGCAATGACTTCGAGCAGATTGCCCCACGGGTCTGCGAAAAACGCGAGGCGCAATCCCATCACTGCGACGTCGTGGGGTTCGCTCACGATTTTGACCCCGCGGCGCTTGAGTTCGGCGACCGCAGCATCGACGTCGTCGACGCGGATTCCCAGGTGGTGCCATCCCAACAGGTTGTAGCTGCCGTGCAAATCTTCGTACGGCGGGCGCGCGCCGGCGCCCGGTCCAGCCAGGATCTCGAAGCTGAAGCTGTCGTCCGCGGCGGGCGCGATGAACCCGAAGGTCAGAGCGCCGATGGAAACCGATTTGAGCAGCCGGAAATCGAGCGTGTCGACATACCACGCGACGGCTTGGTCGAAGTCGGGCGCGCGGATGCCGGCGTGATCGACCTTCCAGGACGCGAACGGGCTGGAGTTTTTGGCTGTGGGCCGTGTTTGCGAGGCCGGCATGGTGTTTCCTCAGGCGACAGGTCAGGCGGATTATGAAAGCCGGTTGGCCTTGGCCCACGACCGGATGCTCTGGGTGAGTTCGAGCTTGCGTTCGAGGGGCAGCCAATGGCCGGCGGGCTGGTTCGTCACCGAAAGGTCAGAGCAGGCCTGACGCATGGGGTCGGCGATGCGGCCGTGGCTGATGTCGCACAGCCCGTCGAAGTCGCCATTCACGAACAGGACGGGCTGACGCAGGCGACCACCGTCGGGCGCCGCCCCGGCGTAGGCGATGTTGGCGGCGTCGTTCAGGTACCAGGCGTTCCCGGGGCGAAAGCCCGTCACGCGGAACGCCGCGACCAGGGCGTCGAAGTCGGCGGGCGGCCAGAGCGTCGGATCGGGCGTCACCGCCGGGGCGCGGCGGGCCGAGCCGAACCACCCTCCATTTCGCGTCACCAGGGCGGACCGATAGACTTGGCCCTTCGACGCCGCGCTGCCGGGGCGGTAGATCGCCGCGAGGGTGGCGGGAATGTCCGCGTCGAAGTCGGCGACCGTCTGGTCGAAGTGGCTGACATAGAAGCGGCAATAGTCCCACTGCCCGTCGGGGTACTGGTCGGCCGGATAGAGCTGTCGGTCGACCAGGGGCAGCAGGTTGGCCAGCGCGAAGCCGCCCGGGAAATAGGGAACGGAGATCAACGACACGCCTCGGCTTCGCGGGGGATGGTGCGCGGCCAGGGCTCCGGCGACCGGACTGCCAAGGTCGTGGCCGACCCAGATCGCCGGTCTTGCGCCCAGCTGGTCGTGGAGTTCGACCATGTCCTGGACAATCTCCGTCAAGGCGTAGGCCCCGGGAGCCGCGGGGGCGGACGAGCCGCCGTAGCCTCGCATGTCGGGGGCGACGCAGCGCCAGCCCTCGGCCGCGAACGCATGCATCTGCGCCCGCCACATCAGGCCGATCTCGGGCCAGCCGTGAAGGAAGATCATCAACGGCCCGTCGGCGGGCCCTGTGTCCCAATAGCGCGTCGTATGACGGGGCGAGCTGACGGTGCGGGCGATCAAGGCGGGCGTGCTCACCTCAAGCCGCCGCTCGGCGAGGGCGCCGCCGCCTCGGCCTCATGGCCTAGCAACAGACTTACGCCCGCGGGGCCCGCGGCGAGCAAGACGCGACGGGAAATTCCTGGCGAAGTCATTGCGCCGGCGCCGATCGAGCGTCGAGCGAGCGGGCGAACGTGACAAGGGCTTGGTTCACTTGATCCGCAGCCTCGTGCTGCACCCAGTGACCGACGCCATCCAGTCCGACATAGCCTTCGAGGCCGGGGACGCGATCACGCATCGCGGCCTCCGTCAGCCGATAGATCGGAAACAGGCCGTCCGATCTGCCCCACATGAAGTAGGACGGCTGCGCGATCCTGGCGTCGAGATAGGCGCCCGACAGGTCGAAGAAGGGTTGAATGGCGCGATAGTAATTGAGCGCCCCATGAAACCCGGTGCGCTGGAATTCGGCGATATTGTGGGCGAGATAGTCACGGTCGATCCAGCCCGGCAGGGGCTCTGGGGCTTTGCGGTGCAGGCTACGCGCCGGATCGAACGGGCTCCAGGCCTGCGCCGCGGGCGCCGATCCCGAGCCCCAGTACAGGGCGCCGGGAATGGTGACGGCCGCGTCCGCCCAGATCTGATCCGCCTCAGGCCGGATCTGCTCGAACATGTAGAAGTCGCTCCCGTGGCCAGCCGCCTTCATCGCGTCCAGCACGCTGGCCTTGCCGCGGGGCGAATAGGGGACGGCCAGGCAGAACACGGCCTTGAAGCGGTCGGGCCGCATCATCGCGGCGTTCCAGGCCACGTTCGCTCCCCAGTCATGACCGACGATGATTGTCTGCGGGACCTGCAGGGCATCGAGCAGGCCGACGAGGTCTCCGACGGTGTGAAACGGCGTGTAGAGCGCCGGATCGGCCGGCGCCGAGGAGCCGCCGTAGCCGCGCATGTCGGGCGCGATCGCATGAAACCCGGCCGCCGCCACGGCCTGCATCTGCTTGCGCCACGTGTAGCCGGTGTCGGGAAAGCCGTGCACGAACAGGATGGCGGGGCCCTCGCCCAGTTCGGTCACGCGCAGTTGGACGCCGTTGGCGGCGATCTTCGTCTGTTTGATCGCAAGCATGGCCCCGTCCTTGATCGTCCCATCGGCAAAGGCGTTATCGCGCAGCGCCACGGTTGTTCCAATGGCCGCGCCGGCGGCGAGCAGGGAGCGGCGGGACGGAGTGGAAAATCTGGGCGATCGGGCGTCGCTGAGGTCAATGCGCTCCACATCATCTCCTTGGCGACGGTCGCCGCGCCGGCTCGCCATGAGAATGACGATTACCGAACGAAAGCGTAATGTCCCGAAATCGGGAGGCTTCCTTCCGTTTTCCGGAAAGCACCATGGACCGTCTGGACTCGATGTCGACTCTCCTGGCTGTCTCGGAGGCTGGGAGCCTTTCGGCGGGCGCTCGGCGCCTCAATACGCCGCTCACCACCGTCAGCCGGAAGATTTCCGACCTGGAGGGCTATCTGAAGGTCCAGTTGCTGACCCGTTCAAGCCGCAGGATAACCCTGACGGACGCCGGCAAGACCTATGTCGCAGCCTGCAAGCGAATCCTCGAAGAGGTGGGTGAAGCCGAGCGCATCGCCACGGGCGAATACACCGCGCCCAAGGGCGAACTGAATGTCACCGCGCCGATCGTTCTGGGCCGCAGGCATCTGGTGCCCGTCCTGTCGGAATTTCTCCAGGCCTATCCGGACATCGATGTCCACCTGACGCTCAGCGATCGACTGGTCGACCTGACGGGGGAGGAGATCGATGTAGCCCTGCGCCTGGGGGATTTGCCCGACAGCGGTTTGATCGCCACGCGGGTCGGCACGACTCATCGCGTGTTCGCGGCCAGCCCCGGCTATATCGAGACCCGGGGCGCGCCGCAGGCGCCGGCCGACCTTTCCCGCCATGACTGCGTGGGCGTGCAGGGATTTATCGTGCCGAGTTTCTGGAGCGTCGGCGATGACGCCGTTCCGGTCCGCTTTCGGCTGACGGTCAATTCCACCGACGCCGCCTGCGATGCGGCCAGGGCGGGTCTCGGGATCATCTCGGTCTTCTCACACCATGTCACGGCGTCCTTCCAGGACGGAACCCTGGTCCCCGTCCTGGCGGATTTCGAGCGGCGCACGCTCCCGCTCAGCCTGGTGCGAACGTCGGGAGCGTATCTGCCCCTGAAACTACGTGCCTTCCTGGACTTCGCCACCCCGCGGTTGAAGACGAGATTATCCGCGGCCCGCGCTGGATATTTGGCGGCTTTGCGGCAAGGTTGATCGCACGGTCCTCGCTTGTGCGCAGGCCTACGAACGTCAACTTTCGGGCGCGTAGCCAAGGTCCGCTCCTGTTCAGGGTTTCGGATGTCGGCCCGGCGCGGTGGATCGACTTGGCGAGAGGGCTGGCGTCCGAAAGCCTGCATTGGAGGAAACCGCGGGCAGCC